>Ga0081606_1000305_pt1 | contig 22990 bp, 20 predicted proteins | sample EareggfetidaYelm_FD_71127 | JGI IMG/M metagenome (GOLD analysis project Ga0081606, IMG submission 71127) | Earthworm egg capsule microbial community from the University of Washington, USA - E. fetida Yelm (SPADES assembly) (version 2) | ecosystem: Host-associated > Annelida > Reproductive system... | reverse complement strand
ATCGCGAATCCATACTCGCTCATCCTGTCTGCCGGCCAGTTGCTCGGCTGGCACGGACAGCGCAAGAACCTGCCGGCCTTTGCGCTGGCAGCCAGGGCCATCGACGAGACGGCGACGGCGGCGCTACAGGCGCGCGAAGGAACGCGCGATGCCGGCGGCGAGTTGGGCACCGCCGAAGCCGGGCAGTCCTTCGTGCGGCGCCTGCTGGAGGGCCGGTGCCGATGAGCGATCGGCTCACTTTGCAGATGCCGCAGAACGCGTGCGACTGCCACACGCATGTCGTCGGCCCCCGCAGCCGGTAGCCAATGGCCGAGGGCCGAGGGCCGACGCTACACGCCGGGCCTGGCACGGCGCGGCGCGCTGCTGGCGCACCTGGTGTCGCGTCACCAGCCTTGCATGGGTTGCGGCGTGTCGTCATCGTGCAGCCCGGCGTCTACGGCACGGACAACCGATCAACGGGTTCTGGTCGACAACCCGGCATGTCTGTACCGGTTCTGAGATGAATTCCGGGGCGGCTCGATCGATCGGTCGTTCTGCGGCGGCCAGCGGGAGGGTCGGAAAGGCCGCCATCGGCATGGCGGCAACGGGCATGGTTCGTGCCCCTTTCAGTCCAGCGTGATGCCGGACGACTTGGCAATGTCGCGCCATGTGGCTGCGTCACGCCCGATGGTCTGAGAAAACTTTCCGGGGCCATCTCCGACCGGCTCAGCCATTTGCCGAACGAGAAAGTCGCGTATGTTCCGGCGGCCGAGCGCTGCCTTGACGCCTCGACTGATCTTTTCGACGACCGGAGCAGGGGTTCCCCGTGGGGCGCAGAGACCGACCCATCCCGTGTAACCCATGTCCGCAAGCCCTTGTTCGGCAAGCGTGGGCACGGAGGGAATTTGCGGCAGCCGTTGCGCCGTCCCGACGGCCAAGCCCTTGACCCGACCCGCCTCGACCAAGGGCAAGGCCGAGATGATGGCGTCCATCATCACGCTGACCCGGCCGCCGGCCAGATCCGGGTAGGCCGCAGCAGACCCTTTGTAGGGGATGTGCTGCATCTCCAGCCCATTCCTGGTCGCCATGGCGGCGCCCGCCAGATGCGGGGTCGTTCCATTGCCACTGGATGCGTAGTTGTGCTTGCCAGGCTCGCGTTTTGCCAGGCTGATGAACTCTTTCAGGCTGCCCGCTGGAACCTGGGGTGCAGCGACCCAGATCGTCGGCGTGTTTGCGATATGGGCAATCGGGGCGAAATCTTGGATGCGGTAGCCCAGTTTGGGATACACGGCGGTCGCAACGGCCAGGTTGCCCGTCGAGCAAATCAACAGCGTGTAGCCATCGGGCGCAGCCTGCGCAACCACAGCGGCGCCGACAGTGCCGCCGGCGCCAGCGCGGTTGTCGATGACGACGGATTGACCCAGTTCTTCGCCCAATGCCGGCGCGAGAAGGCGTGCAACGCTGTCATTGCCGCCGCCAGCGGAAAACGGAACCACCAGCGTGATGGGCTTGGTGGGCCAGTCTGGTGCCGCCAAGGCCAGGCCGGAGCACGAGAGAAAAGCCAGACCGGCGATGACGATGGAAGATATATGTTTCATGGATTTGCCCATCGATGGCAAGCCGTGGCCTGCTAGTGTCGCGTCACGGATCAAATGTCGGTCTGCGCTGGCCATCGAAGCACATCGCGGCGTTGCATCGCTTGCCAATACAGCTCGGTATGGGCTGCGCGATGCGCCTTGCGCTGCGCTCCGATGGCTGCGCGCAGCCTACGACATCTGATCGGTGACGCGACACTAGAGTCACCTCGTCACCGCGCACGACTGCGCTCTGCACCATCTTCTGCATGACCTTGGACATGCACACCGCCTGCTTGGCGATGTTGTTGGTGAAGGACACTCCCGGATCGGTCATGAAACGCAAAACGTCATCACCGTGATTGCGCGCAACCACTGGATCAGGTTGGCGACCGTGCTCTTTGTACGACCACGTCGGCCATTGGGTTGGGCGCGTAGATTGACCAACTCGCCTTGCTCCGAAATGGCCTCGAACAGGTTGCGAGCTTACGCAGGCGGGTCTGAGCGCCGCCGGGATGGGGGATAGACCGTCCCGGGGCGGCTCTTTTATTTTGGAGACCGTTGCCGGTTGTCGTTAAACTTGGTGCCCAGGAGAGGACTCGAACCTCCACGATGTTACTCGCTAGTACCTGAAACTAGTGCGTCTACCAATTCCGCCACCTGGGCATTTCAGGAAAGATCAAGATTGTACAGCAAGAAAATGACCTCCGGCGCGCAGTCCGCGCATGTGTCGGACGAGATCGAAGGCAGCGTGCAGGGGCACCGGGACGGGCATGGGTTCGTCATCCGTGACGACGGCCAAGGCGACCTGTATATCTCGCCGAACGAGATGCGCGCAGTGCTGCACAAGGACCGCGTGCGCGCGCGCATCGTGCGCCAGGACCGGCGCGGCCGCCCGGAGGGCCGTGTGGTCGCGATCATCGAGCGTCCGGCCCAGCCCATCATCGGCCGCTTGCTGCAAGAAAGCGGTGTGTGGCTGGTCGCGCCCGAGGACAAGCGCTATGGCCAGGATATCTTGATCCCCAAGGGCGCCACCGGCGTTGCCAAGCCGGGGCAGGTGGTGGTCGTCGAACTGACCGAGCCGCCGGCATTGTTCGGCCAGCCCGTGGGCCGCATCACCGAAGTGCTCGGCGAGGTCGACGACCCGGGCATGGAGATCGAGATCGCGGTGCGCAAGTACGGCGTGCCGCATGAGTTTTCTGCTGCCGGCCTGGCGCAGGCCAAGGGCTTGCCCGACAAGGTGCGCGCGCAGGACAAGAAGCACCGCGTCAACCTGTGCGATATCCCGCTGGTCACTATCGACGGTGAAGATGCGCGCGACTTTGACGATGCCGTGTATTGCGAGCCGGCCAAGGTCGGCCGCGCCAAGGGCTGGCGTTTGCTGGTGGCGATTGCCGATGTCAGCCACTATGTGGAGACCGGCAGCGCGATCGACATTGACGCTTACGACCGCGCCACCAGTGTCTACTTCCCGCGCCGCGTGATTCCGATGCTGCCCGAGAAGCTCAGCAACGGCCTGTGCTCGCTGAACCCGCAGGTCGAGCGCCTGTGCATGGTTTGCGACATGCTGGTCACGACCCGGGGTGAGGTGCCGGCCTACCAGTTCTACCCGGCCGTGATGTACAGCCATGCGCGCTTGACGTACACCGAGGTCGCCGCCATTTTGGCCAACACGCGCGGGCCTGAAGCCGCCAAGCGCCAGGAGCGGGTCAAGGATTTGCTGAACCTGCACGATGTCTACCACGCGCTGCTGCTGGCCCGGCGCGAGCGCGGGGCGGTGGATTTCGAGACCACCGAGACGCAGATCGTCTGCGACGAGAACGGGCGCATCGAAAAGATCGTGCCGCGCATCCGCAACGATGCGCACAGGCTGATCGAAGAGGCGATGCTGGCGGCCAATGTCTGCAGCGCCGATTTCATCGTCCAGGGCGGCCAGCCCGGGCTGTTTCGCGTGCACGAAGGCCCCACGCCGGAAAAGCAGGTGCTCCTGCGCAACTACCTCAAGGCCATGGCGGTGGGCCTGTCGATCAGCGATGAGCCCAAGCCTGCGGAGTTCCAGGCGATTGCCGAGGCCACCAAGGATCGGCCAGACGCCCCGCAGATCCACATGATGCTGCTGCGCTCGATGCAGCAGGCGATCTACACGCCCGTCAACAGCGGCCACTTTGGCCTGGCGTTCGATGCCTACACGCATTTCACCAGCCCGATCCGGCGCTACCCGGACCTGCTGGTGCACCGGGTCATCAAGGCCATTTTGGGCAAGACGCAGTACCAGTTGCCGGCGCTGCCGGCACCGGGCGAGGCGCAGGCCAAACTGGCCAAGCGGCTGGCCGCGCCGGGCAGCAAGCCGCGCCAGCAGGCGCTCGGTCGCGCTGGCCTGGCCTGGCAAGCTGCGGGCCTGCATTGCAGCGCCAACGAACGCCGGGCCGACGAGGCCAGCCGCGATGTCGAGGCTTGGCTCAAGTGCAAGTACATGCGCGAGCATCTGGGCGAGGAATACAGCGGCGTGGTCAGCGCGGTCACCAGCTTCGGCATCTTCGTGACGCTCGACGCGATGTATGTGGAGGGCCTGGTGCACATCACCGAACTGGGGGGCGAGTACTTCAAGTTCGACGAGGCGCGCCAGGAACTGCGCGGCGAGCGCACCGGCATCCGCTATGCGATTGGCGCGCGGGTGCGGGTGCAGGTCAGCCGCGTGGATCTGGACGGCCGCAGGATCGACTTTCGCCTGGTGCGCGAGGGCGAGGAATTGCCAGGAGGGGATGGCGCCGGTGGCGCTGCGCGCAAGACCGGCGGGCGCTCGGGAGGGCGCAAGTCGGCCCCGGGGGCTGCGCCATCGGTCAGCGAGACGGTGGCAGAAACGCCCCCGAAGGCGCCGGTCAAGAAGAAGGAAAAGGCGGTCAGGAAAAAAGCGGTCGCCGGCCAGACCGGCAAAGCGCGCAAGCCGCGCCGCAACTGATGTGCCGCCCGCCATCCACTGGTGGCTTGCTCATTTCTTGATGGCTACAGGCGCAAGCAGAACAAGCGCCACAAGCATGATCGGTTGGGGTGCCCGGCGGTGCTGCCGCGCTCAGCGACCGAGCCGCCGCGCCAGTTCGCCGGCTGTGAGCGCCTGACCGGCAGGCCAGGCGTCGGCCGCCCGGCCATGGGCATACACCGCGTCGCAGGCGGCGTTCAGCGGGCTGGCACCTGCCGCCAGGCGCGCGCCCACCATGCCGGCCAGCACATCGCCGGTGCCTGCGCTGGCCAGTAGCGCATTGCCCGTGGGGTTGATCGCGGGCGTCTGGCCCGGCGCTGCAATCACGCTGCCCGAGCCTTTGAGTACGGCCACGGCAGCAAACCGTGCGGCCAGTTGCCGGGCGGCGCCCAGCCGGTCGGCCTGCACCTGGGCGGTGCTCAAGCCCAGCAGCCGGGCGGCTTCCAGCGGATGGGGGGTCAGCACGGTGGGCCGCCCCTGCTGGCCACGCGCCAGCACCAGCGCTTGCAGGGCGGCATGGCCGGCGATGTGGTTGAGGGCGTCGGCATCGAGCACCAAGCGGGCCGCGCGCGTGATGACTTCAGGCAACCGCTGGCCGACGGCCTGGCCCCCGCCGCAGCCGCAGACCACGGTCAACCGTTCCAGCGCCAGGGCCTCGAAGCGGCGCAGCATCAGCTCGGGTTGCTGCGGGTCCAGTGGCAACTGCCCGTCGTCCAGCAGGGCCACCAGCACCCGGCCCGCGCCACTGTGCAATGCGGCAGACGCGGCCAGCAAGGCGGCGCCGGTCATGCCCAGGCCGCGCTCGGCCAAGCCTTCGCCGCCCACCACGGCCACATCACCGTAGCTGCCCTTGTGGCTGGCGTGGGCGCGCGGCGCGGCCAGCGCCGGGCCGGACAGCCAGGCGCTCGGCGGCTCTGGCCCGGGCGCCACGCCCAGGTCGTCAAACCACAACTGGCCGGCAGCGTCGCGCCCTGCGGCGGTGAACAGGCCGGGCTTGAGGCTGAGCAAGCTCAGCGTATAGCGTGCCGGGCCGGGAGGCGGGCCTGGATCAGGGGCCAGGCCGGGCGCGTACTGGCCGGTGTCTGCGTCCAGCCCGCTGGGCAGATCCACCGCCAGCACGGGCGCAAGGCTGTGCCGCAGCATGCTCAGGCAGGCGCGCAAGCGCGGGTCGATCGCTCGCGCCGGGGCGTTCATCGCATGCGCCGGGTCCATCGCGCGCGATGACGATGCAGAAACTCCAAGGCCCAGCAGCGCGTCGATGCACAGGTCGCAACTGCTGAGCCGATCCGGGGCGCGGTCGGCCCATTGCACCCCGGCGGCCTGTGCGCGCAGCCAGGAGGCCCGGGCATCGGCGGGCGCCTTGTCCGGCTGGCCCAGCCAGGTGACCACCGCTTGGCGGCCATTGCGCTGCAGGTGCATCGCAGCCTCCAGGCCATCACCGCCGTTGTTGCCGGGGCCACAGGCCAGCCACACCGTGCGTGCATATGGCGCCAGCGCCTGGGCCAACTGCGCCACGGCCAAGCCGGCGCGTTGCATCAACTGGTGCGCGGGCAGGGCGGCTGCGGCTGCACGCTCGATGCGGCCTGTGGCTGCGCTGTCGAATAGCGGGTGGGGCTGGTGCGGGGTGATGCGGTGCATTGGAGGTCTCCACGACGCATGAAACGATCACGCTTTCCCAACCAGGGACGCCCCGTTGAGGGCAGGGAGCCGCAGATGCTTCCGGGGGAATGTTGCATATCCCCGGAGGCCAGCGGCCTTACTCTTTTTGCAGCGCTTGCTCGATTTGCAGGGCCGCATTGAGCACTTGGTCATCTTTGAGCGCGCCATGCCAGACCATCAGGCCGACCGGCAGTTCGCCGGGCTGATGGCAGGGCAGGGACAAGGCACAGCCGTCGAGCAGGTTGATGATGCTGGTGTTGCGCAGCAGCAGGCTGTTGACGCGCAAGAACTCGGCATCGCGCGCGGCGTCTTGCGCTGCATCGAGGCCATCGGCGGGGGCCACATCGGCGATGGCGGGCGCGACGATGGGCACGGTGGGCGACAGCAGCGCGTCGTAGTCGCGCAGCTCGGCGTGCATGCGCTCGATCCAGTGCTGGCGTGCCTGCAGCAGTTCGATGTATTCCCAGGCCATCATGCTGGCGCCTTTTTCGATGCGGGCGCGCACTCGGGGGTCGTAGCGGGCGCCTGTGCGCTGCAACAGTGCGCGGTGCCAGGCATAGCCCTCGGGGGCGGGAAAGCCGTAGGCCGGCGCTGCCTGCATGGCCGGCGGCGCGATGTGCGCGATCCGGGCGCCGGCCTGGCGCAGCGTGGCGATGCTGCGCTCGAATGCGCGGGCCACGGTGGCGTCCATGTCGTCGAGGAACCAGGTGGACACCAGTGCCAGCCGGTATTCGGACAGTGGCGCCTGGCTGCGCGCGACGTGGCGCGCGGCCAGCACCTCGTGCGCCACGATGGCGTCGCGCACGCTACGGGTCAGTGCGCAGGCCGTGTCCAGGCTGTGGGACAGCGGAATGGCGCCGGTGGTGGGCACCAGCCGGGCCGTGTTCTTGAAGCCCACGATGCCGTTGAGCGCGGCCGGAATCCGTATCGATCCGCCGGTGTCCGAGCCCAACCCGATGAACGCGGCCCCGGTGGCCACCGAGACCCCGGCGCCGCTGGAGGAGCCGCCCGGCACGCGGGGCGCGCCCGGCAGCGCGCCAGAGCGGGCGTCCCAGGCGGCTGGCGTGCCGAAATGCGGATTCACCCCCACGCCGGAGCAAGCGAACTCGGTCATGTTGCTGCGCCCGATGATGCTGGCGCCCGCTGCCCGCAGCCTGGCCACCGCCACGCAGTCTCGTGCGGCGGGCGGGGCATCGGCCAGCGCGGTCGATCCGGCCGACGTGGTTTGCCCGGCGATGTCGAACAGGTCTTTGACCGATACCGCCAGCCCGGCCAGCGCCAGCCGCGCCTGGCCGGGCTGCGCCGCCGCGCTGCGCGCCTGATCGAAGGTGGTGCGGACAAAGCTGTGGTGGTTGGCCGGGGCCTGGGCGGCAGCAATGCAGCGCTCGAGTTCGGCGGGCGCCGTGGTGGCGCCGCTTTGCAGGCATTCGCGGGTGGCGGTGAGGTCGGCGAGCATGGTCTGTGGTGCTAGAATCGTCAGGTTTTGCCGAGGGCCGCAACGCGCCGCCCCAGCCCCCGGGGATTTCCCCAGGGGAGGCCAGGCGCGGCAGTCAGCCAGGCCGTGCAAGTCGGTGTGAGTGGGCGGCGAGTTGGCATCGTCACGCGACGACCAAGCCAGCCATTGCATCGGCACGCAGCGACCGAACGAGTGTACACGCGGCTGCGGCAAAACAATCGCAAACCGGCCCTGTCCAGGTGTTGCGTCCTTCGTAGCAACGGCGGCGCAATGATTGGGGCTGGATTTCAGACCCAACCTATGGAGTATTTTCATGTCCGTCAGCATGCGCGAAATGCTGGAAGCCGGTGTCCACTTCGGTCACCAAACCCGCTTCTGGAACCCCAAGATGGCCCCCTATATCTTCGGCCACCGCAACAAGATCCACATCATCAACCTGGAAAAGTCGCTGCCACTGTTCCAGCAAGCCCAGAAGTTCGTCCGGCAACTGGCGGCCAACCGTGGCACGATTTTGATGGTCGGCACCAAGCGCCAGGCCCGTGAAATCCTGGCCACCGAGGCGTTGCGCGCCGGCATGCCTTTCGTCGACCAGCGCTGGCTCGGCGGCATGCTGACCAACTTCAAGACCGTCAAGACCTCGATCAAGCGGCTCAAGGACATGAAGGCCCAGCAGGAAGCGGGGCTCGACAGCCTGAGCAAGAAAGAGCAACTGACCTTCTCGCGCGAAATCGACAAGCTCGAAAAAGACATCGGCGGCATACAGGACATGAGCGCATTGCCCAACGCGATCTTCGTCATCGACGTGGGTTTCCACAAGATCGCCGTGGCCGAAGCCAAGAAACTGGGCATTGCGCTGATCGGTGTGGTCGACACCAACCATTCGCCCGAAGGCATCGACTATGTGATCCCCGGCAACGACGACTCGGCCAAGGCCGTGGCGCTGTACGCCCGCGGCATCGCCGACGCGATCATCGAAGGCCGTGCCAACGCCATCAACGAAGTGGTCAAAGCGGTGGCTCCCGAGAGCGCGGACGAGTTCGTCGAGGTCGATGAGTCTGCGCCCTGATGGTCTGAGCGCTGCGTGCGAACCCAGGCCGAGCGCCAGGCGCGAACCAAAGCGGGGCCCCGGGTGAGCCCCCTTTTTTTAGCCGCAATACCCGATTGAACTGAACCCGGAAGGAAGACAGATGGCTGCAATTACCGCAAGCATGGTTGCCGAACTGCGCGGCAAGACCGACGCCCCGATGATGGAATGCAAGAAAGCGCTGACCGAAGCCGGCGGCGACATGGCCAAGGCCGAGGAGTTGCTGCGCATCAAGCTCGGCACCAAGGCCGGCAAGGCGGCAGCGCGCATCACCGCCGAAGGCGTGGTGGCTTGCCATATCGACGGCACCCGGGGGGCGCTGATCGAGGTCAACAGCGAAACCGATTTCGTCAGCAAGAACGACAGCTTCCTGCAACTGGCCCGGGCTGCGGCCGAACTGGTGGCCAGGCACCAGCCGGCAGACATCGCTGCGCTGGGGGCGCTGGCTTACGAGCAAGACGGTTTCGGCCCCACGCTCGAAGACGTGCGCAAGGGCCTGATCGGCAAGATCGGCGAGAACATGGTCTTGCGCCGCTTCAGGTATTTTGGCGCCGGCCACCGGCTGGTCTCGTACCTGCACGGCACCCGCATCGGGGTGGTGGTCGAGTTCGACGGCGACGCCACCGTGGCCAAGGACGTGGCCATGCACATCGCGGCGATGAAGCCCGTGGCCCTGAGCAGCGCCGGAGTGCCCGCCGAACTGATCGCCGCAGAGCGTTCGGTGGCGGCGGCCAAGGCCGCCGAAGACAAGGCCCGTGCCGAAGCCGAGGGCCGACCCGTGCAATCCGACGACATCGTGGCCAAGCGCATCGAAGGCGCGGTGCACAAGTACCTCAAGGATGTCGCGCTGTTCAACCAGGCTTTCGTGAAGAACGACAAGCAGACCGTAGAGCAGGTGCTCAAGGCTGCCGGCACCACGGTCAAGGGTTTCGCACTCTATGTCGTGGGCGAAGGCATGGAAAAGAAGGTCGACGACTTCGCTGCCGAAGTGGCGGCCCAGGTGGCCGCAGCGAAAGCTGCCGTCACCTGAGCGAAAGCTGCTGCCGCCACTCGTGCGAAAGCCGCTGCCCGATCGTCATGTCCCTGCCTGCCCTGTCACCGGAGAGTCCCCATGTCCCATGCTGCACCAGCCCACAAGCGCATCCTGCTCAAGCTGTCGGGCGAAGCGCTGATGGGCTCTGACGCGTTTGGCATCAACCACGCCACCATCGTTCGCATGGTGCAGGAGATCGCCGAAGTGACGCGCCTGGGGGTGCAGGTGGCGGTGGTGATCGGCGGGGGCAATATCTTCCGGGGCGTGGCCGGTGGCGCGGTCGGCATGGATCGTGCCACGGCCGACTACATGGGCATGCTGGCCACCGTGATGAACGCGCTGGCGCTGGCCGACGCGATGAACAAGCAAGCGCTGGTGGCGCGTGTGATGTCGGCCATTGCCATCGAGCAAGTGGTCGAGCCCTATGTGCGGCCCAAGGCTCTGCAGTATCTGGAAGAAGGCAAGGTGGTCATTTTTGCGGCCGGCACCGGCAATCCGTTCTTCACCACCGATACCGCCGCCGCGCTGCGCGGCGCCGAAATCGGCGCCGAGGTGGTGCTCAAGGCCACCAAGGTGGACGGCGTTTATACTGCCGACCCCCAGAAGGATCCCACGGCCACGCGCTATGCCAAGCTCAGTTTCGACGAGGCGATGGCGCGCAATCTGGGCATCATGGATGCGACTGCGTTTGCGCTGTGCCGCGACCAGAAACTGCCGGTGCGGGTGTTCTCCATCATCAAGCATGGCGCCTTCAAGCGCGTGGTGATGGGCGAAGACGAAGGTACGCTGGTTTACGTCTGACGATGGCTGCGGGCCGGCCCCCGAGGAGAAAACATGACGATTGCCGAGATCAGGAAACATGCGGCGACCAGGATGGACCAGTCCATCGCGGCGTTCAGGAACAACCTGCAGAAGATTCGCACGGGCCGTGCCAATCCGGCTTTGCTCGATGCGGTGCAGGTCGACTACTACGGCGCCCTGGTGCCGCTGAGCCAGGTGGCGAATGTGGCGCTGATCGACGCGCGCACCATCAGCGTGCAGCCCTGGGAAAAGGGCATGGGAGCGAAGATCGAAAAAGCCATCCGCGACAGCGACCTGGGCCTGAACCCGGCGGCAATGGGCGACCTGATCCGCGTGCCGATGCCGCCGATGAGCCAGGAGCGCCGCAAGGAGATGACCAAGCTGGCGCGCAACGAGGGCGAGAGCGCCAAGATCGCCGTGCGCAACCTGCGCCGCGATGCCAACGAGTCCATCAAGAAACTGGTCAAGGACAAGCTGGCCTCGGAAGACGAGCAAAAGCGCGCCGAGACCGAGGTGCAGAAATTCACCGACAAACATATCGCCGAGATCGATGCGCTGGTGGCGGCCAAAGAGCAGGAAATCATGGCGCTTTGAGCGGCCCGGCATATGTCTGACCCGCAGGTGGTTCCACACCACATTGCCATCGTCATGGACGGCAATGGCCGCTGGGCCACGCGCCGCTTGTTGCCGCGCCTGGCGGGGCACCAGCAGGGGGTCGAGGCGCTGCGCCGCTGCGCCCGCGCCTGCGTGCAGCGCGGGGTGGCGGTGCTGACCGTTTTTGCGTTTTCTTCCGAGAACTGGAATCGGCCGGCCGATGAGGTCTCGGGCCTGCTGGAACTGCTGGCGCTGGCGCTGGCGCGCGAGGTGCCGCAACTGCAAAAAGACGGCGTGCGCTTGTACTTTGTCGGCGCGCGCGCCGACCTGGCGCCCAAGGTGCGCGCCGACCTGGCGCAGGCCGAGGCCGCGACGGCGGCCAACGCCCGCCTGGTGCTCAATGTGTGCTTCAACTATGGCGGCCGCTGGGACATTGCCCAGGCGGCGGCGGCGCTGGCGGCCCGTGGCGAACCGATCACCGAGGCCAGCCTGCATGGCGCGCTCGGGCTGGCCCATGTGCCGGACCCGGACCTGCTGATCCGCACCGGGGGCGAAATGCGGATCAGCAATTTTTTGCTCTGGCAGGCCGCATACTCCGAACTGTTTTTCAGCGACCGGCTGTGGCCGGACTTCGACGAGTCGGCACTGGACGGGGCGATTGCCGCGTTCTGCGGCCGCGAGCGCCGTTTTGGCAAAACCTCCGCACAAATCCTGTCCGCGCATCCCGATCCGGTGCCGGTCTGAAAAGGCCCCATGCTTGCGCAGCGCGTCGTCACCGCCCTTGTCTTGCTGGCCATCGTATTGCCGGCGCTGTGGTATCCCTCGACCATACCGTTTGCGCTGTTGGTGCTGGCGTTGGTGGCTGCCGGGGCCTGGGAATGGGGGCGCCTGAGCGGCCTGGGCCAGGCCGGCTCCTGGGCGCTGGGCGCTGCCTGCAGCGTGCTGTGCGGCGCCTCTTGGGCGCTGGGCCTGGTCGAGCGCGCGTTGACGCTGCTCTGGCTGCTGGGCGGCGGGCTGTGGGTGCTGGCCGTCGTCTGGCTGCTGCGCGCCGGTGTGCCGGCCTGGGCGCGCATTCCTGCCGCTGCGCGCCGGGTGGCCGGGGTGCTGGCCTTGTGGCTGGCCTGGCTGGCGGTGGTGCAGGCGCAGCATGTCGGGAGCAATTTTTTGTTGTCCGTCTTGCTGCTGGTGTGGGTGGCTGATATCTTTGCCTATTTTGCGGGCCGGGCTTTGGGCCTGCGCTTTGCCCGGGCCCGGCTGGCGCCGGCCATCAGCCCGGGCAAGAGTTGGGAAGGCGTGTGGGGCGCTGCGCTGGGCGTGCTGCTGCTGGCCGGGGTCTGGGTGGCGGCCGATGCCCATTGGCAGGCGGCAGTGCCCAGCTTTTACACCCGCATGGCGCAACCGGGCTGGTGGTTCCTGGCGCTTGCGGCATTGTTCATGCTTGCAATGGGTGTTGCGGGCGATCTGCTGGAGTCGCTGATCAAACGCAGCGCCGGCGTGAAAGACAGCAGCGGCCTGCTGCCCGGTCACGGCGGCGTGCTCGACCGGGTCGACGCCTTGCTGCCTACGCTGCCGCTGGCGATGATGTTGACCCGTCTGACGACATGAAACAACGACTCACAGTCCTGGGCTCCACCGGTTCCATAGGCACCAGCACGCTCGATGTGGTGGCCCGGCATCCCGACCGGTTCGAGCTGTTTGCGCTCAGCGCTGCCACCCAGGTCGATCTGCTGCTGGCGCAATGCGCGCAGTTTGGCCCCCGGTTCGCCGTGATGGCCAGCCGGCCCCATGCCCGGTCGCTGGCCGAGAAGTTGAAGGCCAACGACATTCAGACGCAAGTGATCATTGCCCATGATGCCCTCGAAATAATAGCGTCCCATGCCGATGTGGATGTCGTGATGGCGGCCATCGTCGGGGCGGCGGGGCTGGCGCCCTGCCTGGCGGCCGCCCGTGCCGGCAAGCGGCTGCTGCTGGCCAACAAGGAGGCGCTGGTCGTCGGCGGTGCCTTGTTCATGCAGACCGTGCGCCAGGGCGGGGCCAGGCTGCTGCCCATCGACAGCGAGCATTCGGCGATTTTCCAATGCCTGCCCGAGGACCCGGCCACCTGGTCCGGGCGGGTCGACAGCATCCTCTTGACCGCCTCGGGCGGGCCGTTTCGCCAGCACGACCCGGCCACGCTGGCGCACATCACGCCGGCCCAGGCCTGCGCGCACCCGAACTTTGCCATGGGGCGCAAGATTTCGGTCGATTCGGCAACGATGATGAACAAGGCGCTGGAGGTGATCGAGGCGCGCTGGTTGTTCGACCTGCGTCCGGAGCAGATCAAGGTCGTGCTCCATCCGCAGCAGATCATCCATTCGATGGTGCAGTTCAAGGACGCGTCGGTTCTGGCCCAACTCGGCACACCCGACATGCGGGTGCCGATCGCCTGCGGGCTGGCCTGGCCGGAGCGCATTGCCAGCGGCGCCAGAACGCTCGATTTCTCGACCCTGTCGGCGCTTGCGTTCGAGGCCGCCGATGCCGTTCGCTTTCCGGGGCTGCATCTGTCCTGGCAGGCGCTGAAGGCGGTCGAGGGAACGACCGCCGTGCTCAACGCCGCCAACGAGGTGGCGGTGGCGGCGTTCTTGTCCGGGCGACTGCGTTTCGACCATATCCATGCGGTCAATCTGGCCACGCTGGACGCGGTAGCGCCCTGCCGGCCCGATTCGCTGCAAGCCCTGCTCGACCTGGACAGCCAGGCGCGCCATGCCGCCGAGCATGCCGCCGGCAGGTATTGCCGAATGTCGTGAATGTCGCAATCCCCCACGGAGCCACCGCCATGCTGACCATCGTTGCCTTTGCTGCGGCCATCGGCCTGTTGATCGCCGTGCACGAATACGGGCATTACCGGATGGCCGTGGCCTGCGGTGTCAAGGTGCTGCGCTTCGCGGTGGGTTTTGGCCCTCCCTTGCTGCGCTGGCAGCCCCGAGGCTCGCCGACCGAGTTCGTGCTCGGCGCCTTTCCGCTGGGGGGCTATGTGCGCATGCTCGACGAGCGCGAAGCGCCGGTGCCGCCCGGGGAGCGCCATCTGGCCTTCGGCCGCCAGCCGCTGCGCTCGCGGGCGGCGATCACGCTGGCCGGGCCGGTGGCCAACCTGCTGCTGGCGGCGCTGCTGTATTCCATCGTCAACTGGAACGGGGTGGAGCAGCCCCGCGCCTTGCTGGCCAGTCCGGTGGCCGGCTCGGTGGCGCAGGCGGCGGGCCTGCGCGGTGGGGAGTTGGTCGAGCGCGGCGCGTTGGGCGCGCAAGAATGGGTTGCGGTGCGCTCGTTCGAGGACCTGCGTTGGCTGCTGATGCGCGGCGCGCTCGAAGGGGAGAACGTGCGCCTGGATGTGCAGTCTGCGCAGGGCAACGGGCACCGGGAACTGCTGCTGGACATGTCCGGGATCGACAGCCGGCAGGTCAATGCCCGGATGTTTCGCGAGATCGGGATTCTCGGCCCCTGGACGCGCCCGGTGCTGGGGCAGATCCTGCCGCAGGGCGCGGCCGAGCGCGCGGGCCTGCGCCGGGGCGATGTGGTGCTCAAGGTCGGCAGCACCGAGGTGGTCGACGGTCAGCAGTTGCGCGAACTGATCCGGCACTCCGTTCGGGGCGCCGGGCCATGGAGCCAGACCTGGCGCATCGAGCGCGCCGGGCAAGTGCTGACGCTGCCGGTGCAGCCCGATGTGGTGCGGGAGTCGGGGGGGTCGGCCGAGTCCTCGATCGGGCGCATCGGCGCCGAGGTGGGCGCCCTGCCCGAGTTCGTCACGGTCCAGTACGGCTTGCTCGAAGGCGCCTGGGCCGGCCTCGTCAAGACCTGGGATGTCTCTGCGCTCACGCTGCGCATGATGGGGCGCATGGTGATCGGCGAGGCTTCGCTGAAGAACCTGAGCGGGCCGCTGACGATTGCCGACTACGCGGGCCGCTCGGCCGACATGGGGCTGACGCCGTACCTGATCTTCCTGGCGCTGATCAGCGTCAGCCTGGGGGTGCTGAACCTGCTGCCGCTGCCGGTCCTCGATGGCGGGCACCTGATGTATTATCTTTGGGAGGCGGTCACGGGCAAGGGGGTGTCGGATGCATGGATGGAGCGCCTGCATCGTGGCGGCGCGGTCTTTTTGCTGCTGCTGATGTCCGTCGCCCTGTTCAACGATGTCACCCGGATCTTCTTTGGTTGACCCTCGGCCCACATTTTTTGCCGCGCCGGCCCTGCCAGCGCGCTGCCTGCTTCAGCCATGACAAAACTCATTGATCGCCTGGGCCTGCGCACCGCATCGGTCGTTGCCGCCATGGTTTTTGCCTCCCATGCGGCCTGGGCCCTGGAGCCTTTCAAGGTGCAGGACATCCGCGTCGAAGGCTTGCAGCGGGTCGAGCCCGGAACCGTGTTCGCCTCGATGCCGCTGCGCGTCGGCGACGACTACGACGACGAGAAAGGGGCGGCCGCGATCCGTGCGCTGTTCGGGCTTGGTCTGTTCACGGATGTGCGGCTGCAAGCCAGTGGCAATGTGCTGGTGGTGGTGGTGCAGGAGCGCCCGACGATTGCCGACGTGAACTTTGCCGGAACCCGCGAATTCGACAAGGACACGCTGAAAAAGACCATGCGCGATATCGGCCTGGCCGACGGGCGTCCCTACGACAAGGCGCTGACCGACCGCGCCGAGCAGGAGCTCAAGCGCCAGTACATCAACCGCAGCCTGTATGGCGCCGAGGTGGTGACCACGGTGACGCCGATCGAGCGCAACCGCGTGAACCTGACATTCACGGTGGTCGAGGGCGAGCCGGCCCGCATCCGGGAACTACGCATCGTGGGCAACCAGGCGTTCAGCGAATCGGCGCTCAAAGGCCTGTTCGACCAAGACACCGGCGGCTGGCTGAGCTGGTACACCAAGTCCGACCGCTATTCGCGCGCCAAGCTCAATGCCGATTTGGAGACCCTGCGCTCGTACTACCTGCAACGCGGCTATCTGGAGTTCCGCGTCGATTCCACGCAGGTCGCGATTTCGCCGGACAGGCAGGAAATCTCGATCACGGTCAATGTCACCGAGGGCGAGCGCTATGTGGTGTCGGGGGTCAAGCTCGAAGGCAACTACCTCGAACGCGACGACGAGTTCAAGTCGCTGGTGACCATCCGTCCCGGCGAGCCGTACAACGCCGACCAGGTGACCGAGACCATCCGGGCGTTTTCCGAATACTTTGCCCGCTTCGGATTCGCCTTTGCGCGGGTCCAGGCCGTGCCGGAAATCGACCGCGAGAACAATCGCGTGGTTTTCGTGCTGCAGGCCGATCCGACGCACCGCGCCTATGTGCGGCGCATCAACGTCAGCGGCAACAACCACACGCGCGATGAAGTGATACGCCGCGAATTCCGCCAGTACGAGGCCTCCTGGTACGACGGCGACAAAATCCGCCTGTCGCGCGACCGCGTCGACCGCCTGGGCTTTTTCACCAGCGTCAGCGTCGAGACGCAGGAAGTGCCGGGTGCGCCAGACCAGGTGGACCTGGTGATCAACGTGATCGAAAAGCCCACGGGCGCGCTGCAAATGGGCGTGGGCTTTTCCAGCGCCGAGAAGCTCTCGCTGTCGTTCGGCTTCAAACAGGAGAACATCTTTGGCACCGGCAACTACCTGGGCGTCGAAGTCAACACCAGCAAGTACCGGCGCACGCTGGTGTTCAGCACCACCAACCCGTACTTCACACCCGACGGGATTTCGCGCACCTTCGATCTGTACTACCGCACCGACAAGCCCTACGAAGACCAGGGCGGCAACTACCGCCTGATCACCATCGGCAGTTCGGTGCGGTTTGGCGTGCCGTTCAGCGAGACCGATACGGTGTTCTTCGGCGGCGGCCTGGAGCAGACCCGGATCAAGTCCGGCACCAACATCCCGGCCAGCTATCTGTCCTACGCCGACAAGTTCGGCGCCACGAGCCTGGCGGCTCCGCTGACGATGGGCTGGTCGCGCGACGACCGCGACAGTGCGCTGGCGCCCAATGCCGGGCGTTACCAGCGCCTGAACTCCGAGTGGTCGGTGGCCGGAGACGCGCGCTACCTGCGCGCCAACTACCAATACCAGCAATACGTGCCGCTGAACAAGCGCTTTACCGTGGCCTTCAATGGCGAGGCCGGCCTGGGCAAGGGCCTGAACGGGCGCCCGTTCCCGGTGTTCAAGAACTTCTACTCGGGCGGCCTGGGCTCGGTGCGCGGCTTCGACCAAGGCACCCTGGGGCCGCGCGATGTGACCGGCGCCTCGCTCGGCGGCCCGAAGAAAATCACGCTCAATACCGAACTGCTGGCCCCCTTCCCGGGCGCGGGCAACGACCGGACCCTGCGCCTGTTCGGCTTTGTCGATGCGGGCAATGTGTACGCGGAAAACGAAACCATCCGCTTGCGCGAAATGCGCGCCTCGGTGGGCCTGGGCCTGAGCTGGATTTCGCCGCTCGGCCCGCTGCGGCTGGGGTTTGCGCAACCGGTGCGCAAGTTCCCCGGCGATAGAATCCAGAAACTGCAATTCCAGATCGGAACGTCTTTCTAATGAAATCCCTTTCTCGCCATCTCCCCGATCTCCCCCTGGCCCTGTTGCTCGGCCTGCTGGCCGTTGCGGCGCCGGCGCAGGCACAGGCGCAAGAGTTCAGAGCCGGATTCGTCAATACCGACAGAGTCTTCCGGGAAGCCAACACCGCCCGGGCCGCGCAGGCCAAGCTGGAACAGGAATTCTCCCGCCGCGAGAAGGATCTGATCGAGTTGGGCAACACGCTCAAGACCGCCACCGAGAAGTTCGAGCGTGAAGCGCCCACGCTGGCCGAAAGCCAGCGCGCTGCGCGCCAGCGCCAACTGGTCGACCAGGACCGCGATTTCCAGCGCAAGCGCCGTGAATTCCAGGAAGACCTGAGCGTGCGCAAGAACGAAGAACTCTCCCAAGTGCTCGAACGCGCCAACAAGGTCGTCAAGCAGGTGGCCGAGTCGGAAAAGTACGACGTGATCCTGCAAGAGGCGGTCTACATCAACCCCAAACACGACATCACCGACAAGGTGATCAAGGCACTCAATGCCGCAGCCAGCACCAGTGCCAAAGACGCCGCCAAGTAAATCGGGCCCGCCGCGCCGGCGCAGCACAGGTGGCTCGTGAGCCTGCTCCTGGGGCAGATCGTCGATGCGCTCGGCGGCTCGCTGCAAGGAGGCTCGCGCGACACCCCGATCTGCCGCATCGCACCGCTGCAAGCCGCTGGCCCGGGCGACCTGAGCGTCCTGAGCCATCCCCGTTACCAACAGCAGTTGGCCGCCTCCCGGGCGGCCTGCGTCATTGTGGCGCCGGCGTTGCGCGCGGCGGCGCTGGCGCGCGGCGCCTGCATCCTGGCCGAGCAACCCTACGCCTACTTCGCGCGCGCCACGCAGCTATGGCGCCAGCACCATGCGCCGGCGCCAGCGCCCGGCGTGCACGCCAGTGCAGTGCTCGATCCGACGGCCCAGGTCCATCCCACGGCCAGCATCGGCCCGCTGTGCGTTCTTGAGCGGGGCGCGCAGGTCGGCGCCGGCAGCCGGCTCCAGGCGCGCGTCACCGTGGGCGTGGACTGCCGCATCGGCGCGCGCTGCCTGCTGCACGCCGGCGTGGTGGTCGGCGCTGACGGCTTTGGCTTCGCGCCCGAGGACGGGCAGTGGATCAAAATCGAGCAACTCGGCGCCGTGCGCATTGGCGACGATGTAGAGATCGGCGCCAACACCTGCATAGACCGCGGCACGCTGCAAGACACCGTGATCGAAGACGGCGTCAAGCTCGACAACCTGATACAGATCGGCCACAACGTGCGCATCGGCAAGCACTCGGCGCTGGCCGGCTGTGTCGGCGTGGCCGGCAGTGCGCGCATAGGCGCGCACTGCACGATCGGCGGCGGAGCCATCGTGCTCGGGCATCTGGAACTGGCCGACCATGTGCATATTTCAGCGGCCACGGTCGTCACCCGCTCGCTGACCCGGCCCGGGCAGTACACCGGCCTGTTCCCCATCGACGACAATGCGCGCTGGGAAAAAAACGCGGCGACACTCAAACAACTGCACAGTTTGCGCGAACGCATCAAGGCGCTGGAGCAGGCCCTCAAGGCAGCATGAACGGAAGAACGACCCGATGATGGATATCCACGCAATTGTCAAGCAACTGCCCCACCGCTACCCGTTCTTGCTGGTGGACAAGGTGATCGAGCTCGAGCGCAACACCCGCATCAAGGCGATCAAGAACGTCACCTGCAACGAGCCCTATTTCATGGGGCATTTCCCGGGCCGTCCGGTGATGCCCGGCGTGTTGATCCTGGAAGCGCTGGCCCAAGCCGCCGGCTTGCTGGCATTCGATGCCATGGGCAAGGTGCCCGACGAAAACAACCTCTACTACCTCGTCGGCATCGACGGCGCGCGTTTCAAACGCCCGGTCGAGCCGGGCGACCAGCTGATCCTGGCGATCACGATAGACCGCGTGCGCGGCGGCATCTGGAAGTTCAAAGGACTGGCCAGCGTGGGCGACGAAGTGGCCTGCGAGGCCGAACTGATGTGCACCATGCGCAGCGTCGGCGAGCCCGACAGAAGCTGAAAAGACCGCCCCGCCGTGAGCAACATCCACCCCACTGCCCTGGTCGCGGATGGCGCCAGCCTGCACCCGACGGTCACCGTCGGGCCATATGCCGTGATCGGCCCGCAGGCAGTGATCGGCCCCGGCTGCAGCGTAGGCGCGCATTGCGTGATCGAAGGGCGCACCACACTGGGCGCAGACAACCGCATCTTCCCGTTCGCTTGCCTGGGCGCCGCCCCGCAGGACAAAAAGTACGCGGGCGAGCCTACACAGTTGGTCATCGGCCAGCGCAACACCATCCGCGAGTTCTGCACCTTCAACCGTGGCACCGTCCAGGACCGGGGGCTGACCAGCATAGGCGACGACAACTGGATCATGGCCTATGTGCATATCGCGCACGACTGCGTGGTCGGCAACCAGACCATCCTGGCAAACAACGCCACGCTGGCCGGGCATGTGCAGGTGGCAGACCTGGCCATCATCGGCGGCCTGACCGGCGTGCACCAATTCGTCAAGATCGGCGCGCATGCGATGGCCGGTTTTGCCAGCCGTATCGCGCAGGACGTGCCGCCGTTCATGATGGTCGATGGCAACCCGCTGGCAGTGCGCGGCCTGAACCTGGAAGGACTGCGCCGGCGCGGCTTTCCGGCCGCGCGCATGGCCGGCATCAAGCAAATGTACCGCCTGCTGTACCGCCAGGGCCTGACCCTGGAGGCCGCGTGCCAGGCCATGGCCGAACTGCCAGCCGCGCACCCGCAAGCCGCCGCCGATGTGGCGCTGATGCAGGCCTTTCTCGCCGCCTGCACGCGTGGCATCGTGCGCTGAAGTGGCGCCATGGACCCGGCAATGCAAGCCCCCCTGCGCATCGCCATGGTGGCCGGTGAAGCATCGGGCGATATGCTCGCCGCCCTGCTGATCGGCGGCCTGCAAGCCGATTGGCCGGGCATCGAGCTTTGCGGCATAGGAGGCCCCGAAATGGCGCGCCGCGGGTTCACGCCCTGGTGGCCGAGCGAGCGGCTGGCCGTGCATGGCTACAGCATGCAAATGCTGCGCCGGCTGCGCGAACTGCTCGGCATCCGCCGGCAACTGCGCCGGCGCCTGCTCGCGCACCGCCCTGCGCTGTTCATCGGCATCGACGCCCCCGATTTCAACCTCGGCCTGGAAGCCGATTTGCGTGCCGCCGGCGTCAAGACAGTGCATTTCGTGTGCCCGTCGATCTGGGCCTGGCGCGCCCACCGGGTCGGCCAGATCCGTCGCAGCGCCGACCATGTGCTGTGCATCTTCCCGTTCGAGCCAGCGCTACTGGCGCAGCATGGCATTGCCGCCACCTATGTCGGCCATCCGCTGGCGGCGCTGATTGCGCTGCAGCCTGACCGCGCAGCAGCCCGCGCACAGCTCGGTCTGCGCGCGGACGACGAGGTGCTGGCCATTTTGCCGGGCAGCCGGGCCTCGGAAATCGAGTACCTCGCCCGGCCCTTTTTCCAGGCCGCAGCGCTGCTGCGACAAACCCGGCCCGCGCTCAAATTGCTGGTGCCCGCCGTGCTACCCCTGCGCGAGCGCATCGTGCAGGCGGCCCAGGCCGCAGGTATGGGCGAGCAGGTACAAATCATTGCCGGGCAGTCGCACACCGTGCTCGCGGCCTGCGATGCCACGCTGATCGCCAGCGGCACCGCCACACTCGAAGCCGCGCTGTTCAAACGCCCGATGGTGATCGCTTACCGCATGCACCCGTTGAACTGGTCGCTGATGCGCCGCCAGCAATTGCAGCCCTGGGTGGGCCTGCCCAACATACTGTGCCGTGAATTCGTGGTGCCTGAACTGCTGCAAGATGCCGCCACGCCGCAGGCACTGTGCGCTGCCACGCAGCACTGGCTGGACGCGCGGCGCCAGCATCCGCCAACCATCACCGCCCTGGAACGACGCTTTACCGCGCTGCACCACAGCCTGCAGCGCAACACCCCGCAATTGGCCGCCGATGCGCTCCGGACAATCCTCGCGCACTGAACCGGCCAGCCTGCCCTGGCATCCATCGGGCCTGGTCGCCGGCGTCGATGAGGCCGGCCGAGGCCCGCTGGCCGGGCCGGTCATGGCCGCCGCCGTCATGCTGGACGAGCGGCAACCGATCATGGGCCTGGCCGACTCGAAAAAACTCACACCGGCCAGGCGCGCATCGCTGTTTGACGAAATCCGGGCCAAGGCGCTGTGCTACAGCATTGCCCAGGCCAGCGTGCAAGAGATCGACGCGCTCAACATCCTGCAAGCCACGCTGCTGGCGATGCGCCGCGCCGTGCAGGGCCTGCGGCTCAGGCCGGCGCTGGTGCTGGTCGATGGCAACCGCCTGCCCCGGCTCGACATACCGGCGCAAGCCATCGTCAAAGGCGACGCGCTGCAGCCCGCCATCTCGGCGGCCTCGATCCTTGCCAAGGTGCAGCGCGACCACTGGTGCGTGCAAGTGCACGCGGAGTTTCCGCAATACGGCTTTGCCGGGCACAAAGGCTATGGCACGGCCATGCACCTGGCGGCACTGCGCGCGCATGGCGCCTGCATCCACCACCGGCGCTCGTTCGCCCCGGTAGCCCGAAGCCTGCCCGGGGCTTGCCGATGAGCGCCGCCCCCGTGAGCACCATCCACGCGCGCGACAACGCCTTCGTCAAGGAACTGCGCCGGCTGGCCCAAGACAGCACCGCCTACCGCAGACAGGGCCGGCTGTGGCTGGAAGGCGAGCACCTGTGCCGCGCGGCACTGGCGCGCCAACTGCGCCCATCGATCGCCGTATTTGCCGAGTCTTTCTGGCCGCAGGCACAGGCCGAATATGCGCAGGACGCAAGCAAGATAATGGTTCTTGCCGAGCCACTGTTTGCCGGCATCAGCGCCCTGGAATCGCCTGCGCGCATGGGCTTCATTCTGGACCTGCCCGCGCCCGCCAGCCTGCAACCGGGCGCCGCCACCGTGGTACTGGACCGGGTGCAGGATGCTGGCAACATGGGCTCGATCCTGCGCAGTGCAGCAGCCTTCGGATTCCGGCAGGTGCTGGCACTCAAAGGCAGCGCCGCACTCTGGTCGCCGAAAGTGCTGCGCGCCGGGATGGGCGCACATTTCGCGCTGAATCTGATCGAGGCCGCCGGGCCGGCAGAACTGCAGGCGCTGCAACTGCCCATGCTCGTGACCAGTCCACATGCCGGCGAATACCTGCACCGCGCCACATTGCCCTGGCCCTGCGCCTGGATCATGGGCCATGAAGGACAAGGCGTAACCCCCGCGCTG
>Ga0081606_1000304_pt1 | contig 23077 bp, 14 predicted proteins | sample EareggfetidaYelm_FD_71127 | JGI IMG/M metagenome (GOLD analysis project Ga0081606, IMG submission 71127) | Earthworm egg capsule microbial community from the University of Washington, USA - E. fetida Yelm (SPADES assembly) (version 2) | ecosystem: Host-associated > Annelida > Reproductive system... | reverse complement strand
ATACGAAAGGTGTGGTCGATGTTTTGAAAGAAGTCAAGAATAAATTTCCCGGCGTAGATATTATTGTCGGAAATATTGCGACGCCCGAAGCCGCTTTGTACTTAGTAGAAAATGGAGCAGATGGCGTAAAAGTAGGAATCGGGCCAGGATCAATTTGTACAACCAGAGTCGTTGCCGGCGTTGGTTTTCCACAATTTTCAGCCGTTTTAGAAGTCGCAGCCGCCTTAAAAGGAACCGGAATTCCGGTCATAGCCGATGGCGGAATCCGTTATACCGGCGATATTCCGAAAGCAATTGCCGCCGGAGCGGATTGTGTCATGCTCGGGTCGTTACTCGCGGGAACCAAAGAATCTCCGGGTGAAACGATCATTTTTGAAGGCAGGAAATTCAAATCATACCGCGGAATGGGTTCTGTAGAAGCGATGAAAGAAGGCTCGAAAGACCGTTATTTCCAGGATGTGGAAGACGATATCAAAAAACTTGTTCCGGAGGGAATCGTGGGTCGCGTACCATATAAAGGTGAACTCAACGAAAGCATGCAACAGTTCGTTGGCGGATTGCGTGCCGGAATGGGATATTGCGGTGCCAAAGACATTCCGACATTACAGGAAACCGGAAGATTTGTGAGGATCACATCAAGCGGCATTACCGAAAGCCATCCGCACAATGTGACTATTACTAAAGAGGCACCGAATTATTCGAGATAGCGTAAAAAGGCAAAAGGCTAACGAAGCACTACAAAAGGCATAAGTTTTATTTTAAACTTATGCCTTTTGCCTTATACCTGAAAGCTGCACTATTCATTAAAGAAACTTGCCAACAGTTTTTTATTGCCAACAACCCAAAGGATATCATTCGGTTCCAGTATTAGGTGTGATTCCGGATTTAAGATTCTCTTGCGGTTTCTTTCGATTCCAACGACCAAACCTTTGGTTTTTTCGCGGATTTGCGACTCGCGGATGCTTTTTCCGATGAACTCTTCATTTTTAAGTTCGACCTGTTTTAAAACGAGATCGGCATCTTTGGTTTTTTCAGGAATATCCATCTCATGCTGGTCGAGGTAGGTTTTAAATTGCTGTACCTGATTGTCAGTTCCGATAACACAAATTTCATCGCCCGGAAATAATCTTTCATTGCGATCCGGAATATTTATTGAAATTTCACCCCGTTTAATAAAAGCAATATTGATCCCCAATTGTTCGCGAATTTGTAATTCTGCCAATGTTTTACCGGCAATATTCGATTCTTTTGCAATTTCGAAAATCGTCATGTGGCCGTCCCAGGGCGTTAAATCGCGGCGGCTCCTGCTGGCTTTTACAATGTCCCGCGCATTCAAATTTGAAATAAAATGATTTTCGATTTTGTGATATTGCCTGTTCAGTTGTTTAGGAAATAACAGGTAAGCCGCAATGGCAATGACTAAAGCAATGATGGCAATGACCGGTGAGAAAAAAGTGTTCAACAGGAAGCCCAGATAGAACAAAGTGAGCAGCATCCGGAATAGGATAATCATAAACATCGGCCCACGGTATTTCCTTTCATTCATTAAAATCTGCGTTTGTTTCACCGCAACACGCCGTAATGAAAGCGCCCAAAAGAACGGCGATAAAATGACAAGTGTAATCAAAGCGGCAATTGCATTGCCAAATTTTGATCCTTCAACCAACGGCGAAATGTACTGCGCTGATAATAAAATAATCGCAACAATAATCACCGAATGAATGATAATCTGTGTGAAACTCGATCGTAAAACAACCTGAAAATTACTCACGGATTTTATCGAATCGGTATTCGAACTGTATTTTTCGAGGCTTTTGATCCATTTTTTAGGCAGAGTCTTTTCGAGTTTTTCTGCAAATGGGGTCGAATATTTAATAAGAAACGGCGTGGTGAATGTTGTAATGGCAGAAACGGCAACAACAATCGGATACAAAAAATCACTGGTGACTTTTAATGACATTCCAAGTGTGGCAATAATAAACGAGAATTCCCCGATTTGTGCCAGACTCATTCCGGTTTGCACGGATTGCTTCAGCGGTTGCCCGGATAATAATGCGCCTAATGTTGAACTGAACGCTTTTCCGAAAGCAGTAACTACTGTAATGATAGCGACCGGCAATGCATATTCTACCAAAGTATCCAGATTGATCAACATCCCGACCGACACGAAAAATACCGCTCCGAACAAATCTTTTACCGGTTGGATCAAATGCTCGATGCGCTCTGCCTGAATGGTTTCGGCAATGATCGATCCCATGATAAATGCGCCTAAGGCCGGTGAAAAACCTACGCTTGATGCCAGAATGACCATCATCAAACACAATGCAATGGATATGATCAAAAGCATTTCATCGGTCAAAAGGTTTTTTGCTTTTTTGAGAAAAGTAGGAATAAAAAAGATCCCGCCTATAAACCACAACGTCAGGAAAAAAACGAGTTTTAAAACCGATAATAAAAGTTCAGCCCCCGAAAATTGCTGGCTAACGGCGATAGTCGATAACAACACCATCATCAAAATCGCAACGATATCTTCAACAATCAAAGCACCGAAAACAATTCCGGCAAACTTTTTTCCTTTTACGCCGAGTTCGTCAAACGCCCGCAGGATGATCGTCGTTGAAGAAATGGAAAGGATTACACCCAGGAAAATACTATCCATTGTTTTCCAGCCCATCCATTGGCCCACCCAATACCCTATAAAGACCATGGAGACAATTTGCGTGATGGCAGTGACAGAGGCAGTACCGCCCACTTTCATCAGTTTTTTAAAACTGAATTCGAGTCCGAGGCTAAACAGTAGAAAAATCACACCGATTTCGGCCCAGACTTCTACACTTTTCATGTCTTTAACCGAAGGGAAAAAATCGAAATGGTTTCCGGCCAAAAATCCGGCAATCAGGTAACCCAAAACCAAAGGCTGCTTGATTTTCTTAAAGATCAGAACCGCCACTGCAGCAGTCATCAGGATCAAACCCAAGTCGCTGATCAGCGGATATAAATGGACGGTTGAAGCTGCGGTTTCAGTTAGGGTAGCAAGACTCATTGGCGGATTATTTTTCTTATTTCGTGTATTGACGTAAGATATTGAAAAAAAATCGCTTTAAAAAACCAAAGGAGAGATTTTACTTTTTTTTAATAATTTTTTGCACGAAAAAACCGCTGTTTTAGGGCAGCGGTTTTGTGGATTATTTTCTGTCGGATTAAATCCCGAGGTAATTTGAAGGCGTAATCTTAAGCAATTCGGTTTTGATTTCGTCGGAAACTTCAAGCGTTCCTATGAAATTATGGATTGCATTTTTATCAATTGTTGTATTCGTGCGTGTCAAACCTTTTAGCGCTTCATACGGATTTGGATAGGCTTCGCGACGTAAAATCGTTTGGATCGCTTCGGCTACGACAGCCCAGTTTTTTTCGAGGTCTTCAGCAAATTTATCCGCGTTCAGCAATAATTTGTTCAAACCTTTTAAAGTGGCTTCGAATCCGATTAAAGTATGTCCGATCGGCACGCCGATATTTCTCAAAACCGTACTGTCGGTCAAATCACGCTGCAATCTTGACAACGGCAATTTGGCAGACAAATGTTCGAATAACGCATTCGCCATACCTAAATTTCCTTCGGAATTTTCAAAATCGATCGGGTTCACTTTATGCGGCATTGCAGAAGAACCCACTTCCCCGGCTTTGATCTTCTGTTTGAAATAATCCATCGAAACATACGTCCAAATGTCGCGATCCAGATCGATAACAATCGTATTGATCCTTTTTAACGCATCGAAATACGCGGCAAAATGATCGTAATGTTCGATTTGCGTGGTTGGGAACGAATGGTGCAAACCGAGATTTCCTTCAACGAAATTCTTTCCGAATTCCCGCCAGTCGATTTGCGGATAAGCCACATGGTGCGCATTGTAATTCCCGGTCGCACCGCCAAATTTTGCAGCAAACGGAATGTTGAACAGCAAACGCATTTGCTCTTCGAGACGTTCTACAAACACGCCGATTTCTTTGCCCAATCGGGTAGGAGAAGCGGGTTGTCCGTGTGTCCTGGCGAGCATCGGAATAGCTGCCCATTCGATGCTGAGTTCTTTTAATTTGGCTACCAATTCGATCAGCAATTTCAAATAAACATCCTGGAATGCTTCTTTTGCAGATAATGGAATGGCAGTATTGTTAATGTCCTGTGACGTTAATCCGAAATGGATAAACTCTTTATATTCGGCCAGTCCCAGATTGTCAAAAGCGGTTTTAATGAAATATTCTACGGCTTTTACATCGTGATTGGTCACTTTCTCAATGTCTTTGATCGCCTGTGCATCTTCTGAAGAAAAATTGCGGTAAATGTCGCGAAGGCTTTCAAACAAATTGCTGCTGACATTTTTTAATTGTGGCAAAGGCGTTTCGCAAAGTGCGATGAAATACTCGATTTCAACCAAAACGCGATATTTGATCAGTGCTTCTTCAGAAAAATATTTGGAAAGGGAAATGGTTTTGCTGCGGTATCTTCCATCGATTGGCGATACGGCATTGAGTTCAGTTAAATGGTGCATGAGTTGTGTGTTTGTGCGATAAAAGCAAAGATAACTTTTCGGTTTTGAAAATGAAAGATAATTTGTGAATTAGTCAATTATTCACACATTCACTAATTATTTAATTGAGTAATTTATTACGCAAAATTTCCATGCCAACAGACGCGGGTTCTGCGATAATTTCAAGCCGCTTTCCAATGTTTGCAACTTGCGCAGGTTTTGGGTCGATGTAAAAAACAGGAACATTAAAATTCGCAAAATCGATTAAACCGGCTGCCGGATAAACTTGTAAAGATGTTCCGATTACAGCAAAAATATCAGCTTGTTGTGTGAGATGAACGGCTTCATCCAGCGCCGGAACGGCTTCGCCAAACCAGACGATGTGTGGCCGCAATTGATTTCCGTTTGGGTCGCAATCGCCTAAATTCAAATTATCCTTCCAATCTAAGATATAGTCTGGATTTTTGGTACTTCTTGCTTTTAACAATTCGCCGTGCAGGTGCAACACGTTTGAACTTCCGGCGCGTTCATGCAAATCGTCGACATTTTGGGTAATGATGTGAACGTCGAAATGGTTTTCGAGTTCGGCTAGAATTTCATGCCCGCGATTGGGTTTGACTTCAAATAATTGGCGTCGGCGCTGGTTGTAAAAATCGAGTACCAGAGTTTTGTTTTTTTGCCAGCCTTCAGGTGTTGCAACATCCATAACATTGTGGCCTTCCCACAGTCCGTCGCTGTCGCGGAAAGTTTTGATGCCGCTTTCAGCAGAAATTCCGGCACCGGTTAATACGACAAGTTTCTTTTTATTGGCCACAGGTTCACAAATTTTTTATGTTGGATGATAAAATTAGGCAAATTCCGGTCAATTTATATCATTACTAAAAATGTTTCGATTGTGTCTGTTTTTTGAGTTATGGGTTTTGGCGAACTACCGAAATCAATTCTAAAATTTCATTATACGCGCAGCAGCTTCTATTACCCCAAAGGATTGCCTTTCCAGGAAACAGGCACTCTCAAAAAAATCATTTAAAGCAGAATTTGTCAGGCAGTATGAAATTTGCGGCTTTTTTTTATTTTAAAAAAATACCGAAAATCTGTGACAAAATGAAAATCAAAAATAAAATTGTCACAGATCTGTGACAAAATAAAATTTGAAAATAAAATTGTCACAGAATTTCCCGAAAAAGATAATTTAAAAAAAAATACCAAAATCCCTGACTTTAAGATGACTGATTAGATTATGCCGCGGTGTATTTTGTCAAAAGAACTGTGCTTAAAGCATATTGTATTTAAAGTGCAGGAGTTTTAGACCAGTAAGCTTTGGATTTTGTTTTTGATTAAGGTCTTCAATTCAATTTTAGTATTTTTGCAAAAACATTTCCAATGGGCAATATAGATTACTTGAATTATCTCGAAGAATTCCTAACCGACAACCGAAAAATCAGGTTTGCCGATGTATTGGCGAAGCGAACAAACCATTTCACCATTGCGATTGAAGATGTTTTTCAATTGCATAATACCAGCGCGGTGATGCGAAGTTGTGAGGTTTTCGGGATCCAGCAACTCAATGTAGTCGAAGAAAAATACGGCAAAAGCATAGACAAGGAAATTGCGATGGGCGCACAAAAATGGGTTGATGTAAACCGTTTTGAAAACATTTCAGATTGTATTTCAAACCTTAAAAGCAAAGGCTACCGGATTATCGCTACGACGCCACATGAAAATGACTGTCTTTTGGATGAGTTTGACATTTCGCAACCCGCGGCTTTATTTTTCGGGACAGAAAGAAACGGATTGTCCCAGGAAGTGCTCGATCAGGCGGATGGCTACTTGAAAATTCCGATGGCTGGTTTTACGGAAAGTTTAAATATTTCTGTTTCTGCAGCGATCATCATTCAGAATCTCATGGCGCGTTTGCACAAATCTGACCTGAACTGGCAATTGTCTGAAGATGAAATTTTAGAAAAACGAATCGAATGGGCCAAAAATTCCATCAAAGACATCAAACGCATTGAAGCGCGTTATTTCGCAAATTCTTAAAAATTAATCTGGCTTTGCAATTGCAGGTTTGAAATATTTTCAGCGTCAAGCGTATATCTGCAAACGATATGATCGCCAATAGCGTAGAGTTCGTTGCCTTTAATAATCAAATCGTTGCATTGCTTCGGGATGTTTCCTTTTAATCGCGGCTGGCTTGGGTTTTCAATATCGAATATTTTGATCGTGTCGTCACAAACAAACAGGTAATCACGGTACAATGCCAGTCCTTTTGGATGCACCAACTGACGCGAATGCAGCAAAATCGGGTTGCTGATGTTTGCAATATCATAAATCAGCAATTCATTATTGTTGTTGCCGCAAAAATCACCTGAATGCAGCGTTACAAAAGCATGCGTATCATTCGCAATTACAGGATCGCAGGCTGTAAAATGATTTGCCATCGAAAGCATCACAGGATTTTCAGGATGTTCCAGCGAATAAATGTACATACCGTTACGTGATCCGATAAAAAGATATTCGCCTTTAGAAAAAAGTGTTTCTATATTAAAACCTACATTAATTTCATTGACCATCACCGGTTCATCGGCAGTGATTAATGAGAAAATATTCAGTTTTGCGTTGTCAACGGCATACAAATAATCGCCTTTGAGCGCAAAAATGGCAAGCGATCCGCCGGTTCCGTCGGTGGTTTCCGCAGTTGCGGAAGTGTCACCGTCATTCGAACATCCGGCAAGAAAAAGAAAAAGGATAATGATTTTTAGATATTTCATGATCGAATGTTTATAAGGTCCAGTCTATTACGATTTGATTGGGTAAAATGGTGGCGACACTGCCTCTGGGTGATAGTTTTTGCGGAAAAACATTGCGGTTTCTCGAAATAACTGTGAGTGTATTACTTGCCGGATGGTATTGCAACGCCACCAAATCGACGGCCTGGTTGATATAAATATTATTGTTTCGAACGGCAATGTCTGTTGCGCCCGGAATTTTGATGTATCCAATGGGAAGCGGATTCGCAGGATCGGAGTAATTATAAACGCCAAATCCTTTATTGACATCTGAGATAAACATCAATTCGTCTTTGATATATATTTTTCCCGGATTGGCAATTGTTTGAAAAGTGCCGCCCTGAACAGCATTTTCAAAAGCCGGACGGTCCATAGTCACCGGTTTGTAATTGTCGGGATTGATGCGTATATCGTCGTCGTTGGTTCTCCAAATGCAACTTTGAAGCAGCAAGGAAAGAGACAGGCAAAAGCAAATAATGATCTTTTTCATCCGGATATTTTTTCCAAATGTAATTATTTACTTTTGAATCAGGCAGAGGGACATTAAAAATGCCGTTTTGCTATTAAAAATTATTACTGCCGCTCCAATTTGGCAATGAATTATTTCTTTTTCAGAATTTTATATTCTTCATAACAACCGTTAATTGCATCCATAATCTGGAGATCGTTTGCAGTTTGTATAAACGAATCGGAATAATTGCAACGTTGCAGGATTTCTGCGATTTCTTTTTTGTCAATGCCAAGCAGTACGGCAATGGTCTCACGGTCAAATTTTGATTCAAGCAAGTTGCGAACGGTATCGTCTTTTTTCATTTCTTTCATTCGCTTGAGCTCTTTTGGCTTTTTCCCGAAGAAATTATAAAGCATGTCGGCCGGATTGAAAATCGAACCCAAAACCCGCCCGAAAGCATTTGGCGAATATTCCCCGGCTTCATAACCCGCTTCGAGTCCGGAAATGCTGTAACGGTAATTTTCACGTGTCGGAATCAATTTGGAATCAATTTCGAGATAACCCGTCAGGTAATAAGGCATGATGTTGACTTCTTCAAGCGCGATCGCTTTTTCGGTCATTTGGATTTTTGTTGTTTTATTTTTGATCCAGTCATTGGTCACGCGCACTTTAATAGACTGAAAACCGATTAATGACAAATGCAGTGTGTCATTTACAGAAACTTCAATGTCAAACGAACCTTTGGCGTCTGAAACCGTTCCCCTGACTTTATTCAGATTGATGATGTTTACATTTGACAATGCTGCCAAACCGTTATCATTTACAATGGTTCCCGAAACTTTCTGCAAGGTTTCCTGTGCCGATAAAAAGCTCGTGATGAATAAAAAAAAGAAGACTACAAAATATCTCATGGGGTGTTTTAAAGGTCTAAAAGTAATAAAACACGCTAAGATATTCTGTAGTCTTCAGTAAATTATAAGAAAATTAACTAAAACGCTTGGTTTTAGCTTTTTCTAGGGCGTTTTGGCTTAGAATCGCCGAAACTTTCTGAACGTCTTGGCGCTCTTTCAGCAAAACCTTCCGTTCTTGGAGCGTCTGCTCTTCTTGCCGGACGGTCTGATGAAAATCCGCCTTCACGACGAGGAGAACCCGTTCTTGGCGCAAATCCACCTTCTCTTGGAGCTGATGAACGGTCGCTTCTGAATCCGCCTTCGCGTCTTGGTGCAAAATTTCCTTCTCTTCTTGGAGCCGAACTTCTTCCGCCACCAAAGCTTCCGCCTGAACTTCTGCCATTGTGGTCGCGTCTTCCGCCACCGTCATTTTTAGAAATTTCAACGTTGATTCTTCTGCCTTCGAGTTGGATGTTGTTCAATACGTCCATCACTTTATCCGTATGTTCCGGATCGGTATTAAAGAAAGAGAAACCTTCTTTTACATCGACTTTGTAAACATCATCACGGCCTAAATCCAATGTTTCTTTCAAGAAATCTTTCAAAGACATCCAGTCGAAATTGTCGCGCGAACCGATATTTACGAAATAACGCACTGCGCTTCCGTTGCTTTCTCTTGGTTCACGGTCTGAATCGCGACGGTCTGCACCGGCTGATTGCGACGACAAATCACGTGTCTTTTTGTAATAGTTGATGAAACGGTTGAATTCTACTGAAACCATTTTCTTGATCAATTCTTCTTTAGAAAGATCTTCAAGAACGTTGTTGATGGCCGGAAGATAATTGTCGATCTCGTGATCAACTTCAGTATCTTTAATTTTTGTCGCTAAGTGCAACAACTGGATTTCGCAGATTTCGATTCCGCTTGGAATTGTTTTTTCCTCGAATTTTTGTTTGATGATTCTTTCAATAGAAGAAATCTTACGCAATTCGCTTTTGGTTACGATTACGATCGAAGTCCCCAATTTTCCTGCACGACCAGTACGGCCTGAACGGTGGTTGTAGGTTTCGATTTCGTCCGGCAACTGGTAGTTTACAACGTGTGTAATGTTGTCCACGTCAATTCCACGAGCGGCTACATCGGTAGCAACCAACATTTGAATTTGACGGCCACGGAATGATTTCATAACCGAATCACGCTGTGCCTGAGACAAATCGCCGTGCAACGCTGCTGCGCTATAACCGTCTTCGATCAATTTTTCAGCCACTTGCTGCGTGTCTCTTTTTGTACGGCAAAATACCACAGAGAAAATGTCCGGATTCGCATCTGCCAATCTTTTCAAAGCCTCATAACGGTCGCGTGCGTTTACCAGGTAAAATTCGTGAGAAACCGTTGCCGAACCTGAATTTTTAGTTCCAACAGTGATTTCCAATGGTTCGTGCATGAATTGTTTTGCAATACGCGCTACTTCCTGCGGCATGGTAGCCGAGAACAACCAAGTGCTTTTTTCGTCTGGAGACGTCGATAAGATGTTTACGATGTCTTCGTAGAAACCCATGTTCAACATTTCATCTGCCTCATCAAGGATGCAATAGTTGATTTGTGAAATATTCACCAAACCTCTATTGATCATATCCTGCATTCTTCCCGGAGTGGCCACAATAATCTGTGCGCCTCTTTTAATGTCGCGCGCCTGCTCGGTAATGCTGGCTCCGCCGTAAACCGCAACTACGTTAATACCTTTTTCGTATTTAGAGTAGTTTTTGATTTCATTCGTAATCTGCAAACAAAGTTCGCGTGTAGGTGATAAAATCAACGCCTGAGTATTTCTGTTGGCGGCGTCGATCTTCTGGATTAGCGGAAAGCCAAACGCGGCTGTTTTCCCTGTCCCCGTCTGGGCGAGCGCAACCATGTCTGTGTCTTGTTCCAATAATAGGGGAATCGCTTTCTCCTGTACTTCGGTCGGATTCTCAAATCCTAGATCTAAAATCGCCCTCAGTAGCGACTCACTCAATCCTAATTGTTCAAATTTATTCATATATGTATTTAAAATAGGGCGCAAAGGTACACCTTATATCTTGTAAATACTAATGCGTTTTGGAGTTTTAATTTTTTATTTGGAATTGATAATCAGAAAGTTATGAAATTGTAATCGATAATGGATAATTGTCAATTGATAATTATGTTCGTGACTGCTGATCCTAACGGTTCAAAATAATCATTTTTTGGTATCGTTCAGGAAGTCAATCAGTTGTTTGACAGCGAGGCCGCGATGACTGATTTTTGCTTTTTCTTCTAATGAAAATTCAGCAAAAGTTTTTTGATGACCGTCGGGACGGAAAATAGGATCGTAGCCAAATCCTTGGTTTCCTGATTTTTCTTTTAGAATTGCTCCTTTGACAATTCCTGTAAATAAATTTTGTTCGCCGTTTAGGTTTAAAGCAATAACCGTTTTAAACCGGGCCGAGCGGTTTGTATGCCGTTGCAACTGGACCAGTACTTTGTTTATATTGTCTTCAGAACTGCGTTGCGGTCCGGCATAACGCGCGGAATAAACCCCTGGTTCATTGTTTAAAGCGTTGATTTCTAATCCACTGTCGTCTGCAAAACAATCATAACCATAATTTTGTTTAACGTAGTCGGCTTTTAATATTGCATTTCCTTCTATGGTGTCGGCAGTTTCGGGAATGTCTTCGATACATCCAATGTTTTCAAGGCTTAACAATTCGATAGTATCGGGCAAAAGGGATTGTATTTCAAGAATTTTATTATGATTATTGGAAGCAAACACTAATTTCATACAAGTAATTTTTGTAAAAATAAGGTTTAATTTTCTTTTGTACCAATGTCAAATAATTTACTTTAGGTTTTCTCTTACAATGCGTTATAGTCTTTTGTAGTATTATTTTTACTGAAGATGTACTTCGTCGATATTTCAGGTGATTAATCTTTATTTTAACAGTTGTTTGAACTTTGTTAAAAAATAAATGCAGTTACTTTGCTGAATAAAATTACCTAACAATCAGTCGCTTATATTTTTTTTGATTCCCAAATCAGCTCTTAAATCAAACTTTATAACCTATAACGATGAAACATAACGACCGCAACATCCGGTAGCCCAGAATGACCACTTAAAAAATCCCTACATTTTAAAACCCCAAATCCTATGTTTAATTTATACTTCCCTAAGTATGGAAAAAGCATGCTGTTGCAGCTTTCCATCATGTTTCTCTTTACATTACAATTTCGCGCCCAGGCACCGACGATCAGTTCTTTTTCGCCTGCAACCATTACCATGCGAACGCCGGTGACCATAACCGGGACTAATTTTACGAACGTTTCTGCAGTAACTTTCGGTGCCACAGCGGCTGCGAGTTTTACTGTTGTATCGAGTACACAGATCACAGCCATAGCTGGGTCGGGAAGTAGCGGTGCTGTAAAAGTGGCCACTGCAGCAGGAACGGCAACCGCAGGAAACGTGTCTTATGTGTCGGCGGCGTTAACTCCGGCAACGGCTGCTGTAGAACGTGTTATTTCCGATTTTAATGGCGTTTGGTCTTCAACAGAAGCCACTACAGATATTTCCCAACAGCCTGATACGAGGCACAATATGCTGGCTTTTACCCAAAATGGTATCATTTATTCGACTGGTGTAGCAGATTTGGCATTGGTGTTAACCCTGAATTTGTTTTTTGATGCAGGTGATTACCGTGCGTTGCCAATTAATACCATTACCGGAACAATTTCCGGATCGGCTAATTACCTCGCACTCGGCACTAAAATTGACGGGAATGCCGCTGCTGCAAATTACTTGGCACCAACAGTTTCTACCCTGAAAGTAAAAGATGTTTTAACTGATGGAACCAAAGGCCTCGACCTGGGAACCGGCGTTACAAATATCAATAGCAGTATGCTGCTCGAATTCAGTATCGGGAATATTGTCAATGCTGCGATCACCGACAGTAAACCGGATATCATAATCACTCAGATTGCCGCGCCAACAACGGTACCGGATATTTATGTGTTTACCGATGCTAACGGCAATGTGGTTGGAAATCCTGTGCAGGCAAATCTTAGTGCGATACCAGCCATTGGAACTTCAAAACTTGACTTGTTTACATTAGCTGCCAATACGTCTTATGCAGATGCCATGCCGGTAGGCAACGGTGCACCCGGAACACGAGACATCCGTATGCTGGCTTTTAAGCTTTCAGATTTTGGCATCACCACAGCAAATGCTGCATCAGCAGTGCGATTCAAATTGATGCCTGGAGGCGACAGTGATCCGGCTTTTATTGCTTATAATGCAGGCGCTTTCTCTATCTCAATTCCTGTAATAGTAACACAGCCAGTTTCATTGACTGTATGCCCCGGGCAATTGTTTGATAGTACTACCTTCTCGGTTAGTGCTACCGGTTCAGGCCTGAGTTACCAATGGAAGCGAAACGGTGTTAATATTCCCGGTGCCACTGCTTCAAGTTATACTATTGCATCGGTAACGGCCGCGCATTTTGGAACTTATACAGTATTGGTTTCCAATAGTTTCGGATCGGTCACAAGTGATCCGGCCTATCTTAATACGGCAATTGTGCGGCAGCCTGAACCGGTGAATGTTTGTCTGAATAGCCCGGCAATGTTGGGAACTTTTGCAGGAGGTTTGAATGTAACGTACCGTTGGTATTCCAATGCGGCTAACAATAACACAACCGGAACGGCCATAAGCGGTGCGACTTCTGCATATTACGTACCGCCAACAAACACTATAGGGACAATCTATTATTACGCTATTGCAAGGGCAAACAACCTGGCTTGTGCAGCAATTTCTACGGCCGCGGTCGCGGTAACAGTAAGTCCATTATCTGTTGGGGGAATGGCCTCCATATCAAAAACAATTTGTGCCGGAACAACAACCGGATTGTCGCTTACAGGGCAAACCGGAAATGTGCAATGGCAGCAATCTGGAAACGGAAGCAGCGGCTGGCAAGCGGTAACAGGTGGAACAGGTGCGACAACGACAGCGTATACAACGGCAGCATTAAACAATACCACTTATTTCCGCGCAGAAGTGACCAGCGGCGAATGCATATCGGCACTTTCAAATGTAATAACCATTACGGTTACACCGGTTTCAAATGCGGGGACCGTAACGGCAAGTCATTCTATTTGTTACAATAACAGTGCGGTATTATCAGCCAGCAACCCAATAGGGACAATCCAATGGCAGGAATCGCCAAACGGTTCTTCAGGTTGGACCAATGTTTCAGGTGCTACTGCTGCAACATACACCACATCTTTGTTAACAACAGCCAGATTTTACCGTCTGGCAGCAACAAATGGAATTTGTCCGGCGGTATATTCGGATGTTATTGCAATTTCGATCACGCCATTGTCAAATGCCGGAACTGTTTCTGCAAACCAGAATATTTGTTACGGCCGTTCAACAGTTGTCAGCACTAGCGGCGCAACCGGAAACATGCAATGGCAGCAATCGCCGAATGGCAGTTCAGGCTGGGCCAATGTTACCGGCGGAAGCGGCGCAACGAACCTTTCTTATACGACACCCGTTTTAATGAATACAACTTATTATCGTGCGGTTGCCACCAGCGGAAGTTGCAACCCGGCAAATTCTACTGTAACGGTTGTTACCGTAAGCAAGAGCAATTACTGGACGGGCAATACAAACACCGACTGGAATGTTGCCACAAACTGGAGTTGCGGACTCATTCCTGTTGTTGCCGTAGACGTTTACATTCCGGTTACGGTTTCGGGCAATTATCCTAATTTGTCAGCAGCAAGCGGAATGTGTAACAATATTAATATAGCAGCTGGCGCAACAACAACGGTCGGAAATGCAGGAGAATTGCATATTGCCGGAACGATCAATAACACCGGGACATTTGATGCGGTTCGTGGTGGGCTGCGTCTCATTGGCGAAAGCCCGCAAACGATTCCTGTAAATTTCTTCGCTTTAAATACGGTTAAGAACCTTACGATTGAAAATACCGCATCGGTAACCTTGCAAAATGCAACAAATTTAACGGGCGTACTGCATGTAAAATCAGGGACTTTTTACACGGGCAACCATTTGACATTAAAAAGCACATTGGCCCATACCGCAATGATTGCGCCTGTGGTTGGATCAATTAACGGAACAATGACCATTGAAAGGTATATTCCGTCGCGACGCGGTTTCCGTTTTCTTTCATCGCCTACAAATGGCGGAACCATCCGTTCCAATTGGCAGGAAAGTGGTGCAAACATTGCCGATTTTGGAACAGATATTACCGGAACCGGCGGTGCTGCAAATGGTTTTGATGTTTCGGGCAGTAACAATCCGTCGTTATATACTTTTTTAAATAACAACATGACCGGAGGAAGCAGTTGGATTGCGGCGACTTCTACCAATGTCCCTATGGTTGCCGGAACGCCGTATCGGATGCTCGTACGCGGTGACCGTACGGTAAACCAGGCGTCGAACACTGCGCCATCAACCATTACGACTTTGCGGACTTCGGGGACGGTACGAACCGGCGATGTTTTGATAAATGATTTAAACCCGCTCGCCGAAGGTTTTAGTTTAATCGGGAATCCTTATCAGGCACAGGTTGACATGGGACAATTGCTCAGCAATACTTCATTGGTAAACCCTAATTTTTATTATTTGTGGGATACCACGCAAAACACCCGTGGCGGTTATGTAACGGTGAACCTGGCTACGAATGTTAACAATGTTCAGGGATCTTCGGCTGATCGTTACCTGCAACCCGGACAAGCCTGTTTTATTAAAACGATGACGGCCGGTTCGCCTTCGTTGACATTTAAAGAAACTTACAAACACGTATCAGAAAATACGACGCCAATTTACAAAGCACAGCAAGCGGTGGCTCAAATCCGTGTAACTTTATATGAAAAGGCGGCGTTTTTGGCAAATGGCCCAGCGGCAGATGGTTTTGTCATCAGTTTCGATTCTGGAAACAGTAACGAACTTGATGCTTTTGATGCCGGAAAACCTGCCAATCAGGATGAGAATCTTGGCATAATGAACGGCGAAAAACTGTTGAGTTACGAAAGCAGGAATTTGCCGGCTGGGGCAGATGTTATCCCGATATCGCTTACGCAGCATAGGTTTACTGATTATACCTTTAAATTTTCAGTGACCGGAATAATAGGCGCGAGGGCAATTTTATTGGATAAATTTACAAACATCGGTACACCATTGTCTGATACTGAAGAAACAATGGTCAATTTTACGGTCAATGCCAACATAGCTGAAAGCATTGCTGCGAAACGTTTTGACATTGTATTTGTAGAAACCAGAATGTTAGGATTGGGAACAAGCGATGCGGCATTTTCTGACAGCGTTCGCATTTATCCAAATCCGGTTGCAGATAATAAATTTACGATTTTCATTCCGGAAAATAATGATAAAATAAAAGTAACACTGAGTAACATGCAGGGCCAGTTGGTTTATGCCGCCGATGCGGAGATGGTGCGCAATACAGTATCAATAATACCTGACAGGGTTTTAAGTTCGGGTATCTACTTTGTCAAAATCAATGATGGCAAAAGAACAGCAATAAAGAAAATAATCGTGAAGTAGTTGGTTTTTTTTATATTGGTTCGGCCTTCCAGAAATGGGAGGCTTTTTTTAGTTCAATTTATACCATCCTTTTTTCAATAAGCCGTTAAATCGTCTTAATGGCCATAATTTTTTCTTCAAAAACCTCTTTAAATTCAGAGCGGCTTTTGATTCTCGTTTTGTAAGTATAAATCGTCGCAACAGAGAGTTCAAGGAAGTCAGCAATCTGATTAGAATCCTGAATACCGAGCCGGTACAAAGCAAAGATGCGCATTTCGGTATTTAAAAGCTCCCCTTTCTTTACAATGCTTTTATGATCATCTGGAAATAACTTATTAAAATCGGTGATGAAGGTCGGGAACAATTTTAAAAAGATCTCATCAAATTGGTGAAACAAATTCTCACGTTCTTTTTTCACGTCATAACGTTTGAGGCTCGTCATGATTTCTTCGGTTTTTTTCGAAATGATCTTTTGGATCGTACTTTTTTGTATGTGGTCTAATTTATTAATCAGGTCGGAAGTCGCCTTGATAAAATATGCAATATATTCTTCCTTAATCGTATTGGCTTCGCTAAGGCTGATATTCATTTCCTGCAATTTGCCGTACGATTCCGCCATCACTTTTTTAGCAGCATTCCGCTGTTTGAGCTGTTTAAAGATGATCACTAAAAAAAGAATGATGATCAGTGCGAGTACCGTCAGTAAAATCACGATTTTTTCCAGCGTGTCGTTTTTGTCGTTTACTTTATTGAGTTGTGCCTTTTCAATGATTGGCAAAATGGTTGAAATTTCAATCTTCCGGTGTCGCGCATCATAAAAAGTAGCATCGTCCATTGCCATATTGATGTACTGATTGGCTTTTTCCAGATAGCCCATTTTGAAAAGTTCATTCGCCAGATTTCGTAAAGCCACAGTTTCTTTTGTTGCATTTTTTACATCGGCAATAGCGGCAAGTGCGAGATATTCGATCGCTTTATCTGTTAAACCTTTTTCAGAATAAATGTAACCCAGGCTCGAGGTTGCGATTCCGTAATAATCGGGTGGCAACTTGAAATTGTTGATCCAGTAACTGAATGCAACTTCGGCACCTTTACGATCCTGTTGTTTTAGCCTCTTCAGGCTTTCAGCCGACCAGTATTCGTTTGTATTCGGACGCACAAGTTCCAATGCTTTTTCGAGATAGAGGTTTCCTGTTTTCAAGTAATTGATATTGTACCGCGGATCGCGTGTATAATCGGCAAGATCGTAATAAGCGCGTGCTTTTATCGAATAATACTCAAACTGGTTTTTGAGAAGTAGTTTCTTTGGATCGATGCTGTTCAATGTATCGATAGCTTCCTTAAATAATCCTGAAGACAACAACACAAAACCTTCTTTGATTCTTGCGCGTGCCAGCATTTCAGGGTCTTTTAGAAGAAAAGCTTTTGATTTTGCCGACTCCAGGTAATAATAAGCGGAATCGTATTTAAAAGATTTGTATTCATCAAATAACGACATGTAAGTATGGTACAAATTTTTATTGTCGCTGCTGAGTGTAAATTTATGCACATTGATTTTCAAGGCATTTATTTTAGCGTATTTCTGTTTTACATAGGATTCTTTTTGAAGCAGCACTTTGTCAAGATCATTCAGTACGGGTTGAAGATCTTTTGCCAGTAATGTCTGGACAAACAGGAATAAAAATACGGATAATCGCAGCATTACGGGTTTTGATTTAACAGCTGTTTTACAGACCGCAATATGGCACAAAAAATCTGGAATTTCAAGAAATGTGATAAACGAATTAGGTTTCTGATTTAGTGGTATTGTCCCAGATTCTATTAATTAAGCGCAGGTTTGTAAAAGATGTTAAATATAATGGAAATATTTTCAATTTGATAAAAAACGATATTTATAAATATGGGATGTGAAAAATTACAGTTGAAAAATTTCCATATTATTAGTAAATCAATTCAAAAATGCCAATTTATGGTCTCAATTTCTACTTGATTTTTATCGACATGCATTTGATATAAAATATTGAAATACAGTATTTTAAATTGATTTCAAACGTTGTAGTGTCTTGATTTTTCATGAATATTTTTTTTAGGGTTTAATTAACATCTAATTTCGGCATAACTCTTATTAAAATGTTTTTAACTAACAAACACCAAAACGATGAAAAGTAAAATTATTTATTTGTTGGCTATCGTCGGATTATTTTCCGCCGGATGCAACGATGTCGATGACGGCAGTCCCGGCGAACCCATAACCATCTATGAAAAAATAGGTGGCGAGTGGAATCTGATGAGCTTAAAAATGGTCGATGAATTTGCAAAAGCCAATTCAATTCAGCCAAACGAACAAAACTTAAGTGCTTTATTTAATTATGAAGACTTTAAAATCAAGTTCAATACCGATGCAGCCAACCATCCTACAACTTATGAAGTACTTGGAGATGTTCCGCCTTTGTTCGCGCCTAGCGGATACTGGGAACTAAGCGCTGCCTTCCAGCAAACAGACGCTAGCGCGGTACGTATACTGTTATTCAGCGATGCTGAAAAAACAAAACAAACTGATGAATTGCGTCTAACATCAGTTCCTGGAAGCACTGCAGAAATGGAAATCCAACTGGTCAGGGTCAGCAACGGAACGCCGTTTGTTTCCTACATCTTCAAATTAGCAGCAACCAATTAATCCAACGAAATGAAAAAAATTATACATACAATTATATTCACTCTGCTGCTGTTGCCTGCTTTGGTGAATGCACAGGAGTTGGTGGGAACCATCAATAAAAGCTGGTCCTTTCCGGTAGTTTATAAATACGATGAACAGGTAAAATGGTATTTTGACCTTTCTACGACAACATTCGCGCCGGAAGAAGACGTTTATATCTGGATCTGGTCACCATCTGAACCAGATGCAGGAAATTTTGCGAATTCGTCAGAATTTGCCAAACTGCAATATGAAGGCAATAAAGTATGGAGTTTTACGCTTACGCCAACGGTTTATTTTTCAAGAACACCGGCTGAAATTGCTGCAAGTGCCGGATTCTGGCTGCGTCTTAAAGATAAAACGGGCACCAAACAAACCGACGTCGCGCAAGTAGCCTACACTGATTTTTCGTCATTTTATACTGCGAACGAACTCATCAGGTCTTATCCAACAAGGCCAACACTCAATGAAGGCCTCAGTATTTTATTCAATGCCAATCTGGCTCCGGGTTTTGCAGGTGCAACCAGTGTTCATATGCATTCAGGGTTAAACAATTGGGATCTTAAAGTAGAGTACCAATCCTGGTTGCCGGAAATTGCAGCAAAAACCAAACTCAAAGATTTGGGCGACGGTTTCTATAAAATGGATCTTGTTCCGAAAACGTACTACAATGCGCCGGACGATTACATCATGAACAACCTGGTGTTTTTAATGGTGAAAGACGACTGGGCTTCTACAACCCCGGATCAAGTTTTGAATGCCGGAGATTACGTTCCGCCACCAGATCCGGTATTCTCATTTTTTCCGCTGCAACTCAGCAAAAAGGATTTTCTGGGAATCATCAGGATCAATAACGAACCGGGTGTAAACAAACTGATCTATACGCTTACCGCAGGAACACTGACACTCAACGGCGAATTCACCGGAAGCGTCAGTGAAATCAAAGGGTTTGTCAACCTGGTTACCGCGTTAAAGGATGTGCAAAATATTACTGAAATCCACGTATTTGTAAAAGACAACAACAACAGGGTTATTTCAGATACGACGATTCCGCTAAAAACGGTCGATTAATCATTCACTATAATTAAATACACATTCTGATGAATAGTAAAAATACAATTCCGGGCTTTTTTGAACTCCGGACCAATCAATCGCTGGCTTTTTTGTTGTTGCTGTTTTTTGTAACAACAGGAATGTTTGCGCAAGAAAAAAAACTCGTAACGGGAACTATTTCTGATAACACTGGACTGGCAATGCCGGGTGTTTCAGTATTGGAATCGGGAACGAAAAATGCTACGGCAACCGATGAAAACGGAAAATTCGTACTTCAGGTTACCACCGGAAGTTCGGTGATCGTTTCTTATGTCGGATATACCACGCAAACCATTGCTGTAACGGCATCCACACAAGCACTGAGTGTGCGCCTTGAAGAAAGCACGTTTATGCTTGATGCCGTAGAACTGGTTTCTGTCGGATACGGAACGATGAGAAAATCGGATCTTACCGGCGCGATTTCAACTGTTAAAGGTGACGATCTCGTAAAAGGGGTCATCGCTTCAACAGAGCAGGCGCTACAGGGAAAAGTGGCGGGATTAACCGTGATGCAAAGTACCGGAGATCCAAGCAGTGGATCGTCACTTCGTTTAAGAGGCGGAACGTCATTAACGGCTTCGAACAGCCCGCTGATCGTAGTAGACGGAATTCCGGGTGTCGATATCAATGTTGTTCAGGCTTCAGATATTAAATCGATTGATGTTTTGAAAGACGCTTCGGCCACAGCCATTTATGGTTCAAGAGGCGCGAATGGTGTGATCATCATTACGACTAAAAGCGGTACCAAAAGTACTTCTGTAGTCTACAACGGTTACACCGGGGTCAGCGAAGCGTCAAACCAGCTCGACATGCTTTCTGCCGGACAATGGCGCAGTTATGTTCGTGAAAATAATATCACCGATGCAGTAGATTACGGCGGAAATACCGACTGGCAAAAGGAATTGACCCGTAAAGCCTACACGCAGTCGCACACATTGAGCATTTCGTCTGGCGGGGAAACCAGCGGCATCCGTACTTCTTTGTCTTATCTTAAAAATGAAGGTGTTGTAAAAACGACTGAGCTGGAACGTTTAAGTGCTAATGTTAGCGGTTACCAATATGCAGCCAATAAAGCCTTGAAATTTGATACCGGTTTATTTGCCAATATCGATAAATGGCATCCTTTGGATTACAGGATTTTTGAACGTTCTTTCAACCTGAACCCAACGATTCCGGTTAGAAATGCGAGCGGTGCGTTTACTGAAGTAGGCGGAACTTTAAATGAAAACCCGGTAGAGATTTTGACCAACAGAACAGCTGATAATGAACGCCACAGGCTTTTGGGTTACTTTAAAACCGAAGCTAAATTCTTCAATGATTTCCAGGCGGTGGTCAATGCATCGTTGGAACACAATGCGATGCAGGGCAACACTTACAAGCCGTCTTTTGCAGTCATGGAAGGCAGAACGGAAAACGGTTACGGTCAAAAAACGTATGCAGAATATACCAACGCACAACTCGAAGCCTACATCAATTACAGCAAACTGATTGGAAACCACAGCATCAATGCCGTAGTCGGATATTCCTATCTTGAAAATGTGTACAAAGGTTTCGGCGCACAAAGAAGCGGTTTTGAAACGGATCTTTTCGGATACAACAATTTAGGAGCAGGTTACAATTACCGTTTGGGCGATGTGTATTCTTATAAAGGAAAATCTGACCTGGTGTCGTTTTTCGGAAGAGCAAATTATTCATACGACGGAAAATATATGTTTACCGGAACATTGAGAAGAGACGGGTCAAGCCGCTTTGGGGAAAACAACAAATGGGGGCTTTTTCCATCGGCTTCTGTAGCGTGGAAAATTACCGGTGAGGAATTCATGAAACCTACTGAAAACTGGTTGACAAACCTTAAAATCCGCGTGGGTTATGGTGTTACCGGAAATCAGGACGGTATCGGTGAATACAAATCGCTTTCAATTCTCGGAGTGGGCCAGGACAGTTATTACGATCCGGCGACTGACAGCTGGAGTCTGGCCTATTCGCCAACACAAAACCCGAATAAGGATTTGAAATGGGAATCGACCAAACAAACGAACATTGGTATTGATTTCAGCCTTTTCAACAGGATTTCAGGAACTTTCGAATGGTACCAAAAAGAAACCAACGACTTGCTTTACACATACCAGGTGCCGCAACCGCCTTACTTGGTGGGAACCATGCTTGCAAACGTGGGCGATTTGTCTAACAAAGGAATCGAATTGACGCTAAACGCCGATATCGTGAAAAACGATAAATTTACCTGGGATGCCAATGTGACTTTTGCTAAAAACAAGCAAAGAATAGAAAAGCTTTCAAACCAGACTTACAAAACCGAAAGAATCCAGAGCGGTTCGCTTCACGGGCTTTCAGGAATGTCAAACCAGTTTTCGCAAATCATCGCTGAAGGTTATCCTGTAGGAACTTTCTGGGGACGCGAATATTTAGGCCTTGACGAAAACGGGGAATATATTTTAAGCGAAGACGAAAAAGAAATCGGTAATGCCCAACCGGATTTTACATTGGGTATCGGGATGAACTTTGGTTATAAAAATTTCGATTTCGGATTTACAGGTTACGGAGTTTTCGGACAGGATGTTTTAAATGCTACGGCCATGATGCTGAACGACCCAAACAGAATGCCGTCTTACAACATCCAGGATGATTTCGTAGGCAGCCCGATTAAATCGGCACCGGCGTATTCAAGTTACTGGATCGAAGATGCTTCGTTTTTCAGGTTGCAAACCGCTACGATCGGTTACACGATTCCGTTTAAAGAAAGCAAATCCAAATTAAGGGTGTATGTTTTAGGACAGAACCTTTTCGTAATCACCGGTTACAATGGCGTCGATCCTGAAATTGACCCAACCGGACTCGCAGCGCCTGGAATTGACAGGTTTAACAACTACCCAAGGCCAAGGACCATTTCATTGGGACTGAACTTTACACTTGGAAACTAAAATTGATAACTATAAAATAAAGAAAATGAAAGTCAAAATAACAGCTGCAATACTCATTAGCACGCTTTTTACTTTTTCATGTACGAATCTCGATGAAGAATTGTACGACAAAGTA
>Ga0081606_1000276_pt1 | contig 23077 bp, 9 predicted proteins | sample EareggfetidaYelm_FD_71127 | JGI IMG/M metagenome (GOLD analysis project Ga0081606, IMG submission 71127) | Earthworm egg capsule microbial community from the University of Washington, USA - E. fetida Yelm (SPADES assembly) (version 2) | ecosystem: Host-associated > Annelida > Reproductive system... | reverse complement strand
TTGACTGATTGATTGATTGATTGATTAAAAAAATTCATACATATGAAACCTAAAATTGAATGTGATGTCTAGTTTTCTGTTGTAATGGATGTATTATTCTGACAGAAGGGGGACGTTCAAAAACCACCCCGGACGAAACCTTCCAGGCAAAAACCCCACACCAACCCCTGAACAAAAACCCCCGCGAACTAACACAAACCCCCTGTAAAGACATGTATGTATGCATGTAGGCCTACTACTAAAAATTGGGGGTCCGAGATGTGTGACATACTTTAGGAGGTCCTCAGATGTGTGACAAAGTGTGACAAAGGGAGAGAGTCAAAATTGGTCCAAAATAGCATAACGTACTTTATGGACGGGCTCCTTCAGAGAGATGCCAGTGCCATCATGCCACTGTGGGTTGCATAACTGTAGGAGATGAAAACAACTCAGAAGCTTATTGTGTCTCAATTGAAGGTCAATAATACAGGCCATGGTGCATCTTATATAAATAGCTTATTTATATATCCTAGGGTGAGCTGTTATGTAGGTGATAAGTTGGTCATTTGAGTCATTCTATACTAGCTAGAACTATTTAGGCTTTTAGGTGCAAATCCAAGTAACAAATCCTTTATGGACGACTATCTAGTATAATAGCAATTATAATGCTACATAGAATTTTAAATCTCAGTTAACTATGGCCATGCCAAGGCTTAATATTTCTACATTTTTTTACTTTAAAATATCAACTGCAGAATTAATATAATAGGCCTACAAGAGTGTGTCATATAATTGGCTGTTTAGTTTTTTTAGTCAAATTGTTTTGTTTCCTTTTTTATGATTTAATCCAATGAATGTAAATGAAAAAGCAACAGATGAGGCCTACATGTAAATGATGTGTATTATATAATTGCCTAGTGGATTTTTTGTAGTTTTTGTGTTCAAATTCAATCTAGATTCAGTTACTCCTTAAATTAATAATTGTGACAACGGTTCAACTAGTTTCCTGCTGAAGTAATTTTAATAGCGTATTAGTTCTTTTAAGTTAAAATGTTAGAAATTTAATGAAATTTAATAGTGAAGTGTGCTTGAGATTAAATTTTTATTATTTGTTAATTTCTTAATAATTTTTTTACAATACAATGGAATACAGCTGTGCTGCGATACTTATAAGAGCGCTCCTTACAAAGTTCAGAAGCGCATATTGAAGCCGGGTTATCTTTGGGGGAGGTGTTCCGGGATGTGACGTACTTTATGGGGGGGTCCGCGATGTGTGACAAAGTGTGACAGGGGAGGTGGGTCAAAATTGGTCAAAAATAGCGTGACGTACATTATGGATGGCCCCTAAGCCTACACATTGAAACTGTATGAAATTAATAGCTTATAAATTAAAAAGAACTTTCACATTATTGAAATAACATTAATAGTAGACTTAAACAAACAATTGTCACAATTGTTCAAGGAAGCAATCAACCAATCTATATTGAATTTGAAAACAAAAGCAAACAAATCACCCTTAGTAGACAATTCTGTAATACGTAGCAATTATCTGTTGTTTGTTCCATTAGGCCTACAATCGTTGGCTTCAATAGCAATAAAGGAAACGAAACAATTTGCCACCACGACAGTTCATCACGGCCGGACTTAAATTTCTTAATCATGGCTCAAAAATTGCATAGTAGGTCCTTACGAATATATTTTCACTTAAGATGTGATGAGTAAAATTAAATTATATTATAATTGTGGTTTCATTTACAACTGTTTAAGAACTGTTTACGACGTTCCATTAGGCCTATGATGCTTATCAGTCTGGCTCAACACTATGAAACTCGTTCCCGGTTTCACTTAAATATACTCCCATCCCACTGTTAACCCTTAAATTGAAACTGAAAACCTAGTTATTTTCATTAACTTATGATCAGTGATCATCTTGCATCATGTCTACATTGTTATGTTTACCTCTTTTTAATTTTGCGAGAGCTGTACAAAACCATCCCGTAATGAATTTTCCATAAGGGAGGGTTGTGAATTGATTGGATCTGAATTGAATTGAATTCAACATTAGGCAAACATTATGAGCTTTATCCTACATTTCAATACACCACCCTGGGTTTTGGTCAACTCAGTGCATTGACCGCAGACACGTCGTGGCGAGGTTCTTTCCAGAGGCCAGCGCCGCTCATAGGGGAGACGGTGTAACAAAAGAGAATTACCCGGAATTAGATAACCCGGTAATAAGCCATTCTATACGATTTTATCTCCCATCCTGTAAAATGAAACACCGACGCAAAACAAGAGTTACAGGAATAAGGTACTATTTAGAAACATGTATTATTTATAAGTGCATGCCCTCATCGAAATCAACAACAGAAAAATACATAGTTAGACCCTAAAGTAATTGCTCTCAAGTAAAACGCCAGTTTTTCCAAACTCTGATCTGCGAACCAAGACATATAATTATGTCAAAGATATATGTAGAACATATACGCCTTATTATATGTATAGGAGCGTGTTGATAAAATACATTGACAATGCATGTGTAGCATTAACAGGGTGTGTTTTAAAGTGTAATATAAGCTTTAAGGGGGATACTCTATACTGGTATACCCTTTCTGGAGATAGACTTAGTCATACCTCTGTATAGTCTTAAGGGGATACGTAATACGCCCAGTGGTATTGTCAAGCACTAAGCCAATTTCGCAATCACACACGTGTGCACGGCCAACATGAATTCAGCTGTGTTCTCGCCTTCGGTTAAGGAGGCCGGTGTCCAGTTACAATATAAGTTGACACCGGCCTCCTTACCCAACCTTAGGAAGGGGTCATCGGAAGACTATACGGCATAGCCCCCACACCAGCACCCCCACACCACTCGAGCGAGCGAGACCTTACGGAAGAGGAGACACCATCCCTCCTCCAGCCCACAGCATCGACGATCGCCGACCTATATGGATGGGGGAGACGACGATGACACTGAAACTGATGACCTCTGGGGCGCAAGGGGAAAGCCCAAGCGATGAGCGCAAATAATTAACGCGACCCGGTTACGCAACAGCAAGACGCCACAACCCCGAGCTGCGGGAAGGAAGGGAGGAGGAGAACCACTGCACATAGTAGGCTCCTATCGATGGCGGCTGCAACTGGCAACCAACAGCCTCCACCAACCTCTACTGACACCCACTTAATAAGTTACAATATAATATATTGTAACTGGACACCACACCAACACCACCAACCTCTACTGAATTTTTTCGAAATTGTCTCTCATAATCATCCGATTTAGACGATATCGGTGTGACTGGAAAGGCTTTGAAATCCCGCACCTAAGCATATAGATATTGTGCATATGGACCCAAGGACCCCATAGATAGGGCTCCATAACGGGGCATTTTAAGCTTCAAACGCCTATCATCCTTCCATACGGACTACAATACCACATGCCGCACACTATTTGAAGTTCTGAAGAACAGAGGCTATAACAGACGTAAATTACGTAGGGCAAAACTGGAAACATGGAACAACGATAACCTTCAAAGGAAAACACCCCCAAAGGGCCCTACTCTCCCCATTATCATAACATACTCACCCTGGGCCCAGGAAACAGTAAGAGAATGGAAATAGGTCCTAAGGACATCACCGATATTTCAAAACATGAGACTAATCACAGCATTCCGTACAAACAGAAATATGGCCCAACTTATTACCTCCTCAAAACTGAGGCCCTGAAATTCCCCCCCACACCAGGAACACACCAGGATCACCGAAGCACCCCACACAAGAAACACAAACACACCACACATGACAGTTACTAGCACACACACCGCCCTCCCACATGGGCACTCTACCACAGCCCGTACGTACCGATGGGACACACACCCCCACAGGAAAGGTACCACCACACACACAAACACACCCATTGCCCAATAGGATAACATGAACCTGGATAAACTATTAGCCATAATGGACACCACACAAAGCAGCCGGACACCCTCACACTGGGACACACTCAACCTGGAGAACCTGAAAGCCCTTATGCTAGAGTAACACTACACCCCCCATGGAACACCCACATGCCCCCCTTTGGATAAATGCTACACATGAAAGGGGCATGGACAGTGTAAGGGGGACATTGGTCTTGGATTGTGTAAGTACACCACACTCCGCATTTATCTTGTGCCCCCAATTCAGGTAGGACAAAATCAATCCTGTATAAACCCCTGTAAGAAATTGCTCTGATTAATTTCCTGAAATGAAAAAATACATCCTGTTTATTGAATGATTTTCACATTATTACTATTATGAAACTATAATTGTTTGTCAATCAAGCTTCACCTTCACAATATGATTTATGCATCAATCCAGCATTTACTTACACTATGATTTTCTCATCAATCCACCTTCCAATTACACTATGATATTTAAATCAATCCAGCTACCACTGAGACTATTATATTCTCATCAATGCATCTTCCACTTACACTATGATATTTCTATAAAACCAGTTTCCAATTACACCACCAGCTTCTCCCTCAATGAACTTGTTAACTTAAGCTATAATTTGTCATGAATCATGAGAATCCAACTTCCAATTACATGTTGTCTTAATGTAGGCCCTTTATCAATGCCAGCTGTAATGAAAAATTGTGTTTGATAGTTAAGTCTGTTTTTCCTCTATCGGCTATTACTTTATCAGCAATAGAGGAAGAGTTGGCTGTTTGGTAAGAAATTATGTATATGTATGTATGTATGTTTGATAGGAGTGTAGGATAATTCCCCCATGACAATTCCCCTTTTGGAAGGTGCCTAAATATGTCATATAAAGTTGCTGTCTCAACACTTGATTTCTGTTCCTTTAATTAAAACTCCGTTATAAATTTATAAGTGGGGTTAGTCCTATTTTTGTTGATTTTTGTCACTTGGTTTTTATCTTAGAGGATTTTTGGTCCAGGGGGACTTTTTGTACAGGGGTTTGGTCCATCCCGCCGGTTGGTGTGACCCGGTAAGGTAAGTCATTGTGTAACCATCATGGACCTCCTACTCATCAAGAGCCTAACAATGCATAGAAGTGAAGTTTATTGTACGCCTACTAATATTACTAGTACGTAATGATTGACATCATTATGTGTGTGTTTTACTTAATGTATTATTAACAATAGCAATGGCATAAAGTCATAAACAACTTTGGAAAGCGCATTTCAGTTGTCCCGCAGCTTCTGAATAAGCTCGTGCCCTGGTGTGCTTGTCATTGAGTTGTGGTTGTCATTGAGTTGCGCTCTACAAATTCCGATGTTACGGTAACGATTAGCAGAATTATCATTAAAAATGCGGATGCATTTACATCACATCGGCAAACCTAGAGCATTGTAAGCGAAAATTCCAAATATTAATAGGGCATATGATTGGTGGACCTACGGTGAATTTGTGTAGTAGGCCTACATATTCTGTGTGCAATGGCTGATTTATTATGGTTTCGAGGCTTCAACGTCACAATAAATTTCCTACTTTGGAAAAGCCTATAGTGTTTGAAAATGGAACCAAATTTTTTTGAAACCACCTGAAATCATAACGCCCATTTCCGTTTGCCTAAGATACTCCTTGTGTGGTGAAACACGCTATAGGCCTACGTGTAGCCCCATTATTGATGCTATGCTTACGAGACGACCCTGCAAAATTTGCAAAGATAAGTTTTAAATAAATGATAAAATGATAAATGATAAAATTTGCAAGATAAGAACAGGCAGGAAAGGGAAATAAGCTTTTCATCATCGACACAACACAAACTACGGACTTCCTACAGATGCTTCATAACAGAAGATGAATTTGTGGAAATAGTTCCATCATTTGATTCAACTTAATTGTTCATGAAAAACAGCGATTATGAGAATGATAGGCGTCAGTACTGTGATTTGGGGCATCAAAGGTGTTTCCACTCAAAGACCTAAATAGTCCAGCCGTCCGTTGATGCGGTTGACAAAGACACCTAATTGTCCACGTTGAAGTACATTCGTACTGGCCGACCTCTGTTTTCTGTAGCAGCATCTGCCTAGAGACTACACACGAGGTAGGCGGGTAGGGGAGGCTTAGCAGCTTAGCACCGCTAAGCCTGCAATACCCACCCATCCATCCATCCATCCATCCATCCATCCATCGATCATACGTCCCTACGTCTGCCTGCCCGCCCGTTCCCCCCTCCATCCATACGTGCACTTAGCAGTAAGCCCTTATTCACTTACAAACCGCGTATAGCGGGAAATCTGTCCAATGTATGGCCGACAAACTGGAGTGCAAACGTTCTTATTGGTGAAGAGAATTCGGTTCAGGTGACGTAGCTGCTTCACGTAGTCCAACGCGTATGAATATAAAGTTTGTCAGGCGCATTGAGTGAGTTATAGATGTCGAGAATTTGTCGAATCGTTATCATCCTGATTTCTTGATGTCAGCTGCCTTTAAAGAATCTTCAGACGACTACTCTTCGTTGCAAGCCGTATAGCAAAAGATTTTCCGTGAGCTCCAGTTATAAAGGTTAGAACTTTATTATGATTTGTAAAGAAATATGTTAAGAACCATGACTGGTGCTGAGTGTGCAGTATCCTAGATTCTCTACGTTTTCATACTCACGTACCACTTGGTAAATTATGTTTCTGTTCGCGGACCACCAAGGCCGTAGAGAGCCAAGGCTGGCCCCAGGCAAGACGAAAGTTTAAGTTTACCCCTTAAAATTTCCAACGGTCTTTTCTGTTGTTAGTCATTTACACAAACATTTGATTTCTTAGTGACTTACATCACAGACTTTTCACACATTTCGCTGTTCGCATATTTCTTCGTTACAATGACGTATGTGTTAGGGCTTGCTCGCGGACCACCGGGCAGATGTCCGAGGACCACCAGAAGTTGACAATCACTGGCCTAATGCGTTTTACGCCGAGCTGCAAAACACGTGTTTTAAAATAACAAATTTGGTTTTCAGGATTTTCCTTTTAAAACATTTATTTAGCTTCTTAAGGTATTGCTACTCAAACTGTAGTCCGCGCCGGTACTGGGAGACGCAGGTTTGGTTACCGGGCCGCGAATTGACACCCGATATAATAATTTTGTATTGACATCCCGTACAATACCTGAATATGGTACAAGTTTTATATTAACTTTCAGTTTAACCAAATCTTCATGGCTAATATTGTTCAATGAAATGAGGCTCTTATTATTTATTAGATGAGCAGTTTTGATATGTGTAAATCAGCGGTTCCCAAACTAGGCTCTGCTTTATGACAGCTGTCCTCACTTTACATTTTCTCTAAAGTGTTTGTTATTTGGGCGTCACCCTCCACACTATCTTAGCCTTAATTCTATCAACACATAACCTGCCTAACTCGTTCCTCATACTTTAAGATGAGGCGCCTCAGAGCTAGCCGTAAGGCTGCACTGTCTATCCTCATCGTTACCTCCATTGTGCATGCTTTTGTGTGTTGTACTGACTAATGAAAGTCTCTTCTAGCAGGTCTTCCTGAAACTCTGCTAGCCCCCTGCAGTCTGTACTGAGCTTTGCTGCTCGTCTTATTGGCAGACTTCATAGCTGCTCTCTGATATATATTCATTTACGAAGTCAATACTGCACCATCGACGGTGCAGGAATAGTTCCGTACAAAGTCAAAAAATACCGCTGCACAAAAGATTTCTAAAGGATCGTGATGGTCGGTTAGGGTCAGTGCAAGCGTCGCGATGGTTTTATGGTTAGTATTAGGGTTAGTGTAGTCATTAGACAGAACTTCCACCTCCAGAGTCACATCACCAATCTGTAATCTTCCGCAATCACATGACGCTCTGGTGCAATAGCATTTCCACCTGCTGCGACCGTCGACGGTGCTGTAGTCTCGTCTATTCATTTATTAAGGAACAACTTCACTGGCTTGCCGATTTCTGCTCACATACTGTAGAATACAAAGTCCTTATCCTTTTTCTGAAAACATGAGTAGGAGTTTATCCCAAATGTCTGCAGGCCGTAATGAGGTTTCCCTTGTCTACCTGTAATTGACTGTGTCTATTATAATTATTCAATGTGTGTACACCATATACATGTGGCTGCGGAAAGTCTGTGTGTGAGTGTTGTTATTATGTTACGTATACCTGTCATTGACTGTGTATAGTTCTGCAATGCAAGTGTGTGACTGGTCATCTTGTGATCTTGGCGCCATATGTGAGTGTGTCTAGGAATGCCCAATGAAAGTCATAAATTTAAAACAAAATTATTGAAATCTGTTTTCAATACTACACCTGTCAACTACTGTTGATACATAGTGGAACAATTGCAGCTGTAGAAATGACAAAGTTCTGCAATTTTGCATAATTGCAAGAAATACCAAGTTAAAATTTTCAATCCTTTCTACAGAAATGCAGATGCAGTCATTAATAATTTCAAAAATGATCGTACCGATCCAATTTTGCAGTTAGATGATTAAGATACTGACTGATTATGACTATGAACCACGTGATCCTGTGGACTATGTAACACTTATTATTTATTACCTGAGCTTAAGTGAAGAAGTGAATCCGCGTAAATTTTTGGGATTATTTGGCAGTATTATATTGGGACTGTGCTCATACAAGTATTTGTATTATATTTTGGGTTTATCCCACTTCAGTTGTTTCCGGTGAATCAGTAAATAGAATCTTTTGGTAACAATTGGTATTGATATTTGTTAAAAAAAGTGCAAGAAATTTTTTTAAGTCAAAAGAAATCACATTTCAACCAAATCCGAATTTTCTTATTTATGTAATAAAAGTCCTGACTTTTATACACCCGGCTTCAGATAGATGGGACAATCGTCGGGATATCCTTCTTCATGGGCTAGAACAACTGTGCTTAAAGTATGTCATTGTTATTGGTCCCTCTCTGTGGAATAGTTTCCTGCCGACCTCTCCCATTCATTCTGCTCTTCTAATTTGTCCACCTCTTTAGCTGTACTTCAAAACGGTCTGTTTTCTAGGAACTACATGAAATTGGACTGAGAATTTATTCCGTAAGGGTTTATGCTGTGAGAAGCAATATATAAATGTTGTTATACAATACCATGAAATAAGATGAACGTTAAGAAGTAATAGCAACTAAAATAAATGTAAGAAGACTGCAGATTTCAACTGTAAGAAGTATGAACTTGAGTAGTAAAAATTAAAGAACCTACGAAATCGAAAAGTCCCACTTTAGATGGATTTTTTATAAACAAAACAAGAACAAAACCCGGCTTTTACAAATGGGTCTGGACCAGTGGCGTAGCAACAGGGGGGTTCAGCAGATTAAAGGAACCGGGCTCCCGACCGTGGTCATAATTTCTTTCTTTGGAAGACGAAAAAAATCAGGATTCAGAAGAAACCAAAATCCGCTCATTGGCTTTCTCGTGCTTACTTGCTGCATTCATATTTATGTTTCGTAAAACACTAACATACTCATCACGCGAAGAGCTTTGTAATATGGTTGCGACCTTTGTCAACAAGTATTCAGATGACGTCTCTGATGACCAATGTTCCCTCTAATTTTTAAAGGTCTCTGTGCACATGAAATTTCTTTTGTGCAACATTTAACCAGGACTCGTCTGTAGGCCTTATAATATTATGGAACGACGTGAATGAAATTATGTGCAAACATTTTAGGAATATTTATGTTCGCTTCAACTTTTCTTGTGTGAGCTCGTCTGCTTATGATTCCTCACGTTCAATATGCACTTTTTAACTCTTAAAGGAGGGCACTATAAAATTAAAGTGGTAATGTATTCTATTGTAAGACATTGCTTATACAATGGCATAAGTCGTGTCATACTGACTTTATGGACTTTTGCTGTGATCTTTATGACTGTATGTCTTATTTTGTAGGAACATCTGTGGATTTGTGGTGTGTGCATCTTTGAAATAAATTTATAATTAGTGCATTATGGATACAAACACTTCATTCGTTAAATGCTTGTTTGAGAATTGCAATGCTAAGTTGCCTTCTATTCGCCAATTACTGTTCCACATGCGTTTAGTTCATCCATTTGATAAAAACTGCCAATTACGCTGCTGTATAGAAAGATGTGAGAAAGTATATTCCACTTGCGACAGTTATAGGAAACATGTTGAACGTGAACACCGTTCTGAGTTAGATCTCCTGGACTCGCATCAGTTCTCCTTACGGGAGAATGTTCATGTTGTAGGTAACACAGATGAATCTGCTGACCGGCTTGAAGTGGATACAGCTCCCCAAGATACAAATGACTTGAGTTATGTTATGCAGATGTTAGCAAGAAATGTTACAATGTTTGTTTTGCAAACGAGAGAATGTCACTCGCTGCCAAAATCGACTTGCAGTTCTATTGTTAATGATGTTTCCGTTTTGTTTAGCACATTTACTGCACATTTTTGTGACTTTATATTGTCTCGCTTGGAGAGCAATGGCATTGACGTTAGTAGGGATGCTACTCTGTATAATGCATTGGTAGACCGCTCTCTAATGGATTCTCTTTGGTCCGATGTTGCGTCAGATGCAAAAATTAGTCGCTATTGCAAGGAATATTTGGGTCTTGTAGAACCAGAGAGAGTTATACTAGGAATAGATAGTATCAGTGGGAAAGAAGAATGCTATCAGTACGTACCTATTTGCAAAACTCTTCAGCATTACCTGAATCACTCTGATGTGTGGGAAAGCCTTCATCGAGTACCTGTTAAGGTACCAGATGTTTTATATGACTACACAGATGGGTCCAGTTTTAAGGAACACAATTACTTTTCTGTGCATAATGGGGCATTGCGGGTGCATTTGTACATAGACGATTTGGAGCTATGCAATCCCCTAGGTGGTGCAAAAAAAAAACATTGCATAACAGCTGTATATTTCCAATTAGGAAATGTTGAGCAAAAGCATATGTCTGCTCTGCGTACTATACATGTTGCTTGCATTGCGAAAAGTGTACATGTAAAGAAATACGGACTTCACAAGGTGCTCGAGCGATTCATGCAAGACATATGCATCCTTCAGTCTGAAGGAATAACAGTTACCATTGATGGGAAAGTTCAAGCGTTTTTTGGTTCGCTAGCGACAGTTTCTGGGGATAACTTGGCTAGTCACGATATTGGTGGGTTTCGGGGATGCTTCAATTCTGGGCGCGTGTGTAGATTTTGCATGGTATGCTATGACCAAATTAAAGAGTTCACTTCAGAAACTAATGAGGGTTATCCGAAACTGCGCACACAGAAAGAACATGACCTTCATACCCAAGCTGTTCTTGCTGATGCAACATTGGCCAGTGTTTATGGTGTAAACAAGCAAGCGGCGTTACAGTCCTTAGAATGCTTCCATGCTACAAGTTCCTTGCCACCGGACTGCATGCATGACATGCTAGAAGGAGTCATTCCAATAGTTCTTAAGGTTTGCTTGCGAGGGCTGATAGTGGACAAAATTATAACCACCCGCATTTTTAACGAACGTATGCAAACATACAAATTCGGTAGAAACGATTCAACCAATATTCCACCTCTTTTAGCTCCATCATTTCCCAAATGTTCCATTTCTGGCAGTGCTTCACAGAAATGGTGCCTTTTCAGAAATTTAGCATTTGTTGTAGGAGATTTGGTTCCTAGTGGCAACAAGTATTGGGAACTTTACATCTTGTGTAGAAAGATGACGGAAATAATTTTTTCACATGCTGTGACCCTTTCTCAGATTGCCTACTTGGACGTATTAATAGCTGACCACCACACGCTTCTGTTACATCTGGCTTTTCATGACTTCACACCCAAATGCCATTTTGTCACCCATTATCCGCGCCTCATGACTGTCTACGGTCCTCTTCGACATTTGTGGTGTATGCGGTTTGAAAGCTACCACCAATATCTTAAAGGTATTGCTCAAAACACTGGAAATTTCAAAAACATTTGTCATACTCTAGCAAATCGAAATCAAATGAAAAAGTGTTTTGAACAATCTGGTGACCGATGCTTGATGAACGATGAAGTAGTAACAGTTCTGCAGAACAATATTTGTATTCGTAGCCTACCGCAATCATTGCAAGCTGTAGTAACACGTTACTATAATTGCTCACTCGCAGGTCAGGTGGTGTCTGTACAGTCTGCTGCAGTTGACGGAGTGCATTATGCTGTCAGAGACTGTTTTATTTTGGATGTTCTCGACTGCGACACTCCGGTGTTTTTTAAAATTGGCTTTATATTGTTGAACGATGGCATTTGGGGGCTAGCTGGTAATTTAGTGTTTTGCTCAGAGTATCTCCCTCACTATCATGCATATGCTGTGAATTGTGATCCTGATTGGATTATTGTCAGTCCTGGGTCTGAAAAAACCCATACTGCTTTGGACATGCAGAAAATTTGCATTGAGGGAGTAGAACATAAAGCAATTGCTTTGCGTCATACAATTCCAAACCAATGGTAACAATTGGACCATAACTACACCTGTTAAACACGTAATTGGTTTCTTAGGTAATTTAACAGTGCTTGAAATATTTCACATTTGCTAATGTAGAAATACTTCTTATAATGTAACAATTGTTTTCTAGTCTTATCGTTCCATGAATATTGTGCTTCAGTGGATACTCATTACATTGGGTGTTGCACAGTGTAACATACACTATAGGGTTTAACCTATTTCAGAAGTTAATTTAGTTATTATACTCTGAGCAAAATAATAATTTACTATGGTATGGCATATGATTTTTGAAATTTCCATTTTTTGAGCAATACAGTCTCGCAACTAGGGCTTCATTCATTCATTCAGTCTGGCCATTTCTATAGCGCCCCTTCAAGTCCTCTACTACTCGGAGGCGCTCCCGACTACAGCACGGATACTGTATCGGAGTTTAACGCCGAAGCGCACAGGCAACTGTAGGTAAAGGACTTGCCCAAGGTCCCTACATGGCGGCTAGAGTGGGAGTCGAACCAACGACCCTCCGGTTGAAAGCTTTCGACTCGATCAAGGCGCCACAATGTCCCAGGGCTTATGAGTTTACTCTACCATACTAATTCGTAATTGAAATTATATAAAACATATGCTTTTGCTGTACATGAAATTCAGTTGCAGCTTATCTTCCAGTCCTGTTGCACCTGTGTCAGCAGCAGTGTTTTCTATGAAACAAATATTGTATTGTCTGTACATGTTATTGTTGTAATAATGTGTTTTGTATCCATAATGCTAAGTGTTTTTTAAAAATGAGAAATTTCTTAACCAACATTTTGGGCAGGTCAAAATGCCTTTTGAGTATCACGTGACATGTAAAGATTCTGACTCTAAGAAAAAAGTCTCAACCGAGTCGAAGGCTGAGGTAATTGCAGCCATTCAGCAGCGCTTTGATGTGCAGCATGATATCGTGGTGCAGCAGCCATTTGAAGACGATTGGCTTGATGTTGACGATTGGAACGAGTTAAGTGATGGTGGGAAGCTACGCTTCTTAAGAAAACCGAGTTCAGGTAATATTTAATAACTTTACATGTTTTAACATGCACCGGCTTGCATGATTGTTATGTTAGCCAGCATTACGGATCGTCCACAAATGAACTGTTTCAGAAATAACTGTTTTCCAACTACCCTCCCCTATCCGCTTTTGCGCAAACTCTTCTCCCCTATCCGCTCTTGTCCAAACGTTGCGGACGACCACATCTAGCATTAGACATTGCTCCGTGGTCTGGCATTGTTATAGTTGGTGCTCTCAATATATGCTCTTCATTCATGTGATTATGAGAAGTGGTTCTGTAAGGCTTTATGCTGTGAGAATCAGTTTATAAATGTTGTAATACAATACAATAGAATAAGATGAACGTTAAGAAATAGTAGCAACCTGCAGCTGAAAGCAAAGACAAGATCAACAGAGTTCATGTAAACCCCCTTAATTCTGTCAGTCTGATTGATGCAGGACTATTAGTGCCAACCCATATTATATTAAGTGGCACAACTAGTACAAGATGAATAACAATTTACAATTTATACCTAGGCATCACCCGCTGTCGCCAGGTGTGCAAATTTCATCAAAGCGTCATTCCCCATTTGCAGACGTCGTTTATAGACAAGCCCTTACCACATAGGCCTACATCTTTGTCTGATGGTTGAACGACAATACCGTATCACAAAGCTAAGAAGGCCGTTGATTCGTTACCTGCTAGGCCCACCATATGAACTCATCCTTCCATTTCATACTTTGTGTTGGTAAGATGAGCAGTAGGATAGGTGTGTGGCTTGCATTGCTGCAATACAGTGATATTCCACTTCTGCTGCACTAGTTTTCCTGTCGCTTATTCTGGAAACTTTTATTTCCTGCCAATCATCTTTCGTTTCTCTTAGACTGTATATACCCAGCTACTTCATGTATGTCTTATACCACTGGAATTCTTTTTTGTAGTTATTCCAACTACACCATCACATACTGAAGTGCTTGCAGTTGAACCTTCATCGAGTGCTTCTGTTCCTCCGGCGTCTACTCCTCAGGGATTTGCGAGATATGCGTTGCCAAACCTCCCGAATGACATTATGCAGCTCCTAAATGCACAAAATCCAGATGTTGCAACGTGCAGAAGAGAACGAGCTAGGATCACACAGATTTTATACGATGACCTCCGGTCACGAGTAGGGCTGTAAGTATGAACTTTAAAAAATGATCACGCTATTAATTATTTTCTTCATAGAATGAAAGTAGAGTCGTAGTCATGTGGTCTAAAAGTAAGGTTCTACATTCATTATTGCCTAACCCAGGCTTCTTGTGGGTGGTATGCTATCAATTTCATATCAGCTTGATGTCATAAAGGGCATAATGCAATTCGTGACGCTTGACTATGATTAATTTATTTCATGGACTCTGACTTGCTGACCACATGTTAAATTCAATTTGTGCAACACTTCTTTTAATTAATGATTTCTTTACTTTATACATATTCTATTATAAAGCTGAGGAACTAATCCTTGGTATCTATCTATCTATCTATGGAATTTATATAACGCCTCTTGAAGGTAACTATTCAGAAGCGGTCCCAGGCCCGAGCAAAAAGGAAGGTCTTAAGGAGACTATAAAACGAGCTCGAAAAATTACGTGGAAGAGAGCGCAATTCGAAAGCAATGCCATTCCAGATAGAAGGACCAGCCGCCGAGAAGGCCCTATTCTCCTTATTGGTTGTGTAAGAACGTGGTATCAAATAGTAACCACGAGAGGCCGAGCGAAGTCATCGTCGACCCGGACACGACGAAGATAGGGCAAAAAGATCCGAAAGATGTACAGGAGCAACGCCAAGGACACAACACCACGAAATTGTAGAAACCCTATGCAGGATACGCTGCCGGAGTGGAAGCCATTGAAGGGTATACCGCACGAATTCTCAAGTACTCAAGTTATTGCACATGGATACACATTGGGATATTGTGTGCATGTGTTTTAATTGCTTTTATGGATGTCAAAATTAGCAATTAATGAATCGATTAATCGTTAATTTATTGTAACGATTAAAACATTTTAACGATTAATCAATTTCAAATTTATAACCCATTAGTAACAAACGTAAAGGAAGTCTGCGGTTCCGTGTAAACGAATATAGAGCTCTGCTGTTTCAGTTGTTAATAAAACCCATTCATCACTTTAACAATATACTGTTAATATGGTTTGTTATTGGTTTGAAATATAATAATATTACAACATCCATCATGTGTTCATTGTAACCAGGTATCCATCTAATCATGAGGTGAAGAATGTCTGTCACACTCTTGTGATGACCTATCCCTGTCTTGAGGACAAAATCAAGATTGGCCAGAACAATACTAAATTTGTAAGTATAGTAATTTTTATTATGACTGAGTAATTAATAGAGAAATTAAATCCCGTAGCACAATGTTTAAAATGAGCTGGGCATAAAGTTCTGCTCCTTGAAAAACATTCGGCAGAGCAAAGAAGAAAAGGCTAAGGAGGAAGTTAATGAATGTCAAAACCTGAGTGTTATATAAGGTGAATTGTTGAAAGCGAGGAATTCATGGATTTGTTGTCATGCTTCTCTTAAAACTATGGTTTTGACAAGTTACACAGGATTTCTTTTACAAGAACGTTGGCAAATGTTTGACGATGTACAACTCCAGAAAGTGAGAGCAACATAACACACATCTTGTTGCCACATTTAGTGCACAAGTTATGTCAGAAAGACACTTCTGTTGATCATTTGATCGAGTATGGAGATGGGATTGACGGGAACATAATTGCCCTCAGAAAGTCATTGCTGAAGATGACTTCTTTTAAAAAGAGAAATTGATTGGTCGAGTGATTGTTTGAAAAGGAAGCCTGTGGTTATATTTACAAATACAATGAATTTCCAATGTTTGAAACTGTAGTACACTTGGGTTGAAAGTCTACGGCAGAAATTCAAAGACAGTCGTCGCAGCCTAACATCTGACGTCCAAGTCCTCCAGATGAAGGGAAAATACGGGAAACATGCTGGTACTCGGCGCAAAGATGATCCTATGGAGCTCATGGAGAGCCCAAAGTCAAAAACACCTCGGGTAATATTAGGAATATCATATTTAGTAGTAATATATATTTAAAGGCAACACATTTCTGCAGTTAATATTCCAGATTCTTATCAGTGACAGTTTTAAAATATGAAAGGAAATGAATCGATGAAACAAATCATTTTATGTTTTTCTTATATCCGACAATGGTATGCATAGCCATTTAAAAGTTTATGTGAAACAGAAACTGATATAAATGACAACACTGGTTGTGAATAACTTACTAAAGTGTTCTTTCAAAATTTAGATACACTTTTATTCGACAAATATACTGCTTGTCACAAATTGCAATGATTATTGATTATAATTATTGTACCATGTACAGTTGTACATGGTTCATGTAAGTTGAACATTTCTTATAATTGCCATAAGGTCACGATTTCAATGTGCTTTTAATTATTTGAATTTGGGCTAGAATGAACTTAGAATGAAGGGTGCAATATTCAATTAGATATGTAATACAAGTGTAAATAACTGTAAATAAACTTGTAGGTAAACCTTAAATACTGTGTGATATTTTAAACGAAAACGGACTTTTCACCAAGAACACGTGGTAGTGCAGAACTAGTCTGCAGGGCGTATTAAGCAGGATTATAAAGTACACAATAGCTGGTAATCAGTTCATAAATCACCAGTTTGACAAGATTTTCTGGCCTTCTTAGTGCACATATTACATTATTCAATTGCACATTTCGACTTCACAACTGGACCAATTGTAATCAACTGCACAGCAAAATATGCCATGCTAATATGTAGTGAGCTGATTATTGTGATGCAAAATAAAACTGAAATGTAGTATCAAACTCTAACTAAATTAGTTCATGTTTCATTCAGCTTGGCTTACTGCCAGTAGGAGATGATGGCGAGGATGAAAGAAGTGTGGAGAATCATATTGCTGTAATACAACAGCAATGGGGAAAGGCGAACTGCGATATTGGGATGATTAACGATCGTATGGTGCGGACCTACACAGCGAGACGAGACCTGATAAAGTCTGGGGCGAAGCTCGTGGATATTCTCTACAAATATCCACCCCTGAAAGACCAGACTCAGGTTACTGGACTCAAGTTGTAACTTGCCTACTTCTTACATTAATTTCTAAATGTCCAGTGGTATTATACCAGGTTTCCATTACTACATATGATTGGGTGCAATCCATTTATGACGCAGACACAAAAATCGGTTTTTTGATCCCCTCCCCCTGTCCACATGCTTACACATGAGCCTAATGCCCTCCCCAAAAGACCCCTTTTTCTGAAATTTTTCGGATATCGGGCCAGCTTATTTTCTATATTTCCTGTCACAAAATTTCTTATCACCTTTTTTAGTCTTTTCATGAAGAAATCTATTTGCACAGGTAAATCGTTACTTCTTTTACTCTCTTTGTGGACGTCGACACACGCGCTTGGCCTCCACCTTCCCCTGTCCACATGCCTCCACATTGGCATGACCTCCTACCCCTTCGTGCGGACGTCGTAAATGGATGACCCCTTGGCTAAACACGTCCATACTTATAAGACTGATGATTGCCTTGGTGGGTAAGGCTTTGGGGGAAGTGTTCGCGATAAAACGACAAGGTCAAGAGTTGGTATATTGTTGTGACAGTCATGCCGGTGTTACGAAATAGAGTATTCCCCAGAACCTATGTTCCCTTTAAGCTGTGCGCGTGTGTGCGTGCACACAAGTTATGACCTGAGCGCTCACAACAAAGAAAATGTATGACCTTTTCTATAATTGGTTTCCTAAATATACATGAGTGCTACTAAAATGCGGAACACAGGAAAGTTTATGCCCACACAGGCTGAAAAAAGTTATAGGCAACATTGCTTAAAAGTACAGCATTTGAGCGGATACATGATTACATCCTTCATTGTGTGTAGCCTTTGGAGGGGATACAATATAATGGGAAACCGGTAGAGAACAGTACTTGAAGAGTGAAGGATGTATTGTCTCCCATATAATAACACCTCATTTAATAAATTGTATCATATGCCCTACCCTAGAATGTAAGTCATATGAGGTATTAATAATAATACTTATGCATGTAAAATATAATATACCTAGAATAGCACTGACAGGAAGTAAGTTTTCAGCTCAACAGTTTTCATTCTTCTGTGACCCTGAACAGTATGAAGTTATGTTCCTTTGAAATAATGTTCAGCAACCTTATCTAATCTGCAGATTATGTCGTTTCAGCTGGAAATGGAATTTGTCCGCATGACACGTGTCAATTTCGTGGACTGTCTTAAGGCGTTTTGGACCCGTCAGCGTATTGAGGTCGCTGTCAAAATGCTGAGGAAAGATAAGACAGTTCAAGATATTGTAGCTTGTGTCGAAGGCACAAACGTAACAGGTAATAAACTGTTTTGGTGCTTGTATTGTGTCACTACTTCAGCAAACTGAAATATTCACTTGCAACAATCTAGATGATTTCTAAACCACACAATATATTGGCTTATCAAGTTTTATTCAGTTTTCCAGTGCATACGTTTAAAGTTTGTAGGGCTGTGGTTGCTTAAGTAGTGGTGGTCGGTGCCTTTGGTGCAGAAGGACGATTTTCGACTCCTCTAGCCGCCACTTAGGGGCCTTGGGCAAGTCCTTCAGTCATAAATTGCGAGTCGTAATTGCCTGTATGGCGTTATGTGGCGCCGTGTGGCTGTCTTGCGGCTAAATTAGACTGCTTTAATAGCCTGCTATCTGTACCATCCGTTCATACTGTACTTGTTAAAATTCTGCTGTGTGTCAGATTGTATATTAAGCGAATTATTATAGCATTGTATATATATCTTCGTTAATTTGGCAAGCTGACAAATCGCAGTATGTAACACAATTGCGATGACAAATATAGAAAAGCAACTGTCAAAAAGAGTATAGCCTAATAATATTGGAGCATTAAATTGATATAATATGATAAATTATTTGTGCCGTAAAATTCAACAGAATTTATTATATTGTAAAGTATTCACTTAATAACTACTGTTCAAAGAAATTATAAAAGTAAATCAATTATTCACGAGTTCAAATAATATATAAGTAATATAACATATTGTAGTCTCTTTTTACATAAAATATTGCATTTTGGCATTATACAGTGCATCCATATCTATTCCTGTAACTTGACAACTGTCCATTTGAAATAAGTAATATTGTTAATTCGTGGTGACGATTGCAATGATATAAACAAATATATTCGTAAATGACCATTTCTAACTTTTGCATATGAAAGGCGTAATTTCATTTTCAAATATGCATGGCTTTGATAATTGCTATTATATTTACAGATATTTCATGTGTTTTCTATATATGTTTAATAGACGACAAGCTGAATATACTGATGAGGGTTCTACCAAGGTTGTTCGGGGAGCGGCTCCTATGCTGGACACAATCGGCGAAAGATGTGAGTGAAGTAAAGAATGTCAAATAATTATGTGTTTAATGTACACTACAAGTAAGCACATTCACCGTAAGGAGGCACATCTACCTGTTTGTGTCAGTGACTATGTGGGTATATGTGTGGGTCTCCGCTTGCGTGTATGTACGCAGGCTTTGTATTTAGACATTTTGTATAGTGCTTCTCAAAGCATGAGCCTTTCAGAAGCACTTCTGACCACAGGAATTGACAATGTCGGAGTTTACACGTAAAAGGCGCTACAAATAAGTGCAAGTGAAGTACTTGCCCAACGTCCTTACGTCGTGGCTATAGTGGGAATAGAAGCTGCGACCCTCCACTCGAAAGGTATAGACTGTACCTATGCGCCACCACGCCCCACATGTGTAGCTCGCTGGTATGTGCGTATGTCGCTGTGGATGCTTTCCTGCGTGTATGTGTGCGTGTCAGGCTTTTGCATTTGTGTGTGACCGACTGACCGTGGATGCATTTGAATGTGTGTACGTTGTGTATATGCAATGTTAGTCCATCGCCTTCTTCATACTCCACCGCTACATGTAGCCATGATTTCATTACGGCCCGAATACATTATCGCAGTCTATCAATCTATGCTGGCCTCCCATTTGTGCGGTTACGTTGCCTAGACCGGGTCCTGCACTCTGCTCCATCGCTTTAGGGGTGTGTACCCAAATTTGATAATGTTTCCAGGTATTTCTTGCATGTGTTGCAATGATTCTTCATCAAACAGAGGATTTCGTACCGCATCATCTTTAGTATGATTGTGGATAACAGCCAGTGCAGAGCATGTCATTGTTTTTTTACTTATTTTATTAAAGAAGTGTGCATAAGCGGTGGCATCCAATAATCCGTGGCCTGCCACTATACGTGTTATCTATGTTTTAGGGCCCCTGGCAAAGTGTCATTGAAAATACTCAGTTTCAGGCTATAAATTCTGACGCTTGGCGTACGCTTGTCTCCATTACATAGTCCCTCTTCTTTTGTGACATTACTGATCTTCTCAAGTTAAGTTCTATTGCAGGGGTGGCGAACCTTTTTCAGATCGCGTGCCAATATTTGAAATTTGAAAAACAAAAACATTCTCGCGTGCCATGTACACACATTCGCTGTTATTTACTATAAGAACATACTTAATGTGTTTTGGTGACTTAGAAAAATCAATGCTGTTGTAGGGTATGGCAGATGCTGAATGTTTCATGTCTAGAGAATATTTTTTAACTCAAACTGTTTCTGATTTTATTAAATTCATCGCTGAAAAAGATTCCCACGAATAACTAAATGAGAAAATCAACACAATAGCCACTGCTACTTGTTTCTTAGAGTTGAAAGCTTCAGGCACATCACTCAAGACGCTGACCACCTCATTTTCAGCTGATAGCTGCGGTTCTAGGCTAATCCATTTCAATGATCACGTTTCATTAATTATGTGAGGTCAAACTCTTAAGTCAATATACTTTTGTCGCCAAATTGAGATGGACTGTAGCTCAAGTAACTGTATTTAAAAAACTTGTAATTCCATCTGGTCAAACATTGTGAAATACAAATTTTTCACAATTTCAAAAAGTATCTGGATATTTTATACATTATGTTGTATTTTCAAGCTATCTGAACTGCACAAAACGCATTGAAAATTGTTCGATGGTTGCGTCGATTGTTTCCAAAAACAAAAAAAAATCTAAGCCTCTTTGTCAATCTTGGAATTCCCTTCGACCTTCTTCTTCTGAAAGTTTTGTTCTTTAGGCTCAGAACACGACATTTTCTTTTACGAAACTTTTTCGTAAATATGTCGATGAGATGGCAGATTGCAGCAAGATGTCATTCAAATTCGCGGATATATCTAATGCTACAAAATTACTCTGCACCCTTTCTCCATCTAGTGAAAGAACAAGAGAAAATAATTCATAAATTAAATCATAAGGCTTATCACTAAGACACTAAAACTAAATCACAAGAAATATATATGCTGAAATATGAAAATGACGTAATGTCCGATTCCTAGTGCACAGTGTGTGAAATATAAAATATTTCAAAACAAATTTGTTTTATCTCAAGAGCGTGCAACACAAAATCATCCCACGTGCCACTTTGGGCACGCGTGCCATAGGTTCGCCAGCGCTGTTCTATTGCATTTAGAACTTGTTCTTCACCCAGTTTAGTGTCTACACACATTTATGTAGAAATATGATATTTCAAATAGCTTATGCTGTTTAGTGCCCAGGGGCGTCCATTACGTGCAAAGCACGATGCATAAATGCATCATGGTCAAAATAGGGGGGAAAAGAAATTAAATTAAGGAAAGGAAATAATTTCAGGGAAAGTAGGGTAAAAGTTACAGATTTTGTGGAAACATGGGCAATTTATAGTTAAACAAAATTGGGAATATATAAGATGCATCTGTGACTTGGAGGATAATGGATGCCAATGTTCGTGCCATTAATATAAACATTCAGCGTGCAAAAATAGCTGCTGAAATATCTGTTCTTTAGGATCCTGAGGAGATTGCTGGTCGCTTGACAGTCTACCCTACTGTCGTCGTTGGGAATGAAGAAGTCTCAGTGTATTTTGAGAGGAGTATTATTACCAGATGCTCTGATATCCTTCAGGCAACTGCTACAGTAGTGATGATATATTACGTCTTCGACGTACAGTATCCTGCGGAACTTGCGAACACCTGCAACTTCCTTGACTGCTCTATCGGTCGACTTGACCAAAAAATGAAAATACGGCCCGCTGTGCAGAGAAAGCTGAACTTGTTGCTCGCTGCCTAAACGATGTCAGAGAGCCACTGTACTTGACAACAACTTTTAGTTAGTCATTGACTCCATAGTAGGTTATCTATATTGACTTGCATTGTCTTGTATAGCTGTAAAATGTGGATTGTAGATATATTTTCATAAAATTCTCTTAACTGTTACATAGCATTATTTTTTGCTTTCACTTGAAGTGATCATTTCATGTAGGTTTTCTACTGACTTGCATTATGTTGTATAGCTTTAATATGTGGATTGTAGATATATTTTCATAAAATTCTCTTAACTGTTACATAGCATTATTTTTTGGCTTTCACTTGAAGTGATCATTTCATGTAGGTTTTCTACTGACTTGCATTATGTTGTATAGCTTTAATATGTGGATTGTAGATATATTTTCATAAAATTCTCTTAACTGTTACATAGCATTAT
>Ga0081606_1000303_pt1 | contig 23091 bp, 16 predicted proteins | sample EareggfetidaYelm_FD_71127 | JGI IMG/M metagenome (GOLD analysis project Ga0081606, IMG submission 71127) | Earthworm egg capsule microbial community from the University of Washington, USA - E. fetida Yelm (SPADES assembly) (version 2) | ecosystem: Host-associated > Annelida > Reproductive system... | reverse complement strand
AGGCGCTCGGCGGTGCAAAGAACCACATGGTCGTCATGCCCGACGCCGACATCGACGGTGCCGCAGACGCCGCGATTTCCGCCGCCTACGGTTCGGCCGGTGAGCGCTGCATGGCGATCTCAGTTCTCGTCGCTGTGGGAGATAGCGCCGACCGACTCGTCGCCGCGGTTGCCGCGCGCACGGGAGCTCTCATTATCGGAGATGGCACGAATCCCACAAGTCAGATGGGCCCTCTCATCACGGCGGAACATCGGGACAGGGTTGCCTCGTATGTCACCGGTGCGGCGGCGGAGGGCGCGCAGGTCGTCGTGGATGGCACCGCGACATCCTGTGACGGTGAAGGATTCTTTATCGGTGTCAGCCTGCTCGACGGTGTGAAACCGGGCATGAAGTGCTACGACGATGAAATCTTTGGCCCCGTGCTCACCGTTGTGCGGGTCGATAGCTACCGAGACGCCGTGAATCTTGTCAACGACAACGCCTACGGGAACGGCGTTGCCATCTTCACTCGTGATGGTCGCACCGCGCGCCAGTTTGAGGTGGATATCGAAGTCGGCATGGTCGGTGTCAACGTACCGATTCCGGTGCCGGTGGGTGCGTACTCATTTGGCGGATGGAAGAATTCACTGTTCGGCGACTCGCACATTTATGGACCCGAATCTATCCACTTTTACACGCGCAGCAAGGTCGTGACGACCAGATGGCCCGACCCGAGCGAGTCACAGATCAGCCTCGGTTTTCCGAGTAATCACTAGCCCTCAAAATCATCCGGTTCAGATAACCGGATACACCAGAATCGAAGGCGCTGCGGCCGCGAAACTAACACCCTAGCAAAACGCATTTACGCGCCTAAAATGCTGAAAAAAGGAGACCTAACACGGCTCGTTCCTACACCGATATTGAAGTCCAAGCCCCCCGGGAAGAAACACTTAATTGCTGGCAAATTCAACACGGCACCTTCGCCCAAGAACCCGGGTGAGAAGAAACACTTGACTTCTTCCAAACCAGGCTCCAGAACGAGGCAAAGACGCCCGAACACGCCTGAGTGTTGGCACCAAACTCTTACACTGGTGCTGACTCAGACGGGTTCGATGGAGAGCTCGTAGCGATCACCGCGATAGAGCGATACCGTGCGTTCGGCCACCCTGCCGTCTGTTGTATGGCTGCGCGACAGCACCCGAATACAGGGCTGACGCCGTGAGATGCCAAGGAGCTGCGCCTCTTCCGCGGAAGGCACGACTGCCGAAACCCGCGATTGTGCGCGGGCTAACTCTATGCGGTACTTCTTGCGCATGAGCTCATACAGCGAGCCGGTGAGATCAACACCGAGCAGCCCCGGAAAATACGCGGCCCGAAGGATCGTGTCATCCACGCACAACGGCATGTCGTCACCGTATCGAAGTCGCACAAGCATGAACACCTGCTCACCGACCGGCATTTCGAGGTCGCGGGCAGTCGCTTCGTCTGCGGGCAGGAGGCTTGCTGACAGCACAGTGGCACGCGCCGTCATCCCGGCGGCCTTCATTGAATCGGTGAATGATGCCATCACCATGCGTTTTGTCACTACGGGCTGTGTCACGAATGTTCCTCGTCCACGAACACCCACGATCCGTCCTGCTTCGAGCAGAACCTGCAGGGCTCGCCGCACGGTCATGCCGGAGACACCGTATTCTCTCGCAAGTAGCTGCTCCCCGGGAAGGCGTTCACCGGGCTTCATCGTCGCAATTCGCTGCGAGAGATCCTTCAAGATCGCCTCATACTTTGCAGCCATGGGTTAGTCCTCCGTGTCCGGGTCGTTCCGAAGCGTCCCAGACTAGTATTACGGTCGAAGGTCCGCTCAGCCCCGTGTGCAGGCGATTGAATCTCAGCGCCGCGCTATCTCAGCACCGCGCTATCCCAGCGCCACACGCTAAAGACGTGACCGCGTACGCGCTTACCGCACGGATGCCGCCACCGCCACGAAGTCACACGCGAGCGCATGCGTATCGGTGACCGCGCGACCAATGACAACAGTGGATGCCCCGAACTCGAGCGCACTCACCACATCCTGAGCGATTGCGTAGCGTCCTTCCGCAATGAGGGGGACAGTCAGGTATGTCTCCGCCAGTCGCCGGATGATCAACAGGTTTGGACCTCCCGCCCGCACATCGTCAGCGCTGACAGGAACCAGAGTCGTGCCAATCGCGTCCGCGCCGACATCCACCGCTCTTGCCGCATCGTCGTAACACGACAGATCAGCCATGACCGCGAGGCCGCGGTCTTTGGCGTGCGCAACCACCTGTTCAAACGTTTCGCCGAAAGGTCTCGTGCGACCGGTCGCGTCGAGTGCGATGATCTTTGCTCCCGCGTCCGCAACCAGATCAACATCCTGCCGACACGCGGTGATGTACACGTCACTGCCGGGGTATCGTTTCTTCCGAATACCGATGAGTGGAAGAGTCACAGCACCGAGAATGGCCGCGATATCCCTCGCCCCCTCAGCCCGGATACCCACTGCACCGGCCCGCTCCGCCGCGACCGCCATCATTTTCATGATGTACGGATCTCGAAGCGGGCTTATCTCCGGTGCTTGGCACGAGATCACAACACCCCGACCAATCGGAAAGCCGTGTGCACCGAGGCTCATCGCTGTGCCCCCCTCGTGAAGGACCTAACTAGCGGGGCGAAGCGCGCAATGTCGGCGCCATCCAGGTGCAGAAGACGAACCGCGCCGTCAAGCGAGGTTCCGCGGGAAGTAACACGGGTGGCCAGGGGATGCTCCGCCAGAACCGTCTGTTCGAGCGAGGGCAGCAGCAGGTCGGATGCCTGGGCAATGCCACCGACAACAGACCATTCGAAGCTGGTCTCCAAACCTGAGCGACGAGCAGCCGCACATACTGCGTCACCAACTATGCGGCCAGCGTCCGCCCAGATCCGGCAAGCCACTGCATCACCCTCCCGCGCAAGCCCGGCAACACTCGGCGCAAAAGTTGCGATGAGGGCGGTGGGGGACTCAACGCTTGCGACGCGCGCAGAAAAATTTTCAATCGGACCGAACGCCCGCTGGAGCTCACGCAGGGCGCCCTCCGAGCCGCCGCGACGCCCGTCGTGGGCGCGCATCGCGGCAATGACCCCCTGTCGGCCGATCCACCACCCGGCACCATCGTCACCGATGGTCGGGCCATAACCATCCACCCGCGCGACGTGACCGGGGCCGACACCCAACACGACCAGACCGGTTCCAACCGCGGCCAGCACGCCCGATCTGCCCGCAAAAGCACCCATATGGGATGTCAGCGCATCATCTGCGATTCTGACAGTCGAGATGGCGTACTCTTCCCACAGTTGTTCGACAAGCACCTGCTGATCGGGAACACGACCGTGCACCCCCGTGCAACCGAATGCACACGCATCGAACGTGGAATGGCCGGTGCGTTCACCCAGCGTGCGCACCAGTCGCAGCAGGGCCGACGGTACATCCTCGCCATAGTGGAATGCCCCTAGCCTGAACTCCTCGGTGCGACCATCGTCTCCTACAACCAGGGCACGGGTCTCAGACTGTCCCAGATCGAACGCCGCTCGTGGCATGTTCTCGCTCCTGCCAACTGGCCGATGAAAAGGGTCTTGCGCGGAAGAGTATCCGGTGTTAGTGTAGCCGCAATACTAGGGAACATCAATCATACTAGTATTGATCAGCGTCGGTCCACGGCAGCAATCACCGCACCCGTCCGTAGTCCGGCACGCACCGTAGCCCGGCAAGCACTAAGGAGTGAGTTTTGAAGCGAATAACTGCAGTCACGATTTTGGCCGGGGTTGCGTTCGGTCTAGCAGCCTGCGCACCGAGCACAGGAACGAACCACACATCGGGTCAAGGGAAAACGACCGGCACCGTCAAGATGGTGCTCTGGCCCGGCCCGGAGGGTGATGCAATGGGCAAAGTGGTCGACCAGTACAACACGGGTCAGGGAAAAAGTGACGGCGTTAAGGTGGAGATGGCCTTGCTTTCACGGCAGGACACATTTTCTAAGGAAGCCACCCTCATGGCGGCGAAGTCCGCCGACCAAGACATCTATTTCGTCGCGAGCTACAACGTCGGACAGTTTGCAGCATCGCTGGACCCACTCACGACCGTGAAAGCAGATAATTACTTCCCCGTTGCCGTTGACGGACTCACATTCCAGGGACAGCAGTACGCCCTCCCCCTCGATGTCTCAAACCATTTCTTGTTCTACCGCAAGGATGTGGTAGACACGCTCCTGGCTGATCCCGCAGAACAGGCACGATACAGCGAACTCTCGCAGACAATTCTGGGAGAGAAACGGGCACCAAAGCCGGCGGATGCCTGGGACTGGGATGACTACAAGGTTATGGCTGCGTATTTCTCAAAAACAACAAATCCGAGCTCACCCACCGAGTACGGCACGATCCTCCCCGCCAAGAACCTCCTCTACAACACAATGCTCTGGAACAATGTGCTCTGGGGGATGGGCGGTTCCTGGACCAAGCAAGACGGCACAGCGAACCTCAACACACCCGAGGGAATGAAAGCCGTGCAGCTCTACTCCGATATTTACACCAAGGGTTGGGCTTCCAAGGACAGTGCTCAGGCCGAATTTCCAGAGACACAGGCTGCGCTCAAATCGGGTAACACCGCATTTGCCATTCAGTGGTCCGCGGGCTTCGCGGAGCTCAATGATGCGACCAAGTCACCAGCTGTCGCCGGGAAGATTGCTATCGCGCGTGTTCCGAGTGGTAAAACTCACGTTCACGCCCTCGCGGTGGCACTAAACAAATACTCCGCCAGCAAGGGAGCGGCGCTGAAGTTCATGACCTATCTCGCAACGCCGGATGCCATGACCGTATACGCCAAGAACGGGGGAATTCCCGCGATGCCGACTGTTCTTGCAGACAACATGATGCTCAATCCAGCCTTTGCAAAAATCTCGGAATCCATTGACAAATATGGTTACTCTGAGCCAGTCTTCCCCCACACCTTCCAGGCGTACTCTAAACTCGCAGAAACTTTGAGTGGTGCGTGGGTGGGACAGACCGATGCAAAAACAGCACTCAACGATGCGAACAGCGCCCTTGCGGATCTGCTGAACTAGTCCCTTCGTAGGGCAGGTAACGGATGCCACGTGGCTCGCCCACCACATCACAAGCTCCCTAATATCGGTTACTCCAGCGCAGTCTTGCACTGTCACGGCGAAGGGTGTGCTCGTGAAATCGAAGAGTGTGCCCGTGAAATCGAAGAGTGTGCCCGTGAAATTAGAAGAGTACGCTCCCGAAATCAAAGGGTGTGCCCGTGAAATTAGAAGGATGTGCTCGTGAAATCAAACCGGCGGGTGTATTTGTGAAATCAAACCGTCTCACCAAGTTGGTGCTCAGCGCACCGATTATTATTTTTGCACTACTCCTTGTCGCGTATCCTCTGTTCCAGGGCCTGCAGACCGGCTTTTTCAATTTCACGCTCCAGAACCCTGCCGCAACCTTTGCAGGGTTCGATAACTTCGTTCAGTTATTCCGGAAGCCAGGGTTTGTCAACGCCTCGATATTCACGGTGATTTTTGCTCTGGTATGCACGACGCTCGAGACTGTTCTGGGCTTCGCGCTCGCAATTCTTATGAACCGAGTTTTTCCCGGTAAGCGAATTCTGTTCACTCTCATTCTTGTCCCGATCATGATCGCTCCAGCTCTTCTCGGCATCATGTTCCGGTTGCTCCTGAATGCAGATATCGGGCTACTTCCATCCCTCCTGAAAAGTGTGGGGCTGGACGTGTCTCTCTTTGATCCACACAGTATTTTCCCGCTGCTCGTCGTGCTCGATATTGCGCAGTGGACCCCGTTTACTTTCCTTGTAATTTACGCGGGATTGCAGAGTATGCCAACAGATGTGCTGGAAGCATCCGCAATTGACGGGGCCGGGCGATGGCGAACACTCACGTCGATCGTCATTCCTCTAATAAAACCTGTTATTTTTGCGGCTGCTTTTCTCCGTCTTATTGATGCGATTCGAACTTTTGATGTCATATATGTCCTCACCGGTGGCGGGCCCGGCACGAGCACAACAACAATCAGCATCTACATCTACAAGGTCGCATTCGAGTCGGGAAACTTCGGTCTCGCAGCGGCAGCAGCAACCGTGGTCATGATTGTGCTTCTACCACTCGTGCCAGTTCTCGTGAAGCGTATCTCACGACCCGAGGAGCACACATCGTGAATCGCACAACCCAAACGCGACGCAGTCGACGCCTATGGCTCGTCACGATCGCTGTTGCCGTGGGCACACTAATGATTAACCTCCCCTGGCTCAACGCTCTACTCGTCAGTTTCAAATCCGACGGCGACATCTCACGCAACCCCACGTCGCTTGCTTTTACTCCCACGCTAAGTCACTTCGCCAATGCTCTCGGCGCAGCTGGATATGATTTCCCTCGGTTCTTTCTCAACTCAGCCGCTATCGCAGTCGGAACTGTCTGCCTCGTTCTCTTCATTTCCATTCCAGCGACCTATGCGGCCAGCAGACTTGGTTTCGGCGGTCGTCTCATCATCAATGTGAGCAGCAGTCTGCGCCTTCTCCCGGCAATATTCTTCGCCGTGCCTTATTTCCTACTCATGACCAACCTGCACCTGATTGACAATATCTTTGGGTTGATCCTCGCAAATACATTCCTCAACCTGCCACTAGCAATTGTTCTTATCTCCACCGGTTTCCGGGACATCCCGGTTGAAATTGAAGAAGCAGCACAGATGGATGGTGCTTCAGTCTACCGAATTCTCACGACCGTTCTTGTGCCACTTTTATCTCCAACATTTATGGCAGTAGCAGTACTGACGTTCATTTTCTCCTGGAATGACTATTTATTTGCACTCGTCTTGTCATCAACGAATGCCACCCCGATAACGTTAGGAGCAGCAAATTTTGTCACGAGCACGGGGATCCGGTGGGGTGATATCTCCGCCGCAACAGTGTTGTCTACACTGCCACCGATCGCGTTTGCAATATTCGCACAACGCTACCTGGTCAGCGGGCTAGCTGCTGGCGCAGTCAAAGGATAGGGTCCGTGCCTCTCCTGCGCACGCGCATCTCCCGGTGAGTGATCGGACTTGGGTGTAGCCCTCAACGTGCCTCTCCTGCGCACGCGCATCTCCCAGGTGTGCAGACAGTCGCCGACGTGAAGCTGCTCTACCCTCCTGCGCACCGCATCTCCTGTCTTCGCTGACGGTAAAGATGATCGCGCCCTGACACACTCTTCTGTGCACGCATCTTCGTGGTTTCTGAGAGCAGCGAATTGACGCGCTCCGGGTTTCATGGCGGCTCGATTATCTGGAATCGGCCTCTGCTACGAGATCACCATGCAACACTGTCCCGGCAGGGAAACCCGACAGATCATCCGTAAACGCCAACAGACTCTGCAGTCGTCGAGCGTCGAGTGCGACTGATCAGGTCGAAAAGAGTCGGGGGCTGAGATATTGCAGGTACGTGAGAAAAGGATGCCTCACCGTGTGTTCGCCAGTCGTAATGCACGTCTGGGTGAAGGTGTCTCCTGGTTGGGGGTGAACTGCATCGGGAGTGGGGGGTCTGTCATGTTTGCGGGGTCAATCTGTTGTGCTCGATGACGTGCCATCAGCACTATCGATTCCAGTCCCATGAATAGGAGCAGTGTCACAAATCCAATCCAAGTGATCGGGTTCGCCAAGAAACGTGAGGGATTCAGTGCGGGTGTGAAGTCGCAGCCGCATTCGCTGCCGACGTACGATCCGCATTCGCCGCCGCAACCGCAGCCGCGTTCGCGTGTGAATCCGCCCCAGCAGAGGCCGACGCATTCGCATTACCCGACAACGTTGTTGACGCTGTTGATGACGCCACCGTTGACACAACAGACTGCGGGGTCGCGAAGTCCGCGGCGGGGAATGTGAGGTAGGAGCACTGGAGATTCTGGTTTGCGTCTGTGGTGACACCGCACGGTTGTGTTGCTGCGGCCGGTGCCAGGTTTGTTACTCCTGTCAGAGATACCGGAGCAAAACCCGTTAACTTGTTGGTATATCTCCCTCCACCGCTAGACATCGAGGCTCCCGGAACAAACAGGCTGAAATACGAACCCCGGTTATGGTTCCATCACCATACACACACCAATACAACTCATCATTCTGCACAGGTGCACCAGTAAGTTGAATCCGGTACCGTAAGAGCCACACTCCTGAGAGACATGGGAACAAAATCTGTGAGGCTGTTAGTGTACGCACCCCCGCTGGCAGGCAACAACGACCACGGTACAAACAGGGTGATCATTCCGTGATCAATATAAGTGCTAGGAGTTTGCCTACCAGTAATCGGAAGGGATACAGAAATATTCGCACCCGCCTCAAGCTGCTGACATGCCACCGTATTATCCGGCACGCCATACTGCTGGATCGAGCACGACTGAAGCACCGTTCCAGCGGGAAAACCCGAGAGATCATCAGCGAACGTCACAGGACCCTGCAGAATGTCATTGCACAGACATACAGCCCCCTGGGAGATATTAAGTACTTATAAAAGGTACTATGCAATCCTCGGAAAATACTGAGAGTTTTCTTTTTCTCGTGTAGATGGAACACATGCCTCGTGCGGAAGGGAATCATTGGGAATGCCGCAGTACACACTGTTGTGAGATATGTTCCAGAGGGTGTTGCTGCCGCTATCTGTTCACAACGAGTGCATTGCCATACGTTCCATGTGGGAAGGGACCATCGACGGGGCAGCATGGGGTGACCGAACACCACGACATACGTTCCATGTGGGAAGGGACCATCGAACGCTGAACGAACTGATCGAGTCAAAAAGACCTGGTGGTTGGGGTGTTGTGGGTGGGTGGTGTTTCATCGTGTGGTTATCGGTCGTGGCGCACCTCTGCGTGTTCTGCGTGAGGGTATTCCTTGGTTGGGGGTGGGCCCTATTGGGGGTGAGGGGTTTGTCGTGTTTGTTTGGTTGGTCTGTTGTGTTCGACGACGGCGCAATATCATCAGCGCTATCAGTACCAGTCCTATGAGTAGGAACGGTGTCACAGTTCCAATCGCGATGATCGAGTCGACTAGGAAACGTAAAAAATCTGGCGTGGGTGCGGGGTCGCCGTTTGATGTGTTGGAAAACGCGGCTGCGTTTGCGACACCTGATGAGTTTGTGCTGCCTGATGAGTGTGTGGTTGCATTTGATGATGCCGTTGTGATCGCGGTGGACTGTTCCTCTGTACTCGCGTTTGTGCTTGCGGCGGCAGGGGTCGCTGTGTTGGCGGTGGTGGTGCTATTCGCATTCGCCGCGGTCCGCGCGGTCGCGACTGCGCTCGCGCGCGAATTCGTCGACGCTGTCGCCGACGCGTTTGTATTGCCCAGGGATGTTGTTGAGGCTGTTGAGGATGCCGAGGTAATCGCCGCGCCGGAAGCCGCGCTGCTCCCACTCGCTGTCGCTGCCGCTGAGCCTGCCGCGTTCGTGGTCGAGGTGTTATTCGCGTTGGCCGCGGCCTGAGCAGCAGCCTGCGACGCTGTGTTTGCATTCGCCGAGGCATCTGTAGATGATGAGGAAAATGCTGCGGAACGCGATGCTGCGACCGCGTTCGTGGTCGCTGTTGTCGAGGCCGCCGAGCTCCGGTCCGCGTTCGCTGCTGCCACTGCAGCCGCATTCGCGTGCGAGTCCGCCGACGCGGATGCCGACGCGTTTGTATTACCCAACGACATCGTTGATGCTGTTGAGGATGCTGAGGTAATCGCCGCGCCGGAAGCCGCATTGGTTCCATTCGCATTAGCTGCCGCGGATCCTGCCGCGTTCGTGGTGGAGGTGTTATTCGCGTTGGCTGAGGCCTGCGCGGCGGCCTGCGACGCTGCATTCGCCGCCGTCATTGAGGTCGTTGATGCGTTCGTTGATGCTGTCGTGAACGCCGCAGAACGTGACGCCGCGACCGCGTTCGTGGTCGCCGTCGTGCTCGCGGCTGATGTGCGATCCGCGTTTGCTGCGGCGACCGCAGCCGCGTTCGCCCGCGAATCCGCTCCCGCTGTCGCTGACGCGTTTGTATTACCCAGTGATGTTGTTGACGCTGTTGAGGATGCCGAGGAGATCGCTGCGCCGGAGGCAGCGCTGGTCCCACTCGCTGTCGCGGTCGCGGAGCCTGCCGCGTTCGTGGTAGAAGTGTTATTCGCGTTGGCTGAGGCCTGCGCCGCAGCTTGCGAGGCTGTGTTTGCGTTCGTTGAGGCATCCGTAGATGCCGTCGTGAACGCCGCGGAACGTGACGCCGCGACCGCATTCGCGGTCGCTGTTGTCGAGGCCGCCGAACTCCGGTCCGCGTTCGCTGCGGCGACCGCAGCCGCGTTCGCCCGCGAATCCGCTCCCGCTGTCGCTGACGCGTTTGTATTACCCAGCGAGGTTGTTGACGCTGTTGAGGATGCCGAGGAGATCGCAGAAGACTGCGATGCCGCACTCGCGTTCCGAGAGCCCGCGGCAGATCCTGCTGCGTTCGTGGTCGAGGTGTTATTCGCGTTCGCCGCAGCCTGCGCCGCAGCCTGCGAGGCCGTATTCGAGGTCGCCGAGGCATCCGTAGATGCCGTCGTGAACGCAGCAGAACGCGACGCCGCGACCGCGTCCGTGGTCACAGTCGCGGTCGCAGCCGATGTGCGATCCGCGTTCGCCGCTGCCACCGCGACCGCGTTCGCCCGGGAATCCGCCCCCGCTGATGCCGACGCGTTCGCATTACCCAGTGAGGTTGTTGACGCGGTTGAAGACGCCGAGGTAATCGCAGCACCAGAAGCAGCACTGGTCCCACTCGCTGTCGCGGTCGCGGATCCTGCCGCGTTCGTGGCCGAGGTGTTATTCGCGTTCGCCGCCGCCTGCGCCGCAGCCTGCGACGCTGTGTTTGCATTCGCCGAGGCATCCGTAGATGCCGTCGTGAACGCCGCGGAACGTGACGCCGCGACCGCGTTCGCGGTCGCTGTTGTCGAGGCCGCCGAACTCCGATCCCCATTTGCTGCTGCCACCGCGGCCGCATTCGCCCGCGAATCTGCCCCCGCTGTCGCTGACGCGTTCGCATTACCCAGCGAGGTCGTTGACGCTGTTGAAGACGCCGAGGAGATCGCCGCGCCGGAAGCAGCGCTGGTTCCACTCGCTGTTGCCGCAGCGGATACTGCCGCGTTCGTGGTGGAGGTGTTGTTCGCGTTCGTCGCCGCCTGCGCAGCAGCCTGTGCCGCTGTGTTTGCATTCGCCGAGGCATCCGTAGATGATGAAGCAAACGCAGCAGAACGCGACGCCGCGACCGCGTTCGTGGCCCCCGTCGTGCTAGCAGCTGATGTGCGATCCGCGTTCGCTGCGGCGACCGCGGCCGCGTTCGCGTGCGAGTCCGCTCCCGCTGTCGCTGATGCGTTCGCATTACCCAGCGAGGTTGTTGACGCTGTTGATGATGCCGAGGAGATCGCAGAAGACTGCGATGCCGCACTCGCATTCCGAGAGCCCGCGGCAGATCCCGCCGCGTTCGTGCTCGAGGTGTTACTCGCACTCGCCGCCGCCTGCGCAGCAGCCTGCGCCGAGGTATTCGAGGTCGCCGAGGCGTTTGTAGACGACGAGGCAAACGCCGCAGAACGTGACGCTGCAACCGCGTCCGTGGTCGCAGTCGCGGTCGCAGCCGATGTGCGATCCGCGTTCGCTGCCGCGACCGCTGCTGCGTTCGCCCGTGAATCCGCCCCTGCTGATGCCGACGCGTTCGCATTACCCAGCGAGGTCGTTGACGCGGTTGAAGACGCCGAGGAGATCGCAGCACCAGAAGCAGCACTGGTCCCACTCGCTGTCGCGGTCGCGGATCCTGCCGCGTTCGTGGCCGAGGTGTTATTCGCGTTCGCCGCCGCCTGCGCCGCAGCCTGCGCCGCTGTGTTTGCATTCGCCGACGCATCCGTAGATGCCGTCGTGAACGCCGCGGAACGCGACGCCGCGACCGCGTTCGCGGTCGCTGTTGTCGAGGCCGCCGAACTCCGATCCCCATTTGCTGCTGCCACCGCGGCCGCATTCGCCCGCGAATCTGCCCCCGCTGTCGCTGACGCGTTCGCATTACCCAGCGAGGTCGTTGACGCTGTTGAAGACGCCGACGAGATCGCAGAAGACTGCGACGCCGCCACCGCATCCACAGACCCCGCAGCAGAACCCGCCGCGTTCGTGGCCGAGGTATTACTCGCATTCGCCGCAACCTGCGCAGCAGCCCGCGCCGATGTATTCGAAGTCGTTGACGCGTTCGTAGATGATGAGGCAAACGCCGCAGAACGCGACGCCGCAACCGCATCCGTGGTCGCCGACGCGGTACCAGCCGATGTGCGATCCGCGTTCGCCGCTCCCACAGCCGCCGCATTTGCCCGCGAATCTGCCCCCGCCGACGCCGACGCGTTTGCATTACCCAACGACGTCGTTGACGCTGTTGAAGACGCCGACGCAATCGCCGCACCAGAAGCAGCACTAATCCCACTCGCCGTCGCCGCAGCAGAACCCGCCGCGTTTGTCGCCGAGGTGCTATTCGCGTTCGCCGCAACCTGCGCAGCAGCCCGCGCCGATGTATTCGAAGTCGTTGACGCGTTCGTAGACGATGAGGCAAACGCCGCAGAACGCGACGCCGCAACCGCATCCGCCGACGCCGACGCGGTCCCAACCGATGTGCTATCCGCATTCGCCGCCACCACCGCAGCCGCATTCGCCCGCGAATCCGCCCCCGCCGACGCCGACGCGTTCACATTACCCAACGATGTAATCGACGCTGTTGAAGACGCCGAGGTAATCGCCGCACCAGAAGCAGCACTGGTCCCACTCGCTACCGCCGCCGCCAACCCCGCCGCGTTCGTCATCGAGGTATTATTCGCATTCGCCGCAGCCTGCGACGCAGCCTGCGACGATACATTCGCGTTCGTAGACGCATTTGTAGACGACGACGCAAACGCCGCAGAACGCGACGCCGCAACCGCATCCGCCGACGCCGCTACGGTACCGGCCGATGTGCGATCCCCATTCGCCGCCGCCACCGCCGCCGCATTCCCCCGCGAATCCGCCCCCGCCGACGCCGACGCGTTTGCATTACCCAACGACGCCACCGACGCATTCGACGACGACGACGAGGTCGCAGCAGACTGCGACGCCGCAACCGCATCCCGAGATCCCGCCGCGGATCCCGCCGCGTTTGTGGTCGAGGTGTTATTCGCATTCGCCGCAACCTGCGCAGCAGCCTGCGATGAGGTATTCGCGTTTGTAGACGCGTTCGTAGACGACGACGCAAACGCCGCAGAACGCGACGCCGCAACCGCATTCGCACTCACAGTCGCAGAAGCCGCTGAACTCCGATCCCCATTCGCCGCTCCCACAGCCGCCGCATTCGCCCGCGAATCCGCACCCGCAGACGCCGACGCGTTTGCATTACCCAACGACGTCGTTGACGCGGTTGAAGACGCCGAGGTAATCGCCGCACCAGAAGCAGCACTGGTCCCACTCGCCGTCGCCGCAGCAGATCCCGCCGCATTCGTGGTCGAGGTGTTATTCGCATTCGCCGCAACCTGCGCAGCAGCCTGCGATGAGGTATTCGCGTTTGTAGACGCGTTTGTAGACGACGACGCAAACGCCGCAGAACGCGACGCCGCAACCGCATTCGCACTCACAGTCGCAGAAGCCGCTGAACTCCGATCCCCATTCGCCGCTCCCACAGCCGCCGCATTCGCCCGCGAATCCGCCCCCGCCGACGACGACGCGTTTGCATTACCCAACGACGCCACCGACGCATTCGACGACGCCGACGAGGTCGCAGCAGACTGCGACGCCGCACCCGCATTCTGAGACCCCGCCGCAGACCCCGCCGCGTTCGTAGACGATGTATAGTCCCCATTTGCCGCCGCCTGCGCGGCCCCCACTGCAGATGCACCCGCCGTCGATGACGCGTTTGATGACGCCGACGCCGACGCCGCAGATCGCGCCGAGGCTTGCCCACTCGCAGATGCCGCCGCGGAGGCCGCTGAACTCCAATCCCCATTCGCCGCCGCCACTGCCGCCGCATTCGCCCGCGAATCCGCACCCGCAGACGCTGCCGCATTCGCGCTCGACACGGGAACCGGACGAGATACCGTGCCTGTGCTTCCTCCCCCTCCCCCGGTCGGGCCCACAACAAAGCCCCCGCCCCCTCCTCCTCCCCCGGTCGGGCCCACAACAAAGCCCCCTCCCCCACCCTGGTCCACGACAGAGCCCCCTCCCCCACCCTGGGGGGTTCCCGGGAGGTAGACCATACCGCACTGTAAGTTCTGCGAACCCTCACACGCTAACATCGTGTCTTGCTGCGGTATGTTTGGTAATCCCGAGGTAGACACAGGAGAAAAATTCGTGAACCTGTTGAAAAACCCAAGCCCTTCAGCAGGAATTGAAACTGACGAACGCGGCACAAACAATGTGAAATACGAACTAAAGCCTGCAGCCTGAGTTTCTCGCCAAAGTGCAGTCTTACTGTGAGTTTCTGCAAGCACGTCAAGGGTGTAGAAGTACTCGGTATAGCCCGAATCATCTATGCGTGTTCCAGCCACGGGAGGACCGCTGATTGGGATCGAGATAGTCACGTCTCCACCGGGTCTGGACTGACTGCAGTTCCCCGGCCCCACAGAAGTAGGCCACCGTTGCAGCGAACACTCTTGCAACACTGTTCCAGGAGGGAACTTCGACAAATCATCAGTGAATGTCAATGGACTCTGCAACGGTACTGACTCAGAGGTTATGATCACCGGAAATATTTTCACCGAATACCCGTCCACGCCGCGAAAATTCGTCCTGACCCCCGTAGCCGACCTGGTCATCCTTACCGAATACCCCGGGGCAGCAAAAGGGTTCGCGTTTGCAGGCGGCATCCCGATTATTATTAACGGTATCGCAATGATTGTGATGAGGATCATCCCGAAAATTCGGATTCCGCGGTCACGCAGCACCGCATTCCTGCGGCCTAACACCCTTCTGTCTTTTAGTGTGCGTGTGGCCTTTCTAGCCGAATCAGATTGTGTCATTTTTCTCCAACTCTCATCAGTCCACATGCCATAGTGGACGTGGTACCGAACGCCTTCTCAGCGATTCGTGTTGCTTGCCCCTGCCCCCTCGCCCACTCAGAAATAACCACCGTCACGCACTCGTCTCTGGAAAACACCGGGATCAACAACGGCCCCGAGCCATCCCCCAAAGAGTCCACCGCACCAGATGAGCCTCCCCCAGATGAGACCTTCCCGTACTCATTACTCAACACCCGATCACACAACTTCGCCGTGTTCGATATCCCCAGGGGCAGCGCCGTCAACAACGCTCGAAGCAAAAACCCCGGGACCGCCTGGGCAGGGGGCGGTAGCGACACAGTTGTCGTCCCAGGTGCGCACCCCACCAACTCCGATGCGCTCACCATCGGCACACGTGATGCACACAGCACATGCTCCACAATTCTCCCTAGCGCGCAAGCCGGGTGCTGCGCTACGCCGACACTAGAACCCCTTCAAGATGGTTCAGTACCTAAAAAATGGTATAAAATCCTTCTGGTAGGTAACTGTGAGTTTGAAGATCTCGCACACACTCCGAGCTCCAGGTGCTCTACCAGCGGAAGCCGCCAGCGTGTTGAATGGGGGAAAACCCTCCACTTCCGGTGCGATCGGTCGCCAACCATACGGTTCCCCAACGAGAACCCGAGTGTCGCGACTCGCCGTGAGGTCGGTGGCCATACGGATGCCCCCGTGCCGATGCTCTACAAATCGGACACCCAATCCACATCAGGGTCGAGCCCAGTCCCTGTGCCAACGTGATCAGGAATCGCGGCCGCAACTACACACAGCACGAGGTTCACGGCCACCGGTGCCGAGATCACCAGGAATTGCGAGCGCTATCCCACCCGGAGTCTGACAGTTAACCTCCCCTGCCCCGTAAGGACGGCTCCTTTCCCCTCATCCTCATGTGAGTTCATGGCACCCCCCCTGGCTCCGTGGTGGCAACCTCACGGGTCGGTGGCACACCCGCCACACCCACAGAAGATGCCGGAGTGAAATCTGTGAACGTACTGACGTGCGTGTCCCCACCAAGCGGAAGCGATCTCGACGTCGTCTGCGGTCGCTTCCGCGATCCCGGCACAAACAGAGCAAGGCATGAGCTTGCACCGGTGTGATCCCATCACCGTACGCACAGCGATAATGCCCGTTGAACTCTGCGAGTGCACCGGTAATCAGGATCGATATATTCCCAGAAATGCTGAGGATTTTCTCGTGCCTTCGTGTCATGGAGTACACATTCCATGTGGGAAGGAGCAGTCGATCGGAGCGACCCGAGTTAGAAATTCCGACAACACACATTCCATGTGGGAAGGGGCAGTCAACGACTGAGTGTGACCGGTCGCATCAAAAGAGTCGGGCGGTCACACCAGCGAACGGGGATCAGCGGGAGCAGATTCGCGGGCGAACGCGGCGGCGGTTGAGATGTTGCAGATACGCGAGCAGAGGATGCCTCACCATATGACTATCAGTCGTGGTGTGCTTTGGGTGAAGATGTCCCTTGGCTGGAGGTGGGCCATATCGGGGTGGGAGGTCTGTCACGTTTATGAGGCGGCCTGTTGTGTTTGACGGCGACGGCGCGCTACCAGTCCCAGTGCTATGAGTAAGAATATTGCTACAGATCCAATCGCGATGATCGAGTCAACCAGGAAACGCGAGAGATCTAGCGCAGGTGCGACCTTGTCGTTTGACGACGCAGAAATAGGAGCTGCGTTACCCGAGGAGTTCGTGCCGCCCGATGAGTCCGTGGATGCATCGGATGACGCCGTCGTGAATGCGGCCGCCTGCGACGCCGTATTCGCATTCGCATTCGCATTCGCAACAGACTCGGCCCCGTTTGTGGCTGAGGTGTTATTCGCACTTCCCGCAGCCTGAGTGTCCGCCACCGACGCCGCACTCGCCGATGTGGTTGAGGTCGCAGACGCGTTTGTAGATGCCGATGCAAACGCAGCAGAACGCGACGCCGCAACCGCATTCGCAGATGCCGCATTCCCACGCGAATTCGCCGACGCGACCGTAGAAGCCGCAGCCCGTGAGGCCGCCGCCGCGTTCGCAGTACCCGCTGTGGAGCCTGCCGCGTTCGTTGACGACGTATTATTCGCGTTGGCTGCCGCGACCGCTGAACCCACCGCCGACGCATCCGTTGATGCTGTCGTTACCGCTGCAGCCCGTGATGCTGCCGCCGCGTTCGCCGTGCCCGCTGTAGAGCCAGTCGCGTTCGTTGACGACGTATTGTTCGCGTTCGCAGCCGCGACCGCCGAACCCACCGCGGAAGAGGTCGAGGCCGCCGACGCATCCGCAGATGAAGACGCCTGCGACGCAGTGCGTGAGGCCGCGACCGCGTTCGCCGTCGCCGCAGCAGACGCCGTCGAAGAGCGATCCCCGTCCGCAGCCGCAACCGCAGCCGCGTTCGCACGAGAATCCGCACCCGCCGACGACGACGCTGACGCGTTCGCAACCGACGACGCCGACGCATCCGTTGATGCTGTCGTTACCGCTGCAGCCCGTGATGCTGCCGCCGCGTTCGCCGTGCCCGCTGTAGAACCGGCCGCGTTCGTTGACGACGTATTGTTCGCGTTCGCAGCCGCGACCGCCGAACCCACCGCCGACGTAGTCGACGACGCCGACGCATCCGCAGATGAAGACGCCTGCGACGCAGTGCGTGAAGCCGCGACCGCGTTCGCCGTGGCCGCAGCCGACGCCGACGAAGAGCGATCCCCGCCTGCAGCCGCAACCGCAGCCGCGTTCGCACGCGAATCCGCACCCGCCGACGACGACGCAGACGCGTTCGCAACCGACGACGCCGACGCATCCGTAGACGCTGTCGTTACCGCCGCGGCCCGTGATGCTGCCGCCGCGTTCGCCGTACCCGCCGTAGAGCCAGTCGCGTTCGTTGACGACGTATTGTTCGCGTTCGCAGCCGCGACCGCCGAACCCACCGCCGACGTAGTCGACGACGAAGACGCATCCGTTGACGCGGCCGCCTGCGACGCGGCTTGTGAGGCTGCGACCGCGTTCGCCGTGGCCGCAGCCGACGCCGTCGAAGACCGATCCCCGTCCGCAGCCGCAACAGCAGCCGCGTTCGCACGAGAATCCGCCCCCGCCGACGACGACGCTGACGCGTTCGCAACCGACGACGCCGACGCATCCGTTGATGCTGTCGTTACCGCTGCGGCCCGTGATGCTGCCGCCGCGTTCGCCGTACCCGCTGTAGAACCGGCCGCGTTCGTTGACGACGTATTGTTCGCGTTCGCAGCCGCGACCGCCGAACCCACCGCCGACGTAGTCGACGACGAAGACGCATCCGACGACGCGACCGCAGAAGCCGCAGCGCGTGAGGCCGCGACCGCGTTCGCCGTGGCCGCAGCCGACGCCGTCGAAGACCGATCCCCGTCCGCAGCCGCAACAGCAGCCGCGTTCGCACGAGAATCCGCCCCCGCGGACGAGGACGCTGACGCGTTCGCAACCGACGACGCCGACGCATCCGCAGACGAAGACGCCACCGCCGCGGCCCGTGACGCTGCCGCCGCGTTCGCAGTACCCGCCGTAGAACCGGCCGCGTTCGTTGACGACGTGTTACTCGCGTTCGCAGCCGCGACCGCCGAACCCACCGCCGACGTAGTCGAGGACGCCGACGCATCCGACGACGCTGTCGCCTGCGACGCAGCTTGTGAGGCCGCGACCGCGTTCGCCGTCGCCGCAGCCGACGCCGTCGAAGACCGATCCCCGTCCGCAGCCGCAACCGCAGCCGCGTTCGCACGAGAATCCGCCCCCGCCGACGAGGACGCTGACGCGTTCGCAACCGACGACGCCGACGCATCCGTAGACGAAGATGCCACCGCTGCGGCCCGTGATGCTGCCGCCGCGTTCGCCGTGCCCGCTGTAGAACCGGTCGCGTTCGTTGACGACGTGTTACTCGCGTTCGCAGCCGCGACCGCCGAACCCACCGCCGACGTAGTCGAGGACGCCGACGCATCCGCAGATGAAGACGCCTGCGACGCAGTGCGTGAGGCCGCGACCGCGTTCGCCGTCGCCGCAGCCGACGCCGACGAAGACCGATCCCCGTCCGCAGCCGCAACAGCAGCCGCGTTCGCACGAGAATCCGCCCCCGCCGACGAGGACGCTGACGCGTTCGCAACCGACGACGCCGACGCATCCGACGACGCTGTCGTTACCGCCGCGGCCCGTGATGCTGCCGCCGCGTTCGCAGAACCCGCTGTAGAACCGGTCGCGTTCGTTGACGACGTATTGTTCGCGTTCGCAGCCGCGACCGCTGAACCCACCGCCGACGTAGTCGACGACGAAGACGCATCCGACGACGCTGTCGCCTGCGACGCAGTGCGTGAGGCCGCGACCGCGTTCGCCGTGGCCGCAGCCGACGCGGTCGAAGACCGATCCCCGTCCGCAGCCGCAACAGCTGCCGCGTTCGCACGAGAATCCGCCCCCGCCGACGACGACGCTGACGCGTTCGCGTTCGACGCCGCCGACGCATCCGACGACGCTGTCGTTACCGCCGCAGCCCGTGATGCTGCCGCCGCGGTCGCCGTACCCGCTGTAGAACCGGTCGCGTTCGTTGAAGACGTATTGTTCGCGTTCGCAGCCGCGACCGCTGAACCCACCGCCGACGTAGTCGACGACGAAGACGCATCCGACGACGCTGTCGCCTGCGACGCAGTGCGTGAGGCCGCGACCGCGTTCGCCGTGGCCGCAGCCGACGCGGTCGAAGACCGATCCCCGTCCGCAGCCGCAACAGCTGCCGCGTTCGCACGAGAATCCGCCCCCGCGGACGAGGACGCTGACGCGTTCGCAACCGACGACGCCGACGCATCCGCAGACGCTGTCGTTACCGCTGCGGCCCGTGATGCTGCCGCCGCGTTCGCCGTGCCCGCTGTAGAACCGGTCGCGTTTGTTGACGACGTGTTACTCGCGTTCGCAGCCGCGACCGCTGAACCCACCGCGGAAGAGGTCGAGGACGCCGACGCATCCGCAGATGAAGACGCCTGCGACGCAGCCCGGGCTGCCGCGACCGCGTTCGCCGTGGCCGCAGCAGACGCCGTCGAAGACCGATCCCCGTCCGCTGCCGCAACCGCAGCCGCGTTCGCACGAGAATCCGCCCCCGCCGACGACGACGCAGACGCGTTCGCGTTCGACGCCGCCGACGCATCCGCAGACGCTGTCGTTACCGCCGCAGCCCGTGATGCTGCCGCCGCGGTCGCCGTGCCCGCTGTAGAACCGGTCGCGTTTGTTGACGACGTATTGTTCGCGTTCGCAGCCGCGACCGCTGAACCCACCGCGGAAGAGGTCGAGGCCGCCGACGCATCCGCAGATGAAGACGCCCGCGACGCAGTGCGTGAGGCCGCGACCGCGTTCGCCGTGGCCGCAGCAGACGCCGTCGAAGACCGATCCCCGTCTGCTGCCGCGACCGCTGCCGCGTTCGCACGAGAATCCGCACCCGCCGACGAAGACGCTGACGCGTTCGCAACCGACGACGCCGACGCATCCGTTGATGCTGTCGTTACCGCTGCGGCCCGCGACGCTGCAACCGCGTTCGCCGTGCCCGCTGTAGAACCGGTCGCGTTTGTTGACGACGTGTTACTCGCGTTCGCAGCCGCGACCGCTGAACCCACCGCGGAAGAGGTCGAGGCCGCCGACGCATCCGCAGATGAAGACGCCTGCGACGCAGTGCGTGAGGCCGCGACCGCGTTCGCCGTGGCCGCAGCCGACGCCGTCGAAGACCGATCCCCGCCTGCTGCCGCAACAGCTGCCGCGTTCGCACGAGAATCCGCACCCGCCGACGAAGACGCAGACGCGTTCGCGTTCGAAGCCGCCGACGCATCCGTAGACGAAGACGCCACCGCCGCAGCCCGCGATGCCGCCGCCGCGGTCGCCGTGCCCGCTGTAGAACCGGCCGCGTTCATTGACGACGTATTACTCGCGTTCGCAGCCGCGACCGCTGAACCCACCGCCGACGTAGTCGACGACGCCGACGCATCCGACGACGAAGACGCCCGCGACGCAGCTCGTGAGGCCGCGACCGCGTTCGCCGTGGCCGCAGCCGACGCCGTCGAAGACCGATCCCCGGTCGCAGCCGCAACAGCTGCCGCGTTCGCACGAGAATCCGCACCCGCCGACGAAGACGCATTCACAGTCCAATTACCTGTAAAGACAATCACTGTTGACGAAGGCGAAGTGATACGGTCACGAACGAAAAGGCCACCACCACCGACTCGCGGGAGCGAGGAAGGAGTACCTGTTGCGGTTGCCACGTGCTCGATACGACCACGGGCTTGATCAGCCTGAGAGACCGTGTACGGGTCTGCGGTACAGGTAAGGAACTGTCCCGGCTGTAACGGCTGCGGACCCGTGGGACACACAATATTGGTCAATGCTGGACCTGCCGGAGAGGTAAACACACTCGAGATCCGAATATCAGTAATAGGCACGTTACCGGTATTAGACACCTCAAAGGTGTACGACACCACATCGCCGGCAAAAACACCCCCCGACGGAGTAACACGCGTCACAACAGCCAGCTCTGGACGCCGCACAACAACAGGAACATTACTCACAACAGGAACATTGCTCACCGAGGGTTCAGACACAGTTCGAGCCCTCGCGACACCGTCAGAGGACGTGGCGGGCTGCCCCGACACCGTCGCTCTACTGGCAATATGTCCGTTTTCCGCATCAGTCCGAGTAACCGTATACGGGTCAGCGGTACACCTCATCGTCCGGCCCGGAAGCAACCATTGAGAAGTAACCGGACAGGTTATGTTCCCCAACGCCAACGCTGTCGAAGAATCAAAAACATCCTGAATCCGGATATCCGACTGAGGTATCCCACCCGTGTTTGTCACATCAAACGCATATGTGACCCTGCCACCGGGATACACTGCTGTCGCCGGAGTAGCCCGCTTCACCACCGACAGACCAATAACGGGAGTAGCGCCCACTCCCACCGATAATTCATCCGACACCGTCCGCTCTGGAGGTGGATAACCCGCGAAGACCTCGCCCTGACCTGATGCCTTCACCGTGTTCAAAGTCCGACCACGCACCAGATCAGCCTGCGTCACTCTGTAAGGATCAGTGGTGCACACCAATGATTCACCGGGATTCAACCCCCTACTGGGACACCGAATATTTGACAGCCCAGAACCCGCCCGAGTGGGTGTGTTTTCCACCCGAATATCCGATAACAATCCGCTCCCCGTGTTTGTCACCGTCAATGTATGTGCCACCTGGTCACCGACAGCAGAAACTCCCGCCGGAGACGTCTGCGCCACTATCGATAAGCTAAGAACCGGAACAACTGCCACCCGCGCCGACGACTCATTTGACTGCACCCGTCGCGGAGAGAACAGGTCTGCGTCCCCTCTCGGAGGGTCTCCCGACGCCTTCGCGGTGTTTTCAACCCGACCGTGTGCCATGTCAGCCTGTGTCACCGTATATTCATCAGCTGTGCACACCATCTGACGACCTGCAGCCAACGCCTCACTCGGACACGTGATTCCCGACAACGCCGGACCTGCCGGAGCAACAAACGTGTCCTCCACCTGAATATTGGAGATATTCCCACTCCCCGTGTTGGTCACCACAAACGTGTACGACACCCGATCTCCCACAGCCGCCACCGGCGGAGAGGCTCGCTTCACAAGCGACAAACGCGGATAAGTAAGTCCATCAACCCACACCACCGCAGACGAGGGAGCCGACACATACTTACGATCTCTCACCGGGTCATCTCTCCAGTATCCCGACGCCGTGACCGTGTTCTCAACCCGACCATGAGCTATATCTGCGTCCGTCACCCGATACGCATCAGCCGTGCACACAAACTGCGCCCTCACTGCCAACACCCCAGAAGGACACATAATATTCGACAGTGCAGGACCCGCAGGAGACGCCAACGTGCTCGCCAATTGCACACCAACCATCGACACATTCCCCGTGTTCGTCACCGTCAACGAATACCGCACCAATTCACCCGCACGCGATACCGACACCGGACTGGCCGTCGCCTCCACCGATAACACAGGCTTCGGATTGGTCGCCACTACCGCAGACGAC
>Ga0081606_1000302_pt1 | contig 23106 bp, 20 predicted proteins | sample EareggfetidaYelm_FD_71127 | JGI IMG/M metagenome (GOLD analysis project Ga0081606, IMG submission 71127) | Earthworm egg capsule microbial community from the University of Washington, USA - E. fetida Yelm (SPADES assembly) (version 2) | ecosystem: Host-associated > Annelida > Reproductive system... | reverse complement strand
CAGGCACCCATCGGGGCCATCGGGTAGCAGGTACAATACCAGCCCCAAGCAACTATCGTGCCCATGACCCCTGGCCTCCTTTCCCTTTTCCTGCTTGCCGCCCTGGCCGGCTCCTCGGGGCGCGTCCATGCAGAAAAAGCCGACCGCACCCAGCCGATGAATATCGAGGCTGACGCTTTGCGCCACGATGAGCCTACGCGCACCAGCGTGTTTTCCGGCCATGTGGTGCTGACCCAAGGCTCGATCGTGCTGCGTGGTGCGCGGCTGGAGATGCGCCAGGATGCCGATGGCCACCAGCACGGCCTGGTCACGGCCGAAGCCGGCAAGCGCGCCTTCTTTCGGCAAAAGCGCGACCGGCCGGTCGGGGCCCCCGAGGAGTTCATCGAGGGCGAGAGCGAGCGCATCGAATACGACGGCAAGGCCGACACCGTGCGCCTGAGCACCCGTGCCGAACTGCGCCGTTACCGCGCTGCGCTGCTGAGCGACCAGATCACCGGCGCCGTGATCGTCTACAGCCACCTGACCGAGGTTTTCACGGTGGACGGCCAACCATCGGCCCCGGCCGGCAACGCCGCCGAGGCTGCGCCAGCGCCGGCTGGCCGCGTGCGCGCGGTGCTTGCGCCCAAGAACCCGCCGCCGGCCGCCGCAGCACCGGCTGCGCCTGCGTCGGCCCCGGTGCTGCGCCCCGACAACAGCCTGGGCAGCCCCCGGTGAGCGCTCGACCCGTGCCCGTCGACGGCCCCGCCACCGAGGCCGAAAGCCGCCTGGAGGCGTGGCACCTGGCCAAATCCTATGGCAACCGCAAGGTGGTCAAGGATGTGTCGCTGGTGGTGCAAAAGGGCGAGGTCGTCGGGCTGCTCGGCCCCAACGGGGCCGGCAAGACCACCTCGTTTTACATGATCGTGGGGCTGGTGCGCAGCGACGCCGGCGACATCCGCATCGACGGCCAGTCCGTGGCCCGCATGCCCATTCACCGGCGCTCGCGCCTGGGCCTGTCCTACCTGCCGCAGGAGGCATCGATCTTTCGCAAACTCTCGGTCGAAGAAAACGTGCGCGCGGTGCTGGAACTGCAACGCGCAGCCGATGGCCAACCGCTCGCCCGCGAGACCATCGAAGAGCGGCTGACCGAACTGCTGCAAGAACTGCGCGTGGCCCCGCTGCGCGCCTCTGCGGCGCTGGCCTTGTCCGGCGGCGAGCGCCGGCGTGTCGAGATCGCCCGGGCGCTGGCCACGCAGCCGCGCTTCATCCTGCTCGACGAGCCTTTTGCCGGCATCGATCCCATCGCCGTGATCGAGATCCAGCGTATCATCGGTTTTCTCAAGGCACGCGGCATCGGTGTCTTGATCACTGACCACAACGTGCGTGAGACACTGGGCATTTGCGATCACGCTTTCATCATCAGCGATGGCCGCGTGCTCGCGCAAGGCACACCGTCACAGATCGTTGACAACGCCGAGGTGCGCCGCGTCTACCTCGGCGAGCATTTCAGGATGTGATGAAGCCCGGTCTGTCACTGCGCGTCTCGCAGCACCTCACACTGACCCCTCAGTTGCAGCAGTCGATCCGGCTGCTGCAACTGTCCACGCTCGAACTGACGCAGGAAATCGAGCAGATGCTCGATGAAAACCCGTTTCTCGAACGCATGTCCGACGAGGCCCCGCGCGAGGAGTTCGGCCTGGACAGCGCCGACACGCCAGCGCAAGCCGATGACTACAGCGCCGACGAAGTGCTCTTTTCCGCCGCAACCGGCAGCAGCGCCGAAACGCTCCCTGACGCCGACACCCCGGGCAGCGCTGCGGACGAGCCCGACTGGGGCGGCGACGGCAGCGTGGAGATGGCGCCTAGCGATGCCGAATGGGGCGGTGATGCGCCGGCGAGCCAGCGCAACGATGCCGAAGGCGACGGGATCGAAGCCACCGAACTGGCCCAGAGCGAAGAATCGCTGGCCGCCTTCTTGCACCGCCAGGCGCTGGCGCTGCGCCTGTCCGAAATCGACCGCGCCGCGCTGTACTTCCTGATCGAATCGCTCAACGACGACGGCTACCTGGAAGACTCGCTCGAAGAACTGGCCAGCGCCCTGGCCGGCCCGCAGAACCCGGAGCAAATCGAAGAACTGGTGCACCGCTTCACCGTCGCCCAACGCCTGCTGCAAAGCCTGGAACCGGTGGGCGTGGGCGCGCGCAATCTGGCCGAATGCCTGACGCTACAGCTCAACGCCCTGGCACGGGAGCGGGAGCCGGCCGCCGACCCGCAGACCGTGCAAACCGCCCTGCGCATCTGCCAGCAGCCGCTCCAAATGCTCGCCCGGCGCGACCTGCGCCGCCTGACCCAGGTCTGCGGCGACAGCCAGGAGGGCACCCGCGCCGCGATGGCCCTGATCGCCCGCCTGGAGCCGCACCCGGGGCGCCGCTTTGCCAATGTGCAGCGCAACGTCATCGTGCCCGACGTGATCGTGCGCAAAGCCGGGCGCGCCAATGGGCGCGACGGCCGACAGCATTTCATCGTGCAGATCAACCCCGACGTGCTGCCCCGCCTGCGCGTGCACGATATCTACGCCGGCGCGCTGCGCGGCCACAAGGGCGGCGCAGGCCACCAGGGCATGCAGCAACGCCTGCAGGAAGCGCGCTGGTTCATCAAGAACATACAGCAGCGCTTCGACACCATCTTGCGCGTCTCGCGCGCCATCGTCGAGCGGCAGAAAAACTTCTTCACCCACGGCGAACTGGCCATGCGGCCGCTGGTGCTGCGCGACATCGCCGACGAACTGGGCCTGCACGAATCGACCATCAGCCGCGTGACCACCGCCAAATACATGGCCACCCCGATAGGCACCTACGAACTGAAATACTTTTTCGGCTCGGGCCTGGGCACCGAAACCGGCGGCAACGCATCGAGCACCGCCGTGCGCGCGCTGATCCGGCAATTCGTCGCTGCGGAAAGCCAGGCCAAGCCCTTGTCCGACAGCCAACTCGCCGACCTGCTCAAAGAGCAGGGCATAGAGTGCGCGCGCCGCACCGTGGCCAAGTACCGCGAGGCGCTCAAGATCGCGCCGGCCAATCTGCGCCGGACGCTTTGATGAACCCACTGCCGCTTTTCCTGCCCTGCGCCGCAGGCGTCGAGAACTACCTGGCCGATGAGGTGCACCGCATCACCGGCCTGACCGGGCAAGACCTGCTCATCGGCCGTGGCGGCGTGCTGCTGCAAGCCTCCTGGCGCGACGCGCTGCGGCTGAACCTGCACAGCCGCATGGCCCAGCGCGTGCTGGTGCAACTGGCCCAGCGCCCGTGCCGCTCGGAAAACGACCTGTACGCCGCCGCCAGCGACGTGGCCTGGGAACAGTGGTTCACCGCGCGCCAGAGCTTCAAGGTCGAAGTGACGGCCCAGCACAGCCCGCTGCCCAGCCTGAACTACGCCGGCCTGAAGATCAAGGACGCCGTGGCCGACCGCTTTCGCGCCAAAAGCGGAGTGCGGCCCGACGTGGACACCCGGCGGCCCGATGTGCGCATCCACCTGCACCTGGCCGCCGACCAGGCCACGCTCTACATCGACACCTCGGGCGAGCCACTGTTCAAGCGCGGCTGGCGCGCGGACAAGGGCGACGCGCCGCTCAAGGAAACCCTGGCCGCAGCCATGCTGGCCGCCAGCGGCTGGGACCCGCTGGGCCAGCAACCGACGCCGCTGTACGACCCCTGCTGCGGCAGCGGCACCATCGCCATCGAGGCCGCGCAAATCGCCTGCCGCATCCCGGCCGGCCTGCTGCGGCGCTTTGCTTTCGAGCAGTTGCTGCCCTTTCAGGCCCCTGTCTGGACAGCGCTCAAAGACCAAGCCCACAGCGCGATACAGCCCGGCAGCGTGCCCATTTTCGGCAGCGATGTGGCCTTTCGCATGATCGACTTTGCGCTGCACAACGCCGAGCGCGCAGGCGTCGCCGCCGCCCTGCGCCTGCGCGGTGGCGATGCGCTCCAGCGCCAGCCCCCCTGCGCAGCGCCCGGCCTGATGCTGCTGAACCCGCCCTACGGCGAACGCATGGCCGCCGCCGGCAGCGCCGGGCGCAACGCCCACGAACGCGCCGCCGAGCGCGCCCGGGGCGCCAGCGTGGGCCGGCAAGCCGCCCATACCGACACCGAAGGCAACTTCTTTGGCCAACTCGCCGCGCACTGGAAGCAGAACTACGCCGGCTGGACCGCCTGGCTGCTGACCCCGGACCCGAAACTGCCCGGCAAGATGCGCCTCAAGGAATCGCGCCGCGTCCCGCTATGGAACGGCCCCATCGAATGCCGCCTGCTGCGCTTTGACATCATCGAAGGCTCGATGCGCGCGCCGCGTGCTGCTGCAGCCAGTTTCTGATGGTGGACAACAACTCCTGCATGGTTGCCCAAAAGACTTTGAACTGCACGGCAGGTTTGTTCTTCGCGTGAGTTATTGATCTGCAATGCGTGTCTTGATGGAGCGATATGCGCCACTCTCCTTGGCAGACTGCCATGAATTACAGAGAACAGATTTACCGTGCTTTGAACTGGCTCCGGGATTGATCACAGGAAAAGAATCGATGTCGCTGCGCAGTGAGATTCCGGTGATTGATTTGTTCGCGGGTCCGGGCGGGCTTTGCGAGGGTTTCTCGTCGCTCCTTGACGATACCGGCGTGCGGCGTTTCGCTGTCAAGGTGTCCGTGGAGAAAGACCCCGTCGCCCATCGAACCCTGCTGCTGCGTGCGATCTTGCGCAAGTTCCCCAAAGGCCAAGCGCCTGACTGCTACTACGAGTATGTGCACGGAAAAATCACCCGCGAGCAGTTCTTCGCGCACCCCGACATCAGGGACGCCGCAGAGTATGCGGCCAAGGAAGCCAGGTGCGCCGAACTCGGATTGACCCCGAACGAGGAGATCGACGCGTGGATCAGTCAAGCCCTTGGCAACGAAACCGACTGGGTGCTGATCGGAGGCCCGCCCTGCCAAGCCTACTCGCTGGCGGGCCGGTCCCGGCTACGGGGAAAAGATCCGAAGAAATTCGAGACCGACACCAGGCATTTTCTCTACACCGAGTACCTGCGGATCATCCAGCAGTTTGCCCCGGCCGTTTTTGTCATGGAGAACGTCAAGGGGATGCTCAACTCCAAGTACGACGGCAAACATATCTTCGATCGCATCCTGGCCGACCTCAAAGAGCCTCGCCAAGATCTGCGCTACGAGATTCGGTCGCTGGTGGTGAGCAAAGACAAGCCTGAGCCCAATGACTTTGTGATCGAAGCCGACGATCATGGCGTGCCGCAAAGCCGCCATCGGGTGATCCTCTTCGGCATTCGGTCCGACATCGCCGCTGCGACCACGGCGCTGGCCGAATGCCCGGACAGCTTTCTGTTGGGCAAATCGCTCCCGAAGGTGAGCGTGAACGCTGCGCTGGCAGGCCTGCCAGCGCTTCGCAGCCGCCTCACCAAAGAGCCGGATTCGCCACAGGCCTGGATCACGGCGCTGCGCAAGGCGCCGCTCGCGCTCAAAGGTTGGCGTAGCCCGCTACGCACCGGGATTGAGACGCTGATGGCCGGATTCACGAAGCAGGCCGAAAAGCATGCGACATACGGCGGGGGGTTCATCAAGATGGTCGTCGCTCCTGACCAAGCCATGCCCGAAGACCTGCGTGCATGGTATCTGGATCCCCGGTTGGGCGGCGTTCTCCAGCACGAGGCACGCGGCCACATGCGCTCGGACCTGCATCGATACCTGTTCGCAACCTGTTTCGCTGAGCTGCAGAATTGCACGCCGAGCTTGCGCAACTTCCCGCCCAAGCTCTTGCCCGACCATGTGAACGTGGACGCCGAGGCGGTACCGTTCGTTGATCGTTTCCGGGTGCAACTGGGCAACACCCCCTCGTCGACGGTGGTGGCCCACATCAAGAAGGATGGGCACTACTACATCCACCCGGACCCATCGCAGTGCCGAAGCCTGACGGTGCGCGAGGCCGCCCGCTTGCAGACCTTCCCCGACAACTACTTCTTCGAGGGAACTCGAACGGAGCAATACGGGCAGATCGGCAATGCGGTCCCGCCGCTACTGGCCAAGCAGATCGGCCAGATCATCTTCAACTTCATGTCGTCACCGCGCGTGTGAAGTCGGCACGCGCCGGGTCAACCAGTGGTTTGTAACCCCCCGCGACCTGACTGAATTGGAGTGCGATGGTTTCGGTGGTGGGGATCATGGCGCACGGCCGTCCCATGCCAGCGTCACGTCGCTGATCTCGCCGAACTGCGAGCCGCCCTCGATCCAGCGATACAAGGCGTCCTGGAGGCCGGCGGCGGCCTCGGCGTCGCGTGTCGAGCACTCCCATACGCACAGCACCCGCCAGCCCAACGCCTGGAGCTTTCCGACCGCGCGGCGGTCGCACTCCACATTGGCCTTGAGCTTGGCCTTCCAGAAGTCGGCGCGCGTGGCTGGCATCTTGACGTATCGACATCCTTGGTGGAGATGCCAGAAGCAGCCGTGGACGAAGATGACGACCTTGCGACCCGGCATAACAATGTCGGGCGTGCCCGGCAGGTCGCGCCGATGCAGCCGGAATCTGTAGCCCGAGTCAAACAGCAACCGTCTGACCAGCATTTCCGGCTGAGAATTCTTGCCCTTGATGCCGGACATCATTCGGCTTCGAACCGAGGGAAGCACAATATCAGCCACGCATCCATCCCTTGATATCGATCGCCATCGCCGAGGCCATCCTACTTCGGTTTGACCTCAGGAATGTTGGACGCAGCAACTGAATAGCTCGCGCCCATCACCGCCTCTTTGCATTCCGGCCGCTTCGCCCATTCGGAAACCATGCGCCCACCAGCGGACTCGTGGAGCACATCGTTGACTTCCTTTGACCAAACAGCGATTTGCGAGAGCAATTCTGACGAAACGGATTGCTTGACCCAAATTCGGTCGAGGTCGATACGGTTCCCAAATTTCTCCGATAACAGGGCAACGGTGTAAGCGGTGACGTTGGCCTGGAAGGCTTGATACATGGGGCGCAGGCGCTTTTGCGCCTCCCGGTAAATTTTGGCTTTGGCAATCATGGCCTTGAAGTCGGCGACGGTAGGCAGCGGCGCCTCTTGTCCATCGGCCGGTGTGAGGCTGGCCATGAATTTATCGAAGTTCTTTTGCGAGCCGAGGCCGACGATGTCGGGCCTTTTGTCCCACGCGGTGATGTATTTGGCCAAGTCAGTTTTGGTGATGCGTCGGGCGGCAGGGATTGCGTCCTTTAATGCTTTGAGCTTGGCGGGCGTCGTTCCCTCACGCGCCAGAAGAGTGTTATAGCTGCCCGCTGCCCGCTCGTAGAACCATTGCCCAACACCATCCGGGCAATACACTGAGCGGGACAGTTTTTCAATCTCGACATGGAAAGGTTTGTTTGCCGAGAGGTCGGACTGCTTTACCACGTTCTGACTGTTTGCAAATCGTGAGATGTCGGAGACCAGGGATTCTTCCTTGATGGCGTCCTCTGTCTTCATCACGATGATCTTGGCTGCTACCCTGACGTGGCTCAAGTCGGTATCGGGATATTTTTTCTTGGTGAAATAGAGCGAGGCGGTCGTTTGGCCGCCATTGACAATTTGCAGCCCTTTGAGCCACGAGATTCCGGTCGAGCCGTCACCGGGTTTGCCCAGACGCATTTCATCGACGACGATCACGATGCCATTGTTGTAGGCCATGAAGCGCTCAGGAGCCGAACGCAAAGTGGTCTGAATGCCGGCATTGACTCCCTTGCCTTTGGTGCTGAGGAAAGAGCGGACGTTGGCCTCAAGAAGGCGCGCGCCGAATTTCTCGTAGAGCAGCCTTAAGGCTTCGCCGGGGATGGCCGTGAGCGCATAGTCGTAATCGTCATTTTCGCGAGGCACAAAGACACAGGGAAGCGGGGAGCCTGAGACTTCACTGAAATCCACGACCAACTCGTCACGCGGCTTGCCTTCGGACCAATGACGATGAAGCCGCTCAATGTCCATGACTTCGAGACGGACCGCCTTGCCGCCAATGTCGCGGGTCTTGAAACTTTTGGACTTGGCTACCTTGTCGGTGATGACGTAGATGCGGATTTGTTCCAGGTCGTTGTAGATGCCATGCAATGTTTCCGCCAACGAGCGCACATCGCTTGATGGATCCAGTTTTGAAGCCATTTTGCCTTCCGCGCAAAGCGCCAGAAAGCGCAGGCATTTCTCTGCGGCGCTCCCGGTTTCCGAATCGGGGATGGAAGTGGGTGTCTCAACATTGGCATACAGGCTGACAAACAAGTCGAGTTGGTCGCTGTCCTCGGAGACCGAGTAGCCGCTCAGCCTCAAGTTTGCATTGCCCACCTTGCCTTCGTAATGACATTCGACAGGTTCAAATGTCATGCCTATCTCCGACATATGCTCCATGACGATGCCGGTGAACACCAGTTCTTCGTATAACTCGCCGCCTTGCATTTGTGAGCGGACGGTGGCTTGTGTCTCACGCAGGAAATCAATCAAATCCATGTTCAAATTACTCCCATCTTTCTTAACGCTCCCTCTATTCCCATGTCTTCACCGGGAACTTTGTCGAGATCCATCTCATACATGGCCTTGATGATGCCTGCAGGAATATTTCCATGAGTCAGGCGAGGGAAGTCATTGGTGACTTCGACCACGCGCATTCCAACTGCTTCAAACCGTCGTGGATAACGATCGGCATGAGCGTCGATGTAGCCTGCCGCAAGCAAGCGCTCAGTCAGCAGTCGTTCGGAATCGGCGTCTCCCTTGATTATCAACCGCATTGCTTTGATGAACTCCGGGAGGTTTTGTCCGCTGTCGGTTTGCCGCAGCCTGGCACCGGCGACAAAGAGAGGCTGACGTAACGAGTCGTCCAGTTGTTCGAGCGAGCCGATTTTTGCGGGAAATCCCGCAGAGGACAAGGTGGACTTCACCTCCAATGCACCCGTTCCAAGCTGGAAATCCTGAATTCTGTCGAGAGGCCCGACCCATGATTCGATAACCAGCGCCGAAGGAACACCTGCGCCCATGATCGCACGCAGCATCATGATCTCCCCAATCAAGCCGATTTCGGCTTCGGGGCTGAGGGCCTGGGTTCCTTTGCGCATGAATTCCTGCCAAGCTCCAACGCGTCCGATGAAAACTCGCGCAAGTTTGGCCTCGCTTGCTCCGGTTGCCACTGCATCGTCAAGAGCGCCGACTACATCACACACCATTGCCGAGAAAAGCTCTGTGCTGGCAGACTTGTGAGTCAGGGCGAGCCATAGCTGACCATTGCCTTCAGGGTCGGCGCGCTCAACGACAAAACCTTGTCCCTCGGGAAGTTTATCAGCCTGCGCCAAGTGAATTGAAGGAAAACCGACCAGCACCGCTTCTGCATTGTCTGGCGAACGGCGACCTGCGCGTAATTCGAGTGGACCTGCTGATGGAAGGGAGATGACCCGCCACCCAGGCTCAATGTCGGCACCCGATAGCGATGACCATGCCATCAGGAATTCATCACTCGGACGGGCCATATTCCTGCATCCAGTAAAGAGGGTTGACTTTGTATTCCACGCGAATCGCGTTGTCGCTGGATGGGAAGGCGATGGCGAAGGCCATGATGGGCTTGTCCCATCCCGGGACGATCAGTTTGTCAGGGGACTTTTCCTTCCCCACATAGGGAGCCAGCGGGTAAAGCAACAGCAAGCCGCGATCTGCCTCGCCGCCAAGTTTTGCGCGCGCTTCTCGGATGCCTTTTCCGCTGGGGACAGATGGAGGTTCCACTCGACCGCGCGCCGGGTCGGGCTTCCAGGCTGCTCGGGTGAGTGCGAGCGCTTCGCACCAAGCGTGGTCGTCCAAGTCGATGCTCTCGTCTTTGGGATCGGTGAGCACGCCAATGGCGAACTTATCGGGGTCTGCCTGGCTTGGTGGTTCAGGGTCTTCCGTCTTGCGGGCAGGGAATGACTCCGTCTCCGGCAGACCAGGGAAGGCATGGGGTGCGCCAATGCCATCACCGCCACCGAGCAGGGCCACGCTCCACTGCTTCAATTGGCCGATCCCGATCATTTTTGTGATGAAGTCTACAAGCACCGTGGCGTTGACTCTGGTTGCGCCCGGGTGAGTCGCATAGGTATCCAGAAATTCAAGCACCCTGGACACGTCCACATCCTTCCAGAGGCAGGCGTTTGACCACGAGTCGGCATTGCCATCGCGGGCGTATTTCAGTATTCCTGCCCATGAAGCGCCGAGTGAGGCGACCAGAGTTTGCGCTGCGTCGAGATTGCGCTTTTGGCGTTGCGCGTCCCGGTGGAAAAGGATGGTCTGAGATCGGGTGCCACTGTAGGTCAGCGACAGTGGCCGCGAGCTGCGCATCTTCAAAGGCGACGTGACTGTGAGCACCTCATGCGACATGACCTTGAGGCCGTATTGCTTGGGCGTGAGTTCGGCTTCCGCCATGAAGTCGAACTCTTCGCGCAGTTCCTCCGAGGCGTCGGCGATATGGCCGAACCATTCCATCAAATCGGGCGATATGTAGAGCCGACAGAGGTCCAGATAACCCGGACGATAGCCGAACCAGCGGCCCATTTGCATGAGCGTGTCATACATCTTCGTGGTGCGCACGAAATAGCTCACGCAGAGTCCTTCAAGGGTCAGTCCCCGCGCGAGTTTGTCGCCACCAATGGCAATGACCTTGAGCACGGCACCGGGCGTGGCGTAGTCGAGAGCATCCTTGGCCGTGCCATTGATCGAGCGCACTTTGATGTCGTCGAGAACGTCTGGCAATTTCCCAAGCATCTCGCCCCACTCGGGTAATTCAGGGATTTCCTCGTCGGGCGAAAGCTCCGCAACCTTGTCGCGCGTGGGTACGAAATCCTCTTCCCATATCTTGCGCATTTGTGCGAGCAACTCGTCGGCGTCGCTGCCCCGGGTGATCCTCTGGCGCATGCGGCGTACAGTCTCCTCAACTTGTTTGCACACATGGCCCTGCACTGCCACATAGCGCGTGACGTGGATCAGCATGGAACTGTGCTCAGCCCCCTGGCCACGCAGGTCGCGCACCGTGCAGGCCAGCACGAAGGAGTGAATGGCATTGCGCAGTGACGACGGTATCGTCTCTTGGCCGTTGCACACAGGGATATGCGTCTTCTTGTGCTTGGGCGGCATCCAACCCGCATCGGTTTTTGCCTCGTAATGGTCCTGGACATTGCGAGAGAGGGGGAGTTCCCCCTTGCGTCCCTCCTTGGTCATCTTGCCGAACATGCGCGCGGGGCCGATGTAGTTGGACGGCGCCGCCAAGTTGATGATGAAGGACTTCGGGAACAGGTCGGGGCCTTCCTTGGCCGTTTCTCCCTTGTGGTGGATAAAGATGTTGGCGAAGGGCGTGGCCGTGTAGCCGACATATGCCTTGCGGGTGAACGCATGCAGGAGTTGTCGGACCAGGCTGTTGATGGTCTTGGGCTGATGCTCTTCATCGGGTGCCCCGTCTTCGTTGAACACCTGTTCGCCCGTGTCCACGGAGGCATTGTCGGCCTCGTCGTCGATCATCAGCAGCGGCAACTTGGTGACGAGTTTTCGGCCATCACCTGCGTCCGATGTATCGGCAACGCGCGTTTGAATCCACTTGAGCAGCGCGGTGAGCACGGTCTTCTGCTTCTTGACGACGAAGAGCCACGGGCGCTCCTCCGGGGAAATGCCATGGAAGTGCTTGGCGATAGCCTTTCTGAAGTCGCCGTTCTCCAATCGGGTCGTCGCGGAGTTTGTCTTGAGGTGTTCGCCAAACTCGGCTACGCCAATGGGCATGCCGGGATCGCGGCCATCCGTCGTTTCGTAGCCCAGGAAGCCTTCTTCAAGCCGCATCTGAGTCTGCGAGCGCAGGTTGTTGTGCATGCCAGCGAGCACAATGATGATCTTGTAGCCGGCATCGGCAGCTTTGCAGATGAGGCCTGTGTAGTTGCTGGTCTTGCCCGACTGCACATGGCCGACCACGAGTCCGCGCCTGTCCCAGGCATCGGGGCGCCGGGGGTCTTCAAGATGGCCGAGGATGTCATCGGTTGCTTCGTCGAGGCCATCGACCACCTTGTCCGATAGCCTGGATTCCTGAAAGTCCCTGTAGCGGTGCCAGTAGTGCCAGTCTTTCTTGCGGGCAGCGGAGAGCCAATCGAAGTGCCCGGTGTTGTCCCTGAGTGTCGTAGCCTTGCCCATCCAGTGGCTGAACCTCTGGATCAGGATGGAGACGGCCTTGCCCACGTCGAAGGGCATGTCGCCTGCGAATGTCTTGGCAGCCTTTTGCACCTGTTCGACGATGTAGGCCGGTGTGATCTTCGACTTGTCCTTCTCGGCCATCACCAGCCGATTCGCGGTGGCGACCACGTTATCGAGCAGTTTCGTTTGCGCTGCTGCGTCCTCTGCTGCGGTCATTTCTTGCTCCCAAGTTTTGCGACGAGTGCGGGGTACTTTTGGAATGGTTCGGCGCGCAACATGGTTTTGCGCGCTTCTTCGACACTGAGTTGCTTGCGTTCGGTCAGGTCATCGAACAGGACACTCGCAACTTCGATGATTGCTGCGTCGGGTTCGCCTTCAAAGCCGGTACACGGTGTTTCCTTGTTTTCTGCCGTATCCAACCAGATGCGTTGCACCGGCACGGTCTCTTCAATCACCCGAAGCATCGACCTGATCAGTGGTTGCAACGCTCCTGCGCCTGCCAAGACCGCCGCCACGGATGGGTGGGTTTCTTCAATCCGATATCTCATGCCTGTTTTGAGATGCGCGACGCGCCAAGCCTGCTCGATGGATATGTTCCCTTGTGCGGGGGCTGGTGCTCCTCGATAGGCAAACACATGGCGCGCACGCTCCCGGGTGTCTTCGGCCAAGTGTGTGAGCCAGGGGCGAAGCGATATCGGCGGGCGCGCCGTCGATTTGCGAATGTCAATCTTCCAGTCAGCATCGGCCGTGTTGGGAATGTCCAGACAAATACGAGCCAAGCGGTGACTTTCCTCACGGTTCCAAGCCCGAGAGTTACCCAGTCCGAGCCACCCGCCTGCGACAAGAAGGCGCTCGTTTCTATAGACATGGAAGCCTTGCTGCGCAGTCCAGCCGGCCGGGCCCGCACTGGCTTCGAACTCTGCGCTGGTTAGCTTGTCGCGGTGTGGCAATACGTGGCACTGCACGGAGACAGTTCCGTAGTCTGTTGGACGTTTGGCGATTGGTGATGCCCACTTTGCCGGATGTCCCGTCATGAATGGGTCCCACGGCACGACGGCCCGGCCATTCAAAAGCAGTTTGATCTTGGCGCGTGGTTCCTGGAGGATACGGTGAAATGCCATCGCCAAATGAGATTCGACATTATCGATGAGGTCGTGGAAGTTGTCAGAGGTATAGTCAGTCGTGACTATTCGATCCATCATTTCCCACAAGACCAAAGTGCCTGCTTTTTTGCCTTCCAGACCAGCGATGAATGGCTGCGATCCTGATGCCGGTCCTTCGAACAACAACCAGCCGCCATCGGGATCTGCCGCCAACTCATCCAGGTCCCAACGTAGGCAACTTGTGGAACCATCTTTGGCCGAGACGACGGTGAGTCTGCGGCATTGCGAAAAAGATGCCGTTTTCAGGCCCATGCCGAAGCGCCCGAGATCGTGGGTGTCGCGAGTGTCCAATGGATTTTTATCGCCAAGACGCATGGCGCTTTCGAGCTCGGAATCGTCCATGCCGCGCCCGTCGTCAAGAACCGTGATGCGGCTGGCTGAGCCATTCCAGGTGAAATCAATGCGGATTTCCTTGGCTCCAGCTGAGATACTGTTGTCGATGATGTCGGCCAGAGCCGCACCGGTCGAATAGCCCAAACCGCGCAGGGACTCCAGCATTGCCATGGCGCGGGGAGGTGCGCTTCTCGTTTTGGGATTCATCTTCCATCGCCTTTCCCTGGACAGAACTCGAATTCCCGTCGGGCTGGACGCTCCAAGCGGCGAATGACTTTGGTCTCGATTTGCCGGACGCGCTCCCGCGTCAGGTCGAGTCGATCGCCGATCTCTGCAAGCGTCATCGAGTCCTGAATACCGATGCCAAAGCGCATACGCAAGATGTGCCCTTCCTTGGGTTTGAGCGTGCCCAGGATGCGGTCGACGCAACCGGCCAACTGCATGTCTGCCACGATGTCCATTGGGTCGCGTGCCGTAAATTCATCCTTGGCGTCCATGGCGATGATTTCATCCAGGGCATTGAGCTCATGGAGCGATACGGACTCCAACGCGGCTACGCGGGCAAGTGCCACGACCTTTTGAGTGGGCAAGTCCACCAATACGGCGATCTCATCGACCGTGGGGACGCGTCCGTTCTTCACTTTGAAGTCCTGCCCGGCCCGGGCGATCCTCCAAATCTGCTCCTGGACATGGACTGGCAAGCGGATGGTTTTGCTCCTGTCGGCGACATGGCGGCCGATCTGTTGGCGAATCCACCAAGAGGCATAGGTCGAGAATTTGAAGCCCCTGCGCCAGTCGTATCGGTCAACGGCCCTGATGAGGCCCATGTTTCCCTCTTGCAGCAAGTCATCCAGGGGCTCGCCGCTGAAGAGGTATTTCTTCGCAATGGAGTGCACCAGCCTCAAGTTGGCGACGGTCATCTGGTCGCGCGCACGTCGATAGGTTTTCATCGCCTGAGCGAACGCCAGCGCCGGCCCATGTTCGCCGGTCAGGCCAGAGTCTGACAATTCCATCAGGAAGCCCCGGGACAGTCTGAGCGAGACGAGCGCGTCCCTGCATGCGCGCCACTCAGGTGTGCCCTGTACGGGGCTGATGGCAAGGTCTGACAAGAGCCTGGCGTTGGCCGAGAACTTTGCCGACTCGTCGCTGGCCTCCTGTGCGTCGAGGTCAAACCGGGCGTCACTCTCGTCTTCCGTGCCAATGCTTTCGACCGGCAAAATGGCATCGGCACCGACCCCGATTTCTGGCGGGCCTTCAAAATCTTGTGACTCAGTCCGCAGGCCAAGCGACATCCAGCGCAGCGTCTTCACGCCCGACATGACCAACTTGGCCGCATTCAGCACGGCGCCGATACCGTCGGGCCATGCAGCCAGCGCGTCGAGCGCTTTCTCCACGCCGCGCTCCATGGTCTGCCCGAGGGCGACTTCGGCCTCGGCCGTGAGTAGCGCTTCGCGCTGAATCTCCCGCTGGTAGATGCGCAGGATCTCATTGCGCCGCGCCGCATGGTCGTCAATGAATGCCAAGGCGTCGGCGACTTGGTCTTCCTCATCCGGCTTTTCCTCGGGTGTGACAAACACCTCAAAGCTCTCGTGCGGGGCCGAATACTCGAAACGCTCGTCAGTCTCGGCGCCCAGGTCATTGATGACCATGCGCAAGAGAGCGCCGACCTCCTCGTTAGGTGAGTCATCGTCGTTGAGCGCCAAATCCTCGACCGGGAAGTGCGGAACGCTACCCTCGCGGACCGCACGAAGCAACACAAGACGTAGCTGTTCCCGGGCTTCGGCGTTGTCGGCGCGTGGTAACGGTAACGATGACGCCCGCTCGGGCAGGAACGCCTCAATGTCCTCCCAGTCGGCGCAGGTGTCGATGGGCTGATGCCCGGAGATGTCGCGTTGGTTTTTGATGGCGATTGCCAAGGGCGCAGGATCGTCCTCGGGTGGCGGCTGCTCCTCTACCGGTTCCCATCCCGTCAAATCGGATACGTCGCCATCCTCGCCCAAGGTTCGTTTGATGGGGGGCACCGGTGTGTCGCGCGCGATGGTCGCCTCAATCGCCAAGGTCGCTTCGCGCGCGCCTGAATCCCGCGCGATGCTCAAGGCATCCTTCCCGGAGGGATCGAGCAAGCCGATATCTGCGCCGGCAGCAATAAGGAGCTTGCAGATGACGGCTCTGTTGAGGGCCGCCGACAGCATGAGAGGCGTTTGGCCCTTGGAGTCGCGCGCGTTGAGGTTGTCCCCTCGGTGGATGTGGATTTGGACTGCGCTCTGGACGCCTGCCACCACGGCCATTCTGAGGAATGGGCTCAGGACAGGGGCATATTGGTCAGCCATGTCCCCCACACGCACACTTCTTCCCGGAACCAGAACGGCGATTGTCATGTTTGGTCGAGCGGCGTAGTCGTCTCGGCAGCCATTGCAGTCCCATCAAGTGCAGATTATTACAAATTCTACAGAAGGCGACCGTGGACAAATGAACTCGTTTCTCCCATTCCCGGCGGTTGCACGCACAGCGCAAGCCTGCGGCGGCGCTTCGGGTCAGGCGGATTGACCCACTGCACTTCGATGCCCAGCGCGCCGCGTTGGGCGACCCCGCCGTGCGTCAAGGTGTGGGCCATGGGCTTGTTGTCGGTTTTGCAACGCTGGCCCAAGGATTGCCCCTCCCGCGCGACGAGCAGGTCGCGATGTGGTGGGCCCGTGCGCTGCGCAGCATCACCCGCTTGGTCACCGACGACGACAGCGGCAAGCCCGAGCGCTGCGTGTTCAGCAAAGACGGCCCGCCCAGCGCCAGCCGGGCGCGCGTCAAAGCCTTATCAAAGCCCTTTACGAGGCCACTTGGGCTTGCAGGGCTTGGGCCACGCAGAGCGACCGCGCACGACGCATCCAAGCCAGTCCGTAGCGACCCATGCCGCTGCGGCATGAAGCGCAGCAAATGTCGCGGTGGGCCTGGGTTTTCAGGCCATCAGCCGATCGAGCAGCCGCTGCAGCGCATGGCGCATGGTGGCGGCCCGCACGGCGGCGCGGTCGCCGGCAAAGTGCTGTCGCTCGCTGTGTGTCTGGCCGTCCACGCACCAGCCAAACCATACGCTGCCGACCGGCGTGGCGGCGCTGCCGCCGGTGGGGCCGGCCACGCCGGTCACGGCCAGGCTGACCTGCGCGCGCGAGTGGCGCAGGCTGCCCTCGGCCATGGCGCAGGCCACGGCCTGGCTGACGGCGCCATGCTGCTCGATCAGGCGGGCGGGCACGCCCAGCATGTCGGTCTTGGCGGCGTTGGAGTAGCTGACGAAGCCGCGCTCGAACCACTGGCTGGAGCCCGCCAGGTCGGTGCAGGCGGCGGCGATCATGCCGCCGGTGCAGCTCTCGGCAGTGGCCAGCATCCGGCCGCGCTCGAGCAGGCGCAGTGAGATGGCGCTCAAACAATCCGCTGGTGCAAACGTTTCTTGCGCTGATCGCTCTTTTTTTGATAGTTGAATGCGGTCCATCAAAACCTCCACAGGGCCAGCGCCAGCAAGGTGCAGAAGGCGGCCACGAAGTCATCCCACAAGATGCCCCAGCCGCCGCGCCAGCCAAGGCCCTTGAACTGGCGCTCGGCCCAGCCGACGGGGCCTGGCTTGGTTGCATCGAGAACGCGAAACAGCAAAAAGGCCAGCAGTTGCCCCGGCCATCCCATGGGCATGGCCAGCCACAGCACGAGCCAGAACGCTACCACTTCGTCCCATACGATGCAGCCGGGGTCGGCCACGCGCAGGTGGCGCGCGGTGGTGGTGCAGGCCCACCAGCCGACCACGGTGCTGGCCGCAATCAGCAGGCCGATCTGCCGTTGGCTGAGCCACTGTTGCAGCACCAGGTAGGCCAGCCAGGCCCACAGCGTGCCTATCGTGCCCGGCCCCTTGGGTGCCAGGCCGGCGCCAAATCCCAGGGCGATGCAATGGGCCGGGTGGGCGAGCAAAAAGCGCCAGGCAGGGCGCAGTGCAGGCTGGGGTGCGGGGCTGGTCATGGGGCTGGTCATGGGGTCGGGGCGGGGCTGGCGAAGTGATCGAACGACGCATAGCGCTGGCGCACCGGCTGCCCTTGCGCATCCACCAGCCGCAGGCCCGGCCGGGCTTGCACCAGGCCGATGCGGGTCACGGGTGTGGCGCTGGCCTGCGCCGCTGCGGCCACTGCGGCGCGCAGCGCGGGCGCGGCGGTGAAGGCCAGTTCGTAGTCGTCGCCCCCGGCGAGCGTGCATTGCTGGATCAATTCGGGGTCGAGCGGGCTGCCGGCGCAGGTTGCGCAGGTTTCATATGCGCTTTCAGCGATCAAGCCCATGGTAGAGCGGGTGTCGATGCGCGCCCCCACGCCCGAGGCTTGCAGGATGTGCCCGAGGTCGCCCAGCAGGCCGTCGCTGATATCCACGGCGCTGCTGGCAATGCCGCGCAGGGCCTGGCCCAGGGCCAGGCGCGGGGCGGGTTGCTCCAGCCGCTGGCGCGCGCGCTCGAGCCGCTCGGCGGGCAGGGCCAGTTGGCCCTGTAGCGCCAGCAACGCCAGCCGGGCGTCGCCCAGGTTGCCGCTGACATAGATGTCGTCGCCGGGCCGGGCGTTGCTGCGCAGCAGGGCCTGGCCTGCCGGCACTTCGCCGAACACGGTGATGCAGATGTTGAGCGGGCCTTGCGTGGTGTCGCCGCCCACCAGTTCGCAGCCATGGGCATCGGCCAGTGCCAGCAGCCCGCGCGCAAAGCCTTCCAGCCAGGGTTCATCGATGCGCGGCAGCGCCAGCGCCAGCGTGAATGCCAGCGGGCGCGCGCCGCAGGCGGCCAGGTCCGACAGGTTCACCGCCAGCGCCTTGTGGCCCAGCCGGTGCGGCGCGACATCGGCAAAAAAATGGCGCCCTGCCACCAGCATGTCGCTGGAGACGGCCAGTTGCATGCCGGCCGCAGGCAGCAGCAGTGCGCAGTCGTCGCCCACGCCCAGGGCAGCCCGGCGCACGGGGCGGGTGAAGTAGCGGGCGATCAGCTCGAATTCACCCATGCATCCACCCATGCCCGGGCGCTCCCGGCTCAAAGCGCCAGTCCGCGAAAGCGTTGCGCGGCCTGGCGGCAGACCTCGGCGAGCAACTGCTCTTCGCGCTGGCGCTCGCGCAGCCAGCGCGCGTCGTTCTGGCCCGCCTCGACCTCGGTGCGCAGCAGGTGCAGCGCGCTGGATGCGCCTTGCGCGGCGGCGTGGCCGGCCATTTCGTCCATGGTGGCCAGGATATGCTGGCGCAGCGGCATGTGGCCGCCTGCGGCCGGGTCGACATACACCGCTTCCAGGCCAAAGCGGCAGGCCTGGAAGCGGTTGTAGGTGTAGACCAGGTAGTCGTCCTCTGCGGGCATGAAGGGCTGGTCGGCCAGGAACCAGGCGCCCAGCGATTGCACATATCCGGCCAGCGCGGCGGCACGCTCTATGGTCAGCGGGGTGTCGAACACGCGGATCTCGATGGTGCCGAACTCGGGCTTGGGGCGGATGTCCCAGTAGAAGTCCTTCATGCTCCTGACCACGCCGGTGCGCGTCATCTTGTCGAAGTAGGCGCCGAAGTCCTCCCAGGTCAGCGCCAGCGGCGCGCGGCCCGAGAGCGGGAAGGCAAACACCGAGTTCAGCCGCGCGGAGTCGAACGCCGTGTCCTGGCCCTGCACATACGGGCTGGAGGCCGACAGCGCGATGAAATGCGGGATGTAGCGCGACATGCGGTGCAGCATCAGCAGCGCGGCGTTGGCGTCGGGGCAGCCGATATGCACATGCTGGCCGAAGATGGTGAACTGCTTGGACAGGTAACCATATAGTTCAGACAGTTCGCGAAAGCGCGGCTTGTCGTAGATGCGCCGCTCATGCCATTGCTGAAAGGGGTGCGTGCCGCCGCCGAGCACGGCGATGTTGAGCTTGTCGGCGCTCTTGACCAGGGCATCGCGGATCGGTGTGAGCTGGCCCAGCACCTCGCTGCACGAGTGGCAGATGCCGGTGGAGATTTCTATCATGCTGTTGGTCATCTCGGGCACCACGCTGCCGGGCAACGGGGTCTTTTTCATCAGGCGCAGCATGTCATCGGCATAGGGGGCCAGGTCGTAGTCGTTGGTGTTGACCAGTTGCAGTTCGAGCTCGACACCCAGTGTCAGCGGCGCGGATCGGCTGAAGGCTTCAAGACCCATGGCTGTCTCCGTTGTGGCCACGGGCCAGTGGCGCCCAGGGGATGGAGCTTTCGCCCGCGCGGTAGATGGCCACGGTGGCAATGATGGCGCCGGACATCTCCATCAGCAAGATCGCCGGCAGCGCCACACTCGCGATCACCTGGCCGGCGGCGGCGGGCGCTGCCAGCACGAACTGCGAGGCAATCAGCAGCGCGATCGACGACATCGGCGTCATCGCGCAGCCCACCCACAGGGCCTGCTGCCAGCTCGCGCCGCTGCCCACATTGCCCAGCGCCACGCCGCTGGCCTTGGCCAGCAGGCGCACGGCGATCAGGGCCAGCACGACACCGGCGACCGGCGCATTCCAATCGGCCTGCGCGGCCACGGTCGAGACCAGCACGAACATCAGCATCGTGAGCAGCGACGAGGCATTGCCCAGTTGGCGCGGCCAGGCCCAGGGGCGGGGGTTGATCTGCTTGAGCAGCATGCCGCCGAGCAACGCCGCCAGCGGCGCCGAGCCGCCCATGTGCGCGGCCACGGCCGTGCCGGCAGCCACCAGCGCCAGGAACAGCATGGCGGTGTTTTCGCTGGTCGGGCTCATCAGGCGCAGGGCCACGCGCAGCACCAGGGTCAGCAGCGCCGCCACCACGATGGACACGCCCAGCACCGCCACCACCGGGTACACCGCCTCCAGCAGCGTCAGGCTCGGGCGGTTGGCCAGTTGGACGCTGGCGCTGCCCAGCGTCAGCGCGTACAGCGTCGACAAGGTGGTGAGCACGATGGCGCGTTCGGTCACCGGGCCGGCGGCCAGGGTGTCGGCCACCACGCGCGTCAGCACGGCCGGCGATGCCACCAGCGCCACCAGCGCCAGCGGGCCGGCCACCTGCGTGGGCAGATTCAGCCACACCAGCACCCAGTACACGGCAAAGTAGCTCAGCGCCGATTCGGCAATGCTTTGCACCAGCACCATCGGGTTGTGGCGAAACCAGCGCAGCGGTATGCGGGCGCCGCATTCGAACAGCACGATGGCGGCACCGAGCTCCAGCAAAAACAAGCCGATGCCCTGCAGCGGCCAGACCGCGCCGCCAAAGCCCGCCAGCCCCGCCAGCGTGCCCACCAGCGAATAACCGACCACCTTGGGCAGCCCGGTGTGGCGCTGTATCAGATAGCCCACCAGCGCGGCCATGGCCAGCAGCAGCGACCAGTGCACCGTCGGCAGCCCGGCCGAGGGGCGCAGCCACTGCGCCCAGAAAGTCAGCAGGATTTCATTCATCTCATCGGACCTCTGCGTCAGACAGGTTCAGCCGGCCATCGGCGCGCCGGGGTTCGCGCCGGGCGCAAAGGGCAGCGCGCCCACGGCAGCCCCGCAGCGGCAGACGCCGGCACGCCCCCCGCCGGGCCGACGCGCCCGCCACACCAGGCGCTGCGCCCCCATCGGCCCGGGAGGCGAGCGCTGCGCGCGTCAATGCAGCACCCGCCCGCCCGACGGCGCATCCGGCAGGCCATGGTCGATCGCTTCCAGCACGAACAGCGGCACCGGGGTGACGAAGGGCGCGCCATCCTCGGCCACGCAATGGAAACTGCCGTGCATGGTGCCGCTGGCGGTGTGCAGCCGGCAGCCACTGGTGTACTGAAACGACTCGCCGGGCTTGAGCAGGGGCTGGCGCCCGACCACGCCCAGGCCCTTGACCTCTTCGGCAAGGCCGCCCGAGTCATTGATGATCCAGTGCCGGGAAATCAGTTGCGCCGGAACCTGCCCGGTGTTGGTGACGGTAATCGTGTAGGCAAAGCAGAACACCCCGGTGTCCGGCGCAGACTCCTCGGGCAGGTATTGGGGCTGCACTTGCACATCGAACTGGTACTTTGGCATGGACGCAATGGTAACCGTGGCGCCGCGTGCGCCGCACAGCCAAAACCCCATGCGCCATGCGCTTTGCGACAATCGGCGCATGAGCCGCAAATTCCGCATCACCCCCTCGATCCTGGCCGCCGACTTTGCCCGCCTGGGCGAGGAACTGCGCGCCGTGATTGCCGCAGGCGCCGACTGGATCCATTTCGACGTGATGGACAACCACTACGTGCCCAACCTCACGGTAGGCCCGATGGTGTGCCAGGCCCTCAAGCCGCATGCCCAAACCGCCTCTGGCGCGGCCGTGCCGATCGACGTGCACCTGATGGTGGCGCCGGTGGACGCGCTGGCCGCCGCCTTTGCCGATGCCGGCGCCGACGGCATCAGCTTCCACCCCGACGCATCGCCCCATGTGCACCGCAGCATACAGGCCATCCGCGCCAAGGGCATCGAGACCGGCCTGGTGTTCAACCCGGCCGAATCGCTGGATGTTCTGGACTGGGTGATAGACGACATCGACCTGATCCTGATCATGGGCGTGAACCCCGGTTTTGGCGGGCAGGGCTTCATCGACTCGGCGCTGCGCAAGATCGAAGCGGCACGCAAACGCATCGCCGCATCCGGCAAGGACATCCGCCTGCAAGTGGACGGCGGCATCAAGCCCGACAACATCCGCCGCGTGGCCGACGCCGGCGCCGACACCTTCGTCGCCGGCAGCGCGATCTTTGGTCAACCCGACTACCGGCAGGCGATCGCGGCGCTGCGCGGGCAGCTTGGCTGACTCCCCAAGCGGATTGAGGCGCGGAACCGAGGAAAAGCACCTGGCCGCCGCCCTGCGCAAAACCCGGCCCTGGCGGCCGTGCTGCCTGCGCGCCAACGCCAGGCTACACTGGCGGCGCAGCCACACTACAGCGCCTTGAAAATGACCGCCACCATCCACCTCGCACAGTTCACCGTGGCCCTGTGGTGCGTTCTGGCGGCGGCACTGCTGCCCCTGGGTTGCGCCTGGCTTGCCAAGAGCGGCAGCGGGGGCTTCGACAACCATGATCCGCGCGCCTGGCTGGCGCGGCAGACCGGCTGGCATGCCCGCGCCCATGCCGCGCAGGCCAACAGTTTCGAAGCCTTGCCGTTCTTCATCGGCGCCGTGATCATTGCGCACATGCTGGGTGCGGGGCAGACGCTGCTGGACATCCTGGCGCTTGTGTACGTCGTGCTGCGCATCGCTTACGTGGGGCTGTATGTCGCCGACATGCCCACGGCCCGTAGCGCGGTGTGGGCCGGCGGGTTCCTGGTCAACAGTGCCATCTTCCTGATCGGCTATCGCTGAGTCTTGCGCCTGGAGGCTAGTGTCGCGTCACCGATCATCTGTCGGTCTGCGCTGGCCATCGAAGCGCATCGCGGCGTTGCATCGCTTGCCAATACGCTCGGTATGGGCTGCGCGATGCGCCTTGCGCTGCGCTCCGATG
>Ga0081606_1000300_pt1 | contig 23239 bp, 22 predicted proteins | sample EareggfetidaYelm_FD_71127 | JGI IMG/M metagenome (GOLD analysis project Ga0081606, IMG submission 71127) | Earthworm egg capsule microbial community from the University of Washington, USA - E. fetida Yelm (SPADES assembly) (version 2) | ecosystem: Host-associated > Annelida > Reproductive system... | reverse complement strand
TCAACACAGCATTTCAACCGGCGATTATTGCGATTGCCGTTGTCTACGTTGTGATGCTTGCCTTCTTTGCCCTCTGGGGACGGCACCGGCTCATTCTGTCACCGGAGGAAGAGTATGCGATTACCGGTGGGTTACACGGCGATCCGCAGGAGGAGGGCCTTGGCGGTGCCGTAGAGAGTGAAATTCTCGCCGCCGGGAAGAAGTAGTCGCACAGCTCAGATGGTGGATGCCTCGGTGGCAGTGTTCCCCGGGGCATCCGTCGGGGTGGGGTGGCGGTGCGGCTTTATCGATGCTCTCTCCTACAGGCCAAGTTCATCCATCAGTGGTTGAACAGCAACCGGCTGCCCACCCCCGAGTGCTGATCGCCGGACTGCCTCCATGATGCACAGAGTTTCGAGTCCTTCATTGAGATTCGGTGAGTAATCTGTTCCGGTGTGGAGCGCATCGGCAAAATACTGCAGGTAGTTCGCGAATTCTCCATAGTGCATGCCGTGCACTTCGTTGTTGAAGTGGTAGTGCCGGTATTCATACAGCATGTCTTCAACACGCTCCACTCCGTCTTCGCCGACGTAGCTGTACTCCATATCATGGTATTTTGCGAGAGAAGTCCCGTGTGTTCCGTAGAGCAGGCACTCGATCGAATTGCGTGCACGGGGCAGTTCATGGGCTCCGTAGTGCCCGAAAGCTCGTCCGATCTTCCCGCTTGTGCTCACGGCGTGTACGGAATATATATCGAAAGATGTGCACCCGTTTTCTCGGGCGAGGGCCGAGTGAGTACCCACCGCAGACACGGTTTCAATCGGACCCAAGTACCAGCGGAGCAGGTCGAGCGGATGGCTCAGGCCTAAGAAAACCCAATCGCTCTTCGCCGCGATCCACGGTCGGCCGTTGTAGTACCAGTCCATTCGGTGTGTGTACTGGGTCTCTACGACCTCAATAGGTCCAATTTCTCCGCGTTCAAAGGCACGGCGCTGACGCCGGAGCGATTCAAAAAATCTGCTGCTCTGGCCCACAAATAGTTTGCGCCCCGTGCGCCGTCCGGCCGCAAGAACCTGTTGTGCAATCTCAAAGTCGTTGACAACGGGTTTTGTGCACACAACGTCTTTACCCGCTTCGAATGCGGCGATAATCTGTTCACCGTGAACGGGATCGGGAGTGTAGATCCCCACTATGTCAACGGCGGGATTGTTGAGGAGCTCCGCATAAGATGTTGTGAACATCACCTCTGGTAGATCCTTGGCGACGCTGTTACACGTCTCCGGGTCAAGATCACAGCCGACTACGGGGCGAACTCTGGTCGTTCTCAGTGCGGCCAATAGTGCTGTTCGTCCTTCGTGAAGGCCCACGACCCCGAGTCCGAGTCGTTCTGACGCTGGTACGGATTCATCAACCGGGTATGAATGGACTCCTCGCGCGATTCGTGGGTAATACCCGGTGGGATGAGTCATCCTATACCTTTCTGTCGTCTAACAGTGTTCACATGCAGTGTGTTGAGGAGAGGTAGTTTGCACAGAACACGCAGCTACTTTGTTGCACCGGCTGTGAGACCGGCAATGATCCGGCGTTGCATGAGAGCAACGAGAATGATGATGGGGATAATCATGATCGCTGCGTAGGCACTCATGAGATCCCAGGGACGGGCCGCTGCACCGCTGTTCTCCTGGTTCAACTGGACAAGCCCAACCGTCAGTGTTCGAGAGGCGGAAGACGACGAAAAAACCAGCGGGTAGAAAAGCTCATTCCAACTTGTAATAAAATTGAGAAGAAACATCGTAATAAATGCAGGTCTCATCAGGGGCATGACAATGAGCTGAATTGTTTGCACAAAATTAGCTCCATCAATATAAGCAGCATTTTCGAGATCGGCCGGGATCTGTTTGATAAATGAAACCATCAGCCATGCAGTCATGGGAACCAGAACGCTTGCTTCGAGAAGAACCAGTCCGCCGACGGTGTCGACCAATCCGAGTTTTGCGTAGAGCTGAAACAGGGGGATGGTGGTGGCAATCTGCGGCAGCGCCATTGTCAGCAACAGCAACAGCATGAGGGCACCCGATCCGCGGAATTTTAGTCGCGCGAACGCGTACGCGGCAAAAAAAGCAAGGAAAACTGAAGCGAGAGAGGAACTGAGCGCGAATATGAGCGAATTTCGCAAGTACTCGATTCCAGGTCCCTGCTGCAGTGCCCGTTCGAAGGATTGTAGTGTGGGGTGAAGGGTGAAAAGAGTGGGTGGCGATGATAGATTTTGATTCGGTGGTAGCACAGAAGACAGTAATATCCAGTATACTGGTATCCCGAAAATAATCAGAAAAGCTACCAGTCCGATATAGGGCACAATTTTCGTGAAACGTGAGCGCACTACAGTTCCACCTCAAATTTCCTGAAACGGCCGAGGGCACACACGCCGACGGCGAGAACCAGTAAAAACAGAATCATTGACAGCGCAGATGAACGACCGTAATTCAAGCCGATGAATGCATCTTGATAGGCGAGGTAGGGGAGAACCTGAGTTGCACTGCCCGGACCACCACCTGTCATTCCGTAGATAGTATCAAATGTGCCGATCTGAAAGATGATCATAAAAACTCCCATCGTGATCATGAGAGGCATCACGAGTGGGAGTACGATCTGGCTGTGCACCCGCCACCAGCCTGCGCCGTCTACTTTGGCGGCCTCATAAAGTTCGTCGGGAACTCCCTGCAGCCCCGCGAGAACCACGAAAGCGATGAACGGTACAGACCGCCACACATTTGCCATGATAACCGCAACCTGTGCCCACAGCGGTGAGGTTAACCAGTCAATGTGAATGTTCATATACTCGAGCATCGTAGGCAGGATGCCGGAACCCTGAGAGAAGATAAATCTAAACCCGAGTGCAGAAACAATAGCCGGAATTGCCCACGGGAGGAGTACCACGGCCCGCAGGAGGCTTCGAAGGCGAAATTTTGCGTTAAGTAAAAGAGCTAAGGCGAATCCACCTACAATCTCGAGAATCGTTGAGGCTATGGCAAATGTGATCGTGAATATCAGGGCTTTTTGTGTGGCCGGGTTGCCAAGTACCTGCTCGTAGTTTTTAAGCCCAATGAAAACCGGGTTTTGCACATACGCACTCGAGTCGGTGAATGAGGTCCATGCCGTTGCGAGGAACGGATAGATGGACGTTATCATTCGGATAAGCAACGCTGGTGCCACAAGAATGATGGCGAGGATGCCCAGCTTCTTTGGCGTCCACACTGTTCCCAGGATGCGTGCAATTGTCCAACGCAGTGAGAAACGTGGTTCGTGAAAAGCTTCCGTTACGGCGGCTGACGCGCTGACGCGCATCCTTGCCGCCGCAACGGAATTCGGATCGGACATGTGGCTTATCCCAGGTCCGCTAGCTGTTTCTTAAGCTCTGACATTGCGGTATTGATGTTCATTTGTCCTGTCAGATAAGACTGACCGATTTCATCAACAATGGTTTCAGTCTTCGCAGCCTGCGGATGGTAAGGACGGGGAGTGACGAAGCCCGAGTCTGAGTAGTGCTTCAGCACCTTGGCAATCCCGGATGTGCCCAGCGCATCAAGAACGCTGGTACGTGCAGTGACGAAAAACGAGCTCGCCTTGGCCAATTTGATGGCAACTTCTGGTTGGTTCATCCACTCGACAAACTTCATTGCGGCGGACTTATTTTTTGCAGCTTTAGGAACAGACATTCCCCAACCACCTGCCCATGTTTTTGCTCCGCCGGGCCCGGCAGGTGGATCAACAAGGACCGCTTTTTCAGGTGCATACCATTCCTTGTTTGCCGGAGCTACGTCGTTGAAGAATGTCCACTGGCGCATGGTCGCCACTCTGTCAGACATGTAGGCCTGATTCTGCTGATCGTAGGTCCAGGTCAACGCATCTTTCGGTGCGTATCCCTCATCAATGAGTTTCTTTGCAAACTCGAAGGCTTGTTTTGTCCCTGCATCAGCCTGGTAGAGGTTACCCCCGGCCTGTGCTGTAAGGTAAGCGAGGTACACAAATGTGAGTCCGGGTTTGCTTGCAGCATCTGCGAAGGAATAGATCCCCTTGGCTTTTAGCGCAGCCCCTACGGTCTCGATGTCTGCCCAGGTTTTTGGTGTTGTGAGACCATTCGCAGCCAGGAGTGCCTCGTTCGACCAACTGTACCCAAGCTCGAAATTGTGGTAGAGCCGGTATGTGTTTCCATCTTTCTGGTTCCACTGCTTGTGAGCAGCGGCCATTCCCGCTGAGAGATCATCGGTGTACTCTTTAACGGCGACATCGCTCAGCGGTGCCAACCACCCACCAGCAGCCAGTGCAGATACGGATGGGTCACCCGTATCAATAACGTCATACGGACTTGTATTCGATGTGAATGCGGGGACCAGCTGGGTGAGCAAATCCTGGTCAGTAGCAGGTCCGCTGGCGAATTTGACAGTGATTCCAGTTTCTTTCGTAAATTCGTCAATAATGGGCTTGATTTGTGGCTGAGCGAAGGACTGAAGAGCGTAGGTAATTTCGCCGCTGGGTTTGTCGGAGCTGCTCGATGTTGACCCGCCCGACGGAGAGCACCCAGCGAGTAGTCCCGCGGACAAAACCGCAATTCCTCCACACGCAAGTATTCTGTGCATGAGTTTCGTTTTCATTCGATTTCTCCTTGCTTCTTTGAAAGGTAAGGTGCCGGTAGAATTCTGGAACGGTGACTATCTAGAGAATGTGATGAATTAAAACACAACCCCCGCGACTAAAGCGATATTGACAAACGGAGTGCATTCACCGGTGCGAATAATTACGGCGGCAGTGGGCAAACGCTGTTTAAACTCCGCGTGACTGATGTGTTCGGGCCGGAGTGATTGAAGATCGGGTTCCAGTTGAATAAAAGGTTCAGACTGGTGAGATTCCACGGTGGCGACATAGGATTCGAGTGCTGTTGCAGCAAGAATGGCTCGGACGACGGGCACGAATCCTGGCAAACCGGGGACAACGGCAAGGTCAATGACGGGAACTTCGGCTGGTCGTGGCAGCCCTGCATCGGACACGACAATGACTTGACCGTGACCAACCCGAGCGAGCACTTCGATCATGGCTGAATTGAGAATCGGGGTTGTTTTCAGCACTACTATCGTCCGATCAGTGTGTGCAGTTGTTGTGGAGAGAGATCAGGATGGCGTGCACCAGAAACGGTTGCCGTTAACGCCCCAGCTGCGTTGCCGTGACGTGCAGCGGTGCAAATATCTGACTCCAACGCCAGCGCGACCGCTAATCCGCCAACGAAGGCATCGCCCGCGCCGACGGTGTCGATTGCGCTAACGCGGTGTGGCGGGATGTTCGTTATCACGCCTGTGTGGCTTGCCACGGTTACGCCATCACCGCCGCGAGTGATGACCAGGTCACCGGCAAACACGGAGCGTGTCGCGTTTATGTGCTCTGGCGAGAGATCGCTGAGACCAAGCAGCTGTTCCGCCTCAATCTCATTGAGGATAAGAACGTCCACGTGCGCGAGAATGTCAATGACGGTAGGGTCAACCGGAGCGGCATTGAGTATGACACGGGCCCCCTGAGATCGGGCATATTGAACAGCCGTTCGAACCGCTATCGTTGGTACTTCGAGTTGCGCTACGAGAATATCGCCCGGCTCCAGCGGCACACCAACGACTGCGGTCTCATCCCAGGTTTTATTTGCACCGGGTGACACAACGATCGTATTGGTGCCTAGCTGATCGACGGTAATGAGTGCGGTGCCACTCGGATACCCGTTAATCCGTTGAATCTGGCTGACGTCAGCCCCGGCGTTTGCGAGATCCTCGCGGAGGATATTCCCAGCATCATCGTCCCCAACTCGACCAACCATGACGACCGTGATCTGTGGCGGTGCGAGTTTGGCGGCAGCGTGAGCCTGGTTACCCCCCTTCCCTCCGGAAACGGTTCGGAAGTTGGTACCGAGGATTGTTTCCCCGGGTTGCGGCAGTGCCGCAACATCGATGACGAAGTCTGCGTTCAGGCTTCCGAACACAACGATTCTGGTCATTGGAGCACCGCTTTCGGGGAGGCAACGCTTGCACCGGGTAGGAGCGTTGCAGACAGAACGATTCGTGGGACCGATTTTTCGCCCCGAATGAGGTCGAACAGAACATCTGCGGCCCTGCGCCCGAGTTCCACGATTGGTTGGGCCATGGTGGTGAGTTTCGGAGTTGTGTAGCGAGAGAGATGGATTCCGTCAAAGCCAACGACGGAGATGTCGTCCGGAACGGACAAATGATTGTCCGCGCAGTAGGCCAAGAAACCGATCGCCGAAAGATCGTTGGCCGCAAAAACTGCCGTGCACGCTGAGCTGGGGTTCGTGATGTGAGTACCAACGTTGTATCCGCCGTCTTCGAGAAAGTTTCCCGGAACAACCAGGTCATCGCTCGAGGGGAGTCCCGCTGTGCTACACGCTCTTCGCCATCCGGCGAGTCGTTGGCGGGACACTTCGAGATCTATTGGTCCCGCAATATGAGCAATTCGTCGATGTCCGAGGTCAATGAGGTGCGTGGTTGCGGCGAACGCTGCAGCTTCATTGTTCACAACAACGCTGGCACCTAGCCGCGGGCCTTCACGGTCGAGGAAGACGGTGGGAATGTCAACGAACAACTCGTCTGCGTCAACGGTCAATGCGGTGGCGACAACGATGACTCCGTCCACCTGCTTGCGGCGAAGCACCGTCATGCTGGCGGCCACTCGGTGCCGGTCCCCGGCTCCGTCAGCAAGAAGCAGAACATGCTCGTTTTCGTCGGCCTTTGCCTGAACACTTTTCACGAGTTCCGGAAAGAACGGGTTGGCGATGTCGGGCACCAGTAGAGCAATCGTTCGCGTTGATTTGCCGACGAGAGATCGTGCGACATCGTTTGGCTCGTAGCCCATCTCCTTGGCGATGTGAGCTACCCGCTGAGATGTTGCCTGCGATACGCCGGGCTGATTGTTGAGGGCGCGCGAGACACTGGCAATCGAGAGGCCGGCGGCCTTCGCTACGTCGTATACAGTCACCATTGAGAGCCTCACAACTGTGTCATATCGGGTACGTAAACAGAAGTAAGCGTTTACGTGATCTCTTACGCAAGCGCTTACGTTCCGCTTCACACCAGGCTAGGGACGTAAGGAGTCTTACGCAAGTGGCTCGGTTGCGGGTGGTCTTACAACCAGATTCGATTTCCGATACGGACGCAGGTGTGATCCCTCGTTGTGTGGGGGATCTGCCCACCTCGGCTTGTGCTCCGGTCACGTGCAACACGATCTCTCGTTGTGTGGGGGATCTGCCAGGAGATCTTCGCCCGCAGGGATCCGTGCCGGGTGACCGTTCGCTGTGTGGGGGGATCTTTCGTCGTTGTTACGCGAATAGACTGCCCGGGTGATCCACTGGCGGATCACCCGGGGGAAACCCCTGCCGCCCTGACAGCCTCGGGAGGTTGCACAGTGTCCGTGATCGAGACAACCCTTTTATCGCGTCCACCCGCCATCCATTCGTTTGCGAGCACATGGTTGAGCCCGGCAAGGGAGGAGAATTTCGCGCTGCCCACAGTGTCAAATTTTCACGGGTACCTGCAGGTGGCGTGGGGACCGAGTGGTATTCAGAATTGGGTGGTGCCCCCCAGTGGCTATCCAACCCCCACGGGCATTCTTTATCGACTGGACGGTACAGTTCCCACTCGTGTTGAGCCGGAGGGAACGCGATACCGGTGGTTTCCGTGGAAAGTTGAGCGCAGCCATCCGGTTGTTGACACGACGACGATATTCCACGCGAGCGACTCGGCGGTCACCGAGCAGCTCACCTTCCGTGAATCTGGTCGCTTTGGACTCGTGTTTGGGGGCCTTGCCCGCACGTGGAGTTTCACCGACTATTGGAATCTTCCCCCCGAAGATGTTCCTCAGCTCAATATCTCGTGGGACGGCGAAGCCGTTCTGGTGTCAGACACAAAAACATTCGGGGTCGCTCGCGTGTTCCCGCACGTAGCACCCTCGGCAGTGCGTGCGTACCGCCGCATGGACAGCTTCCTCAGCGGTTCCCCCGCTGACAAGCGTGGCCGCTTTGTTGTCCTTGAATTCGAGGTGGCTGACGGTGATGAGGTGAGTTGGACCGCAGTTCAGGGCGCTGCCTCAACCGTAACACCACGGACCATCCCCTCCTCCGGCCAGAGCCAGTGGTCTGAAGTGTGGGATGCTGCCTTTACGGCAAACAATGCTCATTTTTCCGGCCACCTACCCGCCCTGGATTTTGGTGATGAGCGGCTCAACCGCCTCTACTACATGAGCGTTTTATCGTGTCTCATGAGCCGGAGATTGGCACCGGAGCTGTCAGATCGATCTCGCTTTGCCACCGGTGGGCAGGCAATCTGGTCGGGTGAGATACAGGCACTATCGCGTGCCTACACCTGGGGTGGTTCTGAGGGAGCCCCGACGACGAGTTTTTTGTGGGAGGTGCAACTGCAGGCCGCACTTCTTGCACGACTAGACCCAGATATACTTCGCACTCAGCTCGAGGGGTTTTTTCGAGCTGATATGGGAGCCCACTGGGGGATCGACGTTCTCACGGGCAGAGGCGTAGGAATGAGGTACGGGGTCAACGATGGCGCGATTATCACCGCGTGCGCCGACTACCTTCGAATTACGAAGGATGTCGCGTGGCTCGACAGCCTCGTGGGGGCAAATACCGTTCGCGAGCATCTACTCCGACACCTCGGCCAATTCGAAAAGCTCGCTGCGGGCCAGTCACTGTCTGATTTTGGTCACTCAGAAAACATCCTCGAGTGTGTCAGCACTTACGAGCATCGGATAGCGTCGTTCAACGCAATGGCCGCCTGGTGTTACCGGTTCGCAGCCGCCAACCTTGATCCTGAGCGTGCACCAGAATACTTACACAGGGCGGAAAAAATCGAAACCGCCGTTCACGATTTACTCCATCCGGACGGTTATTTTATGTGCGACACTCCCACGGGTCGGCGACCAGTTCGCACGTGTCTCGATTTCATCTACGTCGGTCGATTTATGGCCGATTACCTCTCAGACCACGATAAGTCAGCGATGCTGCAGTTTTTCACGCGTGAGCTTGAGACAGCCGATTGGATGCGGGCACTGTCACTGCACGACGGTGATGCTTTCACAACAAAACTCCCCTACTTTCAGACGTATCGTGCGGATCATCAAGCCTGTGGTAGCTACGATGGATGGCCCGGTTGGTCGGCGCAGGTTCGACTGCGGTTCGGGGATACTCAGGCAACACTCGAGTGGCTCCGCCGCATCAGCGAGACCACGTGGGAAGGGCCGTTTGGTCAGGCGCACTGGACGGGGATCACCGAAGCAGAAGGACAGCAAGCCGCTACCAAGTCGAGCTTCTTCAACGGAAATTGTTACCTTGAGGCCTGCGGTGTGACACTGGCAACAACGCTTCTGGAAGAGATAGCCGGACTCTGAGTGTGCACGGGCTGTTCCGAAAATATCACGGAAAAATTCGCAGTGACGAATACACGCAGGCAGATTCAGCGACGAGTGACTTCCCCGTACGCTGAGCGGGTGATTGCTAACAAAGAAAATTTCGTTGAGGTCAGTTCGGACTTCCCCGTATGCTGAACAGGTGACTGTCTCGCCGTTGAGCACCCGTACCGAAACTGATTCGTTGGGTTCCGAAGAAATCCCGAGTGACGCCTACTGGGGAATTCACACCAAACGAGCGCTGGACAACTTTCCGATCACCAAGCGGCCTATCTCGATATACCCGGAGCTGGTCAATGCGCTCGCCGCAGTGAAACAGGCGGCCGCACGCGCGAATCGCGATCTCGGGGTGTTGAAACCCGAGAAGGCCGGATGGATCGACGAGGCGTGCCGCCGTATCCTTGCGGGCCAGTTGCACGATCAGTTCATGGTTGGGGTCATTCAGGGCGGAGCCGGGACATCCACCAATATGAATGCAAACGAGGTTATTACTAACCTTGCGCTTGAGATCGCCGGGTATGAGAAAGGCCGGTACGACATCCTGCACCCGATTGACGATGTCAACCGGAGTCAATCCACGAACGATACCTATCCGACAGCGGTGAAGCTTGCGGTGGCGTTCTCCCTGGAAACTATGCTTATAGAGTTGGACCACCTGCGGCATGCGTTTTCACACAAGGGTCGCGAGTTTCACGAGGTTCTCAAGGTGGGGCGCACCCAGTTGCAGGACGCCGTCCCGATGACGCTCGGACAAGAGTTTCACGGCTTTGCGACAACACTCGGTGAGGATTTTGATCGTCTTCGAGATACGGTCAGTCTGCTGTCGGAAGTCAACTTGGGGGCGACCGCGATCGGCACCGGAATCACTGCGGAGCCCGGATACATCGAGGCGGTTATTGCTCACCTCAGTGAAATTTCCGGCGTGTGTTTGGTGAGTGCTCCCGACCTCATTGAGGCGACGAGTGATGTCGGTGTGTTTATGACTTTTTCGAGCGCGCTCAAGCGCAGTGCCATCAAGCTTTCGAAAATCTGTAACGATCTACGACTTCTGTCTTCCGGTCCGCAGGCTGGGTTCGGAGAGATCAACCTTCCACCAAGACAGGCGGGCTCCTCCATCATGCCGGGCAAAGTCAACCCCGTTATCCCAGAAGCGGTCAGCCAGGTGGCATACGCTATCGCGGGCGCTGACCTCACCGTCACGATGGCCGCGGAAGGGGGACAACTGCAACTCAATGCCTTTGAACCGGTTATCGCACACTCTTTGCTGCAGTCGATCACCTGGATGCGTCAGGCCTGCTGGACACTGCGTGTGAACTGTGTCGAGGGCATCACCGCAAACACCGACCGGTTGCAGGCGATGGTCGCGTCGAGTGTCGGGGTTATCACGGCGCTTATCCCGTTCATCGGCTACACCGAGGCGGCGACCATCGCCACACAGGCACTGCACTCTGGTCGCCCGGTCGCCGACCTTGTTGTCGAGGCGGGGCTCATGTCGCGTGAGGATGTCGCAGCCCAACTCTCACCGAGCAGGCTCGCTGCGCTGCATCCTCTGACAGTGCCGACAGCGATGCCCGTTCGTATCGCCCCACACCACACCCCGGGGAACAGCAGTTAGATGATGCGGCAGTGTGTCGTGAGTGACCCGATCTTATCGATGGTGATCGTCACAGTTGAGCCATCCTGCAGGAATACCGGGGGCTTACGCGAATATCCGGCTCCACCGGGACTGCCGGTTGAGATGAGCGTGCCGGGGGGAATAGTCGCAGAGCGGGAGAGTAGGTGGATGATCTCGGCAACGGAGCGAACCATGTCACCGCTCGAGGCATCCTGCATGATGCGTCCGTCGAGATTGGTAGTAAGCCAGAGATCTTGCGGGTCGGGGATCTCGTCAGCGGTTACGACGACCGGGCCGGTCGGGGTGAATCCGTCAAAAGACTTACAGCGGGACCACTGCGCTTCGCTGAACTGGAGGTCGCGAGCGGTGATGTCATTGACAACGGTGTAGCCCCATACGTACTCGAGTGCGTCGAGCACGGGTACCTCGTGCGCGGCACGACCGATGATGACACCCAGTTCGGCCTCGTAGTCGACCTGCGTGGTGAGATCGCCCGGCCACTTTGTGGTTGCGTCGTGGCCGGTGAGTGAATTTGGCCAGAGCGAGAAGATCGTCATCGCCGACTCTGAGCGGAGTTTGAGCTCAGAGGCGTGGGCGGCATAGTTCGCACCGATCGCGATGATCTGGGCGGGGCGCAGTACCGCCGAGCAGTAGCGCAGTTGGGTGATGGGCACAGGCTCGGCCCCGCCTGCGGTTGCAGCATCCACAACCTGGGACACCTCGGCAAGACCGCTCTCGCCGCGGTCAATGAGTTCCTGCAGGATGGCCGGGGGGTTCGGCATGAGTTCATCAAGAAACAGCGCACCGCCCTCAATGACCACGGCAAGCCGTGGGGTCAGCTGCGCCTCCGACCTGAGGTGCGCGAATTTCACCTGTCAAGGCTATAGGTTGGGCGGGAGGTGTAGGGGCTCTCCTGCACACAGTGTGCAGGAGAGCCCCTACGATCACAGATCGTGAGAATACGGTTAGGAGCGGTGGAGGTCTTGTCCGCGCGGTCGTACCCGCAACTGTCGAACATCAATCTCCGGGAACCCGATCTGAGTCTTGTCCGCGCTGTCGTAACCGCAACACCGCTTCTGCCTGCCGCCGAAGTTCGCGAATCACCCTATCCGCGCGGTCGTACCCGCAACTCTTGCATGCCGCCGTCGATCGCGAGCGAGACTCCCGTGGTAGATCTCGACGCGGGACTTGCCAGGTAGGCAACCGCGTCGGCGATTTCCTGCGGGTCAACGAGCCGACCGTGAGGTTGGCGGGCCTCCAGCGCGGACCGCTCGCTGGTTGGGTTGGATGCCACGGAGAGCAGCCGCTGCACCCACGGCGTGTCCGCGGTTCCGGGGGTAACCGCGTTCACCCGTACTCCCTCGTGGAGGTGGTCAGCCGCCATCGCCCGAGTGAGTGCTGAGATGGCTCCCTTACTCGCTGAGTACAGTGCGCGGTCGGTGATGCCCGCGGTAGCGGCGACAGATGACACATTGACGATGGCGGCAACCGGTGAGCGTCGCAGGTGTGGTAGCGCGGCACGGCTCACGCGGGCGGTGCCGATGACATTGACATCGAGGATGCGGTGCCACTCATCGTCGGAGTTCGTCTCGACGGTTCCGATCGCGCCAATTCCAGCATTGTTGACGACAATGTCGATGCCGCCGAACTCAGCGGCAACCCGGTCAATACCGGCGCGCACGGAGTCATCATCAGCGATATTCACACTTATGACGAGGTCGTGTGTGTTGGTTCCACGGGGTTGTACATCAAACACTGCGATTCGTGCACCGCCGGTGCGCAAGCGAGTTGCAATGGCAGCACCGATGCCGGACGCACCGCCGGTGACCACGGCGACCAGTCCTTCAAAATCCTTCGTCACGTTGAGTCCTTCTCTCTGCACCAATGTGGTGGGCGTGTCGGGGCGGACCCGCGCGAACATCGGAAGTCTGCGTGGGTATCCGCTCAATGGAACCTGCAGTCTTACACACTTCCCCTGAGATTGACAGAGAGACATCGGATGTTTAGGGTTAGATGATCCCGCGTGCGGATCGAGTACCGGAAGTGAGCTCCAATGTCCACAATTATCAGCGTCGAAACCTGTGACGTGAGGTTTCCCACCTCGCAGCAGTTGGACGGCTCGGATGCGATGAATGCCGACCCGGACTACTCGGCAGCCTATGTCACCATTGGCACCGATGCGAGTGACGGGCTAGAAGGCCACGGCTTCGTCTTCACCATTGGTCGCGGAAATGATGTTCAGGTCGCGGCGATCAACGCGCTTCGTGGGCACCTGCTTGGGCGAAACACCGAGGAGCTCTTGGCCGACATGGGCGAGACATCCCGACTTTTCATGCACGACTCACAGTTGCGGTGGCTAGGGCCGGAAAAGGGCATCATGCACATGGCCATCGGTGCGGTTGTCAATGCCCTGTGGGATCTGCGGGCGAAACGAGCCGGGATGCCGCTGTGGCAACTGCTATCGGGCCTGAGCCCCGACGAGATCCTCTCGCTTGTTGATTTCCGCTACCTCACCGATGCGCTGACCCCCGCCGAGGCACGAGACATTCTTGTGCGGGCAGAGCCCGGACGCGCCGCACGCACCGCCCAGCTGCGTGAGGTGGGGTATCCCGCCTACACGACCTCGCCCGGGTGGCTTGGGTATTCCGACGAGAAGCTTGCCCGGCTCTGTCGAGAGGCGGTTGCCGAGGGATTCCCACAGATTAAACTCAAGGTTGGCAGCAACCTCGATGATGATCGCCGCCGCCTCCGAATCGCCCGTGACACGGTGGGTCCCGACTTCCCGCTCGCGATTGATGCCAACCAACGGTGGGATGTCCCGGACGCGATCGCGTGGGTCACTGCGCTCGCCGAATTCGATCTCGCGTGGATCGAGGAGCCCACAAGTCCCGACGATGTGCTCGGCCACGCCGCGATTGCCCGGGCCGTGGCACCCGTGCGGGTGGCAACCGGGGAACACTGTCAGAATCGGGTCGTCTTCAAGCAGATGCTGCAGGCTGATGCCCTGCAGGTCATGCAGATCGATGCGACCAGGGTGGGCGGGGTGAACGAGAATATTGCACACCTGTTATTGGCGGCCAAGTTCGGTGTGCCCGTGTGCCCGCACGCGGGTGGAGTTGGGCTGTGCGAGGTTGTGCAGCACCTTTCAATGTTTGACTTCGTTGCCGTGTCCGGCACGATGGAGGGGCGGATGATTGAATTCGTCGATCATCTCCACGAACACTTCATTACCCCCACCGACGTACGGCGGGGGCGGTACCACGCGCCGATAGCGCCGGGTGCGGGTTCAGAAATGCGTGCGGCATCTCTTGATGCCTATCGGTGGACGGGTCAGCACACCGGAGTAACAGTATGAGCGGCGTGGGGGGTCTCGACCGGACGGGGTCGGAGCCCATCCGGTTTGGGCGTCTTGGGTTTGGGTGTGCCTCGCTCGGCGGGCTCTACCACACGGTTACCGACGCCGAGGCCCAGGCCGCTCTCGAGGCTGCGTGGGGTGGCGGCATCCGATACTTTGACACGGCACCGCACTACGGGGTGGGGCTCTCAGAAGAGCGCCTCGGCGCGTTTTTGCGCGGGAGGCCCCGGGACGAATTTATTGTGTCAACCAAGGTCGGTCGGGTGCTGGAGCCCAACCCTCACTTCCACGGCGAATCAGATATAGCGGAGGGTTTCATGGCCCCGGCCACCCGTGTGCGCCGATTTGATCCGACTGAAGCGGGCGTGCGCCGCAGCCTGGAGGAGTCGCTTGAACGGATGGGCCTCGACCGCATCGACATCCTCTTCCTGCACGATCCTGACGTCTACGATCTCGACTGGGGCCTGCGCGAGGGACTTCCTGCGCTCGCGAAACTCCGCGATGAGGGACTTGTGCGGGAGATCGGGATCGGTGTGAACAGCGTTGCTGTTGCCGCGCGGGCCGTGCGGGAGGGCGACCTCGACCTTGTTATGCTCGCGGGCCGCTACACCCTGCTCGAACAGACCGCGACGGAAGACCTGTTCCCGCTGTGTGCGCAACGAGGTGTACGGATCGTCAACGCGGCCGTCTACAACTCCGGGCTGCTTGCCACCGCCCACCCCGGAACCGCCGCGAAATACAACTATTCGGATGTCCCCGCCGATGTGCTGGCCACCGCTCGCGCACTCGCCGTCGTGTGCACCCGGTTCGGAGTGGAGTTGCCCGCCGCCGCGATTCAGTACCCGCTGCGGAACCCGCTTATTGCGACGGTTGTTGTGGGCACCTCAAACGCGGCCGCAGTGCGCGAGAACCTCGCCCGGATGGCCGTGACAATTCCCGCTGACCTGTGGCGAGAGCTTGCCGCGCAGGGGCTTATTGACTCATAGTCTGCGATGATTCATCCAACCGGTAGAACACTGCCCCGGTTCGATAAGAGAGCTCTTCCCACTCAGCATCGGTGCTCCCGGTTGCGCGCTGTACCTGACTGATCCAGTCGGCGAATGTTCCTCCGGCCCCGCTGAGTGCGGACACCGGCCAATCGCTTCCGATCATTGATCGCGTCGTTCCAAAGGCCGCAACCGCGTGTGCGATGAAGGCATCTGCCCGTGCCCGCAACAGTTGTGGCGTACTAGCCTCACCGGCTAATCCCGACACCTTGATAAACACGTTGGGCAGTGCGGACAGGCGGGTGATCTCTTTCGCCCATGCTCGCCCGGACTCGCTGGTAATTCCCTCATCGACGTTCGGCTTGCCGAGATGATCTACGACAACGCGGAGGTCGGGAATCTCCGCGAGCAGGGCTGTAAGCAGTGGAAGTTGGTTCCGGTTAACACACGCATCAAAGGTGAGGCCACTGTGTGCGATATCGCGAAGACCCTGCCGGAACAGGGGGTCGATAAACACCTCGTCCGGATGAGATTGAATATTGTGTCGCACGCCAACAACTCGCTGGTGTGCCGCGTAGGTGTCGAGCAGTTTGGCACGGGCCGAGGCATCCTGTAGGTCAATATTCGCGACGACCCCGGTGAGTTCCGGCCAGGTGTCACCCCAGGATGTCACCCAGCTGAGTTCTCTGAGCGGGGTGGTGCAGCTTGCTTCGACGAACACCATGCGTTCGGTTTGTCCCTGTGCCCGGTCGATCGCGGGGGGCAGAAACGAATGATTGAGGGCGGCTGAGCCCGTAAGCCAGGGGTAGTCAAGACGAGTCGGATCCCACACGTGCACGTGCGTATCGAGCACCGAGAGTGTCACGGGTCACACCTTCGACGCGGAATCCGTGGACCGTGTCAGGCCGTCTGCTCGGTCGGGTGCCTGTTGTTTTGACTCGTGTGGCCTCAGATCTGCTCGACGCTGCTCGCTGAGGCTCCACACCTCCTGCAGTGGGGTGCCCGTGTGGTTTCCTTCTGCATCGAAGAATTCTGCGACAAAAGCGCCAATCCGAGCCTGCCAACGCTCATTTGCCGGCTCTGCTTCGACGGCCGCCAAGGCGGTCGGCAGGTCATCGCACTCCACAAGGTGGAACAGTCGATCACCGGAGCGCCAAATGACCCATTCGCCGATACCAACGCGGTCGAAAACTTCGCGAAGATCATCGGGTATCCGTGCGTGCTCACGGATGTACCCAGCAATCTGACCGGGGCGAATTGTGGAATGGAGAGCGTATCTCATGGTGTGGATGCCTTTCTTTGCCGTGTCTCAGCGCGTTTCGTGCTACGCGACTCGACGATTCTCAATAGCGTCGCGGTTCCAGTCAATCCCCAGCCCCACGGCATCGGGCGCGAACGCGCTGCCGTTTTCCAGTCGCATTTCCGAGTGCGTGATTGCCCGGAGCTGGCGAATGTGTTCGACATACGCGCCGTTGGGGATGGCCGCCACGAGGCTCACGTGCAACTCCATCAGGAAGTGCGGGCAGACGGCAACGTTGTATGCCTCGGCAAGGTGTGCCACCTTTAGCCAGGGGGTGATACCGCCGACCCGAGCGACATCCACCTGAACAATACCGACCGCATCGCGGTGCAGGTAATCACGGAATTGGCCGAGCGAATAGAGCGATTCACCAACGGCAATGGGGATGGATGTCGCCGCAGCAAGTCGTGCGTGCCCTGACACGTCATCGGTAGGCAGCGGTTCTTCGAACCAGTACAGCCCGGCCTCCTCGAACGCAGCCGCACGCCGGATCGCTTCGGCGGCGGTCAGTGACTGGTTCGCGTCAACCATGATGTGCAGATCGGTGCCCACTGCCGCGCGGACGGCGAGCAGGCGTTCTCTATCCTCGGCGAGTGATGGTTTGCCGACCTTCAGTTTGATGCCGCGCAGTCCTCGACGTTGTGAGTCGAGTGCACCGGTGACCAGGTCGGATGTCGGCAGGTGTAGCCAACCGCCCTCCGTGTCGTAGACCGGGACCTGTTGGCGATGGCCACCCGCGATCTGCCACAGGGGTTGCAGGGCACGTTTGGCTCGGATATCCCACAGGGCGGTGTCTACCGCAGCGAGTGCGAGTGAGGTGATCGCACCGATGGCGGTGGCGTGGGTTGACCAGAACAGATCTGCCCAGACGGCTTCGATATTTCGGCTGTCTTGTCCGGGAAGCTGGGGGAGGAAGTGGTTGTTGAGCATGCTGAGCACGGCCCGACCGCCCGATCCGATTGTGTAGGAGTATCCAACGCCGCAGAGTCCGTCTGCCGTGTCGATCTCGACGAAAATCGTTTCCTGTTTGATAAAACTTTGAACAGCGTCGGTGCGTACCGTCTCGACCTCAAGATCGATGAGATACGCAGTGGCGGCAGTAATTTTGGTCACAGTGTCCAGTTTTCCCGGGCTGGGGTCGGGGTCTGCCGGTTTGTAAAGGTCAGTGAGGATGCGTGCGTTGCTGCGGTGCGTAACCACGTTTCGATGCCCGCAATGTGCGTGAACATAAGCGCCGCGACAAGCTCGCTGTCTCCTTCCGCCAGTGCGTTGGCAATGGTGGCGTGCTCGGCGATCGTGCGGTTAGCCGCTCCGTCCTGGGTGATACCGCGCCACACCCGTGCCCGGATGGTGCGACTCGACATGGACTCAATGAGCCCGGTCAAATACCGGTTACCGGAGGCCTGTGCAATGGTGTGGTGAAACTCAATGTCGTGCGTAACAAGAGCCGTGACATCATTTTGCTCGGATGTTTTAGCCAGGAATTGCCGTAGTCGTGCGGCGGTTTCGGCACCGGCACGACGTGCGGCAAGCGCGGCGGCGGCCGGTTCCAGGATGCGCCGGACTGCGAAAGTTTCGAGCACCGATTCATCATCGTGGAGGTCAACAACGAACGAGAGAGCCTCCAGCAGCAGTTCTGGTTCGAGGCTTGTCACGTACGTGCCATCCCCTCGGCGTACGTCAAGAATTCGGATGACTTCGAGTGCCTTCACCGCTTCCCGGAGGGAGGATCGCGAAAGGCCGAGGCGCTCGCTGAGCTCTTTCTCGGGCGGTAGGCGATCCCCCGGCGCGAGGTCACCCGCGACGATCATTTCTTTGATGCGAAGGATCGCCTCGTCGGTGACAGCCATACCGTGAATTGTAGCCGCACCGGGAGCAAACATCCGATCTTTTGTGGAAGGAAGTCGGGATGTCATCCGTGAGCGCGGTAACAGTCGTGTGTTCCGAACACACCGTCCGCCACCCGGTTATAGGCTAACTTCATGACCAACGCTACCAAGCCTGAAATCGACGCGCCCGAAGGCCCGCCGCCCACCGACCTTGTTATCGAAGATCTCACTGTTGGCTCCGGCGCTCAGGCGCAGCCGGGATCGACCGTTGATGTGCACTACGTCGGTGTTGAGTATGACAGTGGTGAAGAATTCGACTCATCCTGGAATCGAGGCCAGTCCATCAATTTCCCGCTTGCTTCGCTTGTCACCGGGTGGCAGGAGGGAATTCCAGGCATGAAAGTCGGCGGTCGCCGCACTCTTATCTGCCCACCCCACAAGGCCTACGGCCCGGCAGGCGGCGGTCACCGTCTCTCTGGAAAAACACTCATTTTCGTCATCGACCTACTCGGGGTGAGTTAGTTTTTTCGGATAATTGGGTGGGGCCGGGACACCGGTGGCTGCATCGCAATTTTGTGGGTGTTTTGGATGCTCAGTGGCCGCTGAGTGAGGGGTTATGGGCCCCGGGTACGGTCGCGTGGAAGATCCGGTCTGGTAGAGTGTGGGCCGGATGCCGTCATGGCGGCCGCGCATGGAGAGTGCTCAGGGAAACAGACCCTGGGCGGCGCGCAACGAGAGAGAGCAGAGAACCGGTATGGCCTTAGAAGCAGATGTTAAGCAGTCAATCATTGACGAGTATGCAACTCACCCCGGTGACACCGGTTCTCCCGAAGTGCAGGTTGCGTTGCTCACCAAGCGCATAAAAGACCTCACCGAGCACCTGAAGGAGCACAAACACGATCACCACTCGCGTCGTGGTTTGTTGCTTTTAGTCGGCCAGCGCCGTCGTCTGCTCGGGTACCTTTCCGATGTAGACATCAGCCGCTATCGCTCGCTTATTGAGCGTCTCGGGTTGCGTCGCTGACACGCCACGACTTCCACGGGTTCGGCACCCCACAAAGGTGGACGCATCTTCGTGATTGCGGACACGCTCGAGGTGTTTTGACCCCGGCTATCTCGGCTGGTCCGTGGCACCTGGATCAAGGGATGTCCCGGTCGTTGTGGGCACCTCTATCGTCGTGGACGCTTCGTGGCGCGCGCCCATCCTCGCAATGATTCTGTCCGCGACGATACCGAGCACAATCGCGACGGGGATAGATATCGCTACCGCGAGCAGCGGATTCTTAGGCAGGGCTGCGCCGACGAGTGCGCCGATGCCCGCGTTGTAACAGGCCCACGTCACGCCCGCAACGGTGGAGAGTGGTAGATAGTGTGCGAGCGGGACGCGTCCGGCACCGGCTGCGAGGTTGACGGCAATTCGGGCGAACGGAATGTATCGGGCGGTAAACACGAGTACGGCAGTGCGCCGATGCACAGTCGCGCGAACACGCCTGATTGCGCGAGCAACGCGCCCGCGACGCTGCCACTGCCACCTATCCAGTCCGACACGGCGACCAATGAGGTAGCAGAGCAGGTCACCAGTGATAGCCCCGAGCGCCGCGATCGGTAAAACTGCGAGAAGCGGCGGCGATCCGGTAGTTGCAAACAGAGCACCCAGAGCAACGACCACGGTTTCACTCGGGAGGATCACAAGGAACGCGTCTCCGACGACAAGCCCGAACAGGGCAGGAAGCAACCAGGGCGAGGCAGCAAGATCGTTCACCCACGGAGCATCCATGTCTCCTGTCTACCCGGTCTGGGTGAACGGGAGACGAACGGGCGTGATAATCAATGCCACGGGGGCGACGGTTTGAGAGGAGGGGCGGGCTTTTGTTGCGCGGGCGAAACTTGGCACGATCCTCGCAGGGAACCCAACCTTCGGAGCGGGCTTTTGTTGCGCGGGTGAAACTGGTGGCGACGCGCATCTAAACACCCTGCAACCGTGTGGTTAATCCTTGCGCGTGTTCGGTCAATTCGGAGGCTTAGTGCAGCAGACAGGCTTCAACCTGTAATCGTGAAGGTTCTCTTGCTTGCAGAATCGTTTCTCCCGCACATGAACGGGGTGACGCACTCGCTGCTGCAGATGCTTTGTCACCTTGAACGGCGTGGCCACGAGTCGCTTGTGGTTGCCCCGCGATCCGGCCCCATTGACCAGTCCCTGTGCGGAGCCGAGGCGGTGCTGCTGCCGTCGATACCGTTGCCGAGTTATCCCGACGTGCGCCTGGCGCTTGCAAGTTCCAGGCGGCTTGCGCACCTCATGCGCGAGTTCAATGCCGACGTTGTGCACCTCGCCTCCCCGTTCGTGTTGGGATGGCGCGGGGTCCTCGCCGCGGAATCGGTCGGCATTCCCTCGGTTGCCGTCTACCAGACGGACATCCCGGCCTACGCACAGCGGTACGGTGTGCCGGGGCTTGCCCCCGCGCTTGACCGGCATCTGTCGCGCCTTCACCGCCGAGCAACCCTCACTCTCGCGCCCTCATCCTCGGCCATTGAACGACTCGCTGAGGTGGGGGTGGGGGACGTGCAACTCTGGCGTCGGGGAGTTGACACCGAGAGGTTCGGGCCATCCCGTCGGAACGATGCGTGGCGAACACAGGTCGCGCCGAACGGTGACACCATCGTCGGTTACGTGGGTCGGCTTGCTCCCGAGAAGCAGGTGGAAGACCTCGCTGTGCTCGCGGACATCCCGCACGTGCGACTCGTGATTGTGGGGGAGGGGCCCAGCCGGGCTACTCTTGAGAAGGCGTTGCCGACGGCGCATTTCACGGGATTTCTTGGTGGCACACAGCTCGCGGAGGTGCTCGCCAGTTTCGACATTTTTGTTCACCCGGGTGAGCATGAGACCTTTTGCCAGACCGTGCAGGAGGCTCTCGCGAGCGGCGTTCCGGTCGTCGCGACGGGCCGCGGGGGTCCGCTCGATCTTGTGAACGACAGTGTGACCGGATGGCTCTACCGCCCGGGTGACCTCGCCGATCTGCGTGAACGCGTGCGCGATCTAGCCGGGGATGCCTCGAAGCGTCGTGTCTTTGCACTCCGGGCAGCCGAGTCGGTTGCCGGTCGCGGTTGGGATCGTCTTGGCGACGAATTGCTCGGGTACTACCGGTGGGCAATGGGGCACGCCACCACTGCTCTTGCTCCGCCTGTTCTCCGTCGAGCGGCCGGTCAGGTCGTGCCGTTGGTGGGTCAACCGGATCTGATTTCTTCGTCGCCCGGGTTGCCGAGCGAGACAATCGTGCCTCCTGCGGTTGTATCTGTGCGCAGCACGGGTGTATCCCGAGCCGGGGCGGCTGCGGAGCATCCTGGCCCCCCATCAAAGCTGCGCTGGCGCCGCTACATTGCTCTCGGAGATTCACTCACCGAAGGCCTGTGTGACGGGTCGCGGATGCCTGATGGTCTCTACCGGGGGTGGGCCGATCGACTTGCGTTGTTGCTTGCGCTCGCCGAGGGGACTTTCGGGCGCGCTGAGGGAACTTTCGGGCGCGCCGGAGAGGCAGATTCGGCACCGGCAGACACCGCCTTCGCGGACCCTGCACCCCTGAGACCGGTGCTGATCGACCCGACGCTTGTAAGTGGCATTCGTGGGGGAATTGAGTACGCGAATCTTGCCGTACGCAGTCGCAGGGTGCGTGATGTCGTCGAGACGCAGGTACCGCGTGCGATGGAGCTGGGAGCTGACCTTGTGTCAATCCTGATCGGGGCAAATGACCTGGTCAGAGCCGGAAATGATCCTGTTCAACGCGCGGCACTGCTCTGCGACTCGGTGGCGGTGCTCCGAGAATCGGGATGTGACGTGCTGCTTGTTACCCCGTTCTACCCGTTGCGCCCGGCGTCCCGGTGGTTCACCGCTCGGTTTGCTGCATTCAACCAGATGCTGCGTGATTGTGCGGCGGATACCGGTGCACTGCTGCTGGATGTTGCCGCTGATCCGGTGCTTGTCGGAACAGATCGGTGGGCGGAGGACCGTGTCCACCTCAATCCCGCCGGACACCGCGGATTGGCGTACGCTGCGGCTGAGGTGCTCGGGGTTCCTGACGCGCAGTTGCTCGCTGGGTTGGAGCGGGCCATCCATGACACCTCCGGTGAGGACGCTTCGACGGTTGTTGGCGACCTTGTCTGGTTCCGTCGTCACGCAATGCCGTGGATTGTGCGGCGAATGCGCGGGCGTACGGCGGGTGAGGGCATGGTTGCCAAGGATGACACGGTGATGTCGGTCACTGTGCCACCGATGTCGGTGGCGGTGATGTCGTCGGCGCCCTCCACCGTCGTACGGGCATCGGGTGGCCGGTGAGATCATATTTGTTGATGGGGTCGTGCCCTCCACCGTCGTACGGGCATCGGGGGTTACGGCGCCGGTGGGGGTCGGAACGCGGGGCGCGCCGGTGGGGGTTGGAACGCGGGGCATCCCGAATGTCGGACCCTGACTGCTAGCATAAGTAACGTTTGGAGTGGGCGGGCTGGAGCTGGTCCCCTGTGGTGGATTACCAATCGCGGCAATCAGCGTAAACGAAAGAACAGTTGATGCGCGTGCGAGTGGTGGACCTCTACTGGTGACCAGCGTGACCCGTGTTCGTCGGTCAGATGCCTTTGTCTGCTCCTGACACGGGCGTGCCGGATGGGTGCGACCGAGTATGAGTCGGGCTCGCACGGAGTGCGACGCAAAACAAAGGA
>Ga0081606_1000299_pt1 | contig 23275 bp, 11 predicted proteins | sample EareggfetidaYelm_FD_71127 | JGI IMG/M metagenome (GOLD analysis project Ga0081606, IMG submission 71127) | Earthworm egg capsule microbial community from the University of Washington, USA - E. fetida Yelm (SPADES assembly) (version 2) | ecosystem: Host-associated > Annelida > Reproductive system... | reverse complement strand
TTGTTGTTGTAGACTTTTTGGGTGATCGTGTAAATCCTCTGCCTCTGGGTCGCTGCGATACCCAGGGCCCTGACGGCACTGATGCCTTGCGGGCAGGCCGGCAGGCCCGCCGTGGGTGTTGTCGTTTCCTGCAGATTGCATGTCGCCGGGTCGTTGAAGAAGCGCTCCGGGATCGCATGCTCGAGCGCGCTCATGTGCTGGCCCCGCAGCCGGTTGTAGATAATCCACTTATAAAGTAGCGGCTGCCATTGGTCCATAATATAAATCCATATAGGTATTGATGCAAGATTGATGGTCACTCCCCGGAACGCCATCTTGCGCACCACACCCCAACCAAGGACAGACTCTGCCACGGTATGCAACAGACCATAGGACAGGCCGGGGTTTTCCATGATTCCTGCCTGGTCTTGACTCAACCGGTTGTGGCTTTCTGCCGCTGCAAACCAGTTCCAGATCAAGGTTGCCTGGTCTCAGGCTTCTTTGAATAAAGTCAATTCTATTCGACGTTTTACCCTGGCTTGGTTTGCATGAATTCCAATATTACAACAATGATTAAAAGAGCCATTGTAAAACATGTGATAATTATAATAAAACTCTTTAAAATTTGATTGTGACTGATTGGGCTACGGTCCGCGTCAAAAGACGGCGTCTCTTCTTTATAAATAACCATGGCCGCACCAACCCCTCCCATGCACACCACTCCAGAACCAAACAACATGACCCACTTGATGATCTCGATGACTCCGATCATTGCGTCGGGAAATACCTCTACCATCGTTACTATATTTTTTTTAAAAAGCAATGCAAAACAAAACAATATGACGCCCAATACACGCCTGCCCCATGGATTCTTCAGGTATTCATCAGTCAGTTTTACCCGGCCGATATAGCCAAAGTAAAAAGTCAAAGTACAAATACAGGACAAAACAACGGTGAGCAGCAAATTAAATCCATTCCATGTGCCTGCGGTTACCATTGCCATCGTAAAAGAAAAAACAAAGACGACAATCAGGAAGATGGCCGAAAAACATCTGTAGTCGATTTTCATCAAGGCTCGGAGCAATGCAAATCCACACATTGTTCCGAGAATTGAAAAATATGAAGACACCAGGAGATCGGCCATCTTGTCCATATCCTTTGATTCAACCGGTTGCGATTTCTGCGACTACAAGCCAGGTCCAACTCGCCGTGCAGTGATTTTTTACCATCTGCATGAATGCCATCATCAGTCTGATTCATTGCCCCTGCTCAAACACTGCATGGCGCGGGCCTTTATCTGCTCTGCATCTTCTCTGGACAAGGCGATTGTTTTCCATCTTTCCTGCTCAGTCAGTTTGAATTCAACCATAAAACGTCTTCCCCTAGACCAATGAAATTTTACATTGATGCTCAAACCATTTGTTGATGAGATCAGGCGGCTATCCAAACGCGACTTGATGCGCAGTCCCCGCGTTTCACAACGGATGCGGTCTATGTCATTCAACTCCCATGCGAACAAAGGGAATGCTAAAATCATACCTATTATCCAGCCCAGGGCAAGTCGATGGAATTCCTGTCTTGTAGGCAGTCTTATACCTGCAAACTCCGGTCCAATCCTTTCCCAAGGTCTGGTTGTTGTAGCCATCAATAACATGAAGAAGAGACCTGAGAGCATGCACAAAGCAAACACAGTAATTATTGGCGTGTTGCTCACAAGAATGATTGATGGATTCATCGCCAAGGTTCGCATATGGTTTTTTCTGACAGACTCTGCCACGGTATGCAACAGACCATAGAACAGGCCGGGGTTTTCCATGATTCCTGCCTGGTCTTGACTCAACCGGCTGTGGCTTTCTGCCGCTGCAAACCAGTTCCAGATCAAGGTTGCCCGGTCTCAGGCTTCTTTGAATAAAGTCAATTCTATTCGACGTTTTACCCCGGTTTGGTTTGCATGAATTCCAATATTACAACAATGATTAAAAAAGCCACTGTAAAACATGTGATAACTATAATAAAACTCTTTAAAACTTGATTGTGACTGATTGGGCTACGGTCCGCGTCAAAAGACGGCATCCCTTCTTTATAAATAACCATGGCCGCACCAACCCCTCCCATGCACACCACTCCAGAACCAAACAACATGACCCACTTGATGATCTCCATGACTCCGATCATTGCGTCGGGAAATGCCTCTACCATTGTTACTATATTATTTTTAAAAAGCAATGCAAAACAAAACAATATGACGCCCAATACACGCCTGCCCCATGGATTCTTCAGGTATTCATCAGTCAATTTTACCCGGCTGATATAGCCAAAGTAAAAAGTCAAAGTACAAATACAGGACAAAACAACGGTGAGCAGCAAATTAAATCCATTCCATGTGCCTGCAGTTACCATTGCCATCGTAAAAGAAAAAACAAAGACGACAATCAGAAAGATGGCCGAAAAACATCTGTAGTCGATTTTCATCAAGGCTCGGAGCAATGCGAATCCACACATTGTTCCGAGAATTGAAAAATATGAAGACACCAGGAGATCGGCCATTTTGTCCATATCCTTTGATTCAACCGGTTGCGATTTCTGCGACTACAAGCCAGATCCAACTCGCCGTGCAATGATTTTTGCCATCTGCATGAATGCCATCATCAGCCTGATCCATTGCCACTGCTCAAACACTGTATGGCGCGGGCCTTTATCTGCTCTGCATCTTCTCTGGACAAGGCGATTGTTTTCCATCTTTCCTGCTCAGTCAGTTTGAATTCAACCATAAAATATCTTCCCCTAGACCAATGAAATTTTACATTGATGCTCAAACCATTTGTTGATGAGATCAGGCGGCTATCCAAACGCGACTTGATGCGCAGTCCCCGCGTTTCACAACGGATGCGGTCTATGTCATTCAACTCCCATGCGAACAAAGGGAATGCTAAAATCATGCCTATTATCCAGCTCAGGGCAAGTCGATGGAATTCCTGTCTTGTAGGCAGTCTTATGCCTGCAAACTCCGGTCCAGTCCTTTCCCAAGGCTTGATTGTGGCAGCCATAACCAGCATGAAAATAAAACCAAAGGGCATACACAAGAAAAATACGTCCAATACTGGTTTGTTACTCGCGAGAATGATTGAAGAATTCATGGCCGCCAAGGTTTGCAAAATATTGCATTATCTGAAAATGCACGAATCAGCCCATCGGCTACAAACCCAAGAATCCAAATTGTAAATGATGCAAGAAAAACAGATGCGAATGCTATACCAAGTCCCAGAAACAGGATAGCGAGGCCAATATAGAGTGTTAGTAGTGGTATGTCACAAGGCCCACCTGACAGACTATATGTGTAAGAGACTATTCCTATTCCGGTAAGCACTGCCGTAATGGCAATGCTCACGATAGACACATAAGCGATTGGTAAAAATCCAATCAAAAGGGCGAGCAAGCCCAAGCAGGTCAGCCAATGCCCATTTGCATTAATAGACCCCCAAAATCCCCCATTGCCACCCCCTCAATGGTATAACTCCCAGCGCCAGTATTCGGATCGATAGTGACAAAGCCCGCCCCCGTCCACCCACTTTGCGTGATCGGCCGCTCATGGATCGTCACCTCGTATCCCGCATCCAGTGCCTGCTGAATTCTGCTCTTGGTCTCGTAGCTGTGCGCCGACAGTTCATTGTTCACAATGCCCGGGTTGTCGTTGTAGACCCTTTGCGTGATCGTGTAAATCCTCTGCCCCTGGGTCGCTGCGATACCCAGGGCCCTGACGGCACTGATGCCTTGCGGGCAGGCCGGCAGGCCCGCCGTGGGCGTTGTCGTTTCCTGCAGATTGCATGTCGCCGGGTCGTTGAAGAAGCGCTCCGGGATCGCATGCTCGAGCGCGCTCATGTGCTGGCCCCGCAGCCGGTTGTAGATAATCCACTTGGCCGGGTCGTTGTCCTTGGTCCAGGTGATGTTTCTGATGTGGCCAATGTCGAGGTTCACTCCCGGGAACGTCACCTTGCGCACCACGCCCCAGCTAAGGACAGGCTCTGCCACGGTATGCAACAGACCGTAGGACAGGCCGGGGTTTTCCACGATTTCCGCCGGGTTTTGACTCAACCGGCTGTGGCTTTCTGCTGCGGCAAACCAGCTCCAGATCGTCGCTGCCAGCAACTGCCCGCTGATCTGCTCGCCGGTGAGGCGGGTTGTGTCATTGGCCTGCAACTGGTTTCGGGTTTGTTCGAGGCGGGCTTTGATGCGCTCGAGCTGCGCTGTGCTCACCCCGCCGGCGCTGATGCCGATGGCCGTGACCTGACCTGCCGTGTGGCTCGCGTCCGGTGTCAAGTCCCATTGGGTGGGGTCATCGAGCCGCGTAAAACCGCCCTGGCCCTGCAGGTCGGTTCCCATCGTGACGGCGCTGCCGCCTTGTGCCACCACCTGGCCGTCCAGCGTGATCCGGGGCTTGAGCCGGATCAGGTACCCCGGCAGGCTGCCGGGCAGTTCGCTGGGCTGAATCGGACTGCCGTCTGCGTGGGGTTTGGGCAGGTAGCTGGCGATGAGGTCGCTCGTGGCCTGGTCTGCCGGCTCGTAGCTCAGTGTCAGGCGTTTGCCGGCCAACCGGCTGGTGGCTTGACTGTAGCTCAGCAGTTCGTTGCCCCATCTGTCGCTCAAGGTGTAGCTGAACTTGTGCTGCAGGCTGTCCGGTACAGCCGCCGCTTGCTGGCCGGTTTGCACGATGGCCAAGGGCGTTACCCCGGCAAGCACGCTGTGCACGGTTTGCGCAATGATCTTCTTGCCGATCACGTCAGCCACGGAGGCATCGGGCTTTTGGCTGTCGATGTAGGTCTTGAGCCGGTTCTGGTACTGCTCGAGATGGCTTCGGGCGGCGGCCTGGTTGAGGTTTTGTACCCAGCCTTGCTGCTCATCGATGGTGGCACCCGTTTGGGCGGCATCGAGCAGTGCCTGCGCGTGCAGCGGCACAGCGGTTTGCAAGTCCATGCCGGCTGCGTAGCGGTATTGCTTGACGCTGGCGTCGAGTGCAACCCAGGCGTTCAGCGGCCCGTTGGGGTTGACATGCTGAGTCGCGCTGGCGTTGTGGTGGCCGCGACCGGGAGACCAGTTGACGTAGGCCTGTACCCACACATGCTCAAAGCGGATGCTCTGAATCGTGCCCCCCTGCACCAGGGCGCGCGCAGCGATGCCGCCCCGGTTCATCAGTTGCAGGGCGGCGCGTGGATTGCTCGCATTGCCCACCCAGTTCATGGCCTGGGCGGCAGGCATGTCTACGGTGCCCCATTGGTAACGGGCCGGGATGCCGGCGGCGCGCAGCAGCGCAATTTGCAGACTGGCAATGTCCACGGCGTTGCCGCGTCGTTTGTCCAGCGTGTCCTGTGCGCTCTGGATCGCCCCCCAGGTGGGCACCCATTCAATGTGGTTGCGCACCCAGTTGTGGATGACTACGGGGTTGTTTTTGAGCTCCAGCGCCTTGGCGCGAATGTCCGGGGTGAGGGTGACCTCGGGGGTTTCTGCGAGGTCTTCGGGCCTGGGGGCCAGGCCCGGCTCGGGTGGAATGCGAAACTCGATGCCGGTGCTGCCACCACCGGCCTGGGCGAGTTTGACCACCTGGCCCGGGTGCAAGTTGCGCCACCATGCGGCCCGGCTTTCTGCCGGCAGGCGCTGGTTCGGCGGGGGATTGCTCCAGGGCAGTTTGGCAGGATCGACCGGGTTGTCAACGCGGGCGGCGGGGTAGCGCTCGAAGTAGGCATACAGGGCGCCGAGCACGGCAGCGCTGCGGGCCTGGCGCCATTGCCCGATGATGCCGCGCAATTCGTTGGCGCGCTGCTTGAGTTCGCCCTGCGTCTGGTCGTGGCGGGCCAGGATTTCTGCGCTGACCTGCTGTGTCTGAAGCGCTTGGCGCTGGGCCGCGAAGTCGGCCAGGACGGTATCGGTGTCTGCGTCGATGGCGCCGAGCAACGCGCCGATCTGTTCCAGTTCCGCCGGGTCGGCCTGCCCTGTGGTGGGCGCGGCCTTGGCGGTCTTGGCGGCCATGGTGCTGCCGAGGTTTTTCATGCCTGCGGGTGCTCGTTCCGTCCGGGCTTTGATGCCCTTGAGCAATTCATGCACCCGGCTCAGATTGCGGCTGGTGCGCTCGCTGACGCGGCTGCCCATGGGTTGCGCAGCACGGGCTCGGGTTATCTTGGCCTGCTCGATGCGCTGCTGCCACTGGGCCAGGCGCTGTATCTGTGCTTGATCTGTCGGGGATATGGGCGCAGCGCCGTGCTGCGCCAAAGCGCTCAAAGGCAGCAAGGCATGGCACAAGAGGGCGCCGATCAACAGGCGCGCAATCGGGCGCAGCCAGGGGTGCCAGGGCGTCAGGGTGTTGTGCGAGTGCATGGGGTCGGATCAATCCGGGGAAGCTGTCCGGCCGGGCGCCGCAGGGGCCGCAGGGGCCGCAGGGACCGGGGCCGGCCCTGGCCCCTGGCAGTGGGGCTGCGTCGCACCGGGCTGCGCAGGCCCGGAACGCAGGCATAACTGCGGCTTTGGCTTGGGCCGCCCGGGGCCGGGAGGGCGCGCGGCGATCTGCAAGGCGCTGCGGTCGAGGAACAGCAACTCATCGGCCGTGGGCCATTGGGCCGTCAGGATGACATCGATGATGTCGCTGTGCCAGCCATCGGCCTGCCAGACATTGGCGCGCCGGTGCTGGCTGTCGCCGGCCAGGCTCAGCGTGTCCGACAGGTATTGCACGCCAACGCCGGTGCGCCGGTCGATCCACTGCGAGGTCACGACGATGCCCTCGAACGGCTGCGGACACTGGTTGTACACGGTGCGGCTGCCCTCGACATGCCCTGCAAGGGGCACCTCATGGGAGCGTTGCCCGTTCACGGTAAAACCCAACGCACCGCTGAGGCAGGCCCATTGGCGGCACAACTGGCGCTGTGCGGCCTGCAGGGCCACGGCGATGGCCTGGCGGGCAGCGGCGGTGGCGCTGCTGTCCGGATCGGGGATGCTGCGCACGGCATCGTCCGCTTCGAGCCAGGCGAAGCGGCTATCGGCGTAGCGCGCCAGGGCCATCAGGTCGCTGGCCCTGGCGGCGGCGCTGCGGGCCGCGTGGACGGCAGCGGCCCCGGTCGAGGCCGGCGCTTGCAGCAGGGCCAGGGCCTGGGTGGCATCGAGGGCCAGCGCGGCCGGCGTGGCGATATGCAGACGGTGCGTGAGGGACTGGTTACTGGCGTCGGCCTGCACTTGCAGCGGGATGTCGTACTGGCCGGGGCTGTGGCTGCCGACCTGCACGACGAGGCTGACCACCTGGCCGGGCGGCAGGGTCAGGCGCCAATCGATCCGGGTGCCGCCGCCGGGCATGGAGCGGGGCGGGTCGCTGGCGGGATGCTGGCCCAGCAGGTCGACGCCTGCCGGCAAGAGCGCTTGCACGCTGACACTGGCGGGCCGGGGGCCGTCGTTGCGGATGTCGGTGACCAGGGATTGCGGCGCACCGGGAACGCCGGAATTGGGCGCGCGCGGGCTCAGGTAGGCCAGGCTGCGCTGCACCAGGTCGGCCAGCAGGGCATCGGCGCTGGCCTGGGGCTGGCCCAGCATCGTGGCCAGGTTCAACGCAAAAGCCAGGCTGCGGCCTTGGCCCACGCTGCGGCTGACGATCGCCGGGGCCGTGCCGAACCGGGCCTGGACAGTGCCGCCGCGCAGCGCGATGAGCGCCGGCTTGCCAATGGTGTTGATGCCCCCCGGGGGGAACAGATCGCCCACGAAACTGGCCACCGGGGCGTCGCTATCGAGGATGCTTTGCCGCTCGATGCCCGCCACTTGGTGCAGGATGCGGTCGCGGGCATGGGGCGCGCCGTCGAGCCAAAGCCCGGCGCCACGCTCGATGGCCTCGCGCAGTTCCTTGACGCTGGTGTCGGTGAGTTTGTGCGTGCCGCCGCTGATGGCAAAGATGCCGTAGTTGCCGCAGCGCATGGCAGTGACGAACTCGGCACGGGAGGTGACGACGCTGGCCTCGATGCCCCGTTGCGCGAAGTACCCGCGCACGGCCTGGGCCTTGAATTCGTCGCAGGCCGGGCTTGGGGCCAGGTTGTCATCGGCCGAGGGGCTGCAACTGAGCAGCATCAGCAGGCGCGGCAAGCTGCCTGCGCGCGCTTGCACGCTGACGGGCGCGGCCGCCGCAGGAGCGGCGCTGACGGTGAAGGTGTCGCTGGCCAGCACGGTGCCGACCGGCGAGCCGCTGGCTGCCGTGGCGGCCGACCAGGTGACTGTGTAGCTGCTGCCGATCGGGCCGTCCGGCGTCCAGCTTTGGTTGCCGGTCAAGCCGGTATGGGCGCCAAAGTGGTGCTCCATCGGCCATTGGGCGACGGCGCTGGTATCGGTGCCGTCGGTGGGCCGGATGCTCAGCGTGAGGCTGGCCGGCACCGGCCCGGGGTTGGGGTTGTGCGCCGCGTACAGCAGTTGCACCGCCGTGCCGCCGGGCACGCTGCGCGGGCTGGCGCTGACGGTGCCGGTCAGCGGTTGCAAGGCCGGCGCGGTCAACGCGATCGGGGTTTGGGACAGGGGGATTTCCTGGCCTGGGCGCAGTTCGATGGTGGCTGCGGCCAGCGCGGTGCTGCCGGCGGCGGCCGCGCCATTGGTGGCGACCCACTCCCAGGACAGACTCTGGCTGGCCCCCCGGGCCAAGGCAAAGTCCGCCCGGGCAAAGCTGCCGAGCACCTGGCCGCTGGCGGGGTCGAGCACACGCACGCGCACGGTGCTGTGGTGCAGCGCGGCATTGCCGGCATTGCGCAGGGCCAGGCTCAGCGTGACGCTCTGGCCGGGCGCGGCGCTGGCGGGCCGGGCCTGGAGTTGGCCGGTGATGCCTACGCCGCTTTGGCTGCTGTCCAGCACGCGCAAGCCGGTGCTGTGCTCGGCCAGCGGCGCGGCTGCATTGGCCGCTGCACTGACCCGCAGGCGCGCGCTGTAGCTGCCGGCGGCCAAGCCCGATGCGGGCAGCGTGTAGTCATATTGACGCCGGGCTGCGGGGGGCAGTTGGGGCAGATTTTGCGCATACTGGCGCACCACTTGCCCGCCGGCATCGAGCAGTTCGGTGACGGCCAGCAGGTCCGACAGCATGGTGTTGCTGGTCAGGTTGCCGATCTGGCTGCTGATCTGCACACGCTCGGCGGCGCTGTAGCTGCTGCGGTCGGTGCTGATGCGCGCAAAGATCTGCCGGGCTTGACTGGAGTCGACCGCCCAGGGCGCCAGCGCGCTGGCGTAGGCCTGGCCTTGGGGGTCGATGAGTTCGGCCTCGATCCGGTAGGGGCCGGCAAGAACGCCGGCGAGGGTGCCTGCCGCAGGCCAGGACGCCCGCACCTGCGCCGTGCCGGCCACGGGCAGGTGCACGCTGGCGGCCAGCGGCAGCCGGGCCACGATCTGCCCGCCTGCATCGAGCACGCTCCAGCGCAACTGGGCGTCGCGGGCAAAGCTGCCGCGGTTGCTCACGGTGGCCGTGAACTGCGCCTGCTCGGCTTCGCGGTAGACCGGCTTGTCCGGGGCCACCGCAATATCGAGCCGGCGCGCCAGGGCGTCCAGCGGGGCGCGCACCGTGTTGTTGCTGCGATCGAAGTCGGCAAAGCTGCCGTGGCCGCTGCCGTCATCGTCGGCCACGATCCACACGCTGTGCCCGGGGCTGATCTGGTGCAATGCCCGCGTCGGGGTGATGTCCAGGTCCAGGTACTCGTTGCTCGCCAGTTCCCGCCCGATCGTGGCCCGCCCGACCACGGCAGGCCGGCCCAGGGCCGGGTCTGCGTCGTAGATCAGCACCGCAGTGCCTGCCGGGACTTTGTAAGAGCCGGCATTGCCCAGGCGCACCGTGATCAGCGCGGCGCCCGAATCAGCCCCGGGGTCGGTCACGCGCACGAAGCCTGCGGTCAGATCGGCCACGGCGCGCGGGTCGCCGTCGGTGCGGCGGTTCAAGCGGAAAGTGTTTTGCGCCTGCCAACTGGCGACCGGCTGGCGCGCAACGCTCAGGTCGTCGTTGATATTGGTGATGCTGTAGTCGTACTGGTTCCAGACGCTGCGGGTGGCCACCCAGGCATTGTCGACATCCCGATAGACGACGATCCCGCCTTGGGCGCCGGCATCACCGGGCACCACCAGATCGGCATGGCCGTCGCCGTCGACATCGGCCACCAGGGGATATTCCGCGCCCGTCGAGGAACTGCTGTCGGTGTGCAACAGCACCTGTCCGGTGGCGCCGTCGAATATCCGCAGCGTGCCTTGGTCGCGGTAGATGACCTCGACCCGGCCATCCCCGTCGAAGTCAAAGGCGGTGGAGCCGGTATTGGCCGATGCGTCATAAATCCGGGTGCGCCACAGCAGCGAGCCGTCGGCCCGGAATACCGAGTAATGGGAAGCGCCGGCGACACCGATGTCGGGCACGCCATCGCCGTCGAAGTCGGCCACCGTGGGCGCGCCACCTGCGCCGCTGGCCAGCGCTACCGGGCCCCACAGGGCTTGGCCTCGATGGTCCATCAGCCAGACGTTGCCGGCGTGGACCACGACGATTTCCGGATGCGGGTCGCCGTTGAAATTCGCGATGGCCGTCGTGAACACCGACCTGCCCGGCAACACGCCGGGCCACAGCAAGGTGCCATCGCTGTCGTAGGCCGCCGTGCCGCACAGGATTTGCTGGCCTGCGCGGCCGGGATCGAGATCGATCGCATAGGCGCCACTTTCATGATGGCAGCCTGCCAGCGTCGATTTGAGCGCGCCGGTATGGGAGTAGACCTCGTTGCCCAGCAAGACCTCGGGGTGGCCGTCAGCGTCGATGTCGGCGACCGACACCGGAATCGGTATGGCCCCCGGCACCTGCCATCGGATCTGGCCCGTCGCGGACAGCACGATGATGCCGCCGGAGTGCTTGATGCCAATGATCTCCGGCTGCCCGTCGCCGTCCAGATCGGCCAGTGCCAAGCCGGTTTGGGAAACCACCCCGCCAAACAGGGAGGTCGGTACGGTCAGCACCTCCTGGCCCGTCGCGCCGTCGATGGCGTGAAGGGTCGATGCACTGAAGTAGCTGCCGCTGTAGTTGGTGAACACGATGCGCGGGGTATCGCGCTGGTCGATGCGGCCGTCGCCGTTGGTGTCGTGGATACGGCCGACCACCGGGGACATCATCACGCTGCCCGGCCAGCGGTAGGCCATCTTCAGTGCGAATCGGCTGCGCACGGGAATGACGATTTCGTCCTGGGCCGTGCTGCGCGTGTTGTTGCTTTTGCTGGCTTCGGCCAGTTGCGCATTGGCATCGAGCAGCACATGGATCGGCGCATCCCTGAAGGGCAGTTGCCCGGCCACCTCCAACTCCAAGCCGACGCTCTGGTTCGGCGCCAGCGCCGTGGGCAGGGTTGCCGTGCCCAGCACGGTGTCATCGGCCGCGTCGAACCGGCCATTGGCGTTGACATCGCTGAACGCCAGCAGCGCCACATTGCCGGGGGCGCTGTGTTTGCCGACGTTGGCCAGTTGCAGCGCGATGGTGCCGCTCAGCCGCAGGCTTTGCGGGTCGGTGACTGCCGTGGCGCGCCGGACCGCCTGGATGGCCAGGTCCGGCAGCAGCTGCTCCACCTGGGGCGGGCGCAATCTGATCTGCCCCACATCCAGGTTTTGCATCGGCCCGAGCGCATAGTGCAGGCTGGCGCTTTGGTAGCCGCTCGCCGCCACGTCCAGTTGGACGCTGGCCCCGTCCAGGCCCGCTTGGCTGAACCGGCCATCGGCGCCGGTTTGCAGCGCCAATGCAGCGCCTTGCTCGGGCCTGAGGATCAGCGCGGCCCCTGCGATGGACCGGTTGGTGCCCGCATCCATGACGATGCCGCCAAGTGTGGCGCTGTTGGCATGGGCCGGCGTCTGGCGGCTGGCGTAGAGCCGGGGCGAGTAGTCCAGCGCCGTCGAGCGCAGGTCGCTGCACAGGATATGCGTGCGCGCTTGTGCCAGGTCGTGTCCGGCCAGGCTGGCGCTGATGGTGACCGCCCCGCTGGTCAGGCCGCTGATCCTGTAGCGCCCATTGGCGTCGGTTACGGCGTCGGTCATGGCGCTGTGGCCGCCCGTGATCGTCACTTGCACCCCCGCCAGCGGTTGTTCGCTGGCCGCCCCGAGGATGCGGCCCTGCACGCTGCATTCGATGCGCCGGCCCGGATGGCCGGGATGGTCCGGATCGACCGGCGCAGCAATCAGCAACGGGGAAAAGTGGGCCACCTGGCCCGCCTGCACCGTGGCGCTGCCGCTCGCGTCCAGATAGCCCGCCTTGCTGGCCGTCAGGCGCAATGTGCCAGGCGCCACATTGGCCATCAGGTAGCTGCCATCTGCCGCCGTGATTGCGCTCAGGTTCTGGCCTTGGAGCACCACGGTGACGCCCGCCAGCGGGGCGTTGCCGTCTTGCGCCCTGGCAATGCCGCTGACCGTGGCGCTGCGGGTGTCCGGGCGCACCAGCATCTGTATGCTGCCCGCATCGCTGACCTGGCCCGCCACCAGGGTCAGACTCAGGGAGACGGTGCTGTAGCCCGTGGCGCTGGCTTGCAGTTGGTAGGCGCCAGGGTGCAGGCCCTGGATGCTGATCTGTCCGCTGCGGTCAGTGCTTGCATCGATGGCGCTGGGGCCGGTGCCGCTCAGGGTCACCCCGGGGATGGCGATGCCTGTGCGGGCATCGACGAATTGGAGCCTGATGCCCGCTTGTGTCGGGTTCAGCGGGGTTTGGCCGGCCGCGTGCAGTGCGCGCAGCGCGAGCGCGGTCACGTAGGGATCGCCGGCCCAGGAGCCGTCCGGGTCTTGCGCGCCGGCAAGGTAGCCGTGCACCGATGCCGCGATGGCCGGGTCGCTGCCGGTGTAGGGCTGCACGGCCTCGAAGACCAGGGCCGTCATGGCCAGGTCCGAGGCCCAGCGGCCGCTCGGCTCGCGTTGGGCCAGCAGGTAGCTGGCCGCTCGTGTGGCGATGGTTGCGGCGTTGGCTGAACCGGTGGCGGCGTCTTTGAGCCCCAGCAAGATGCTGGCCGTGGTCATCAACTCGGCGCCCGGGCCTTGCGCGAAGCTGCCATCGGGGTGTTGCCGTGTGCGCAGCCAGGCGATGGTGTCGGCCAGTTCGGCGGGTGTCAGGCTTTGCCATTGGCTATGCAATGCCCATCCGGTGTCGAGCAAGCTGGCGCCCCCGTCTGTCCCGGTCTGACCCGGGTAGGCGCTGTAGCCGCCGCCGGCAACGCTGCGCTCGGCCAGGCCCGCGTTGGCAATCGAGCCGAGCAGCCTGTGCAAGTGGCTCTGGCAGACCAGCGCTTGGGTGCTGGTGGAGGCATCGGACGGCAGGGTGCTTGTCAGTGTCACCACGGCGGGGCTGCTGCCTGACAGGCGCAGCAGGGTTTTAGCGGTTTCGCAACGGGCTTGGGTTGGCGCCACCAGCGCCGAGGCGCGGCTGAGTTGGCCGTCGCTCAGGATTTGGCTTTGCAGCCATGCCAGGCCCGAGCCGATCGGGTCGGTGGCTCCCAGGGCGGCGCAGGGCAGTGACAGGACCGGTAGCAGCAGCAGGGCGGTGATGGTGGTGGTGGCTTCGAGCCGGCCCAAGACCTTGGCGGCCCAAACGCGCAGGGCTGGCCAGGCTGTCTGCGCGGGTTTGCGCTGACCCGTCACTGGGGGCGCGTTGTGGTCGCTGGCAGGGCGGGTCTGCCGGCTTGGCTCACAGCGTGATTCACAAACCGACCCATTCATGATGTCTTGTTGGCTGGCCTTGGGCAATGTCTGCCGGGGGATCGATGCGGCAGGAACGGTGGCAACTCCCTCGGGCCAGGGTATCATATCCAAATGTGTCTTGTGGTATGAAATTGTTGCCAAAATTTTTCCAGCGCCCGTGCAGCATCTCCGGTCAGGGGGTGTGCACGGTTTGGGGTGCGGAAAGCAACGGCGGGGATGTTGCAGGCAAGCAGCAACCTTGGCGGCCAGTCCTGCCCGGGTCGTCTGCGTGGGGCATGTTCTGCAACGAACGAGGGCCGAAAACCCGCGTCATTGCCGGGGGCTGTGCGACAGCCGTCCTTTGCAGAAACAGGCAATGGGCGGCACAGGGAACGGGAGAGCGCCCCCCCCAAGCGCCCCACGCCCCAATGCGTGGCCGCCTTGGCCAGCGGCGCCCGTCGCGCCATGGGCGAAACCCGCGCCAACGCAGGGGGACAGGGGGCTATGGGGAAAGAGGAAGAAAAAAACCAACCGGCAAGGGTTGGTTTTGGGATGGTGGTGGTAGGTGGACTTGAACCACCGACATCAGCATTATGAATGCTGCGCTCTAACCAACTGAGCTATACCACCGTCGGGCGACAGTATAGAACAGGATTTACTGGTGCGTGAAGTGCGCTGGCCGTTTGTTCACGAAGGCGTCCATTCCCTCCTTCTGGTCGTGGGTTGCGAACAGCGCGTGGAACAGGCGGCGCTCAAACATCAGGCCATCGGACAATGTGCCTTCGAAGGCGCGATTGACCGATTCCTTGGCAGCCATCACGGCAATCCGGGACAAGCCGGCGATGCCTAGCGCTGCGCCCAGCGCTTCGTCCATCAGTTGCCCGTAAGCCACGACGCGGCTGACCAGGCCGATGCGCTCGGCTTCGGCGGCGTCTATCATGCGACCGGTCAATGCCATGTCCATGGCCTTGGACTTGCCCACGGCGCGGGGCAGGCGCTGGGTTCCCCCGGCGCCGGGAATCACGCCGAGCTTGATCTCGGGCTGGCCAAACCGGGCGTTGTCCGCCGCAATGATGAAGTCGCACATCATCGCCAGTTCACAGCCGCCGCCCAGTGCAAAACCGCTGACGGCGGCAATCACGGGTTTGCGGATGGCGCGGATGGTTTCCCAGTTGCGGGTGATGTAGTCGCCCTTGTAGGCGTCGGCAAAGCTGTACTTGGCCATCGCGCCGATGTCGGCGCCGGCGGCAAAGGCTTTTTCGCTGCCGGTGATGATCATGCAGCCTATTTTTTCGTCTGCATCCCAGGCTTTCAGCGCCGCGCCCAGTTCGTTCATCAACAGGTCGTTCCAGTTGCAGCAAGCGCCCGTCCCGCGCCACCAGTGCCGTCAGCGCAGTGCCGCTGCCCAGGTAGAGCGCCATCTCATCGAGTTGGCGGATACGCCATCCCTGGCCCTGCACTTGCACGCCCAGCCATTCGTCCCCGGCAGCCAGGCCCGCCTTTTCCGCCGCGCCACCACGCAGCACCGACTTGATGTGCAGGCCATGGTTTTCCGTCACGCGCAGGCCCAGTCGCTGGGCCCACTGCGGGGGTTCGGCCTTCAGGCTGACGCCATGGGCGGCCAGCAGATCGGCCAGGGGCAGTTCGGCGGTGCTGTGCACCCATTGCGCCAGTTCTTCGTCGAACGGGCGCCCGGCAAGGGTGTGCAGCAGCGCGCACAGGTCGGCTTGCGTGATCGGGCCGCCGGCGCTGCGCGCCCACAGCGCGCGCATCACCTCGTCGAGCGTGGTCCGGCCTTCGCGGCGCAGCGTGAGGTCCAGACACAGGGCCACCAACGCGCCCTTGGTGTAGTAACTGACCGTGGCGTTGGCGGTGTTCTCGTCCTGGCGGTAATACTTCACCCAGGCGTCAAAGCTGGCCTGGGCGACGGTTTGCAATGTCCGCCCCGGGGTTTGCAGCAGTTGGTTGATGGCCTTGCCGAGCAGTCTGAGGTAGGTGGCGTCGTCGATCAGCCCGGCCCGGCGCAGCAGCAAGTCGTCGTAATAGCTGGTAAAGCCCTCGAAGAACCACAGCAGCTCGGTGTAGTTCTCCCGGCTGTAGTCGTAGCTGGCGAATTCGGCCGGGCGCAGGCGTTTGACGTTCCATGTATGGAAGTACTCGTGGCTGATCAGCCTCAGCAGCGTGGTGTAGCCTTCGCTGGCCCGGCTTTCTTGCCGGCGCGGCAGGTCAGCCCGGCCACAGGTCAGCGCGCTGCAATTGCGGTGCTCCAACCCCCCGTAACCTTCGGCCACGGCATGGAGCATGAACAGATAGCGCCGGTGCGGTGCGGCGCCTCGTGGACCATGCCAGAAGCGGATGGCGGTTTCGCAAATCTTGCGCGTGTCGGTCAGCAGCCGCTGGCCATCAAAAGCCGGTGTCGCACCTGACACCAGCATCTGATGGGGTATGCCGCAGGCTTTGAAACGACCGACCCAGAAGATGCCCAACTCCACCGGGCAGTCGATCAGTTCGTCATAGTCTGCGGCCGCGTACCGGCCAAAGCCCCGGGGGTCGGTGGCAATGGCTTCGAGCGCCGTGGCCACCGACCATTGTGCGGTGGCGGAGGTGCCGGCGATGTCCAATGTATGGCGCTGCTTTTCCTGGCCATGCACCCGAAGGCACAGGCTGCTGCCGTTGAAGAAACCGCGGTCTGCATCCAGCCATGCGCTGCGCACCGAGCGGTCGTAGGCGCACACGGCATAGGTCAGTTCCAGCGGACTGCCGGGGGTGCAGCCGATCTGCCAGCGGTGCTTGTCCAACTGGGTCAGCGCGACCTCATGCCGGCCCTGTCTGGCCTCGAGCGCCTGCAAGTTCCTGGAGAACTCGCGGATCAGGTAACTGCCCGGTATCCATACCGGCAACGACAGTTCCTGCCCCGCTGCGGGGCGGGCCACTGTCAGCGCGACGGTAAACAGATGGGCGTGCAGGTCGGCCGGCGCGATGCGGTAGTGGACATCTGCGGCTTGGGCTTTGCTCGGTGATGACATAGGGGCATGGGCGCTGGCAGCAGCACCAGGCTCAGGGGGTGCTTGGGGATTTGCCGCCGGCCGCCTCGGCCAGGCGCTTTTCCACTTCCTGTGCGTCAAGCGCTCCCGGCACGCGGCTGCCATTGGCGAAGATCAGCGTGGGCGTGCCGGTGATTTTGTGCTTTGCCCCGAATGCCAGGTTGCGCTGCAAGGCACTGGTGTCGCAATCGGCCGCAGCGGCGGGTTTGTTGCGCAGCATCTGGTCTTGCCAGGCGCCGGCCTTGTCCTTGGCGCACCAGATGTTGCGCGACTTCTGCGTCGAATCGTCGTTCAGGATCGGGTACAGGAAAAGGTACACGGTGATGTCGTTCACCTGCTGCAGGTTGCGTTCCAAGAGCTTGCAGTAGCCGCAATTGGGGTCTTCGAAAATCGCTAACCGGCGTCTGCCGTCGCCGCGCACGATGGTCACCGCATCCTTGAGCGGCAGGGTGGAAAAATCCACCGCCAGCAGTTTGTTGACGCGCTCTTGTGTCAGATTGCGCCGCGACTTGGCATCGATCAGATCGCCACGGAGCACATAGTCGCCCTTGGCGTCGGTGTAGTACAGGTCGGTGCCGATGCGCACCTCGTACAGCCCGACCAACGGGGTGGCCCGCACTTCATCGATCTTCTCCAACTTCGGAAAGCGCTCGGCAAGCGCTTGGCGGATTTGCGCTTCCTGCGCGTTGGCGCTCAGGCTCAGGGCCAGGGTGATGGCAGCGGCGGTGGTCAGCAAGGCGGTGGTCAGTTTCATGGTGTTTTGGTTCAATCATTGGTGCCGACCGCGCCAGGGTGCGGTCGGCGCATCGGCACCCCAAGGGGCGGTCCTTGCTCGTGCACTGCGTGCAGCCACGTGCTTTTCAGTACATCCCCATCGCCTGGCGGGCCGCGAATTTCTTCAACGGGCCGCTGTGCTCGAAGCCCTTCATCCCCCAATTGCGCAATGCCTGCCAGGGGCCTTGCTGGCGCGAAAAAAGCTGCTGCAACCCGTCCGTGACCAGACCCACGGCCAACAGGGCTGCCTTGCGCTCGCGCTCGTAGCGCCGCAGCAGCCGCAGGTCGGCAACAGTGCGCCAATAATCGCGCTGGCGCAATACATGGGCCAGGGCCTGTGCATCGGCCAGCCCCAGATTCAGCCCCTGCCCGGTCAGAGGGTGCACATTGTGGGCGGCATCGCCTGCCAAAACCCAACTGCCCCCGCCGCCCCGGTCATGGGGATTTTTGCCATCTGCCGGCACCGCTGCGCACCAGCGCTCTGCGTGCGCCAACTGCAACGGCCAGACAGCGCGCTGCGCGCACAATGTCAAGGCCCCCAGCGCGCCCTGGCTGGCCGTCTGCAGCTCTTGCGCGAAGGCTTGCGGGGACAAGGCCAGCAGCCGTGCCGCCTGCTCTGGCGCGACGGACCAGACGACGGCCACCGAGTTGCCGTGCGCTCCCTCCAAAGGCAGGAACGCCACGATGCCATCGGGCAAAAACCACTGGTGTGCGATTTGTTCGTGGGGCCGTTCACAGTGCAGACGGGTGGCGATTGCCTGTTGGGCATAGGGGGTGGCATGGAAGTCCACGCCAAACTCCGCCCGGGTGCTGCTGTGCCGGCCTTCGCACACCACGGTCAGTGCAGCCGGCGCTGCCGCATCGAGCAGTTCCACCTCGGGCTGAAAGCGCAGGGCCTGCGCCAGGTGGGCTTGCAGGGCCGGCACATCGACGATCCACGCCAGTGCATCCACGCCCTGGCTGGCCGCGTCGAAGCGGACCACGCCGTCCCGGTCGCCCAGGATCTGCATGCGCCTGACGGCCGTGGCCTGCTGTGCTTCGGGCCAACTGCGCAGGGATTCGAGCAACTGGCGTGACGCCCGGTTCAATGCATAGGCCCTGACATCGGCCACTGCGGCTTGGGGGCCCGGGGCGGATACCAGCGCCACTTTCAGCCGCTCGCGCGCCAGCAACAGTGCCAGGGTTTGACCGACAATGCCGGCGCCGCGTATGCAGACATCAAATGAAGGGGCCATGAAGGGCATTGTAGGAGGGTGCGCACCCTCGAGGCCCGGGGCACAATGGCGCTGCAAATTTCCACCCCATTTTTCAGGAGTCCACGGCGTGAGTTTCAACCCCGATGGCCATCTGTCCGGCCACATTGCGCGCCTGTTCGTGTATCCCGTCAAATCCTGCGCCGGCATCGCTGTGCAGCAAGCCTTGTTGACGGAAACCGGGCTGGATCTGGACCGCGCCTGGATGGTGGTCGACGCCCACGGCATGTTCGTGACCCAGCGCGACTTGCCCCGCATGGCGCTGATTCGGCCGCAGCTCAGGAGCGACGACATGGTGCTGCGCGCTCCCGGCATGCTGGCCTTGCATGTGGCGCTCGACGCCGTCGAGGCCCCCGCGACCGTGACCCTGTGGCAAGACCGGGTGCCGGCATGGGATATGGGGGCTGTGGCGGCGCAGTGGTTCAGCGATTTTCTGGGCCAGCCTTGTCGGCTGGTCCGGTTCGACCCCGAGCACCGGCGTTTGTCGAGCATGCAATGGACGGACGGCTGGGAGGCCCCGAACCAGTTCAGCGATGGTTTCCCGCTGCTGCTGCTCGGCGAGGCCTCGGTGGAGGAATTCAATGGCCGGCTGCTGGCAGCCGGCCACGCCGCCGTGGGCATCGAGCGTTTCCGGCCGAACCTCGTGCTGGCGGGCATGGCCGCGCACGACGAAGACCGGATGGACATGCTGCGGGTAGACGGCGGCGCCCGGGACGAGTTGCGCTTGCAGCCGGTCAAACCCTGCGCCCGTTGCGCCATCCCTGATATCGACCCGGCCACGGCACGGATCAGCCCGTCGGTGGGCGACATGCTGCGCAGTTACCGTCAGGACCGGCGCTTGGCCGGCGCCATCAGTTTCGGCATGAACGCCATCGTGCGCCAGGGCGCGGGGCAGATGCTGCGTGTCGGGCAGCGCGTGGCGGCCGATTGGCGCTTCGACTGAAACTGCCGACGCGCTGCAAGGGCGGCCAGACCGAGGCCCGCCGATCGAGGCCCGGACGGCCCCGTAGAATCTGCGGCCCGTCTCCCGAATCCGAGAAAGCCCCGCCATGAGCCTCCAATGCGGCATCGTGGGCCTGCCCAACGTCGGCAAGTCCACCCTTTTCAACGCGCTGACCCGGGCTGGCATCGCCGCCGAAAACTACCCCTTTTGCACCATCGAGCCCAATGTGGGCGTGGTCGAACTGCCTGATCCGCGCCTTGGGCAACTGGCCGCGATCGTTGCGCCCGAGCGCATCGTCCCGGCCATCGTCGAGTTCGTCGACATCGCCGGCCTGGTGGCCGGGGCCAGCCAGGGCGAAGGTCTGGGCAACCAATTCCTGGCCCATATCCGCGAGACCGACGCCATCGTCAATGTGGTGCGCTGCTTTGAAGACGACAACGTGATCCATGTGGCAGGCCGCGTCGATCCGATCTCGGACATCGAAGTCATACAGACCGAGCTGTGCCTGGCCGACATGGCCACCGTGGAAAAGGCGCTCAACCGCCACACCAAAGCCGCCAAGTCAGGCAACGACAAGGATGCCGCCCGGCTGGTGGCATTGCTCACGCGCATACGGACGGCGCTGAACCAAGGCTTGCCGGCGCGCTCGGTGGACCTTGCCAAGGAAGAGCAGCCCTTGCTCAAGCCACTGTGCCTGATCACGGCCAAGCCCACGATGTTCGTGGCCAACGTCGGCGAAGACGGTTTCCGGAACAACCCCTTCCTGGAGCGCCTGAACGAATACGCCGCCAGCCAGAACGCCCCGGTGGTGGCCATCTGCGCGAAGATGGAAGCCGAGATGGCCGAAATGAGCGATGCCGACCGCCAACTGTTTCTGGCCGAGATGGGCCAGAGCGAGCCGGGCCTGGCCCGGCTGATCCGTGGCGCCTTCAAACTGCTGGGCTTGCAGACTTACTTCACCGCCGGCGTGAAGGAAGTGCGCGCCTGGACCATCCCCATCGGCGCCACCGCACCCCAGGCCGCCGGCGTGATCCACGGCGACTTCGAGCGCGGCTTCATCCGCGCCCAGACCATTGCCTTCGACGACTTCATTGCCTGCCAGGGCGAGCAAGGCGCCAGGGACGCGGGCAAGATGCGCGCCGAAGGCAAGGACTACCGGGTCAAGGACGGCGACGTGCTCAACTTCCTCTTCAACGTCTGATCGGTCGTCTGCTGCCTGAGACCGGGGCGCAGAAGATCGCACGGCGTGATGCCTGGACGCGCTGCGATATCCATGCAAAGTGATCGTTCTGTCCGGCCGCCAATTTGCCGCGTGACGTGGCGCATGCACCCCAGCTACCGTTCTTGCGCGCCTTGTGAAGCAGGGTAGGCCGAAAGGCCGTCCTTTCTGTCTTTGGTGAAACTAATCCAATGGATTACAATAGTTCATGAATGAAGCCCTGCACGGTATCGTCGAACTGCCCACCTATACCCGGCTGGCCGACAAACTCTTGAGCACGGAAGAGCGCCAAGACTTGATCGACTACCTGGCCGAGCATCCCAAGGCCGGAGATGTCATGGAGGGTACGAGCGGGGTGCGCAAGCTGCGCTGGCGGCGTGGTGGCCAAGGCAAGAGTGGCGGTGTGCGTGTCATCTACTACTATCACGATGACCTCATGCCGTTGTATCTGCTGACGCTGTTCGCCAAGGGCGACAAGGCCAACCTGACCAAGGCCGAGCGCAACGACCTGGTGTCGCGTCACCGATCATCTGTCGGTCTGCGCTGGCCATCGAAGCGCATCGCGGCGTTGCATCGCTTGCCAATACGCTCGGTATTGTCTGCGCGATGCGCCTTGCGCTGCGCTCCGATGGCTGCGCGCAGCCTACGACATCTGATCCGTGACGCGACACTAGCCGACTTGGTTGATGTGTTGGTCGAAATCTGGAGAGGAAAAACATCATGAGCACCGCATTCGAGAGCATCAAACAGGGCCTGCAAGAGGCCATAGCCCATGCCAGGGGTGATGAGCGCGGCGTGCGCGTACATCGTCCGCGCGCCATCGACGTGAAGGCCGTGCGCGCCAAGGTAGGGATGACTCAAGAACAGTTCGCCGCCCGCTTTGGCTTTTCCACGGCAACCCTGCGGCATTGGGAGCGCGGCGACCGTACCCCGCACGGTCCGGCGCTGGTGTTGCTCAATGTGATCGAGCGGAACCCGCAGGCCGTCATCGAGGCCTTGGCATGACTGTATGGAAGTGATCGTTCTGTCCGGCCGCCAATTGCGCGCAATCACTTGTCAGGTGATCTGCGCGTCCAGCGAGCATCGCAAAGCTCCAGCGGCTCCGGCGGCGCGTGCGCAAAACTTCATGGCCTGCATCGGCGTCTTGCTGCCCAGCGCTGACTGCGCAAGTGGGTGATGCCAGTGGGTGGTTGTACCGGGCCACGTAACGCAGCAAGGTCTGCTCCATGTCCGCGCGGCGGTTGAACCTGCGGGTCTCCAGGGCATCCGCCCATGATCGAAGAAGCTGGTTTTTTCGCATCACTTCGCTATTTTCTCAGCGACTTCGAGGCTTTCTCATTTACTTCGGGGCATTGACATGCAGGCCAGCCGCCTGTGCCTGCCGGTCTGCGTGGTAGCTGCTGCGCACCATGGCGCCGACGGCGGCGTGGCTGAAGCCCATCCGGTAGGCCTCTTGCTCGAACATCCTGAAGTCGTCGGGATGCACATAGCGGCGCACCGGCAGGTGGCTGCTGCTGGGGGCCAGGTACTGGCCGATGGTCAGCATCTCGATGCCATGCGCGCGCATGTCGCGCATCACCTGCAGGATTTCTTCGTCGGTCTCGCCCAACCCCACCATGATGCCGCTCTTGGTCGGCACCGTCGGGTGCAGGGCCTTGAATTTTTTCAGCAGGTTCAGGCTGAACCGGTAGTCCGAGCCTGGCCGGGCCTGCGGGTACAGACGGGGCGCGGTTTCCAGGTTGTGGTTCATCACATCGGGCGGGGCGGCCTGCAAGATCGCCAGTGCGCGGTCATCGCGCCCGCGAAAGTCGGGCACCAGGATCTCGATCCTGGTCTGCGGCGAGAGCTTGCGGATGCTTTGGATGCAGTCCACGAAATGGCCGCTGCCGCCGTCGCGCAGGTCGTCGCGGTCGACGCTGGTGATCACCACATATTCGAGTGCCAGCGCGGCAACCGTCCGGGCAAGGTTCATCGGCTCGTCCTGGTCGAGCGGGTCCGGGCGGCCATGGCCCACGTCGCAGAACGGGCAGCGGCGCGTGCACTTGTCGCCCATGATCATGAAAGTGGCCGTGCCCTTGCCAAAGCACTCGCCGATATTCGGGCAGGAAGCCTCTTCGCACACGGTGTGCAGCCGGTGCTCGCGCAGGATGCGCTTGATGTCGTCAAAGCGCGTGCCGGGGCTGGCGGCTTTGACGCGAATCCAGTCGGGCTTTTTCAGCCGCTCGCCCGGCTCCACCTTGATCGGTATGCGCGCCAGTTTGGCCGCAGCCTTTTGCTTGGCCCGCGGGTCGTAGGCTAGTGTCGCGTCACCGATCATCTGTCGGTCTGCGCTGGCCATCGAAGCGCATCGCGGCGTTGCATCGCTTGCCAATACGCTCGGTATGGGCCGCTCGATGCGCTCCGA
>Ga0081606_1000298_pt1 | contig 23287 bp, 20 predicted proteins | sample EareggfetidaYelm_FD_71127 | JGI IMG/M metagenome (GOLD analysis project Ga0081606, IMG submission 71127) | Earthworm egg capsule microbial community from the University of Washington, USA - E. fetida Yelm (SPADES assembly) (version 2) | ecosystem: Host-associated > Annelida > Reproductive system... | reverse complement strand
TGTGATGTTCGCGTGGTGTTCCGCCGCGGGGATGACGATCGTGTCCGCGGTCGCAAGAACAGACGCGTCGTGCGCCACTGTGATCGTGAAGTCTGAGGCAGTTCGGATCGGTTCCCCGTCTGGTGAGCAGGTGATCACCTCGTACAGGGGCTCACCATTCTCGTCGAGCGCGGAACCGAACAGTTGCGTCGCGATGCTCAGTTCGAAGGGAAGTACCCCTTCTGATGCGAGAACCACAATACGATGCATGGCCCAATCCTCCCACATAATGGCCAACAGGCCACTCGTCAGAAAGGCGCGAGGAAACCAAAGTTGGAACTATGACAGATCACACCATGCAGGCACTCACCCAGAACATCCTCGGCGGGCCGGAAGTGCTCCATTTGGTCGAGCAGCCGCGCCCGAGCCCCGGACCGTCCGAAGTTCTTGTCCGAGTCCGTGCGACAGGACTGAGCCCGACAGACTGGGTCCACCGACGCCTCCCCGGATTTCTTGGAGACGGACCGAAGGTGCTCGGCTGGGATGTGTCGGGTGTCGTCGAGGAAGTTGGGCTCGGCGTCTCCATCCACAAACCAGGTGATGAGGTGTTCGGAATGCTCCCCTACCCGCACGGACACGGAGCCGCCGCGGAGTTCGTCGTCTCTCCGGCGAGGAATCTGGTCCAGAAGCCGGCGAACATCAGCCACGAAGCAGCCTCTGCTGTGCCACTCGCAGCGCTGACCGCGTGGCAGGCGCTTGTCAATGTCGCCGACGTGCAGCCCGGACAACGAGTCCTTGTTCATGCGGCTGCGGGTGGGGTCGGCCACTTCGCCGTGCAGATCGCTAAAGCCAACGGTGCATATGTGATCGGCACGGCCAGTTCCGTGAACCACGAACTGGTCAAGTCGCTGGGAGCAGACGAAGTCATCGACTACACCCGCGACGATTTCTCAACAATCGCACAGGACATCGATGCAGTGCTGGACACGATCGGCGGCGACTACGTTCTACGCTCTCTGCGAACCCTCCGAGCCGGTGGCGTCATCGTCTCCCTTGCATTGAACGTCACCGTCGATCACTCGACCGACGCCAAAGCTATTGGTGCACGCCACGAGATGATGCTCGTTGAAGGAGACCAGGCGGGGATGCACGCGATCGCCGAGCTTCTGCGCAACGGGTCCGTTCGTCCCGTGATTGCAGCTACATTCCCGCTGCGAGACGCGCACCGAGCTCACGAACTCGGCGAGAGCGGGCACGTCGCGGGGAAGATCGTTCTGACTGTCTGAGCCCAGACACGCGGGGCTCCGCGGCGGATACCACACCGGCTCACTCAGGGCTAAGTCTGAACCCAGACACGCGGGGCTCCGCTAAGCGATTGGTTGTACCCGGCCATGAGGTTGGTGACATTGTAGAAGAATGTGCGCGGCGGCACGACCTGGCACGGCACACGGCACGACCTGGCACGGCACAGCACACGGCACGGCACGGCACGGCACGGCACGGCACGGCACGGGGCATCCTGCAGTTATTGTGAGGCATCTCGTCCAATGAGGTCTGCGGCGCGTCGGAGTGGAGGCAGCAGGATGTCTCGCATCTGGTCGGTGCTGAAGGTGCCGGTTGCGACCGAGATGTTGATGGCGGCGACCGTGGTGCCGGCCGAGATGATCGGAACGGCGATTGAGCGGAGTCCAAGTTCAAGTTCCTGGTCGATCAGGGAGTAGCCGTCTGCACGCACACGATCAAGATTGGCGACAAGCGAGGCACGGTCGCGCAGGGTGTGCGGAGTTCGCGCCTCGAACCGCACCTGATCGAGGTGGTAGGCGAGGGCATCCGGAACCAACGCGGCGAGCAGAACCCGGCCCATCGAGGTGGTATAGGCCGGCAAGCGGGTGCCGACGCTGATCGAGACACTCATGATGCGGCGCGCGGCGACTCGGGCGATGTAGACAATGTCAAGGCCGTTGAGCACCGAGAGCGAACACGATTCACCGGTGTTGCGCGATAGCTCATCGAGGTGAGGTTGGGCGATCTCGGGGAGACTGAGCGCCGAAAGGTAACTGTACCCCAGCTCGAGGACGCGGGGGGTGAGCGAGAACTGACGTCCGTCGGTCTGCACGTAACCGATTTCAACGAGCGTCAGCAGAAAGCGGCGAGCTGTGGCACGGGTGAGGGATGTCGCGGTGGCAATCTCGGTCAGCGACATGCGCGGGTGGTCGGCGTCGAAGGCGCGGATAACACTGAGTCCGCGCACCAGCGACTGCACATACTGGTCGCTCGGTTCGGGGAGAGTGGGCGGGGCAGGTAGCGCGGGCAGATCGGATCTGGCGTTTAGGTCAGGTTCGTTGTTCAGGTCGCGTGGCACGGCTACATGCTATCGGTGGCATCCGGGTTTGGGCGGTGGCAGTGGGTGGGAGGTGGTGCTGCGTGCCTCAGCGTTCGAGCACAACGGCAAGACCCTGGCCGACGCCGATACATATTGCCGCGACGCCCACTCCGCCACCGCGCTGTTGGAGGGAACGGGCAAGGTGCAGCAGGATTCGCGCGCCCGAGGCACCGAGTGGATGTCCGATCGCGATTGCCCCACCGTCGGGGTTCACAACCTCGGGGTTGAGTTCTGGCCAGAGTTTGAGGCAGGCCAGCGACTGGGCGGCGAATGCCTCGTTCAGTTCGAGAACATCGACCTCGGCCCACGTTTTGTTGGCCCGCGCAAGAGCCATATTCGCTGCCTCAACGGGGGCGATACCGAAGATATTCGGGTCAGTGCCGACCGCAGCGCGCGAGACGATACGGGCGAGCGGTTCGCGCTCGAGTGCGCCCTCACGACCGATGAACATCGCCGCCGCGCCGTCGTTCAGCGGCGAGGAGTTGCCCGCTGTCACGGTGCCGACCTCTGCCGAGCGAAAGACAGGGACGAGGCCGGCCAAGGCCACCATCGAGGTATCGGCGCGGATTCCCTCGTCACGAGTCAGTGTCGTGCCGGGTACCGCGATCACCTCGTCGTCGTACACGCCCGCATCCCACGCGGCGGCAGCCAGGTGGTGGCTGCGCACGGCAAACGCGTCTTGCTCTTCGCGGGTAATCTCGTAGCGGTCGGCAAGGATCTCGGCGGTCTGTCCAAGCAGAACCGTCCACTCTGCCGGCATCTTCGGGTTGACCAGCCGCCAGCCGAGCGTGGTGGAATGTAGCGTCTCCGAGTCAGCGGGGTAGGCGCGTTCGGGTTTCGGCAGTACCCAGGGCGCGCGACTCATCGACTCCACACCACCGGCAAGAACAAGGTTGGCATCGCCGGTTTCGACGGCCCGTGATGCCTGGATTGCCGACTCAAGCCCCGAGCCGCAGAGCCGGTTCACGGTGACACCGGGCACCGAGGTTGGCAGTCCGGCGAGCAGTGAGGCCATGCGAGCGACGTTGCGGTTGTCTTCACCGGCGGCATTCGCGTCGCCGAGGATCACCTCATCAATGCGCACGGGGTCAAGGTCAGACTGGCGTGCGACGAGTTCTTTCACCACGTGAGTGGCCAGATCATCTGGCCGCACAGCGGCGAGCGATCTGCCGAAGCGCCCAATGGGGGTGCGGATGCCGTCGTAAATGAAGCTGCTTATCATGGTGTCGCTCCGGTCTGGTCGCGCAGGTCGAGACCCGTCTGGTCGTGCAGGTCAAGGCCGGTCTGGTCGCGCAGGTCGAGACCGGTCTGGTCGTGCAGGTCAAGGCCGGTCAGTTCCCGCAGGTCATCAAGAGTGGTGTCACCGACCAGTTCGATGACGGTCGCCCCCTCGACACCGAGCTCGAAGATTGCCCGGTCGGTGTAGAGCCGGTCGACACAGGCGAGTCCGGTGACCGGGTAGGTGCACTGCTTGACAAGTTTCGGGACGCCCTTCTTCGTCGTGAGTTCCATAATCACGTAGACGCTTTTCGCGCCGATCGCGAGATCCATCGCCCCACCGACCGCGGGAATCGAGTCGGAGGCACCGGTGCTCCAGTTCGCAAGGTCGCCGCTCTGAGACACCTGGAAAGCACCGAGCACACACACATCGAGGTGCCCTCCGCGCATCATGCCGAACGAGTCGCCGTGATGGAAGTATGAGGCACCGGGCAGTTCGGTCACCGGAATCTTGCCCGCGTTGATGAGGTCAGGATCAATATTGCCCGGTTGAGCTACCGGTCCCATACCGAGCATGCCGTTCTCGGTATGCAGGATAATCTCACGATCACCAGGCAAATAGTTCGACACAAGGGTCGGTAGTCCGATGCCCAGATTCATATATGCGCCATCCGGAATATCTTGCGCGAGTCGCTCGGCGATCTCGGCGCGCGACCAGGAACTACCTGACATCTGCCCACTCTTCTCGCTCATAGCGATCCCCGGTCTCGACCACACGGTTCACTAGAATTCCGGGCGTAACAACCGCCTCCGGGTTGAGCTCGCCGAGTTCGACGATGCGGTCGACCTGCGCCACCGTGATCGCCGCCGCGCTGGCCATAATCGGCCCAAAATTACGCGATGTCTTGCGATAGGTGAGGTTACCGAGCCGATCCGCCCGGTAGGCGCTGATGAGGGCGAAGTCGGCGAAGATCGGATACTCGAGCACGTAGTCGCGCCCGTTGATGGTTCGCATCTCTTTGCCCTCGGCGAGGATCGTCCCGAAGCCTGTCGGTGTGAAAAACCCGCCGATACCGGCACCGGCTGCCCGGATGCGCTCGACGAGGTTGCCCTGCGGAACCAGCTCCAGTTCGATCTCACCAGCCCGGTACAGTGCGTCGAAAATATACGAGTCGGCCTGGCGCGGGAACGAGCACACGATTTTCTTCACCCGCTTCGCGCCGATCAGCATGGCCAGGCCGGTGTCGCCATTGCCCGCATTGTTGCTCACCACCGTGAGGTCTGCGGCACCCTGTTCGAGTAGCGCATCAATCAGGTGCACCGGCTGTCCGGCAAGACCAAAACCACCGATCATCACGGTCGCTCCGTCGGGCAGGTCGCCAAGTGCTTCGGCAGCGCTGGCTGCGGTTTTTGAAATCATCGTCGTCCTCGGGATGCTTCGGGCGCGGCCAGGACGGCCGTCTTCGTCAGCGATGTTCGTAATTCGAGCGAAAGTTCACATAACGATACTACCCCGTGATGGATGCTCTGTGGACTCCTCCCCCAAACGCACCATCGGGAAAGCTCGGCTGAACAGACATCCCGGTATCACCGGCATGCCGCCCCGACATCCTGAGCCTGAATCGCAACAGCCGAGAGCGCCCTCACACACAATCAACCACAACGTAAGACACGCCGTTAGAGCTGAGCGAGTCCCCCGGCGGGAGCGCGTCCGCTCAGGGGGTTATCGAATCGCGTGAACAGCGACGACATCCGGATCATCACCCGATCACGCTCGCGCACATTCTTCTCCCACGAGTCGTGCGGGAGTTGCTGTTCGATCTCGCGCGCAACACGGTCGATCATCTCGGCCGTCCACGGGTTGCCGCCCGCACGTTCGGCACCGAAACGCGCGTAGGCGGGCCCAAGCACCTCGCCGTGCCGCCGCAACCCACCCCGCGTGTTGAGCTCACTGGTCGTGAACGGGCCAATGATCGACCACCGGCGACCCAGGCCCTCGCGCACAAGGGTGTCGATGTCGGTGGCCGAGATAATGCCGTCACGGACGAGGAAGTATGCCTCGCGCAACAGGGCACCCTGCAACCGATTGAACGCGAAGCCCTCGATCTCGCCGTTCAGCAGGACCGGTGCGATGTTGACGCGCCGCAACAGGTCTCTGGTGGTCTCGATCGCTGCGGTTGAGGTGAACGACGCCGGCACGATCTCGGCGACCCGCAGCAAGTACGGCGGATTGGCAGGGTGGAGAACCACACAGCGCTCGCGCCCCGGCAGGTGTTCAGCGAAGAGCGATGCCATGATTGTCGAGGTCGAACTCGCCAGCACGACGTGCCGTTCAGCCAGCCGGTCGAGTTCGGTGAACAGAGCGCGCTTGATGTCCACGTCTTCGACAACGCACTCCTGCACGAAGTCGGCACCCGTGAGCGCCTTTTCAAGCGATTCCCAGACACTGACGCGAGCAAGCACGGTCGTGATCGGCTCGTTGAGCATCCCCACCTCCGACAGGTCGCCGAGTTTCAACGCCGTTGCCTCAAGGGCCGACCGACGCGTGGCAAGATCAGTCTCAAACAGGCGCACCCGCAGTCCGGCGCACGCCAGCACGATGGTCCAGGCGATGCCGATACTACCCGCCCCGATGACGGCGATGGTTTCGGTGCTGTTGCCCGAGCCTGTGCCGGTGTCCTCACGCGTGCGCGTGCCCGTGTCGTCGCCCGAGTCAGCGGACATACGACACCCCGTTCAGGTCAAGGGTTGATCCGGTCAGGCTCGGAACACGATCCGATGCGAGGAATGCCGCCAGTTCGGCTATCTCCTGTACCTCGACATGGCGACCCGTGGCGAGTCCCTCGGCGACCGCGTGGATGTCATCGTCGCTCAAACCGGCGGTTCCCATTCCGCCATTGACGGGGCCGGGAGCGATCATGTAGACGCACACCCCCTCCCGTGCGTACGCACGGGCGAGTGTCTGACCGAAGTTGCGAAGCGCTGCCTTTGAGGCTGCGTACGCGCCCAGATCCGGGATGCGTGAACCCTGCTGCCCTGCCCAGCTCGAAATGGCGATGATTGTTCCGGTGCCGCGAGCTGCGAGTGTCACGGCGGCTTCACGCATGAGCGTTGCGGCACCGACAACGTTCACCCGCAGTGATTCCTGCCAGCCCGCATCCCACGCCTCACTGTTGTCGCCCCTGAGCGGAGTGGGGGCCATCGCCGCCGCGTTGACGATAACCGTGTCGATGTCGGCAAGGGCGGTCGCCTCGTGCCAGAGCGCACGAGCGGCGTCGGCGTCGCTGAGATCCGCTCGGACAAGGGTTCTGCGGTCGGGGGGAAGCGATGAGACCGCCTGCGCCGCGGCATCCACTCCGGTGCGGTAGGTGCCGATCACGCGCGCGCCGTACCCGCCAAAAGTCGAGGCGAGCCGTGACCCGATCGCACCCGATACCCCGGTGATGAGTGCGGTGCACCGTGACAGTTCGTACATGATGGTTGGCTCCTTACAGCAGTCCGCTGTCCACCGGGATGAGGTGGCCGGTGATGGCGGAGGACAGGGGGGATGAGAGGAACAGCACGGCATCGGCGACATCCTCTGCGGTGGCAAGCCTGCCGAGTGCGGTCGGACGGGAAAAATCCTGCAGGACTTCTGCCCGCTGACACCCGGTCACCGCCGCGCGAGCGTCAATGCGCTCGAGCAAGGCCTCGGTCGCAATGGGTCCGGGTGCTACGGCATTGACACGGATGCCGCTCGGCCCCAGCGCCATCGCGGCCGACCGCACGGCTCCGAGCACGGCGTGTTTGCTCGCGACATAGGCGAGCAGGTTTGGGTCACCTCGCCACGAGTTGAGCGAACCGATCGCAACGACGGTCGAACCCGCGGGCATGGCCGAGGTAAGGCACTTCAGGGCAATGACGAAGCCGCGGAGGTTCACGGCCATCGTGCGATCCAGCACCTCGAGGTCAATGTTGGCGGGCGACTGCCAGGGTGGGACGATTCCCGCCGCAGCCACGAGTCCATCGAAGGGGCCGTTGGTATCCAGCGCGCACGTCGCCTCGCGCACGGCAGCCTCGTCCGTGACGTCGACCGAAACGACCGGCCATCCGGCGGGGGCTGCACCGTCGGCATTCAGGTCGAAAATCACACCGTTCGCACCCTGCGCGGAGAGGGCCGCCACAACGGCGGCACCGATGCCGCGTGCTCCCCCGGTGACGAGGAATCGACGGGAGGCAAGCAGACCCGCCCCGCGCCTGTCGGTACTGACCTTGAGGTGCGCCTCAGTGACATCCACCCTGCCTCCTTTTGAGAAAAACTGTACGCTATGCGCACGAATTATCGCAATACGAACATTTTGTGGGTATTGTAGTTTCGTGTTCGCACGACAGACGGGCACGAGTAACACGATCACCGCCGATCGTCTCGTTCCCGGGTCGCTCCGGTGGCACACCGTGAGGTGAACAGGAACGGTACAACGTGAACGATAAGGGAGCCCGAAAGATGAGTGTCTTGAATTCCTCGTTTGGCACACTCTTGGGCATTGACCACATTGGCCTCGGTGTCTCCGACGTCGAGGCGTCAATAAGGTTTTACGCCGAGCTAGGCTTCACCGACGTCGTGTTCGACTACACGGGTGAGCTGGGCGGACTATCCACCCTGACCGGGCATCCCACAACCAACGCGCGCGTGGTGTACCTGCGCAGCGCGAACCCGACGGTCCTCGGCCGCGCGAGCATCAAACTCGTGCACCTCACCAACCGCCGACAACCCCCACTGCCCGACGGCTTCGCGTACGGCGAGCCGGGCATCTGCGAGGTCTGCATCCACGTGAAAGAATACGAGGCGTTCCATCACAGACTCGTCAACAGTGACCACACTGTGCTCATGGAACCGAACGACCAGATCCTTGAGCCGGATGGCACACACTGCGGCCTGTCGTACGTTGAAGATCCCGACGGCGCGAAGATCGAGTTCATTGAATGGCGGTCGCTGGAGTCGGGCTGGCCGCACTCCGCTGGACCGCAGGGCGTTAACCACGTCGCGGTCGGTATTCGCGATGCCGCCCGCACCGAGACTTTCTACCGGCGGCTCGGATTCACCAGCAAGCTCTTCGACATGGCCGGCATCAACGAGCCGATGAACCCGTGGTTCGAGAAGGTCGGTCGGCAAGCTCCGAGCCAGCACATGATGCTGCTCATGAGTCCGCACGGCGGATCGCTCGAATCTGTCGAACAGGATCCCGCCGGACCCGATATGCGCGGAGAGTGGGGTCACCTGGGCACGTTCGAGTTCGCGCTCGGCGCGCGCAACCTCGATCTCGCGATCACATACCTCACCTCGATTGGCGTCGAGATCATTGACGAACCAACCGAGATCCGCATGCCCGGCGAGCGTAGCTGGCGCTACGCCTACTTCCGAGACCCGGACGACCTCTACGTCAGCGTGACCGAAGTACGAGCCTGAGAACAGACACATGGCTACCCCCATCATCCAATTGCGCGGAATCAACAAGTCGTTCGGCGACAAACAGGTGCTGTTCGACATCGACCTTGAGGTCGAACGCGGCCAGCACGTCGTGATCTTCGGTCCCTCGGGTTCCGGCAAGTCCACCGTGCTGCGAAGCATCAACCTGCTCGCGAACCCACATTCCGGCTCCCTTCGGGTGGACGGGATTGAGTACGGACCCGGACTGCCCGGCGAATCCGTGAAACGAGGCGGACGCCTCGCGCTGCGACGCAAGGTCGGGATGGTTTTTCAGCAGTTCAATCTCTTTCCGCACCTGTGTGGACTCGACAACGTCGCCCTCCCATTGTGGAAGGTGCACGGCAGGAGCAAGCAGGTCGCGCGCGAGATCGCTGCGGTCGCGCTCCGCAGAGTGGGCCTGATCGACCAAGCCGGGCACTATCCGGCCGAACTCTCGGGCGGTCAGCAGCAGCGCGTCGCGATCGCGCGTGCCCTCGCGCTCGACCCGGAGGTGCTGCTCTTTGACGAACCCACCTCGGCACTCGATCCTGAGTTGGTCGGCGAGGTGCTCAAGACGATGCGGGAAGTGGCGGAGATGGGCATGACGATGATTGTCGTCACTCACGAACTCGGCTTTGCCAAGGAGATCGGCGATCTCAACGTCTTCATGGAGAACGGACGGATCGTCGAATCCGGACCTCGCAGCTTCTATGAGAATTGCACAAGCGAACGCGTACGCGAATTCCTCCGGGCGGTGATGTGATGTCGATCTGGGACTACGATTGGAGCCTCATCTGGGACAACCGCGGAACCCTCTTCGGTGGATTGCTCACGGCGTTCTCGGTCGCGGTGGTGGCCCTGCTGATCTCCGTCGTCGTCGGGCTGCTGCTCGCCGTTGTGCGCCTGGCACCAACACCGTTTAACTGGATCGCCCTCGCATATATCAACACCTTCCGCGGAGTGCCGGCGCTTGTCAGTGTGATCTGGGTCTACTTCGGCGTCGCGCTGCTGCTGGGCATCAGGTTCACGGTGTTCCAGGCGGGCGTGATCGCCCTCTCCCTTCTCTACAGTGCGTTCTTCGCCGAGATCTTCCGCTCCGCCCTCCAGGCAATCCCGACCGGACACACCGAGGCAGGCTGGGCACTCGGGATGCGGTCGGGACAGATTTTCTTCTCGGTGACCCTGCCCCAGGCCATCAAAATCGCGCTCCCGAACATCGGGAGCATGTTCATCGGCATGGTCAAAGACACCTCAACCTTCACGGTCATCGGCCTGCTCGAAGTGGTGCGGGTCACACAAAACCTGGTCGCCACGACATTCCAGCCGTTCGTTCTCTACACGGCCGCCGCGATCATCTATGTGCTCGCGGCCTTCGTCATCGACCTCGCCTTCCGGCTGATCGAGGGGGCCTACGTCCGGCCACCGCTGGGCTTGCTCGGTCGCGTGCTGCGCACTCGGCAGAGTCGACAGATCGCCGCCATCGTCGAGCGCACCACAACGGGTTCACTGTCGACATCGACACTGCGCACCACAACGTGACCCGCGCGAGTGCCGACAGCGTGGCAGGTCACTGTGACACCAGCCCTGTGACATCCGGACCCTGACACATCAACCCCGTGGCATCCGCCCTGAAACACACCTCGAAATACACAGCGAAGGAGCAACAAAGTGACATCACGATTCAGCAAGAAGGCGCTGAGCGCGGCGCTGGCCGCACTCGCTGCGACATCGGCACTGGTGCTGAGCGCCTGCGTCGGCGGCGACCCGGCAAAACCCGCACAGAGCAACGGTACAGGCAGTGGTCTGATGACTGACGGCACACTCGTGGTCGGCATGAACCTGCAGTACAAGCCGGAGATGTTCCTCGACGACAAAGGCAACCCCAGCGGTTACGACGTTGACCTTCTCAACGCGCTCGCCGCCAACATGGGCATCAAACTGTCAATCAAGAACCTCGACTTCAACGGACTAATTCCCGGTCTCCAGTCCGCGCAGTTCGACATGGTGTCGGCCGGACTCGGCGCGACCGATAAGCGCAAGGAAGTTATCTCGTTCAGTCGCGGCTATGTGCCGTATTCCACGATCCTCGGTATCCGAGCGGGCGGGGGCCGCGGTTCGACGATCACCGACTACAACCAGAAAGGCGTAGTGATTACAACGCTGCAGGGATCAACATCTGAGCAACTCGCGCCCACCACGTTCCCGAACGCGACGGTCACCTCGTTCCCCGACCAGAATGCCGCCCTGCTCGAAGTCGCGAGCGGTCGTGCCGACGCGATCATCGTCGAAGACTACATCCTCGCCGAATTCAACCGCGCGAACCGTGACGCGCTGGCGGTCGCCAAGCTCGACAAACCGCTCAGCCTGTACTACGGCGCGTGGGGTGTCCAAAAGGGCAACCAGGCACTCATCGACAAACTGGACGCATTCATCTGCTCGGTGCAGAAGGATGGCACGCTCGAGAAGCTCTACACCACATGGATGGCTCCGACCATGCCCACGATGCCGGCCTGCTAGCAGCGTGAGTCAGCGCCCCGGACTCCCCATGTTCGTCACTGAGCACGTGTACGATCTCCTGATCATCGGTGGTGGTCCGGCTGGAATGGCTGCGGCTGCCACGGCGGCGACATCGGGGTTGACCACCGTGCTCATCGATGAACGCCCAACCCTCGGTGGCCAGGTGTACAAGCAGCCAGGACCGGGTATGCACCTCACCGATGCGAAGCAGCGGGGCGCGCAGTACACCGCCGGTCGGGCACTCATTGACGAGGTGGAGCGCAGCAGGACAGACATCCTGCTGCGCTCCAGCGTCGTTGATCTGGAACCGGAGGCCGACGCTTGGGTCGCGATGACCCAGACCGGCGGCGACCCGGTTGTCCCGATCCGCGCTCACCGCGTGATCGTCGCCGCAGGCGCGTACGACCGCCCGGTGGTATTCCCCGGGTGGACGCTGCCCGGCGTCATGACGGCGGGCGGGCTGCAGACCCTGGCCAAAACCCAGTCCTTCATTCCGGGCAGGCGCATCGTGTTCGCCGGGTCAGGGCCGGTCGCACTGGCCTTCCCCGCACAGCTTGTCGGGTACGGTGCCAACATCGTCGCCACGCTGGAGGCGGGATCGGCACCAACGCCCGCCGACCTCATCCGTATCGCCGCCGCCGCGCCCGGCAACCTCACACTCCTGCGCGACGCCGCGCGATATCAGGCGACGCTTGTGCGGCATCGGATTCCCCTGAAATACCGCCGCATTGTCGTCCGCGCCGAAGGCGTCAGCCACCTCGAGCGCGTGGTTTTCGCGCGCGTAGACGCCGACTGGCGCGTCGTGCCGGACACCGAGGAGTCCGTTGCCGCCGATGTGCTTTGCATCGGGTATGGATTTTTACCGTCAACCGAACTACTGCACCTTATTGGCTGCGGGTTTGATGATGACGAGAACCTCGGCGGTGCCGTGGTTCGCACAGACACCTGGTGCCGCACCGACGTGTCCGGCGTGTACGCGGTCGGCGACGGCACCGGGGTCGAGGGATCGGCCGTTGCCGCCGACGAAGGGCGCATCGCCGCCCTGGCCGTGGCGCGCGATATGCATCTCATCTCCGCCGAGTCTGCCATCACGGCAGCCCGCCCGTTGCAGCGACAGCTCGCCCGCCGTCGCGCCCTGATGGCGGCCACGCGCCGCATGTATCGAGTCGGCGACGGGATTTTCCAGCTTGCCAAACCCGAGACCACCGTCTGTCGCTGCGAGGGCGTCGTCGCCAGCGCGATATCAGACGCGGCGCAGACCGCACCGGATATCAGCGCCGTCAAGGCACTCACCCGCGCCGGTATGGGTCCGTGCCAGGGACGCATGTGCGGCCGACACATCGCCGCCATGATCGCGACGCAGCGCGGAGTACCCATCGGGGACATCACGCCAGCCACACCGCGCATGCCGGTACGCCCCACACCCATCGCGGCGATCGCCGACCGGCAGGTCAGCGAACCCGGACTGTTCTTGGCGACGGAGACCACCCCGGTCGAACCGCCACGCACTGACCCCGCCCCCGCAACGGGCGCGAACAGAGCGGTTCCGGATGCTACGGACTGCAACATATCGGTCATTGATACCGGTGAACCCACACACAAGACCAGCCCGGATGCTACGGACTGCAACGTATTGGTCATCGGCGGCGGCGTGGCCGGAACCGCAGTCGCCTACTACCTCGCCCGGGAAGGTGTCGACGTCGAACTGCTCGAGCGCGGCGAACTCAACCGCGAGGCATCCGGTACGAACGCGGGTAGCTTTCACTTCCAGCTCGCGATCCACCAACTCTCAGGCAAAGGAACCGGCGCTGACAAAAACCGCCTGCTCGACGAGGCCCGCGCGAGCCTCGTTGCCTACAGGCTGTGGACCAAGCTGAGCATCGAGCTCGACGGTGATCTCGGCCTGCACCAGACCGGCGGTTGGATGGTTGCCGAAACCCCGGAACAACTCGCCATCCTGCACGAGAAGCACACGCTCGAAGAGGAGTCCGGCATCAGCACCGAGGTGCTCACCGGTGGCGCTCTGCGCAACCGGGCACCCTATTTTTCCGAGCGTGTGCTCGGTGCCAGCTACTGCGACCTCGAGGGTCACGCGAACCCGCTGGTAACCGCGATCCTTTACGCACAGCGTGCCGTCGAACACGGTGCCCGCGTCCGCACCCACACCGAAGTGTTCGGGATCGGCGTCGACGGGACATCCGCCTCACCTCGCTTCACCGTGCACACGAACCAGGGCACTATCCGGGCACGCCGGGTTATCAACTGCGCCGGAGGCTGGGCGGGCGACATCGCGGAGATGGTGGGACTGCGCTTTCCCATCCGCCGCGAGGGCCTCCACGTTAACGTAACCGAAGCCCGTCCGCCGCTGCTGCCCTCAATGGTGCAGCATATCGGTCGGCGGCTGACGCTCAAACAGACCACGCACGGCGGGTTCATCATCGGCGGCGGGTGGCCAACCGCTGCGTCAGGCTACCCGCGCCGATTCCCGACGACGTGGCGCAGTGCTGCGGGTAATCTGCGGGTCGCGCTTGATATTGTGCCCGAACTCGAGAACGTGCGGGTCGTGCGCACCTGGTCGGGGATTATCGCGTTCACCGACGATCTCTCACCGATCGTCGGTGAATCCGCCCGCGTGCCCGGCTTCTTCGCGTGCGTGTCAACCACCGGCTTCACGTTCTCCCCCCTCTTCGCCCGGCAGCTCGCAGAGCACATCCTCGACGGCGGCCTGTCGCCGTTCCCCGAGCGGTTCTCGATCGATCGGGCACTCACCGCACCACAAAAAGTAAGGAGTAACAGAGGATGAATCGAGCCGACGTTGACTGGGCGGGATACTTCCCCGCCGTGGTGACCCCCTTCACCGAGGGCGGCAAGGTCGACACCGCCACACTGCACGCCCTCATTGAACAATATGCCGCGCGCGGCATGCACGGTGTCGTTGTGAACGGCACCTGCGGCGAGTGGTTCTCGCAGACCAACACCGAGCGGCAGGCGGTCGCCGAGACGGCGCTCGCTGCCGCGGGTGGCCGGATGCGGGTGCTGATCGGCTGCACGTCGAACCGCGCCGAAAATGTGGAGCGACTCGCCAGGGGTGCCCTCGCGGCGGGTGCCGATAGAGTGCTGGCTTCACCACCCCCGTACATCAAGCTGTTTCCCGATGAAGTGGTCGCCTGGTACACGGAGATCAGCGATCTGCTCCGGGCACCGCTGGTGGTCTACAACTGGCCGCACGGCACGGGTATCGACATCAACAGCGATCTCGCCGACCGACTCGCCGACATCGACTCCGTCGTCGCGTTCAAAGACAGCACCCCGAACACCGACCAGTTCTTCGAAACCTCCCGTCGCGTGCGCGACCGAGTGCGGGTGTTTGGCCCGTACATGTCGGTACGTGGCGTCGAGGTGCTGCGCACCGAGGGCGGTGATGGAACGGTCGGCGGCGGCTCGCTCTACGGCACCCCCGATCCCAAGTTCTGGGAGCACTACTGGGCGGACGAGTTCGAGCCCATGCAGCAGTACGCCGAAAAAACCGACCGCCTCTTCCCGAGGCTCTGGCTCCCGGGCGGTTGGGCCGGCGTTTACGGTGGTTACCAGTCGCAGCTCAAAGCACTGATGCGAATGCTGGGGCAACCGGCGGGGCACGTGCGTCGACCGCGCCTGCCGGTTGATGACCCCGAGAAACTCGCTACTCTACGCGCCATCCTTATCGAAGAGGGTTTGTTGACTCCCGACGGTCACCCGGCATGAGCACGGGTCACCTCCCCGGGCACGGTCCCGAATCCAGCCCGGGCGCATCACGGGTTTTCGGCGACGGGCGCGTCTGGGGGCACGGCCTCGAGCGGGGGGCGCGCGTCGCGCTGATGATCGACGGCGACCGGTACGAGGCGCACGAGGGCGAGAGCGTCGCGGCGGTGGTCATGGCCGGGTGCGGTCTCGAGCTGCGCAAGACCGAGGGTCGGGATCCGCGCGGCTACTTCTGCGGCATGGGTGTCTGTTTCGAGTGCGTCATGATCGTGGATGGCACACCCAACACTCGCACGTGCGTCACCTGGGTGCGCGACGGCATGAACATCGAGCGTCAGATCGGATCGGCGCGCGCCGACACCGACTGAGCGCAGTTGCTCAGGACAGGCCGCCGAGGTATTTCGCCCGGTTGTACTGCCATGGCCACGGCAGCGAGCCACCGAGTTCGGCGGAGGCGCGCAGGGCGAGCATGGGGTCGCGCAGAAACTGGCGTGCAACGTACACGACATCGGTGTCCCCCGCGACGATCGCGGACTCCGCCTGCTCAGAGTTTGTAATCAGGCCCGCGACCCCGACGGGGATGGGGATCGCCTCCCGGATCGCGCGCGAGAGCGGCTGTTGGTAGCCGGGGTAGGACGGGATCTGCTGGCGGGGGTCGTTGCCGCCCGAAGACACGCTGACAAGGTCAACACCCGAGATGCTCCGGAGGGCCGCGATGGTATCGTCCACCGTCACACCATCTGGCACCCACTCGGTCGCAGATATCCGCAGCACGAGCGGCATGGTGGGCGGGATGACCGTGCGGACGGCCGCAACGACCTCGCGCGTGAGCCGCGCCCTGCCCGCCACGTCGCCACCGTATTCGTCGGTGCGCCGATTCGACGTAGGCGACAGGAACTGCCCCAACAGGTAACCATGAGCCGCGTGAATCTCGATCAGGTCAAATCCGGTATCAACGGCACGTCGCGCCGCGCTCACGAAATCGGCGACAACCTTGGCGATACCGTCGCGGTCGAGCGCGACGGGCGGGGCGAAATCACCGTAGGCCACCTCCGACGGCCCGACCGTCGTCCAGCCGCGCGCATCGCCAGGGAGCGAGCCCTGCCCGCGCGTGTCGGCAGAAAGTGAGCCGTCCCCGCGCGTGTCGGCAGAAAGTGAGCCGTCCCCGTGCGCTGGCGGGAAGGTTGACGCCTTGCGCCCCGCGTGTGCAAGTTGGATGCCGATAGCGGTGTCCAGCCCGTGCACAAAGTCCACGATCCGTCGCCAGGCGATGGCGTGTTCGTCGTGCCAGATACCGGCGTCGTCGGGGGTGATGCGACCCTCGGGCGAGACCGCCGCCGCCTCTGTCATCACCAGCGCGGCGCGGCCAATCGCGAACGAGCCGAGGTGCACTAGGTGCCAGTCGTTCGGCACGCCGCCAACCGAGGAGTACATGCACATCGGTGCCACCCACAGGCGGTGCGGCAGGGTGAGCCCGTTGATAGTGATCGGCTCGAACAGGCGGCGTGTCATTCGGGGTTCCTTCCGGCGGCTTTATGGGTAGTGCAGCACGGGGGCACCGGGCCATCCTTATTCTTAAAACTATTTGGCGACCGCCGGGTTCGCAACGGCCTGATCAACGTGCCCGAAGGTTACGTGCCAGTTATCAAGAATCTTGGCGTATGAGCCATCCTTAATCATTTTGTTGAGTGCCGCCGTGAGAACCGGGGTCATGCCTGAATTCTTGCCGACGGCAATGCCTTCGAGGTTCGGTTGATAGTCGAGGGGTTGAATCTCGAACCCTTTAATACCACCATCGCTGAGTAGCCACGTGAGCTGTCCCTTCGCGGTCATGAAGGCGTCAATTCGATCAGACGACACGGCAAGCTGTGCTGCAGCCTGCTGCGGGAAAGAGTCGACGGTCAGGGCTTTAAGCCCGGCTTGCTTGCAGGTGACAACAATCTCATCGATTTGGTTGAGGAAGGCCGAACCGGCGAGCGCGCCGACGCGGAGACCGCACAGGTCTTCCGGCTTGGCGATCTTTATACCGGCACCTTCCTTCGTGATGACGCCGGTTGTGCTTTGGTGGACGGCGACGATATCAACGGTCTTGAGGCGATCTGGTGTGACGATGATTGACGCCCATGACGTGTCGTAGCGACCATTATCAATGCTCGGAATGAATGTGTCGAATGCACCCGACACGTCTGCGGCAAACTGGAGCCCGAGCAGGCTGGCTGTGGCTCGAGCCAGGTCAGGCCCCCACCCAGCCAACCGGTTGTTTTTGTCGAGGAATGTGTCTGCGGGCGAATTATCGAATTGGATCGCGGTTAGCTTTCCGGATTTAGCCACTTTATCCGGCACCAAGGCCGCAAGGGTGCTGTCTTTCTGGAACGTCACACCCGCGATAGTAACGCCCGAGGTGTCACCAGAGGCACTGCCGCCCGGTGTCGCGGTGGTGCCGGAACCGGTACCGCAGCCGACCATGGTGAGGGCGAGGGCGGCAGACGCCGCGAGCGCCAAGGGCCGCCGACGCGGCGTGAGGGTGTTCATCGGGTGCTACTCCTTGCTTCGTTGATTAGTAACAGCGACAGGGTGCCGGGGCACGGCGTTGAGGTGGCCTAAGCGAATCGGGATGTTCGACAGTTTGTTCATTATACGTACTATTGTTCACTATGCGCACGTTTGTGTCAAGCAACTTTTGGCCCCCGAACCCACCTCCAACGCCGACTGCCTCCGTCACAACAATTTTTGCCCCCTGCACGCGGATCACCGGAGGATGCTTGAGCTGCCGCTACAACCGCAGCGTTTTTGCCCCCTACGCGCAGATCACCGTCGGCAGTGCGCCAGCGCCGACAGTGGGCGGGGCATCCAGAACTGATGAGGAAAACTCTCCGGTGCGCGCGACCCAACCGGCCCGCATAGAGCAGCTCAACGAACAGCGTCCGACTCTCCAGTGCGCGCGGCCCAATGACCCTGCGCCCGTGACCCGGTGAACCTCCCGACAACGATGCCCCCACTCATCCATACATTCAAACTTCGAACACTTTGCCACCTAGCGAACAAGGCCTATGATGAGTGCGATATCACGCGTCAACGAGCCGCAATCAAGGATTTACCCACCATGACCACCGACTGAGGAGAACAGGTAGCGCCGGTAATGAGAACGAATATTCCCCTGGCTAAGACGCCTGAGCACGGGCCACTCACCACGAGCCTGCACATCGGTAGTCTCACCTCACCAAAGACCGTCAAAACCTCGAGTAACGGACGACATCTGGCAAGGGCCGGTGGGTGGGCGGTTCGTATCCTCGTGGTGCTGCTGCTCCTCGAGATTGTCTCGAAGTTCCTCACCGCCGAAGCACTGAAGTGGGATCTGGTCTGGTCATATTTGTTTAGCCAGAAAATACTGAACGGCGTCGGACTGACACTTTTCCTCACGACCGTGGCGATGGTGCTCGGGTGCGTCATCGGTCTTGTTCTCGCCCTGATGCGAATCTCGAACAGCCTGCTGCTCAGTGCAACCGCCGATGGCTACATTTGGTTATTCCGCGGCACACCACTGCTGGTTCAGCTCATTTTTTGGTACAACCTCGCGAGCTTTCTCCCGAAGCTCAGTCTTGGTGTGCCGTTTGGGCCGCAGTTCTTCGCGGTTGACACCAATACCGTTATCACCTCACTGGTCGCCGCAATGCTCGGACTGGGGCTAAACGAGGGGGCATACATGTCGGAGATATTCCGCGCCGGCATCCAGTCTGTTGATCATGGGCAGAGCGAGGCGGCAGCGGCGCTGGGCATGTCGCGTCGCCGTGCCATGCATCGCATAATCCTTCCGCAGGCGATGCGGGTGATCGTACCACCGACCGGCAATCAAATCATTTCGATGCTGAAAGGAACCAGTCTGGTCAGCATTATCGCGATCAGTGAATTGCTGTATACCGTGCAGGTTATCTACGCACGCACTTTCGAGACCATCCCACTACTTGTTGTCGCGTGTATCTGGTACTTGTTCCTCACCACGCTGCTCTCAATCGGGCAACACTACATTGAACGCTATTACGCGAAGGGTGCGACAAGAAACGTTCCAGATTCGTACGTGACGAAATTCACGAAGCTCTTCGGTAAGCCCGGCCGGCCGACTCTGGCCACAAAAGAAGTTGCACACTAATGGACGCTCACACCACCGACCCGATTATCCAGATTGAGGATGTCTCGAAGCACTACGGTGCTCTCCACGTCCTCCACGAAGTCAACCTACACGTATTCCCCGGTGAGGTGGTGTGCATTATCGGCCCCTCGGGATCCGGCAAGAGCACGCTTCTGCGCTGTGTTAACCATCTCGAAAAGCCGGATGGCGGCACTGTCCGGGTGCAGGGTGACACTATCGGGGTGCGGGAGTTTCGCGGCCAACTCATCGAGCGATCCCACGCCGAGTTAGCGCGCCAGCGCACCGAAATCGGCATGGTGTTCCAGAGCTTCAATCTGTTCGGGCACATGACGGTGCTCGAGAACATCATCGAAGCACCGACCCAGGTGCTCGGCGTGAGTCGGGCCGAGGCAACTGCCCATGCCAGAGAACTGCTCGACTGGGTGCGGCTCGAGGGCAAAGAAAACGTGTACCCACGCCAGCTCTCGGGTGGCCAGCAGCAGCGCGCGGCGATTGCCCGTGCCCTCGCCACGCGCCCGAAGATCATGCTGTTTGATGAGCCGACCTCCGCGCTCGATTCCGAGACCGTCGGAGAAGTGCTCTCGGTCATGCGGCGGCTTGCGTCGGAGGGGCTCACCATGATGGTCGTAACGCACGAGCTCAACTTCGCGCACGAGGTTGCCGACCGGGTCGCATTTATAGACGGCGGCACAATTGTGGAAATGGGCGTGCCCTCTGATGTGCTCAACAACCCGCAGGAGGAGCGCACGAAACAGTTCTTGTCTCGAATCCTGAGCCCAAGCTCGGCCTCCTAAACCAGACCGCGGCCTCGTGTGTGAAAAAATAAAACCAATGAAACACAAAACAACAGGGTCGCAGGCATCTATTCGCTAGCGAGTCCACTAGAAGCGCGGGTCAGTAGTCGATGTGGCGATTTAGCGAATATAAGAAGCCCCATTGATATCCAGTGTTACACCGCTCAGATGCCGGACCTTTCCGCTGACCAATACGGCAACCAACTCGGCAATCTCGGCCGGGGGCACCATCTCCCCCATTGCCAGTGACCGTACGAAAGCCTCGCGCCCGCCACGGTCCGCGCCCGCATCTGCCGACATCTGAGTGTCAACAACCCCCCGGGGCGATCAGATAGATCTGGACGTTCCGCGCGGCGGCAGTCCAGACGACAGCCACCCAAACGATCGCTGCGGCGATGATGGACGTTCCGCGCGGCGGCAGTCCAGACGGCGTCGGCACCGCCGGGGTTCGCGAGGTCTCCGCCCACGAGGTGGGCGAAGCCGTCAGCGAAATCAGCGATTGCAGCGCGGGCACCAGCGGCGTTGGAATTGTAGTGAGCAATAACGCGTGCGCCGGTGCCCGCCAAGCGTTGCACGGTTGCGTATCCGATGCCGCTGGAGGCTCCGGTGACAAGGATGCGTCTCCTGTCGAACTCGCTCACCACACTTCCTCAACGAGGATGCATCGCCCTTCGGGCCTGCTCACAACACGTCCTCCGTGCAGATGTACTTAAGTTCGGTGTATTCCTCGAGCCCGTGCTTTGATCCTTCACGGCCGATCCCGGACTGTTTCACCCCGCCGAACGGGGCACCCTCATACGAGATAAGGCCGGTATTCACGCCGACAACGCCCACGTCGAGCGCCTCGGTGACTCTCGTGATGCGTCCGATATCGCGACTGAAGAGGTATCCGGCGAGTCCGAACTCGGTGTTGTTCGCGAGCAAGATTGCCTCTTCTTCCGTCGTGAACGTAAAGACGGGTGCCAACGGTCCGAATGTCTCCTCGGTCGCTAGTGTCATCTGCGGCGTGACGCCAGTAAGCAGGGTGGGCATGAAAAAGGTGCCGCCAAGCTTGCTCCGCTTACCACCCACAACAATGCTGGCCCCCTTCGACACTGCATCATCAATGTGCGACTGCACTTTATTAACCGCCGCCTGCGAGATAAGCGGTCCCTGGGTTACGGTGGGGTCGCGCCCATCACCAACGCGCAGCGTGGCAATGGCCTCGGCGAGGGCCGCGACAAACTCGTCGTGGATACCCGCCTGAACGAGGATTCGATTGGCACACACGCAGGTTTGCCCGGCGTTTCGGAACTTGGAATTGAGTGTTCCTGTGACGGCTGTTGCAATGTTGGCGTCGTCGAACACGATCAGCGGAGCATTGCCCCCGAGTTCGAGCGCTAATTTCTTGACCGTGCTGGCTGACTGTGCCATCAACTGGCGACCGACTTCGGTTGAACCGGTGAAGCTGAGGGTGCGCACGAGGGGATGGGAGGTGAGCACCTGGCCGATTACTGATCCTGTGCCATTTACCACACTGAGCACACCGGCGGGAATACCGGCCTGCTCGGCGAGCGCCACGAGCGCAAAGGCCGACAGCGGGGTTTCACTCGCGGGTTTGATAATCATGGTGCATCCCGCAGCGAGGGCCGGCGCAGCTTTGCGCAGGATCATTGCCGACGGGAAGTTCCACGGCGTGATGGCCGCCGTCACCCCGATTGCGCTTCGCGTGGTGTGCATCCGCCGGTTGGGATTGTTGGTCGGAATGACCTCGCCATACAGGCGTTTTCCCTCCTCGGCAAACCATTCGACAAAGCCGGCCCCGTACAGCACTTCACCGCGTGCTTCGGCGAGGGGTTTTCCCTGCTCCCAGGTCAGGATCTGCGCAAGCGGTTCAACATTCTCAACGATAAGGTCGTACCATCGGCGCAGGATTCGGGATCGTTCCGAGGCGAGTAGCTTCGACCAGCTCCGGAATGCCGCACCGGCAAACTCAATTGCCTCACTCACGTTCCGGCGGGTGGCAACGGCAACCTCTGTAATCGTCTCGCCGGTGGTGGGGTCGATGACGGGCTTCCGTTCGTGCTCGGAACCTTCGCGCCATCCGCCACTGAAGTACATTTCTGTGCGCAGCAGGCTTCCTTCTCTCAGTGCTTCCCGGACAGAATCCATTGGTACAACCCTCTCGTGAGCGTGGGCTTCGACGTGTCATGTGGACGCGGGCAAGTATACGCGGTATTGTTCGTCTTACGATCAAAAGTACGTAATACGAACAAACATGGTCAGAAATGCCGTACTTTTGCGAAAGGAATCTCAATTGACTTGTCAAGCTGTGGTTGGCGCTGAGGTGGGTGAGCTCTGATGGAATTTTGTTCCGTCGCGCAGGAGCGCCCAGATCACGTTGATGCGTCGCCTGGCGAGGGCGAGGACGGCTTGCTTGTGGTTCTTTCCCTCGCGGCGTTTCCGGTCGTAGTAGGCGCGGGACTCGGGATGGTGACGGGCGGCCGCTTCGGCCGAGAGGTAGCAGGTGCGCAGCAGTCGGCGGCTGTAGCGCTTGGGGCGGTGCAGGTTCCCGCTGATGCGTCCGGAGTCTCTGGGGACGGGTGCGACGCCTGCGATGCCGGCGAGCCGGTCGGCGGATTCGAACACAGTGAGGGTGCCGCCGGTGAACGCGATGAACTCCGCGGCAAGCAGGGGCCCGAAACCGGGGATGCTCAGCAGGGATTCGGCGTGCTGGTGGCGATGAAACCGGGTCTCGAGCTGAGACTCGACCTCTTCGACCTCCTCTCGCAGTCGCAGCACCTCACTGGCGAGGCGCTTCACGATCATCGCGGCGGCGTCTTGACCGGGAACGAGGGTGTGCTGGGTGTGAGCGGCGTTGACCGCGGTCTGTGCGATCTGCTCGGGCAGTCGCGCGCCGGCCTTGCGCAGGCGCGCGGTGACGCGGGTCACGCCCGCTCGGCGCAGTTGCTCCGGGCTCTGGTATTCGGTCAGCAGCAGGACCGCGGCCTTGCGCTGGGCGTAGTCGAACGCGGCCTCCAGGCCGGGGAAGTACTCCAGCAGCGTGGCGCGCATCCTGTTGA
>Ga0081606_1000297_pt1 | contig 23288 bp, 18 predicted proteins | sample EareggfetidaYelm_FD_71127 | JGI IMG/M metagenome (GOLD analysis project Ga0081606, IMG submission 71127) | Earthworm egg capsule microbial community from the University of Washington, USA - E. fetida Yelm (SPADES assembly) (version 2) | ecosystem: Host-associated > Annelida > Reproductive system... | reverse complement strand
CGGCCCGACAGCAACCGGATGGCCTCGTTCGTCCACCAACGGAATCCGGTAACTGGCCAAAATCGCATCGATCTTCTCCTGGTTGCCTGCAATCCAGCGATCGACCTCGTCCTTCCACTCCTTTTCGCCAAAGCGCACGCCCATTGCGATCCGGTAGTCGAACTTGATCTGCGCATCGGGCTGAAACGGCAGCATCACCCAGTCGCCCGCGTCCGCATGCTGGCGCGCCAGGTACCCGGCAATAGGCCCCCACAGGATGGCGATGTCGATCTTGCCGGCCAGCAGGTCGCGCTCGACCACGCCGCCCGGCACCTCGTCGGGGTCGCCGCTTTGCTGCTGATAGACCACGGCCTGCTCGAACAGTTGGTGGCGCAGCAGCCAATCGACCGACGGCGCGCGCGAGAAGATGCCAAAGCGCAGCTTGCCCAAGGTCTCGGGCGGCAGTTTCAGCAGGTCCTGCGGCGTGGCCAAGCCGCGCAGCGCGTCGCGCTGGCGGAACACCAGCGCATAGGTCGAGTGCATATAGGGCCGCGTGTTGGCCGTCAGTTCATAGTCCTTGGGCACGCCAATGATCAGGTCGCATTTCCACTGGCCGGTATCGGGGTCCTTGGCCCGCAGGGTGTTGCGCACGAAGCCCATGCGCTGCGGGAAGAAGGTGTAGACGAGCTTGCGGCCCAGATCCTGGGCCATGGCCCGGGCGATTTCGTTCTCGTAACCTTCGCCGTGCCGGTTCGACGACGGCAGGCTGTTCGGGTCGGCGCAGACGCGCAACGGCCCGTCCGCTGGCGCTGCCGGCGCTGCCGCCGTCAGCAGCATCAGTGCCGTTGCCAGCAGCAATCGCAGGTTTCGCATCGTCGGCTCCTGTGGTGCGGTGTCCGGCGCGCCGGACCGGTCATCATTTATTTGTCGGCCGGGTAGACACGGCCCGGCATGATCTTGCCGTCCGAGCGGCCCTTCAGGTAGGCATACAGGTTTTGCCAGTTCTTTTGCATCGCATCGGAAGCTGCGAAATTCGGCATGCCTTTGTCGATCTTCCCTTGCATCACCAAATCGTGGAACGCATCGGGCGATAGCTTCTTGAGCGACTCCAGCAGCGAAGGGCCGACCAGGCCCTCTTGCTGCGCGCCATGGCAGCGCTCGCAGGCCAACGCGCGCCAAGTTTTCCAGCCTTCCAGGGTCTTGGCGTCGACCTTGTTGCCTTCAGTCACCTGATACAGGGGTTGCGCGCTTTCGCCCTGGCCCTGGGCCGCGCACAGGCTGCAAGCGAGCAGCGCAAGAATGATCACGCAGGAGGAACGCAGCATGTCGATCAAGTCTTTATTGGTAAAGCAGATGCAGGGCGGCAACGCGTGGGGAGGCCGCCCGGCACGCCGATTGCGTGCCGGTTCAGGAACCGGTTGCTTGGCTGTTGCTCGGCAACGCAAAGATGAACAAGGTGCCGCCGAGATCGGTGTACTTGGCCAGGTCCCTGTAGCCGCCGACTGCGCCCAGGCCATCGGAGGATTTCTCCAGCCCGGCCGCCATGCCGATGCCGGCCCAGCCGCCGATGCCCGAGTAGACGCCGACATACTGCTTGCCTTCGAACAGATAGGTGAAGACGTTGCCAATGATGCCGGAGGGGGTCTTGAACTTCCAAAGCTCCTTGCCGTCCTTGATGCTGACGGCCTTCAGGTAGCCTTCCAGCGTGCCGTAGAACACGATGTCGCCGGCCGTTGCCAGCGCGCCGGACCAGACCGAAAAGCGCTCCGGCTTGGACCACAGGATTTTGCCGGCGGCCGCGTCCCAGGCAATGAAGTTGCCCATGCCGCCGTGGCTTTTCGGCGTCGGGTACATCGCCAAGGTGGCGCCCACATAGGGCTGGCCTGCGGTGTATTCGACCTGGAAGGGCTCGTAGTCCATGCAGACATGGTTGGTCGGCACCAGGAAGATGCCCGACTTGCGGTCGTAGCTCATCGGCTGCTGGTCCTTGGTCCCGAGCGCCGACGGGCAGATGCCCTTGACGTTGACATCCGGCCCCGTGGTGGCGGGCGAATACTTGGCGTTGACGACCGGGCGCCCGCTCTTCATGTCGATCTTCGATGCCCAGTTGATGGTCGGGTCGAACTTCTCGGCCACCAGTAGTTCACCGGTTTCGCGCTGGAGCGTGTAGGCGTAACCGTTGCGGTCCATGTGCACCACGGACGGCACCTTCTTGCCCTTGATGTTCAGGTCGGCCAGCACGAGTTCGTTGACGCCGTCATAGTCCCACTCGTCGTGCGGCGTCATCTGGTAGACCCACCTGGCTTTGCCGGTGTCGAGGTCGCGTGCGAACAGCGTCATCGACCACTTGTTGTCGCCCGGGCGCTGCGACGGGTTCCAGGTGCCCGGGTTGCCGCTGCCGTAGTAGACCAGGTTCAGCTTGGGATCGTAGGAATACCAGCCCCAGGTGGTGCCGCCGCCGAGCTTCCACTGGTCGCCCTTCCAGGTTTTGAGCGAGGAGTCCTTGCCGACCGGCGCCATCTTGCCGTCGGTCCAGGTCATCGTGGTGGCGGGATCGAACAGCATGTCCTCGTCCGGGCCGGTGCTGAAAGCAGTCCAGACTGTCTTGCCGGTTTTCAGGTCATAGGCGATCAGGCGGCCGCGCACGCCGAACTCGCCGCCGGAGATACCGGTGATGACCTTGTCCTTGAAGACATGCGGAGCGTTGGTATTGGTCTCGCCGATCTTGGGGTCGCCATTTTTGACGCTCCACACGACCTTGCCGGTCTGGGCATCGAGCGCCACCAAGGTGGTGTCGGCCTGCTGCAGCAGTATCTTGCCGTCGCCATAGGCCAGGCCGCGGCTGACGGTATCGCAGCACATCACCGGCACCACGTTGTTGTCCTGCTTGGGCTCGTACTTCCATTTGAAGGTCTGGTCCTTCAGGTTCAGCGCGATCACCTTGTTCGGAAACGGCGAGTGGATGTACATCGTGTCGCCGAACACCAGCGGCGAGCCTTCATGGCCGCGCAGCACGCCGGTGGACACCGTCCACGCGACCTGCAGGTTCTTCGCGTTGCCGGCATGGACCTGCTTGAGTTCACTGTAGCGGTGATTGGCGTAATCGCCCGCCTGCGCGGCCCAGTTGGCCGGGTTGGCGATCAGTCTGTCGAGTTCGGCGTCTGCGCGTGCGGTGAGCGACGCGGTGGTTGTGGCCAGCATTGCCAGCCCCACCATCATGGTTCGGAATTTCATATGTCTTTGCTCCGATTGTCTCTACCTGACGGAATTTGGATACCGCTTTCTGCGCGCCGGGGGCAATGGCTGGCAATTGCTCTGCCGCTGGGCGCACGGGCCACGGGCCTGGCGGTCCCCCACTCGCAAAGCTTTGCAAAGGCGCCACGCAGTGCACCGCACAATCCATGCCCGAGCCGGATGGCCGCCCGCAACGCGGGATTTGTTCACGGCATCGATCGGAATTTGTCCCGGGTCAGGGCCTCATTTGATGACAACCTGTGTCATGGCTGGATCAAAAGGATGGCGGCGCGGGTTCGGGCGGCGCCGTGGCGCGGTGGCGCGTGATTTGCATCACCGGCACATGCACAGCACATACCACGAGGATCCCCGACGCCTGCAAGGCAGCCGCTTCGGCCTGCGGCCACTGGCCTGTTTGCTGGCGGCATCGGCGATGGCGGCTGCCGGCGCGCAAACCGGTCAGAATCCATCCGCCCCCCCGGCCAACGACTACCCGACCAGCGCCCGCGTCGAGTACGTGGGCGAGTGCATGGCCAGGAACGGCGGCGCCTATGTGTACCTGCACAAGTGCTCGTGCGCGCTCGACCGGATCGCCGCCCAGTTGCCCTACGACGAGTATGTCGAATCGTCCACCTTCGCCAAGTACGCCACGCTCAGCGGCGAAGCCGGCGGGATATTCCGGGACCCGGAGCATGGCAAGCAGGCCGCCAAGCGCTATCGCGGCGTACAAAACGCTGCGCTGCGCGCCTGCGGCGTCTCGTTGGCAACACCGGCGCTGCGCTGAATGCACCGATTGAACAGAAGGCAGGTCATCGCCACGGCGCTGGCCTGCCCGGTGGCCGGCACGGCCCGGGCGCAAGACTATCCGGCCAAGCCGGTACGCATGATCGTTCCGTTCCCGCCGGGCGGACCCACGGACATCGTCGCGCGCCCCACCGCGCTGCTGCTGGGCCATGCGCTGGGGCAGCAGATCTTCGTGGACAACCGCGGCGGCGCGGGCGGCTCGATAGGGGCCGACTTCGTCGCCAAGGCCGCGCCCGACGGCTACACGCTGCTCATGGGCACCGTCGGCACCAACGCCATCAACGGCGCGCTCTACCCCAGGTTGCCGCACGACCCGATCGAGGACTTCACGCCCATCGCCAGCGTGGCCAGCGCGCCGGTGGCCATCGTCGTGCATCCCGACGCGGGCTTCGCAACGCTGGCGAGCCTTGTGGCCATGGCCAAGGCCGCGCCCGATGCCATTCAATACGGCTCGGCCGGCGCGGGCACGCCGGGCCACCTTGCCGGCGCGATGTTCTGCAGCACGGCGGGCATCGGGATGCAGCACATCCCGTACAAGGGCAGCGCCCCGGCGATCACCGACCTGCTGGGCGGGCAGATCAAGGTGATGTTCGATCCGCTGCAATCGGTGCTGCCGAACGTGGCGGCGGGCAAGCTCAAGGCGCTGGCGCTCACGAGCCGGCAGCGCTCGCCGCTGTTGCCTGCGGTGCCCACGGTCAGCGGGTCGGGCTGGCCCCACTTCGAGTCCACGGCGTGGTGGGCCGTGTTCGCACCGGCGCGCTTGCCGGCCGGCATCACCACGCGGCTGCGCACGGCGCTCGAGAAGATCGTGCGCTCCGACGACTATCGCAGCAAGCTCGGCAATGTCGGCGTGCAACCGCTGAGCGTGCCGCTGGCCGAGTTCCAGAAATCAGAAACCGCCAAGTGGAGCGTCGCCGTGCGCAACGCTGGCATCGCCCTCGAGTAAGCACCATGATCCTCGATGATGAAGAACAGGCCATCCTCGGCGGCGCGCTGGGCGTCGTCGCGCAAACGGCCCTCGGGCACCAGATCGCGGTGGGCGATTTCTTCGGCGCGAAAGACTTCGTGCCCGTCACGCAGGCGCACATCATGGCCGACACCGAAAGCCTCGGCCAGGCCGGCGTGCAATGGCTGGAGCGGCTGGCCGATGCGCAAGAGGGCGGCGTGCGCATTCCCACCATCACCGATCCGCGCGGCACCGATTTCAGCAAGGCCGGCGACCTGGGCCAGGCCGACTGGATGCTCGAATTGGAGCGCCGCGCCATCAGCGCCTTCGAGCGGCTTGGCGTGGGCATGACCGACACCTGCATCAACTACCAGACCGTGCTGGCGGCCACCCGCGGCGAGCATGTCGCGTTCGGCGACACGGGCGTGGTGATCTATTCGAACTCGGTGGGCGGTGCGCGTTCGAACTTCGAGGGCGGTCCGTCGGCCTTGTCTGCGGGGCTGACGGGCCGCACGCCGCGCTACGGCTATCACCTCGACGCCAGCCGCCAGGCCACGCTGCGCATCCGGGTCGGCTGGACGCCGCGCGCGCTCGATGACTGGGGCGCGCTCGGCGGCGTGATCGGCCGGCTGGCGGGCAACTACTGGGCCGTGCCGGTCATCGAAGGCCTCGACAGCGCGCCCACATCGGACGAGCTCAAGCACTTCGGCGCCGCGATGGCGAGCTTCGGCTCGACCGCGCTCTATCACCTCGTCGGCATCACGCCCGAAGCCTTCACGCTCAAGGATGTCGGCGGCGACCGTCTGCCCGTCACGCACCGCATCGGCCAGGCCGACGTGGCGGCGCTGCGCAGCGGCTACGCCGGCGAGAAAGGCATCGACGTGGTCGTTTTCTCCGCGCCGCAACTGAGCATCTACGAGCTGCGGCAGCTTGCGGCGCTGTGCAAGGGGCGCAGCTTCAGGCGGCCCTTGCTGGCCATCACCAGCCCGCAGGTCAAGCCCGACTGCGACCGCTTCGGCTACACCAGGCTCATCGAATCCGCCGGCGGCATGGTGCTGTCGGGGATGTGCTTTTACCAGTCGTATGCGCGCGAGATGGGCCAGGCCAAGGGCTGGAAACGGCTGGCCACGAACAGCGCCAAGCTCGTCAACATCCTCGGCGGCTACGGCTACGTCCCCATGCTGGCGTCGATGCAGGAATGCGTGGACGCCGCCGAAACAGGGGAACTGAAATGATGGAATTCATCGCCCGCCATGCCATGGGCGAGAAGGTGTCGGGCACCGCGCTCGTCGCCAACGACGGATTCTCGGCGCGCTACGACCTGAACCGATGGACCGGCCTGTTCGCGCGGCCGGCGCACAAACTGCTCGGGCTGTCGTATGTCGACCGCATCCTGATACTCGACACCGCCAAGGGCGGCGTTGCGTCGGCCTGGATGCTGCACGAAATGAAGTCGCGCCACATGGCGCCCAAGGCCATCGTTTTCAACACGGTCAACACGATCCTCGCGCAGGGCGCGGCGTTGGGCGGCATTGCGCTGCTGGCGGGCTTCGATGTGGATGTGACGGCGGCCATTGCGCATGGGTCCATCGTCGAGGTCGACCCCGGGGCGCGGATGCTGCGCGTGCTGAAGGTCGGTGACGGCACGGTCGCTGCGGCGCAGTCCGGGCCGCGCACGGAACCGGTCGTGCGCGTGCAAGGCCGCTGACGAAGGCTGCCGGGGCGCAAGCGCGTTCTGGCTGGCTGACGGCACGCAGTTTCAGCACACGCGTATCCGTGCCCGCTGCCGGTGCCGCGGCTCCTCGATGCGGAGGACCATGGCCAGCGCAAGCGTCTTGAAGGCCAGCGCCATCCAGAAGATCGGCGCATAGCCCAGTTGCGTGGCGATGATGCCGCCCACCAGCGGGCCGATGGCCATCATCAGGTGCGAGGCCGTGTCGGAGATGGCGATCAGCATCGGCAGTTCGTGCGCCTTGCCGAATTCCAGCACGAAGTTCTGCGCGGCCACCTGGTAACCGCCGAAGCCCGCACCCAGCCCGCAGAAGGCCAGCAGGAACAGCGGCAGCGAGCCGCCCAGGATCAGCAGCAGCGTGGCACAGCACCACATGCACACGCCCAGGATAAAAACGAGCCGGTAGCCATGCCGGTCCGCGATGCGGCCCCAGGCCAGGTTGCTGATCATTTGCGACAGCAAAAAGGCCAGTGAGAAATAGCCCAGCGTGGCGCCCGACAGGCGCACGAACTGGCCCGCGTGCAGGATGTAGAAAGGCACGGCGGACGTGCCCAGCGCCGCCAGCGCGCGCGCGAAAAAGAAGCGCCGGTAATGCGGATCGGCGCGCAGCAGGCCGGGCACATCGGCCAGGCGCTGCATGAAGCGCGAGGGCGAGGCCCGCACCGTCAGCGACTTGGGCTCGCGCACGAAGGCCAGCGCGCTGATACCGATGCTGGTCAGGATGAAGGCCAGCATGAAGGTGGACGCATAGCCGTTGCCGAAGGCGTTGGAGCCGACCAGGTACTCGCCGCCCAGGTAGGCCACGCCCGAGGCCGTGAGCCCGCCCAGGAAGTTGCGCATGCCCGTGAGCCGGCCGCGCTGCGTGACCGGGATCACCTTGGACATCAGCACGTTGAAGGTCACACCCTGCACACCGCCGAAGAAGCCGAACAGCGCCAGGAACACGCAGGCCGCCCCCAGCGCCCAGGAGCCTGAGAGCACGAAGGCACTGAGCGCCAGACCCAGGATCTGCAGCCGCATGAGCCAGCCGACCGCGTAGACGACGCGCATCACCTGGTTGCGGTGTTCGATCAGCGTGGCGCCCCAGATGGAGGACAGGGTCATGCCCAGGAACTGCGCGCCCAGGGCCAGGCCCACGGCCAGCTTGGAGCCCGACAGCATGTAGATGTAGGCCGGCACGAAGGTCGGCGCGCTCATGAGCCGGAACCCGGTCATGCCCAACATGCCGTGCGCCAGGTTGGCTGCGAAGTTGCGCGGCAGGTCGCGCAGCACCTGCGCGTCGTACCGGGCCTCGTCGCTGGCGGAACTGTCCGGTGTGGCGGTCGCGTTGGGGTCACGGTGAGAAATCATGGTATCGGTACGTTTTTGCGGCAGCCGCGCCGCCTGCGTTTCGAAAAGTCATTCATGAACAGGGACTTGGATCATCGATCTGCCGGATTCCGAATTCCTGTGAGCGGAATGAGAAATAGGTACGTCTATTAGCTATCATGGTATATGCCATTGAATTCTGGAACAAGCCGATGAATTGCACTTCTTCGGTAGAGTGTGCCACATTTTTTCAAAGTCAGTTTGTCTCGAAAAGATCTGAGTGATCCGGTCAGATGGCCCTTTGAAGACCCGTTCCGCCGGAAGTCCGGCCGAATTTCTAGGTGAATACCCTGGAAAACGAGCCATGTCGATGGATTGTTTTGACAGAATTAGTGTTTTAGGTATCATCCATCTGCTGGACTCACCAGGGTGAGTGGACGGGGCCAGGCCCCGCCACTGCACAGATTGGCTTTCGCGGTACGCCGCCCCACGCGGATGGGCGTCCAGCGCTGGGGCAGGCAGGCCAGCAGCGGCGCCAGACCGGCCGGTGGTTCGACGAGCGAAGAACAGGAGACAACGGTGAAAACTGAACCCAAGCGGGCCGCCGCACGGCCCTTTGCCAGAGCGCGGCACGGCCAGGACGGCCGCCTCGCGGCTGCGCCTTCTTCCGGCCTGCGGCCGGGCGGCAGGTGAGCCGTGCAGGCCTACATCCTGCGGCGGCTCCTGGCCCTGTTGCCCACGCTGTTCATCGCCAGCGTGATCGTGTTCGCGATCGTGCGCATGGTGCCGGGCGACGTGGTTGACCTGATGCTGAGCCAGAACGACGCCGGCGCCAACCAGCGCACGCGTGACCAGTTGCTGCAGACGCTGGGCCTGGACAAGCCGATGTGGCAGCAGTACGGCATCTGGATCGGCCAGCTCGCCTTCCATGGCGACCTGAGCCACTCGCTCTGGCAGGGCGATTCGGTGATCAGCATGATCGCCACGCGGCTGCCGGTCACGTTCGAACTGGGCCTGCTCGCGATGCTCATCGCGCTGAGCGTGGCGATTCCGGTCGGCGTGTACTCGGCCGTGAAGCAGGACGCTGCGGGCGACTACATCGCGCGCTCGTTCTCGCTCCTGATGCTGGCCATGCCCAGTTTCTGGATCGGCACCATGGTCACGGTGTTCCCGTCGATCTGGTGGGGCTGGTCGCCCGAGATCCACTACATGCCGCTGCGCGAAGACCCCGTGCAGAACCTGCGCCAGATGATCATCCCGGCCGCGATCCTGGGCCTGTCGCTGTCGGCCATCACCATGCGCATGACGCGCACCATGATGCTGGAGGTGCTGCGCCAGGACTACATCCGCACGGCGCGGGCCAAGGGCATGAAGGAATCGCTGATCCTCACGCGCCACGCCATCCGCAACGGGCTGATCCCGGTCGTCACGCTGATCGGCGCCCAGACGCCCATCCTGATCGGCGGCGCCGTGATCCTGGAGCAGATCTTCGTGCTGCCCGGCATGGGCATGCTGCTGCTCGATGCCGTCAACCAGCGCGACTACCCCGTGGTCACCGGCGTGTTCCTCGTCGTCGGCCTGGCCGTCATGCTGATCAACCTGCTCGTGGACCTGAGCTACGGCCTGATCGATCCCAAAGTGAGGCAACGGTAATGGCTGCCAACATGCAGATCCACCAGGCCGTCCAGGCACCCGGCCTCGCGCCCGCCGCCCGCCCGGCACCCGTGCGCCATGGCAAGTTCCAGTGGTTCGTGCGCAAGCTGTTCCGCGAAAAGCGCCTGGGCGCGGCCGGTTTCATGATCACCGCTGTGTTCCTGTGCTGCGGCCTGTTTGCCGACGCGCTGGCGCCCTACGGGATGAACGCGGTCGACATGGGCGCGCGGCTGCAGGCGCCGTCCTGGGCGCATCCGTTCGGCACCGACAACCTGGGCCGCGACCTGCTGTCGCGCTGCATCTACGGCGCGCAGATCTCGGTGGTCATCGGGCTCATGGTGGCGGCGATCTCGACCTGCCTCTCGGCCCTGATCGGCATCGTCTCGGGCTATTTCGGCGGCAAGGTCGATATGCTGGTGCAACGCTTCGTCGATGCGTGGATGAGCTTCCCGGGCCTGATCGTGCTGATCGTCGTGGCCTCGGTGTTCGGCTCGGGCATCACGCAGATCATCACCACGCTGGGGCTGCTGATCGGCATCGGCGGCTCGCGCATCGTGCGCAGTGCGGTCGTTTCGGTGCGCGAGGACATGTACATCCACGCCGCCAGGTCCATCGGCGCGTCGCCCTTGCGCATCCTGTGGCGCCATGTGCTGCCCAACGTGCTCGCGCCCTTGATCGTGCTGTTCACGTCCAGCGTGGGCACGGCCATCCTGGCCGAGTCCGGCCTGTCCTTCCTGGGTCTGGGCGTGCCGCCGCCGCACCCGACCTGGGGCGGCATGCTGTCCGGCAACGGCCGCACGTACATGCTGCAAGGCCCCTGGCTGGCGCTGGCGCCCGGCCTGTGCCTGACGCTGGCCGTGTATGCCATCAACGTGTTCGGCGATGCGCTGCGCGACATGCTCGACCCGCGGATGCGGGGCGCGCGTTGAAGCGCCCCATCCCGGCCACCACACCCCAAAAGGAGACACAACGCATGAAGACGAACAGGAACTTGCTCGCCCGTCTGGCCCCGCTGGCTGCCGGCATTGCCATGGCGGCTGCAGCCGGCACCGCGCAGGCCCAGGCCCAGGCCGAAACGCCCAAGTACGGCGGCTCGCTGGATGTGGCCACCACGAGCACGGGCGTCGCGACCCTGTCCTGGGACCTGGCCGACTGGCAGGCCACACTACAGACGCGTGACACGGGCCAGTTCTACGAGCAGCTGTTCTCGGTCGACCTCTCGAAGGCCAAGAGCCGTGGCGGCAAGTACCCGTTCACGATCAGCGGCTGGCAGCCCACCGACGCCGTGCGCGGCGAACTGGCCGAAAGCTGGCATTGGGTCACGCCGCTGGTGCTGGAGGTCAAGCTGCGCCAGGGCGTGAAGTTTCCGGCCAAGCAGGGCGTGATGGCCGAGCGGGAGTTCGTGGCCGACGACGTGGTCTACAGCTTCAACCGGCTCAACAACAGCCCGAAGAAGACCCAAGGCTACTACGAGCACCTGGACAAGGTCGAGGCCAAGGACAGGCACACGCTCGTCTTCACGTTCAAGCAGTTCCTGGCCGACTGGGACTACCGCTTCGGCAACGGCTTCTTCTCCGGCATCATGCCCAGGGAGGTCACCGAGGCCGGCGGCGGCAACTGGAAGAACGCCAACGGCACGGGCCCCTTCATGCTCACGAACGTGGCGCAGGGCAATTCGCTGACCTTCACCAGGAACCCGATCTACTGGGATCAGGAAGTCATCGGCGGCAAGCCCTACAAGCTGCCCTTCGTCGACAAGCTCACGCACCGCGTGATCAAGGACGAGGCCACGCAGCAGGCCGCGCTGCGCACCGGCAAGCTCGACATCCTGTCCTCGATCTCCTGGGAGGCCGCGCGCGAGCTGAAAAAGAGCACGCCGCAGTTGCAGTGGAACCGCTGGCTGTCCATGGCCGCCGCGCGCGTGGCGCTGCGCGTGGACACCAAGCCCTTCACCGACGTGCGCGTGCGCCGCGCGCTGAACATGGCGGTCAACAAGCAGGAAATCATCGACAAGTTCTACGGCGGCGAAGGCGAGATGTTCGTGTTCCCGATGAACCCGGCATACGTGGGCTACCACACGCCGCTGAAGGACATGCCGGCCTCGGTGCAGGAACTGTTCAAGTACGACCCGGCCAAGGCCAGGAAACTGCTGGCCGAGGCCGGCTACCCCAAGGGCTTCGCGTTCAAGATGCAGATCTGCACCTGCACCACCGAGCAGATGGAGCTGATGCCGCTGGTCGCGGCCTATCTGGAGATGGTGGGCGTGAGGATGGAGATCGTGCCCATGGAATACGGCGCGCACCTGTCGGCCATGACCAGCCACGTCAACGGCGCGGGCTACCTCACGACCGTTTCCGACGTGAACCCCACGACCTCGCTGCGCATCAACTTCGGCAAGGGCCAGGTCTACAACGCGCCGATGTGGAACGACGCCAAGTTCGACGCGCGTGTGGCCGAAGCGCTGGCCGAGCGCGACGAGCCCAGGCGCCAGCAGATCCTGCGCGAGCTGACCGCGCAGATCGTCGAGCAGGCGCCCGCCATCTGGATGCCGGGCCCGTACCGCTACACGGCCTGGTGGCCCTGGGTCAAGAACTACGGCGGCGAGCTGTTCGTCGGCGCCGGCCGCAGCGCGCCCATCCATGCGCGTGTCTGGATCGACCAGGACCTGAAGAAGACGCTCGGCTTCTGAAAGAACGCATATGGCCACCCCCGTACTGCAGGTGCGCAACCTGACCACCCGCTTCAAGACCGAGCGCGGCGTCGTGACCCCCGTCGACGGCGTCTCGTTCGACGTGAACGCCGGCGAGACGCTGGCCATCGTCGGCGAATCGGGCTCGGGCAAGAGCGTGACCTCGATGTCCATCCTGCGGCTGATCCCGTCGCCGCCGGGCCGCATCGAGGCCGGCGAGATCTTGTTCGACGGCAGGGACCTGCTCAGGCTCAGCGAAGAGCAGATGCGCGCCATCCGTGGCGACCGCATCGCGATGATCTTCCAGGACGCCATGTCCTCGCTGAACCCAGCGCTCACGATCGGCAAGCAGATCGCCGAGCCGACCACGCTGCACCGCAATGCGTCCTGGGCCGAGGCCTACAGGAATGCCCGCGAACTGCTGGACAAGGTGCAGATCCCCGACGCCGAGAGCCGGCTCGGCGCTTATCCGCACCAGTTCTCGGGCGGCATGCGCCAGCGCGCCATGATCGCGATGGCCCTGGCCTGCGGGCCGCGGCTCATCATCGCGGACGAGCCCACCACGGCGCTGGACGTGACGGTACAGGCGCAGATACTGGACCTGCTCAGGCAGCTCACGCGCCAGGCGCAGATGTCCATGATCCTGATCACGCACGACCTGGGCGTGGTCGCGCGCTACGCCGACCGCGTGGCCGTGATGTACGGCGGGCGCATCGTCGAGCAGGGCACGGCGCGCGAGATCTTCAACCGGCCGGCGCACCCCTACACGCGCGGCCTGCTGGCCTCGATCCCGCGCATCGACAGCGACACCGGCCAGCCGCTGCAGGCCATCGAAGGCATGCCGCCCGATCTGTCGGCGCTGCCGCCGGGCTGCGCGTTCGGCCCGCGCTGCCGGCTGGCGAGCGCCGCCTGCGTGGCCGCGCGCCCGCCGCTGACGGCCGTGAGCGCCGCCCGGCCGCCCGAAGGCGCGCACACCGCAGACGAAGGTATTCCAGTGAGCGCATCGCATGTCAAAGCCTGCTTCAACACCTGAGGAACGGGACACCATGGAAGACATCCTGAAAGTCGAAGACCTGCAGGTCCACTTCCCCGTCATGAAGGGCGTGCTGTTCAAGAAGCAGGTCGCCACCGTCAAGGCCGTGGACGGCGTGTCGTTCTCCGTCCAGCGCGGCGAGACGCTGAGCGTGGTGGGCGAGAGCGGCTGCGGCAAGTCCACCACGGGCCTGGCGCTGATGCACATGCTGCACAGCACCAGCGGCCGCATCCTGTTCGAAGGCCAGGACGTGACCAGTTTCTCGTGCGCGCAGGCCAAGCAGTTCCGCCGCCGCGTGCAGATGGTCTACCAGGACCCGTATGGCTCGCTGAACCCGCGCATGAAGGTCAAGGACATCATCGGCGAGCCGCTGCAAGTGCACGGCCTGGACAAGGACCGCCAGGCCTACGAGCAGCGCATCGCCGACCTGCTGCGCATGGTGGGCCTGCTGCCCGACATGGCCGAGCGCTACGCGCACGAGTTCTCGGGCGGCCAGCGCCAGCGCATCGGCATCGCGCGTGCGCTGGCGCTGGAGCCCAGCCTGCTCGTCTGCGACGAGCCCGTGTCGGCGCTGGACGTGTCGATCCAGGCGCAGGTCATCAACATCTTCAAGAACCTGCAAAAGCGCCTGGGGCTGACCTATGTCTTCATCGCGCACGACCTGGCCGTGGTGCGCCACATCAGCGACCGCATCGCCGTGATGTACCTGGGCCGCGTGGTCGAGATCGCCGCGCGCGACGACCTGTACGAGACGCCCAAGCACCCCTACACGCAGGCGCTGCTGTCGGCCGTGCTGGTGGCCGATGTGGACGCCGAGGCCAGCAAGGAACGCGTGGTGCTCAAGGGCGAAATTCCCAGCCCGCTGCGCATCCCGAGCGGCTGCCGCTTCCACACGCGCTGCCCGGTGGCCATGGAGCGCTGCAAGACGCAGGACCCCGGGATGAGCGAGCACGGCCGTGGCCACGCCGTGGCCTGCCACCTCTACACCTGAACCGCCTTCATCCAGAACAACGCCGGTGACGCAGTCGCAAGCCGCCGCACCAGGAAACGGAGACCTCATGGAACACCGGACCTTCCCCGAGTTCAGCACCAACTACCCGCTGCTGCTGACGACTTTCATGAAACGCCCGGTGCGCTACTACCCGGACCAGATCGGCGTGGTCTACCGCAACCATGTGAGCGGCGCCTACCAGCGCTTGACCTGGCGCGTCTGGTACCAGCGCGTGTGCCAACTCGGCCATGCGCTGCAGGGCCGGCTGAAGATCAAACCGGGCCAACCCGGCCGGCTCGGCGACCGCGTGGGCACCATGGCCTACAACACGCACCGGCACCTGGAGCTGTACTACGCCGTGCCCTGCATCGGCGCCACGCTGCACCCGATCAACATCCGGCTGTCCGAGGAGCACATCGTCTACACCATCAAGCACGCGCAGGACACGGTGATCTTCGTCGACGACATGGTGCTGCCGCTGCTGGAGAACATCTACGAGCGCATCGAGGACACGGTGCAGGTCTTCGTCTACATGTCCGACAAGCCCGGCCTGCCGCAGACCAGGCTGCCGAACCTGATCGGGTACGAAGAACTGATCGCGGCCGAGCCCGGCCAGTTCGACTGGCCCTACCTGGACGAGGACACGAGCGCCACGCTGTGCTACACCACCGGCACCACCGGCCAGCCCAAGGGCGCGACCTTCACGCACCGCCAGCTGTACCTCATGACGCTGCACAGCATGGCGCGCCAGAGCATCGTGAACACGCCGGGCTTCGTGGCCGTGGAGCGGCTGGGCGAAAACGCCGTGCCCATGCTGAACACGCCGCTGTTCCACATCCACGGTTGGGGCGCGCCGTTCACGACCGTGTTCAGCGCGCAGAAGATCGTGCTGCCCGGCACCTTCACCGTGCGCGGCTTCTGCGAACTGGTGGAGCGCGAGAAGGTGACCTCGGTCGGCATCGTGCCGACGATTGCCGCCCTGCTGCTGGAGTTCACGGACTTCGACAAGTACGACCTGTCCAGCCTGGTCAACGTGGGCGTGGGCGGCGGTGCGCTGCCGCTGGGCCTGAAGACCAAGCTGGAGAAGGCGCTGCCGCACTTTCGCGCCGGCTCGGGCTATGGCATGACCGAGACCGCGCCCGTGTCCATCGGCGCCTTCGTCAAGAAGCACATGGTGCAGTGGCCCAAGGAGGCCATCGACGAGGTCATGGTCAAGACCGGCCTGCCGTCGCTGGGCCTGGAAGTCGAGGTCGTCGACGAGCAGGGCGTGCCCGTGCCGTGGAACAACCAGACGGTCGGCGAGATCGTGATCCGCGGACCCTGGGTGACCAAGGAGTACTACAAGGCCCCCGAACGCACGGCCGAGGTCTGGTACGACGGCTGGTTCCACACGGGCGACCTGGCCAAGGTGGACGAGGAGGGCTTCGTGGTCATCGCCGATCGCTTGAAGGACGTGATCCGCAGCGGCGCCGAGATGGTGCCCACCGTGCTGCTGGAGAACCTGATCGCGATGGCCGACTTCGTGCTGGAGGCTGCCGTGGTCGGCGTGCCCGACCCGGTCTGGGGCGAGGTGCCGATGGCCGTGGTCAGCCTGCGGCCCGGCAGCGCGGCGACACCAGAAGACGTCGTCGACTTCCTGGCCGAGCACGGCGTGCAGACCGGCAGGATCACCAAGTGGATGCTGCCGCGCCTGGTGGCCCTCACGCGCGAGATCCCCAAGACCAGCGTCGGCAAATACGACAAGAAGGCCATCCGCGAAAACCTGCCGCAGTTCCTGGCGATCGCAAAGGACATGTCGCGACAGCCCGCCTGGCCCGCCCCGACTTAGCGTCGGGTTTCGTTGGATTCGTTGGTGATCTACAGGAGCCAGACATGCGTGAAGCCGCGATCGTTTCGACCGCCCGCACACCGATCGGCAAGGCCTTTCGGGGGGCCTTCAACAACACCCAGGCGCAGGAACTGGGCGCGCATGCGATTGCGCATGCCGTGCAGCGCGCCGGCATCGACCCGGCGCTGGTCGACGACGTCGTGATGGGCTGCGCCGCGCAGCAAGGCACGAGCGGCGGCAACACCGCGCGCCAGAGCCTGCTGCGCGCCGGCCTGCCGCAGACCGTGTCGGGCATGAGCATCGACCGCATGTGCTCGTCCGGCCTGATGGCCGTGGCCACGGCGGCCAAGCAGATCGTCGTGGACGGCATGCAGGTGACGGTGGGCGGCGGGCTGGAGTCGATCTCGCTCGTGCAGTCGGGCAAGCCCAACACGCACCGGGCGCGTGATCCCTACTTGGTCGAGAACATCCCGCAGCTCTACATGGCGATGATCGAGACGGCCGAGATCGTGGCCGAGCGCTACGGCATCTCGCGCGAGCAGCAGGACGCGTACGCGGTGGAGTCGCAGGCGCGCACGGCGAAGGCGCAGCGTGAAGGCCGCTTCGACGCCGAGATCGTGCCCATGTCCACCGTCATGACCGTGACCGACAAGGCCACCGGCGCCGTGTCGGGAAAGCCGGTCACCATCGCCGCCGACGAAGGCAACCGCCCCGGCACCACGCTGGCCGATCTGCAGAAGCTGAACCCGGTGTTCAAGGACGGCCAGGTCGTCAAGGAAGGCCGCTTCATCACGGCCGGCAACGCCTCGCAACTGTCCGATGGCGCATCGGCCATGGTGCTGATGGAGGCCAGGGAGGCCGAGCGCCGGGGCCTCGCGCCGTTGGGCGCCTACCGCGGCATGGCGGTGGCCGGCTGCAACCCCGACGAGATGGGCATCGGCCCCGCGTTCGCGATTCCCAAACTGCTCAAGCTGCACGGGCTTACGGTCAACGACATCGGCATCTGGGAACTGAACGAGGCCTTCGCGAGCCAGGTGATCTATTGCCGCGACAGGCTGGGCATCCCGAACGACAGGCTCAACGTGTCGGGCGGGGCCATCTCCATCGGCCACCCGTTCGGCATGTCGGGTGCGCGCATGGCCGGCCATGTGCTGATCGAGGGCAAGCGCCGTGGCGTGAAGTTCGGCGTGGTGACGATGTGCGTGGGCGGCGGCATGGGCGCGGCCGGTCTGTTTGAAATCTACTGAGGAGGCATCCATGGTCCGGATCAACGACGTGACGAGCTACACCCACATCGACGGGGTCGGCGTGATCGTGCTGAACTCGCCGCCCGTCAACGCCTTGTCGGCCGCCGTGCGCGACGGCATCCATGCCGGCGTGCGGCAGGCCAACGCCGATGCGCACGCCAGCGCCATCGTGCTGCGCTGCGACGGCAACACCTTCATCGCCGGCGCCGACATCCGCGCGTTCGGCAAGCCGCCCGCCGGCGTGGGCCTTGGCGAGGTGCAGCGCGCGCTGGAAGAGTCGCCCAAGCCGGTGGTCGCGGCGATGCACGGCACGGCGCTGGGCGGCGGGCTGGAGGTGGCGCTGGTCTGCCACTGGCGCATCGCCGTGCCGAGCGCGAAACTGGGCCTGCCCGAGGTCAGCATCGGCCTGTTGCCCGGCGCCGGTGGCACGCAGCGGCTGCCGCGCATCGTGGGGCCCGAGGTGGCGCTCGAACTGATGACCTCCGGCGCGCAGGTCGAAGCCGCCGACGCGCTCAGGATCGGCCTCATCGACGAGTTGGCGCCCGAGGACGACCTGCAGGGCGCGGCCGTCGCGCTGGCCAAGCGGGTCGTGGCCGAGAAGCGCCCACTGCGCAAGCTGCGCGACCAGAACGACAAGGTCGAGGCCGCGCGCGGCAACCCGGAGCTCGTCGCGGCCTTCCGCAAGGCCAACGCCAAGAAGTTCCGCGGCTTCGCGGCGCCCGAGAAGATCGTGCAGTGCGTGGAGGCCGCCGTGAACCTGCCGTTCGACGAGGGCCTGAAGCTCGAGCGCAAGCTCTTCGTCGAGCTCATGCAGGGCGAGCAGTCGGCCGCGCAGCGGCATTACTTTTTCGCCTCGCGCCAGGCCTGGAAGGTGCCGGGGCTGAAGAAGGACGCGGCCATCGTGCCGGTGCAGACGGTCGGCGTGATCGGCGCCGGCACCATGGGCGCCGGCATCGCGATGAACTTTCTGAACGTGGGCATCCCGGTCCATATCGTCGAGACGCGGCAGGAGGCGCTGGACCGGGGCCTCGAGACCATCCGGACCAACTACGGGAACACAGCGAAGAAGGGCCGGCTCGAGGTCGGGGCCATCGAAGAGCGCATGGCGCTGGTCACCGGCTCGCTGGAACTGCAGGACCTGTCGGGCTGCGACCTCGTGATCGAGGCGGTGTTCGAGGACATGGAGGTCAAGAAGCACCTCTTCGGGCGGCTGGACCGCGTGGCCAAGGCCGGCGCGATTCTCGCGTCCAACACCTCGGCGCTGGACCTGAACCAGATCGCCTCGGCCACCGCGCGGCCCGGGTCCGTGATCGGCCTGCATTTCTTCTCGCCGGCCAACGTCATGAAGTTGCTGGAGATCGTGCGCGGCGACGAGACTACGGACAGCGTGATCGCCACGTCCATGCAACTGGCCAGGAGAATCGGCAAGGTGGCCGTGCTGGTCGGCGTGTGCCCGGGCTTTGTGGGCAACCGCATCCTGGGCCAGCGCCAGCGCGAGGCCAACCAACTGATCTTCGAAGGCGCCACGCCCTGGGCGGTGGACCGCGTGCTGTACGACTTCGGCTTCCCGATGGGGCCATTCGCGATGAGCGACCTGGCCGGCCTGGACCTGGGCTGGAACAAGGACAAGTCCACCGGCGCCACGCTGCGCGAAGTGCTGTGCGAGATGGGCCGGCGCGGCCAGAAGACCGGCGCCGGCTTCTACGACTACGACGGGCAGCGCACGGCGCAGCCGTCCCCACTGGTGGAGGGCGTGATCCGCGACTTCGCCCGGAAGAAGGGCATCGCCCCCCGCGAGGTGTCGGACGACGAGATCCTGGAGCGCTGCATCTATCCCATGATCAACGAGGGCGCCAAGATCCTGCAGGAGGGCGTGGCCGTGCGTGCCTCCGACATCGACGTGGTGTGGATCAACGGCTACGGCTGGCCCGTGTACCGCGGCGGCCCCATGCACTACGGCGAGCGCATCGGCCTGCCCAAGGTGCTGTCCAGGATGCGCGAGTTCGAGGCCCGGCATGGGCCGCAATTCAAGCCCGCGAAGTTGCTGGAAGAACTGGTGGCCAGCGGCCGCAAGTTCAGCGACCTGAGCCCACTGGCCCGAACCCCGGCATTCCAAGCCTGACGGCTGGCCGGCACGCCAGCCGCAGGGAAGGCTGCGCCCATTTTTCATCCAAAGGAGCCGCGATGGACCTGGAGTACAAAGAGGAAGACCTTCGTTTCCGCGCAGAGGTGCAGGCATTCTTTCGCGAGAACCTGCCCAAGGAACTCAGCGACAAGGTGCGCGCGCGCCGCCACCTGAAGCGTGAGGACGCCGTGCGCTGGCACAAGATATTGGCCAAGAAGGGCTGGATCGCGCCGGGCTGGCCCCGGCAGTACGGCGGCACGGGCTGGAGCGCCATGCAGCGCCACATCTGGGCCGAGGAATACGCGCTGGCCTATGCGCCGCCCACGCTGTCGTTCGGCCTGAACCTGCTGGCCCCGGTGCTGCTCGGCTTTGCCAGCGAGGAGCAAAAGCAGCACTACCTGCCGCGCATCTACGACGCCGAGGACTGGTGGTGCCAGGGCTATTCGGAGCCGGGCGCCGGCTCGGACCTGGCCTCGCTCAAGACGCGCGCCGTGCGCCAGGGCGACCACTACATCGTGGACGGCCAGAAGACCTGGACCACGCTGGGCCAGCACGCCGACATGATCTTCTGCCTGGTGCGCACGAGCGCGCAAGGCCCCAGGCAGCAGGGCATCTCGTTCCTGCTGATCGACATGAAGACGCCGGGCATCACGGTGCGGCCCATCATCACGCTGGACGAGGCGCACGAGGTCAACGAGGTCTTCTTCGACAACGTGAAGGTGCCGGTGGCCAACCTGATCGGCGAGGAGAACAAGGGCTGGACCTACGCCAAATACCTGCTCGGCCACGAGCGCACGGGCATCGCGGCGATCGGCAATTCCAAGCGTGAACTGAAGGTGCTCAAGCGCCGCGCGGCCAAGGCCCGGGTCAACGGCAAGCCGCTGCTGCAGGAGCCGCAGTTCGCCGCGCGCGTCGCCGATGTCGAGATCGAACTCATGGCGCTGGAGATGACGGCGCTGGGCCTGGTGGCCGATGGCGCCAGCAGCAAGATCGGCCCCGAGGCCTCGCTCCTGAAGATTGGGGGCACGCAGATCTCCCAGGAGATCAGCCAGTTGCAGCTCGAATCCGCCGGCCCCACGGGCCTGGCTTTCGATCCGGCCTACCTGGACGGCCGGACCGACCACGCCGTGAACGGCGACGACGACGCGGCGCCGCTGGCCGCGCACTACTTCAACCTGCGCAAGATCACGATCTTCGGTGGCTCCAACGAGGTCCAGCGCAACGTGATTTCCAAAATGATTCTGGGTCTGTAAGGGGACAAGCATGGATTTGCGACTTTCCGAAGAACAGCAGCAGTTCGCCGACTCGCTGCGCCGCTGGATCGAAAAGGACTACACCTTCGAGGCGCGGCTGAAGATCATCCGGTCCGACGCCGGCGTATCGCAGCCCGCCTATGCCGCGCTGACCGAACTGGGCGCGCTGGCGCTGGCCGTGCCCGAAGAGGCCGGCGGCATGGGTGGCAGATCCGAAGACCTCATGATCGTCATGAAGGAGATCGGCCGCGGCCTGGTCGTGGAGCCTTATTTCGCGACCATCCTGGCCGCCGAGTTCTTCAAGCAGGCCGGCGCGCACAAGCCCATCCTGGAACGCGTGGCCGCCGGCGACATGAAGCTGGCCTGCGCGCTGAACGAGAAGGGCGCCGGGCACGAGCTGTTCAACATCGGCCTGGCGGCGCGCCAGGACGGCGCGGGCTATGTGCTGAACGGCGCCAAATGCTCGGTCGTGCACGGCGGCCAGGCCGACGGCTTCGTGGTCTCGGTGCGCAGCGGCGGCGGGCAGCGCGACCGCGATGGCATCACGCTGGTCCATGTGCCGCGCGCTGCGCAGGGCCTCACGGTGACGGACTTCCGCACCTTCGACGGCCAACGCGGCGCCGACCTGGCGTTCGCCGATGTGCGCGTGCCGGCGTCCGCCGTGGTCGGCCAGGCCGGGCAGGGCTGGGACATCCTGGAGGCCGTGACCGACTACGGCGTGGCGCTGTTGTGCGCGGAGGCGGTCGGCGCCATCGAGCAGGCCAATGCGCTGACGCTGGACTACCTCAAGACACGCAAGCAGTTCGGCGTGCCGATCGGCACCTTCCAGGTGCTGCAGCACCGCATGGCCGACATGTACATCCACCAGGAGCAGGCCAGGTCGATCACGGTACTGGCTGCGGTCAAGGTGCAGACCGCCGCGCCGGATGAGCGCCGCAAACTGGTCTCGGCCGCCAAGGTGCGCGTGGGCAAGGCGCTGCAATTCGTCGGCCAACAGGCCATCCAGATGCACGGCGGCATGGGCATGACCAACGAAATGTCCATCTCCCATTATTTCAAGCGGCTGACCGCCATTGAGATGACGCTGGGCAACACCGACTTCCACCGAAGTCGATTCATCAGCCAGCCCGGTTTCGCGGCTGTCTGATGGGCAACCGGGCCTGTCACTCTGACACGCCCTCGTCCTCCGGCCGGGCCTGCGCCCGGATAGATCCTCTGCAGGGAATGTGGGGCTGCGCCTATCCGGGGCAGGCTCGTGTCCGTCGGTTCGCGTCGATAGCAACGAGCAAAGGAGTTTCGTGATGAAAAGATGGGTAGTGACCTGGGTCGTGGTGGCTGCTTCGGCCAGCCCCGCATACGCCCAGTCTTCGGTGCGGATTTCGGGGTCCGTCTACGGCGGTGTCGGCTTGAACTGGGGCGGGCCGTCGCGCACGCACTTGGCAAGCCCCGGATCCATCATGTTCAGCGGCAAGGAAGATATGGGTGGCGGCAACGCCGTGCTGTTCAAGCTGGAGAACGGCTTCAATGCCGGCACCGGCACGAACGCCAGCGCGACGACCTTTTTCGACAAACAGTCCTTCGTCGGGCTGCAGGGCGATTGGGGTACGCTGCGCGCCGGGCGCGTCTACACACCGGCCTTTGCCACGCTGGCGCTGGTGGCCGACCCGAGCGGCACCTTTTCCGTGCTGACCAGCACCGGCCTGATGGAAAGCCATGGCGTGCGGCTGAACAACGGCATCATCTACAACTCGCCCGGCTTCGACCCGTGGACCTACCGGCGCACCGGCGTGTATGGCGCGCTGGCGCATTACTTCGGCGAATCGTCGACCGGCGGCGCGTCACGCAACGCGGCGACGGGTGTGAACCTGGGCTATGGCAAGGGGCCGCTGGTGCTGGAACTGTCGCACCAGCGCACCAACCGGTACACCTCGGAGAGGCTGGACGTGGATGCGCGCAGCACGCTGCTGGCGGCGAACTACGATTTCGGCCCGGTCACCGGCTACATCGCGTATTCGGACAACGACGCGCGCAACGTGATCGCCGGCGTAAAGACCAAGGACAGCAACGACCTCCTGCTCGGGGCGACAGTGCCGGTCGGCGTGGGCCTGGTGACGGTGTTGTACGTCCGCAAGCACGACAAGCGGGCCGTCGACAACGACGCGAACCTGATCGGTGCGGCCTACGACTACCCGCTGTCCAAGCGCACGAAATTCACGATCGGCTACGCCAGGATCCACAACCAGAACCCTGCCAACCACTACAAGTTGGCCAACGGCTATACGGGCACGACAGCGGCCAACGGCGGCACCTCGGCCGTGCAACTGGGCGTGACGTACAGGTTCTGACCGGCCAGGCGCCGCAGGCCGGGCCGGCTTGCGGCGCCCTCAGTCGGAGCAGATCCCATGGAAGAAGGGCTTCAGGTACAGCGCAACCGCGTCGGTCTTTTCGGACCCGGGCACCCACTTG
>Ga0081606_1000296_pt1 | contig 23323 bp, 21 predicted proteins | sample EareggfetidaYelm_FD_71127 | JGI IMG/M metagenome (GOLD analysis project Ga0081606, IMG submission 71127) | Earthworm egg capsule microbial community from the University of Washington, USA - E. fetida Yelm (SPADES assembly) (version 2) | ecosystem: Host-associated > Annelida > Reproductive system... | reverse complement strand
CAGTTCGCGGGCCGTTGCCAACACGTGCCCGACCAGTGGCACACCCGCCAAAGGATGTAGGAGTTTCGGTGTTGCGGACTTCATCCGGGTGCCCTGCCCGGCTGCGAGCACGACGATGGCAAGCTTCATATCCACGCTCCGCCACCAGGATTCGAACCTAGTCCTCACAGCTCCAAAGGCTGCCGTGCTACCGTTACACTATGGCGGATCGCGCCGACCGGTCGCGCGGCGCTCCTCCAAGTCTGCCAGACCTCAAGCGGGTTTGCGTGCCGCCGTGTGTTCAGGTTTGACGTGCAGCACTCGATGGTGTTGTGGTTGTAGACGGTGTCGGTAGGTTTCTGTTGGGGTCCGTGTTCAAGGTAGAAGCGCAGCCCTTGGCTCAGTGAACACGCACACCACCGGGTGTTGCGCTTCCGCCTTGAACACGGAACTCGCGCAATACCCGCTGGCTTGAATCAACTGGCGGAGGAGGAAGAGTTCGCTGCGGTGGATGCGAATAGTGTAAGGGAAACATTCAAGCGGGCACCGGTAGATTCGGACTGCGTCGACTGCTGCTCAGGCTTGCCGACGCGTCAGGAGGTAGAGCAGATGAGGTCACTAGGGCGTGATTGCGTGTCGGCAATGACGACGAGCCGATATCTTGCACCTGATCTGCTTCGAGGCTTGGCAATGCTCCTGCTTGTGCTCACGAACGTGCCACTTATTCTGTCTACTATCCGTTACCTGCAGGTTTCAGGGTTGAGCCCGCACTTTGGTGGAACGTGGAACGACCTCGCCGTGACTGTTTTCTTTGCAACCCCCACTATCACAGACGAAAGGTGATAATACATGTCAGTTCTAGGTGATTTTCGATCCGTAATGAAGTGCGCAGAGCACGCAGCCCGGTCTGCACAAACAGAAGTAGGCCCAGAGCATGTTATCTACGCTTTCGCCCAGACCGTGGGGGTTTCAGATCTGGAGGCAAGGGCCGTTCTGGAGTATGGGCAGAGTCGGAACTGGGAGCGCTCCGGTGTGAACAAGCGTCGGGGTCTTTTCGGGCCGAAAAGACCGGGCTGCGGTGTGAGCCTTCGACGTGCGATTCAGAGTGAGACCGCGGCTGGAAGGGTAACGATTGCTTCGGTTCTGCTTCTGCTTCACGGTCAGGGTGAACTCCGTGACCTCGACCATTCTGTAACTGAGGTAGGTGGCAACCTTGAAAAGTGGTTGAGACAATATGCTGAGTGATGAACCAACCCTCGTGATCCTGCAGGCGCGTTCACTCTCCAAGAGAGTGGACGCGTTGACGATCCTGACTGACGTGTCTTTCGATGTTTTCTCGGGTGAAGTCGTGGGTCTAGTGGGCCCCAATGGTGCCGGGAAAACGACACTGATGCGAGTTCTCGCAGGACTGTATGAGGCCTCAGTCGGCTCCGCCGAGGTACTGGGAGCCGCGCTCGGTACCTCCTCCGCGAGAAGAGCGTTGAGCCTCATGCCAAAGAATCCGGATCTCTATCCAGGGCTCAGTTCAACGCGGGTCACCTCTCCGACTACATCTTGCGGATGTCTCGTGGGTCTTGCAAAGCCCAGAAGGCCCACGGGTGGGCGTGCTTTTGCACGGCGCGATGTCTGCTGTTCTCGCTTTGATAGGGTCATCGTCGGCCTCGGCGATCGCTCTGACTGTGCGGGGAGAAAATCCCATCTACGGCGTAGTGTCGGGCGTTTCTATCGCCAGTCTCATGCTCCTTCTGCGCGGTGTATCGTTGTCCTCGCACCTCATAGGTCTCGTAGCACCCCGGCTGGTACAGATGCTGCTACCGTTCGTGCTTATCGCCGCCGCCGTCCTCTTCTGGGCGGCATCACTCGGGAGCCGACTCCTGGGTATAGGCGCTGTAACGGCAGACGGCCGTGGGCCGCTCGCAGTCTTCCGCGGCCCTATCGATGGCATCTTGACACCTGAGCGCGGACGGTCGCCCTATTGCGTTGCGCTTGTGATCATCGCGATTCTTGCGCTTGGCATGGTCACGGCGAATGCCCAACGCCTCGTTGAGCCCGCTGTTCATGAGAGCATCATTGCACATCAACTATCGCAGGCGCTAGCCGGGAACAACGCGATGCGTGCAATGCAAAGCCGTGGATTTAAAACCGGGATTGTGTCCTGGAAAAGATGGCCCAATTCGCCAGTCGGTGCTCTTTTAGTGAGCCACCTTGCTCAGACGAGGCGTCGATTCTGGCCCTGCGTTATGAGCCTCTTTGCCTTCTTATTACTAGTTGCACTCTCCGCAATATTGAAAGATATCATACCGATGCCAACAGGAATTCTTCTTGTTCTTCTACTACTGACTGTGGCATCGCCTTCTCAGCCGACCGCCACCGACCTAGAACATCAGCATCTATTACTCTCTGGCGTCTCATTGTCACGAGCGGGCTTTCTCGGAATCGGGCTAAATGGAGCGCTCGAGTTTCTTATTACACTGCCCGCGGTTCTCCTCTGGAGTGGGCTCTACTACGGCAACATACTGGGTCCCACTCTTTTTGCGCCACTGCTTCTTTTGTGCTGCCTCATGAGTTCGCTGTCAGGGCTTGCCGCTCACGCATTCTCGGAGATGCTGATCGGCAGGGCGATCGCTGCGTTTTTGCTGTGTGCAACACCGCTTTTGGGCGCAGTTTCTGCCCTCGTCGTGTACGGAGATGCCTACGATGTAATTCGAGCATTTCTCACATTTTCCGGCACTATTGTTGTGACTGGCTCTATTTACGCAGGTATCGCCCAGGCTGTCTTCTCCGGGTTTGGAGTCAAAGACTCGGATCGGTGAACAGAATCTAGCCTGCCGATGGCAACAACAGCACCGAGGTAGACAGGCGCGGACAAGGTAGACCCGATCATCGTTGTCCAGGCACAAGCCCGCCAGGAGCATAGACAAGCAGGGACGGGGCAAACGGACACTGACGGGCACAAACGGAGCGAGATATGACGAGTACAGGCGGGCGGGCACAACGGACACAACACTAAAGCTCTATACAGATAAAACGCACACGGTCCCGAAACAATCTGCCTGGATATCACGTTGCAACTCAGGTGGACCTCACACTCGCCTGCCGAGTGGACTGGCCCTCAACCCGGACCGGTCAACCCGGAGATCGCACTTCGGTGGTGTCGGCGGCGGCCCTCAACCCGGACCGGTCAACCTTGCATCGGCGGTCAGCACCCGCATCGCACCCCAGGTCAGCCCTCAACTCCGACTGAACAACCCACACTGATACGCAGCAAGGCATGGAACGCTTAACCGCCGAGCGAAGATGCTGGACAGCCCACGCCGACACGAGACAAGGGTCAACGTAGTCGTGGGCGGGGTGAGGGACACGACCGTGGACAGCCCACGCCGGCACGAGACAGGGTCCAGCCTCAAGAGACCGAAGACCCACGTCCTCTAGCTCCCCTGTCCAGAAAGTAACAAAAGTATTGTAAGTACTTGTAGTTTGCCATCTGCTTCGGTAGTCTCTACGCACCAGGTCATCAGGCGTCGGCTTTCCGCCCCACCCCAAGGAAGTGATGAGGAGCAAAATGACGAAGATTAGAGGCACAGCACTCGCAGGGATCGCTGTCGTGTCGCTGGTACTCACCGGATGTGCCACGAACGCGGGTGGTGGTGCCTCGGCTGCACCTGCCAGCTCGGGTAAGGTCACATGGTGGGGCTGGACCCCGGATACTCCCGTGGCCGAGCAGTACATTGCCGCTTTTAACAAGGAATACCCGGATATCAAGGTTACGTACAAGAACTTTGAGAACGTCGATTTTCGCACGTCACTGACGCCTGCCCTCGACTCGGGCAAGGGGCCGGATGTTTTTGATCTTTCACCTGCTGGCGGATCCGCGGATGAATGGGGATCGTACGCAATTGATGTCGCACCTCTTGCGAAAGAGACGCTCGGGTCAGACTGGGAGTCAAAATTTGGTGCCAGTTATGCCAAACAGCTTACCGACTCAAAAGGCCGACAGGTTGCGTTACCACTGGGTGGGATGGCGGCAGGCTTCATATGGGTTAACCAAAACATCCTCCAGGCAGCCGGAGCTGCGATACCGACTGACTACAACTCGTGGGCCGCAACGTGCAAGAAGGTTACCGATATTGGCAAGACTTGTGTGGCGATGGGCGCTGGTGGTGCCGATACTTTCCCGACCGAGATGTATCACTCGATTGCGAATTCAGTGGATCCTTCATATTTCATTAAGGCAGCGACAGGTAAAGCTAAGTGGAATGATCCGGAAGGCATTCAAGTTCTCCAAATTTTTAAAAAGATGAAGGAGGACGGCATCATTGCTTCCAATGTGTTGGATGGTGGTCAGTACCCACTTGCAAACAATTCATTCATGAAGGGTGATGCCGCAATGGTACAGATGGGTTTCTGGTATACGCAATACACTGGTGCCAACTCATGTAAAAAGGCTATGGAAGCTGCTGGTGTCAGTAATCCAACTTGTTTTGTTCAGTTGCCAGCCGCATTCCCAGATGTCGCAGGTAAGGGCAAGGGTTCCGCATATTTTGGTGAGGTCGACTACGGACTTGCGATCAATGCTGAGTCCCCGAATATCGCGGCGGCAAAAACCTTTGTCGCATGGATGACGATGTCAAAAAATGGACAGCAGAACGTCGCAAACGCGCTCGATCTTCTGCCCTCTCTTCAGGGAGTGACTCCGGACTGGTCGACACTGACACTGTCCAACAATGCTGTACAAAAACCTCTTATTGAGAAGCTGATTGTGGACAGTACTGCCACTACTCAGTCTCGTCAGTGGCAGGCCACCAAGGAGACACTAGACGCGATGGTGGTGGCAATTCAGCAGGTTCTTGATCCGACCGTCAAGATGTCGATTGAAGATATTGCGGCGGGGCAGCAGAAATCGTCCAAAACAAGTACCGTGGGTGTCGGCTAGACTCTGGTGCACGGGTTGAGCGGAACATCTGCTATGACCGTAACGGCAACCGGGGGTGACAGTTCGCTAATGGCTACCCTCAGAGCACCAAGACGGAGTGGGCAGAGCCGACGACGGATCGTCCACCTCCTCCCTGGCGGGCTCGCGTGGATTCTTCCCGGCTTTATCATCTCGGTTGGACTCATTTACTACAGCATTTTCTACGCTGGATACCTTTCCTTCTTTGAATGGGGAGGTGGTCGACGTCCCATGATTCCAGTTGGTGCCAAAAACTATCTCCAGGTTCTCAGTGATCCGATTTTCTGGAGTGCTATTTTCAACACTGCGGTCTACTTTGTTGCCGTTTTCACCGTCCAGGTCGTCGGAGGCGTCCTTTTTGCTGCGGCGATGCATTCAAAAATATTCTTAGCAAACATGTACAAGATCATCATCGTCATCCCGGTCGTCGTCGCACCAGCAACTCTCGCACCAGCGCATATTCAAGTCTGGCAGACAGATGGCACATTTAATCACATACTTGAAGGCCTTGGTTTGGGGTTTTTCACACAGGGGTGGATCGGACAGTCGACCACATCACTGCTTGTCGTAACACTTGTCGGCTGTTGGGGTTCGGTTGGTTTCGGATTCATTCTCTACTATGCCGGCATGGCTCAGGTTGACCCGGAAATGCTTGAGGCAGCCCGGATCGATGGTGCAGGAAATTTGCGGATCTTGTTTTCGATTGTTGTACCTAATCTTCGAGCGATCACCGTTTCGTTGGCGATACTGAACTTCATTACCGCACTCAAACTTTTTGATAACGTGTGGTTGCTTACTCAGGGAGGTCCGGCGCACTCATCCGAATTCCTCGGTACCATGATCTATACAGAGATCGCAGGCACGTCACGCAATCTTGGCCTAGCGACCGCAATGTCAGTGATCCTGCTTGTTATTGCAATATCAGTATCTGTGATTATTCAACTCCGCGCTCGTGAACGAGCTTCTGTCGGTTAGGATGTGAATGATGTTTGAAACCCGTTCGCTTCGAGCACGACTCTTTCTGCAGTTTGGAGTCACGATCGCGGTGGTTCCCTTCCTTATTCCGATTTATGCGATGGTGTCACGGTCATTTGCCGGAGGAGGATGGGGGAACTATGCAGCGGTTATTGGTGTACCGGGTTTTCTCCAGTTTTTCTTGAACTCTGCCATCGTCGCCGGAGGATCGATCATACTCATTTACCTGGCCACCATGACAGCGGCATTTGGATTTTCAAAGCTTCGAGTCTGGCGCAAAGAAGTTCTGTTCTGGATGATGATGATAGCTTTGACGCTGCCCGAAATCGTTTTAATTGCACCGTTGTATGCGACAGCCGCGCAGCTCGGCCTACTTGGCACATTCTGGTCGGTAATACTTCCCATCGCAGCCCTTCAGATTCCTTTTACAGTGCTCATCACCCGCGGCTACGTGGATGGCATCCCAGACACACTGTTCGAGGCCGCACGTCTTGATGGTGCCGGCACATTTCGCGTGTTCTGGTCGATTCTCGTGCCACTTTCACGTTCGATGGCGGTCGCTCTGATTGTCTTGGTTCTCATCAACGCCTGGAACTCTTACCTCCTTCCAAAGGTGTTCCTGTCCAGTGATGACATGGGAGTGGTGACTCTTTTACCGGATTTCTTCCGACGCCAGTACAACGATGACATCCCAAAGATCCTTGCCGCAGCAGTTGTCACAGCGATTCCGACGATAGTCACATATGTCGCGCTGCAGAAACACTTTGAGCGAGGGATGGCGGCAGGTGCCATCCGATAGGAGGCTTGTCGCAGCAAGGTGAGTCTGTACATGCGTGAGTTGGCCCTCACAACACGCCATTGACGAGAGCAAGAAGCTGGTGAGTCTGTATATGCGTGAGTTGGCCGATAGCACCCGATAGGGATCTTGTCCTGGCAACGCGCTCCATGCGATGGCCCTGCTAGTGGGCACCATCCGATAGGAAGGTGGCGGGTGCCGCGACCGACTGTGATGCAACTGGCAGCCATGTGTGGTAGCGTTTGGGCCGCTACTAACCAACAATCGAATGGGGTGAGTTGATGAGCGGAATTGCACTCGCCATCCCGGCTAGTGGTAACGGTGACCATTTCCTTGACTCGCTTGTTCATGCGCTCGCTGACCTACTAATCCAGAATGGGATGAGTCTCATCACGAAGGTGATTGCGGATGGCCAGGACGAGGAACAGTTGTATCGTCACTGGGCCCGTGTTGGCGGGATTTCTGGGGTAGTCCTGCTGGAAGTTCGCGCTAACGACCACCGTGTGAAGCTGCTGCGCTCGCTGGGGATACCATTCGCTGCTGTTGTGGACGCAACTCTCGAAGTGGACTTCCCGGCCGTGATTGTTGACCTTGCCGCATCGATATCGGTTCTTCGGCGTTTTCTCGCTGCGCGCCCTCATCGGCGAGCCTTCTATATAACTCGGCCGGTTGAGCGTGTCACAACCCTGTCTAACACCGCCTTAATCGAAGCCATTGCCGCCGATGATCTGTTCGATGTGGTGGAGACCGAACACAGCGTGGACGCTGCGCTGACAACCGGGTCAACAGCATCAGCGACAGGGCCGGTGACGCTGGTTTTTGACAGCGATGTACACGCGGTGGCAGCTCTCGCAGCGTTTCACACAAGGGGAATCAGCGTGCCAGAAGATGTGGCTATTGTGTCGTGGACGAACTCCGCGCTGTGCCAAAGTGCCCGACGATCGATTACCGCACTTGATCGCCGGGGTGGTGAGATCGGAACCCTCATCGGCGCGCGGATTATTGGCGCAATTGCAGGCGATCAGGTATCCCACGACCGCGCACCTGAACCGTTCATCATCGTTGGTGAGACCGCATGAGTTCGGTTCAGCGGCTCGGCCCCTCCTCTGCGAACACTCGCAGCGCGATTCTCGACATGATCCGCTCAAGTGGAACCGTGAGCAGAATAGAGCTTGCAGAAATGTCGGGCCTGACAGCAACATCAATTACACGGATCGTCAAGTCGTTGATCGAGGACAACCTCGTGGTTGAGACGGGATTTGGTGACCCTACCGGTGGAAAGCGCCGAAGCATCCTTGAACTCAACCCGCAAGCTCGCTTTGCGGTGGGTCTCGCACTGGATGATGCCCGACTAACGTATGTTGTTGCCAACCTGGGCGGCAATATTGTCGGCCAACTCGTTTCCGCCGGACTTGGGCAAAAAACTCCGAGCATTGAGATCGTCCGAATAGCAGAGGAGTTGAAGCAGCTTTTCACTCAACTTGACATACCTGTTTCCCATGTTGTCGGGGTAGGGTTGGCGGGAGCAGGACTGGACCTTGGTGCTGGTGCGGAACGCCTGTCAGTCACAGCCGACGAGTGGGATTCGTTCGCGATTCAGGAAGCGCTCGAATCGCGAATTGGACTCCCGGTTGTACGTGACAACGACGCTGCGTGCGCTGCTCTGGGGCAATTCTGGGTTGGACGAATCCCCGCAACACAGGATTTTGCGACACTGTACATGTCGAACGGGTTTGGGTTGGGGCTCATGGTCGGAGGCGGGGTTAGTCGAGGCGCATCATCCAATGTTGGCGAGATCGGTCACATGATCGTTGATATCAATGGGCCCGATTGCTGGTGTGGCTCACGCGGCTGTTTGGAGGCAGTGGCCGCGCCACGCGCAATTGTCGCACAGGCGATGAGGAACCCCGGTTTGTCCACTGAACTAGATCTTCACGGTGGTGACAACAAACTGCGTCACGACTACAACGCAATAGCGCGGGCCGCCGCGAGCGGTGAACCGCGTGCTGTTGCCCTGATAGAGCAGTCGGCCCAATTCGTTGCAGCCGCGATTCTTTCGGTCGTTAATGTGCTCGACCTCGACCGTGTCTACCTTGCTGGACCCGGATTCGCAGATGCCGGGGCTATTTATGTCCGATTGATCCGGGATCTTGTCACCCGACTCGCCAGAACCCGTTCCGTGCACGGCGTCGCGGTTGAGCTGTCTGACCCGGGGTTAGACCCAGCCGCGCTGGGAGCAGCAACGTTGGCGCTCCAGCACACTCTGATCCCGCACAAGCGGTTTGAGCGACGGCAGTGAGCAACCAGGGCGGCTCATAACTCTGTCCTCCCGCAGGCGATTGGGGCGATCATAGACTTCCGGGATTGAAGCACCGGCCTGACTCTCGCTCATACGCTGAGACCGGTTCTGGGTTGCGGTAGGAAACTTACTATCAAAAAGTTATATAGTTAGACCGGCGAGGGTCGTCTTCCCTCGGGCCTGACTCGCTTCGCAGAAAGGACTGCTGCTCGTGGCCATTCAATCCGTCTTCATCAATGTCACTGACATCACCCGTTCGGTAGATTTCTACACGACCTACCTCGACCTCGTACCCGTTGAGGTCACAGCCAACACCGCGATTCTCGATGGGGTGACCGCAACCCTGCGACTCATTCGGGTGGCGGCAGGCTCAGCCTCCACGTGGTGCCCGGACGACCTGCAAACTGGGTTTCGCCACCTCGGCTTTAAAGTGGCCGATCTTGATGATCGGGTGACACGTCTCCACGCTGGCGGTGTGCCCTTCCATCTGGAGCCGATCAACGCCGAAGGTGGTGTGCGCATCACCTTCTTTTTCGACCCGGATGGCACGTTGCTTGAGCTTGTCGAAGGGGCACTGCAGTACCAGGAGACCTATGATCGCGATGCGGTCGAAAGGGACTGGGGGCTAGCAACTCCGGTCCGACCACGGTTTGACCACATAGCCGAAACGGTCACGGATCTCCGGGCAACAACAGACTATTTCAGCCAACTCGGATACCGTCTCATGGCGGGGATTCACCAGCCGGGCGATCCTCGCGGGTTTGAGATAAATTTTCTTCGAGATGGGGACAGTTCACTCGAGATCTTCTCGTTCGATCGCGCAGAGAAGTCTCACCGCGAACCCCAGTTCTCCGCCCCCGGTTTCGCCGCTGTGGAATTCGACGGAACGGTACCAGTCTCGGCAATACCCATTGGCGAGGCGTACGGACTCGAACTCTTTGCTGACGCAGATGGGCTCGTCCACGCAGCAACCAAGTTGTGATAATGCGCTGGGAAATGAACCCCCTCGGGCAGACCGGTCTGTATGTGAGCCCCATCACGCTGGGCGGCGCACCGCTGGGTAGCATGCCGGAGAACTTCGGCTACTCGGTCACAGAGCAAGCCGCGGTCGATCTGGTGTGTGCTGTCCTTGACAGCGATATTCGAACAATTGATACCTCGAATGGCTACGCCGCAGGTCGCAGCGAACTGCGCATCGGTCGGGCGATCACCAAATATGGCGGCATGCCCGCGGATGTCACGGTTATGACAAAAGTTGATCCTAACGGGAGTGACTTCAGCGGTGACCGAGTTCGTCGCTCGCTTGCGGAGAGTCGCGAACGACTCGGTATCGCGCCGTTACCGGTTGTGCATCTTCACGACCCAGAGTTTCACGACTTCAACCAGCTGAGTGCTCCGGGGGGAGCAATTGAAGCGCTCGTCAAAGCGCGTGACCGTGGCGAGATTGGTCACATTGGTCTGGCGGGAGGCAATGTGCACGCAATGGCACGATTCCTTGATCTTGGTGTGTTCGAAATCCTGCTCATTCACAACCGCTGGACTCTCGTTGATCGAAGTGCCGGAGAACTGCTGGAACAAGCATTCGCGCGAGGAATGGCAGTGGTTAATGCTGCCGTTCTCGGCGGAGGAATCCTTACAAATGCGGGCGCGAAAAAGACCTACTATGGGTACCGACCGGCATCGCAGAATACCCTGGTGGCTATTTCCAAAATGCGCGAGGTCTGCCGCCGTTGGGGAACGGATTTGAGCACGGCAGCGATTCGCTGGTCTACCCGTGAACGCCGATGCAGCTCGACCATCGTTGGAATGAGCAATATAAGTCGAATTGAATCAACGATCACGGCTGCAACCGCAGAATTTCCTGATGACTTTTGGAATGAGTTGGAATCCCTCCTACCTCCTGCCGAGAACTGGCTTGACCACATCCAACCATAGAACCTTATAGCCTGCACCACTGTTGCCTGTCTCAATAGAAACGAGAAAATATGCTCCTCAAAGAATGTGCAGCTTTGGACAGCGCACCGCATATTCGTCGCGCTCAGCAAAAACTGAAACAATAACTGACTAGCCCCTCTAAAGCTGGTTACCCCTCTCCCTCCAAAAAACTCCCCAAACAACCCTCAATATCAAGGAGAAATGAAAATGCAACGTTCAGACTTCGGTGGCTCGTTTGTATGGGGCACTGCAACGGCTGCATACCAAATAGAAGGTGCGGTGTCTGATGGCGGGCGCGGCCCCAGTATTTGGGACACTTTTACCCGCAAACCGGGAGCGATCCTGGGAGGAGATAATGGTGATATCGCCGATGATCACTACCATCGCGTCGGCGAAGATGTTGCACTGCTAGCCGACCTGGGAATAAATGCTTATCGATTCTCCATCTCCTGGCCAAGAATCCAACCGGATGGCACTGGACCGGGCAACCGCACGGGACTCGGGTTCTATCGTGATCTTGCCGAGCAGCTTCTCGCACACTCGATGACACCGTGGGTCACGCTTTACCACTGGGATCTGCCGCAGGCCCTGGAAGACAAAGGCGGGTGGCTGGAACGGGAAACCGCGTATCGATTTGCCGACTACTCGGCGATTGTTGCGGAAGAACTTGGTGATATTGTCACCAACTGGATCACTCTCAACGAGCCGTGGTGTTCTGCCTTCCTCGGGTACGCCAGCGGGGTACATGCACCCGGTCGACAGGTCGCAACTCAGTCGGCTCACGCCGCTCACCACCTGCTGTTAGGGCATGGGCTGGCGGTTCCGAGAATTCGCAGAGCCGCTCCGGAGGCCCGCGTCGGAATCACACTCAACCTGTACCCTGTCAATGCCGCGAGCGACAGTGAGGCAGATCGGGATGCTGCGCGCAGGATTGATGGATTGAGCAATCGCTTCTTTCTTGACCCTCTCTTCAACGGCACCTATCCGACGGATGTGATTGCGGATCTCGATCAGGTTGACTGGTTCACATCGACCACCGCATCGGCTGACCTTGACGCTATAACAGCTCCGATAGATTTTCTCGGGATCAACTATTACAGCCGCCACACCGTGGTTGCCGGTTCATCGGTGAGTGGAGCGAGCGCTTTCCCAGGGAGTGAGTCGGTTCAATTCATTGAAACGGGCGCTCCGCAGACGCAAATGGGCTGGGAGATTCATCCAGACGGTCTTATTGACGTGCTCGCTATGGCACACGAGAAGGCACCACAGTTACCGCTGTATGTTACCGAGAATGGGTCGGCCTACGAGGATATTGTGGCTGCTGATGGAACAATCAATGATGAGGCTCGCACCGACTACCTATCCAAGCATATTGACGCCTGCAAGAACGCGATCGAGAGAGAGATTCCTCTCGCTGGCTACTTCGTGTGGTCATTTATCGACAACTTCGAGTGGGCCATGGGTTATTCCCGCCGATTCGGCATAGTCTTTGTTGACTACGCAACACAGGTGCGCACCCCCAAGCGAAGCGCCCTGTGGTACGCAGAGTTCCTCGGTGGCAGACTAAATTCTGGTTGATGCGTCATTTTCTTAGAAGACGCGTCCTCGAGAAATTCGCAGAAATGTTGCCGGGTCGAAGCAGTGGATGCGTGCTCGAGTTGTGATGATGTCGACGCGATCACCGGGTGCGCACGTACCAAATCCGGGCACACGGACCATAAACTGCTGATCTCCGAGAGTGATAAGAACATCGGAAACGTTCCCCAGTGGTTCGACGGCTCGCACGACACCGTGCCCGTGCGTTCCCGGTTCGACCACACGCAAGTCACACTCCTCGGGACGAAATCCAACCCGGACTCGGTCGAGGCCGATCTCTCCCAGGTCAACCGTGAAAGTTGTTCCCGGCAGTGCGTACCGACCGTTTTTTGTTCGCAACGCGGTGAACAGATTCATCCGGGGTTTTCCCACGAACGAAGCGACGAATTCTGTTGCGGGCTCGTGATAGATCTCGAACGGTGTGCCGAACTGCTCCAACCGTCCGCGGCTCATAACCACGATCCGGTCGGACAGGGTCATGGCCTCTTCTTGGTCGTGCGTGACATACACACTTGTGGCACCGAGTTCCCGGTGCAAGAGTTTCAGCTCGCTTCGTGTTTGATCGCGAAGCAGCGCATCAAGATTCGAAAGCGGCTCGTCGAAAAGAAACACGGCCGGTCTCCGGGCAATCGCACGCGCGAGCGCAACCCGTTGACGTTGGCCACCTGACAGTTGCTTCGGCTTCGATTTTAACACTGATCGAATATCCAGACGAGATGCTGAATCAGAGACGCGTGCCTCGATCTCGTGCTTTGGCACCTTCCGCATGCGCAGGCCGAACGCTATGTTCTCGTACACGCTCATGTGCGGGTACAGCGCGTAATCCTGAAAAACGAATGCAAGATCCCGTTTGTCTGGTTCCAGGTCATCAACTTTGCGGCCGTCGATGAGAATCTCACCTGATGAAACATCTTCAAGACCGGCGATCATGTTGAGTGTTGTTGTTTTCCCACAACCGGACGGCCCGAGGAGTGAGACAAAGTGACCGCTCTCGATAACATAGGTCAAATCAGATACGGTGCTTTCTGCGGTCTTCCCTCGTCGAGTCTTGCCATACACTTTGCCAACACTGATAAGTTCAATCTGTGCCATGGTTAGCCTTTCACTGCGCCTTCGGTAAGGCCACGGATGATCCACTTCTGGGCGACAAGGGTGAGAACAAGAACCGGGATGGCGGTGATGACACCAGCGGTCGCGGCAGAGGTATAGTCCATCGCGAAAAGACCCTGGAATGCCGCAGTCTTCACCGGTAACGTCACGGCAGTGTTGCTGGTGAGCACCTTCGCGAGGAAGAAGTCACTCCAGCTGGTGATGAACGCTAGGATCGCTGTCGCAGCCATCCCGGGTGCCGCAAGTGGGAACGCGATCTTGTACATGATCTGTAGGCGATTGCAACCATCGATTCGCGCCGCCCGTTCTAGCGACGGTGGAATTTCCTCAAAAAAACTAACGAGCATCCATATCACCAGTGGCAAGATAAACGCCGTGTACGTGACGATAAGCCCAAGGAGATGGTCGTAGAGCCCAACCGAACGCAGCAGAATGAACAGCGGAACCGCGAGAACGATCACCGGGATGGCTTGTACGGTCATCATGCTGAGCAGAAGCGGCTGCCTGCCCCGGAACTTGAAGCGTGCGATGGCGTAGGCACAGGCTGCACCAGCGGCCATACACATGATTGTGGTCGAAAATCCAACGATCACAGAATTGGCTATGGACCCAAGAAACATCGGGTCAGAGAGAAGTCGCCCGTACGAATCCAGCGTGATGTTGGCGAGTGATAAATCGGGCACTCCCGCCTGGAGTGCGGTTGACGGATACAGGCTGTATGCAATCATCCACACAAACGGGGCAAGGAAGATGACCATCACCATGATAACCAAGGCACCGCAAGTCCACGCGGTGAGGTGATGCCTCAGGTTCCGCGATAACCACGACTCACGCATCAGCTTCACGTCTCTTCCGGTTAAAACCACCGAAAACAAGGATCCAGAACGCTGCGATGACCAGGACAAGAATCATAATTCCGACCGCCATCGCTGAGCCGTAACCACGATCGAGGTTGCTGAAGTTGGTCAGGTAGGCGAGGAAATTGATCGTCGTGGTTCCGCCAGCCGGTCCGCCAGAGCCTCCGGTGAGAACGTAAATTGTGTCGAACACCTTGAGCGACCACATCGATTGCACGATCAGTGCGAACATCAACGGCCCTCGGATGTTCGGCAGGGTGATCCGCCAGAACGTATTCCACGCATCGGCACCATCGATCGCAGCAGCGCGATAAAGGCTCCGCGGAACCCCCTGCAGCGCAGCGAGCATCAACAGACACAGAAAGGGGAGCAACTTCCACGTTTCTGCGAAAACGAGGATGTTCATCGTCGCTGCCGGATCTGATAGCCACTGCACACTGGCGCTAATGATCCCAAGGCTTTTCAGGATTGTGTTTGCAATGCCAACGCTGCCGTCAAAAATGAGCTTCCACATGATGCCGTTCACGACCGGCGGCACCGCCCAGGGCACAAGGAGAAGCACGCGCACGATTGTGCGGCCTCGAAACGTGCGGTTGAGTAGGATGGCGATACTGATCGCAAGCGCAACTCCGCCCACCACCGTTATGACAGAAAAGTACGCCGTCAGCCCCATAGCTTCATGAACGGCCGGGTCTGATACAAGTTGCTCGTAGTTAGCTAGCCCGATGGCACGGTGGTCAGCACCCAGCTTATCGTTCCACTGTTGAAACGACATGAAGATTGCATAGCCCATCGGATAACCGAGGAGCATCACGATGATGAGAACAGCTGGCGTGATCAGCAACAACCCGAATCGGGTCTCTCGCTTCCGTCCTAATTCTGCGAGCCCGGCCATCGTTCGCACCTGATACCGTCTACTTCTTGAGGTACTTCTTGACAAGGCCTTGAGCGGTCGTCTGGGCCGAGGCTAGCGCATCCTTTGGGCTTGTTTTTCCATTCATTGCGTTGATGATCTGGATGGACAGTGCCTGATCGAATTCGTTGCCCCACGGTGTGCCGTAGCGCTTCGTCACGTAGCGAGTTGTCTCCTTGTATGTCGTGAGTACCGGCAGGGCAGCCACAGCAGTCGGGGCTTCGAGCACACTCTTCGAGACGGGAAACCATCCCTCTTTTTCGACGATCTGCAACTGCACGGTCTCGGTTGCCACAAACTGGAGCCAGGCCAGTGCTGCCTCTTTGTTTTTCGAGTACTTGTTTATCGCGAAGCCTTCAGAGCCGTCGATCGATGCGGATGTCACCGAGATGCCGGGGATCAAACCGTTACCGAGAGAATCTTTCGTCAGTTTTGATGTGGCTGCCGTTGCGACAGCATACTGGAAGGGCCAGTTGAATACGATGCCCGTCGTCCCCCGAGCAAAAAGGTCTGCTAGATCAGATGCGTTGGTGATCTGCAGAGAAGCCGGATCCATCACTCTGTGCAGTTGCAGCAGCTCTACGAGTTTGGTCAGTCCTTCAACCCCTGCTTCGCCAGCAAAAATCGGATTGTAGTCCGCATCATACATCTCGCCACCGCAGATAAGAAGCATTCTTAAGAAGTTCTGATAGGCCCCGGCCGGGTTCCCCATGTCACATGCGTACCCGAATTGACTACCGGTTGTTAGTTTCTTTGCCAGTTTAACAAATTCATCCCAGTTCGCCGGTGCGACGTGAGGGTCAATCCCATTCTTCTTATAGATATCCTTATTCCAGAACATTGTCTGTACGCTCACAAATTTGGGAAGGCCGTATATCTTTCCCCGCCACGAGACAGCGTCCAGAGCTGGCTGGATCAGGTCACTCGGCACTGCCGTCTTGTCAAGTTCTTGGAGCCATCCGGCCTGACCGAACTCGGCCGACCATCCCGCCCAGGTCATGACGACGTCGAACGAGGCATCCTGCGCCGCGAACATCGTCGCCATCTTGTCGTGTAGATCGTTGAAATTCCCCTGCTGGTAGGAAGCGACCTTGATACCGGTTTGCTTCTCAAACGCCGCTATTGTTGAGTCTTTAAAAACGGAGTTTGTGTTGTCATCCAGAATATTGATCTGTCCGGACGGCTTTCCACCGGTCTTCAGTGGCCCCGCGCTGGACTGCGGGGACGTGGTTGAGCACGCTGCAAGTGCGAGCGTCCCAGCCGCTAGGCCACCGAGTTGAAGCAGGTTGCGACGGCTGATGGGGTAACTCATTGTGGGTGACGTGTCCATTGCTGTTTCTCCAGTGATCTCGATTATTTTTTGTGAACGTGTGGGAATAGCTCGATGATGCTGCCCTCCGCCAGCGATTCGTGTACCGCTTCGATCGCTTGAGTGACAAGAAGGCCGTCCTCGTGAGTCGGAACATCGGTGTCGCCCTCTCGTACAAACCCGACGAAGTCATTCACCATGTCAATGGGAATTCCAGTGATCCTGCCGCTACGTTCAAAGACAGCACACTGTGGCCAGCGCACACCCGCGGCACCGTACTGTGTGATGCCGTGGTTGGCCCCGTCAATGTGAAACACTGTGGAATCAGTCTGGATCTCGTAGCGAAAGTCGTAGACTGCCGGTGCCGTTTCTGGCAGTATCCAGGATGAATTCAGAACAACATACGATCCGTCATTCATCGTGAATGTGGCGCTCACGCTGTCCCAGGTATTGATGCCGAGTCCGGCTAGAACCCCTCGGTGCCCCCGTGCGTAAACCGACACGGGCTGTGTTCCGCTGAGCCATATCGCCAGATCGAGAGTATGGGGCATGAGAAACCACGCCGGTGAGCTTTTCTCTGCCCATGACAGCATCTTTGTCGGAACAAATATCGTGTCATTCAGGCTGACTTGTTGGGTGATCAGGCGGCCACCGTCGACTGTCCGTAGCAGGTTACGAACAGTCGAGAAGCGCGGATTCCAGCGATTCTCGAACCCGACCATTATCCGAGAACCGGATTTGTTCGCCGTTGCGATGATCGCCTCTGCGTCGGCGGTAGTTGTCGCCAATGGTTTCTCAATCATGAGGTCGAGCCCGTGTGTTGCGCACACAACTGCAGCATCGCGATGTGCGAAGTCGGGTGTTGCAACGATTGCCGCCGTGAGTTCGGGATGAGCTCCCACCATCGCCTCAACAGAACCATAGGTCGGCACATCAAATGACGTCGCAGCGCCCTGCAAAACCCGGGAACTTTGATCGCAGATCGCAACCAAATGCGCGCGCGGGTTCTCGGATATGGCTCGGGCGAACATGGAGCCTCGGATTCCTCCACCGACAACCCCAACCCGTGCTTGCCTATCTGCGGTCACACTCAAACCTGCTCTTTCATGGTTTGTCAGCACTCTCGTGAGCCTGAAACCTACGGACAACAGCGCGTCGAAAACGTGCGTCGCACTCCCTGCGGCGAACCCTCTTACCAGTATGTGTGACTCCACAGCATACATACCTACATGCAAGTGTGTCTAGAGTTAGGAAGCAACTTCAAAAAGGTTCCAGCCTTGTGACAAGGAAAGGCAGCAAGTGCTATGGGAACAATCGACTACCGTGAGCCAGTGCTCGATGTGCGCCCGAGAAACTCTTCCCGGAAGCTGATCACAGCCTCCCGCGTCGGCGAGACCAATCGCGGGCGCGTGCTCGAGATCCTGCATCGCAGTGGTCCCTCAAGTCGAGCCGAGCTTGCTCGAGTTCTCAGTGTGAATCGTGCAACGATCGCATCAATCCTGCAGCCATTGATTGACGTAGGAGTGCTCGTCGAAAAACCACCGATTGCAGCCTCGCCCGCGGGCGGCAAGCCGGCACGACCCATCTGGTTTAGCCGTAACGGCCCTCTACTCGGTGCGGTGCAGGTTTCACCCGACTTCGTTGCCGCCGCCCTGCTGGGCATCGATGGCAATGTGCGAGTTCGGGCCAGCGCGGTTTACGAACGTGACGCCGACTCACAGACGATCCTTTCCGCACTTGTCGAGGCCACCAGTACGTGCTTCTCCGCAGCGGATCTGATCGGAATCGGCGTCGCCGCATCTGGGATGGTCAAAATAAGCACCGGCAGCATCATCTCAATGCACCTCACCCCCGGACTAAACGGTATCGAAATCGGCCAGACACTAGAGGATCGATTCGGTACCCCCGTTCTGGTTGATCACCACCCCCGAGTACAGGCCCTCGGCGACCTGTGGTTCGGGCTCGGTCGTGACATTGAGGATTTTGCATCGGTCTATACCGGCGAGGCACTTGGCTTCGGTATTGTGCATCGCGGCAGCATCATTCGTGGGCGAGACGGCGCGGGCGGCGAATCGGGACACACGACGGTACAACTCGATGGGGCGCTGTGCCGATGCGGTCGCAGGGGATGCTGGGAAACGGTTGCAACACTGGGATGGCTCCGACAGAAGTCGTCCGAGCTTGGCCTTGACAACGCGTCAGAAATGACCGCAGCCACGCTCCTTTCACAGGTCTCGGACGGTAATACCGTCGCCGCGGGATTGATGAGCCTGTATGCGCGCAACCTGGCCGTGGGAATGATCAACAATGAGCAGATACTGGCATCGGGTACCTATATCATGCACGGTGATGTCTGCGGTGGGGGAAAACCGATGCTCGAGGCGATCCAGGACTGGATGAACAAACTTGCTCCCGCACGTGAAACAAATCCGCTGGTTCTCTTCGCTACTCAGCCCGACGAAATCACGCTACTGGGAGGAGGCGGGCTCATATTATCGTCGGCGTTCGCGACCGTAGCCTGAGTGCTTGAGGCCACAACATCTCACGCTCACGCAAAAATCCCACGGCGGGTACCCGGTGTCCCAGTTTCGTGGAGTCGGAATTGACGCGGACATCGGTGACGATCTTGAACTGCTGGTGTCCCAGTTTCGTGGAGTCGGATATCGCTCATTTGAGATCAGTGTTACCATCTGAGAACATGACGACTCACGGCGTCTGTGTGACAAGATCAACGGAGAACACGTGCCACACGAGAGCAAAATCTGGCAGATCGCTATCATCGGCTTCGACCATATGCACGCGGGTGACTTCCTGCGCGCGATCATTGAGCATCCCCGTGCCGCCGCCGCGGGTCTGTGGGACAGCGACCCCGCGCGGGTTGATATCGTCGCGGACGACTTCGATATTCCAGCGGAGATCCGGTTTGCAGACGTGGACGAACTTATCGAAAGTGGCCGACCCGACATCGCGGTCGTCTGTTCGACCACCCGCGAGCATGCCGAGTGGGTCGATTACCTCGCGGGCAAGGGTGTCAACATCATCCTCGAAAAACCGTTCGCAACCTCGCTTGAAGATGCTGATCGCATGATCGAGGCCGCCACCACGGCCGATGTCCTCCTCGCCGTGAACTGGCCTCTCGCCTGGTATCCACCGCATCGGACCACACAGCGACTGATCAACGAGGGTCTCATCGGCCGCGTACGCGAGGTCCACTACTACGACGGCAACCGTGGGCCACTCAACCACGTGCACGACAAGAGGGAGGCCGAGGGGGCACTCGACCCAGAGGCCCGTCGCACGACGTGGTGGTACCAGAAGGAACGCGGCGGCGGCTCGCTCCTCGACTACCTCGGCTACGGCGCAACTCTGAGCACCTGGTTCCGCGGCGGTGAACTCCCCTCGGAGATCACCGCACGCACGCACGTTGCTCCGGGCGATGAGGTGGACGAGCAGTCGGTCGTCATCGCGTCGTACCCGGGTGGCCTCTCGACGCTGCAGACGCGCTGGGGAACCTTCACCGATCCGTGGACCCACCAGCCGCAGCCGCGCTGCGGGTTCGTTGTCGTCGGAACGGAGGGCACCATCTCAAGCTTTGACTACGCGGGCTCGGTGACCGTGCAGACGCACGAGCATCCCGAGGGTCGCGACATCCCGGTTGATGTTCTTGACCTAGCCGACACGAACGGAGTCGCGCACGTGATTGCGGGGCTGGAGTCCGGTGGGATCCTGACGGGCCCGATGTCGTGGTCTATCTCGCGGGCTGGCCAGCGGATCGTCGATAGTTCCATCGCGAGCGCTGAGTCCGGTGCCCCGGTGATTCTCGAGACCGCAGACGCAGCGAAGACGGGCGCGCAATGAGCATCGACGAAACGGCCAGGGAAACGAGGATCGACTCCGCGGGGGCATCCGAAACCCATAGCCGACAGGAAACGGTTAGAGAAGCGAGGATCGACTACCTGCCACGGGATCCGGTGGAGCTCTCCCGGCCGATCGGCCTGATCGGTGCTGGAAACATCAGCGGAATGCATCTGGCAGCCTATCGAGACGCGGGGTACAACGTCGTGTGTATCTGCGACAACTCGATCGACCGTGCCAGGGGGCGCCGGGACGAATTCTTCCCCTCGGCCAACATCACCGACGACGTCGATGACCTGCTGGCTCGGCCCGATGTGCAGGTTGTCGATATCGCGACGCACGTGGACGTTCGACCGGCACTCATCGAGCGCGCCATCCGTGCCCATAAGCACGTTTTGAGCCAGAAGCCCTTCGTGAAGGATCTCGGTGTGGGTGCCCGGCTCATCAATACCGCGCGCCGTGCCGGAGTGAGACTCGCCGTGAACCAGAACGGCCGATGGGCCCCACACTTCGCGATCATGCTCGCGGCCGCCCGTGACGGCAGGATTGGAACAGTCACCTCCGCCGACTTCGCGGTTTACTGGCCCCACGACAAGATCGTCGCTGATATGCCGGCGTTCGCGAACATGCGCGATCTGGTCCTCTACGACTTCGGCATCCACTGGTTTGACCTCATCTCGCGGCTCTTCGCCGACCGCGGCCAGGCGCACAGCGTGTATGCCGCAGTCAACTCCCGGCCCGGCCAGGTCATCCCGGTTCCCACTGAAGCGCAAATTATTATCACGTGGGAGAATGCCACCGCCACCCTGGTGCTGCGCGCCGCCAGCCACCGGCTTGAAAGCGGCAGTTACCGCGTCGAAGGCACGGACGGTGTCGTGGTGCACACGGGGCTCTCGCTCGGCGGGAACGACGTGCGCATCGTCACCGACGACTCCGACCTCGTCATCCCTCTCCAGGGCGACTGGTGGCAGAACGGTATGCACGGCACAATGGCTGAATTACTCTCGGCGATCGAAGAGGGACGCGAGCCATCGAACGATGCCCGCCACTCTCTGCCGGGCCTGGCTCTCTGCTTCGCGGCGATGGAGTCAAGCAGGCGCGGAGTTCCGGTCGACCCGCGGACCGTCGTGGTTCCGCCGGAGGACTGATGGGCAGGGAAAAGGGAGCCCACGTGAGCCTCGGGGCTCGGATGGACCCAGACCCCGACGAACAGCTGGTGGCTGAGGTGTGCCGCCTGCACTTTGTCGATGAGCTGACAAAGAGCGAGATCGCAGACAGACTCTCCATCTCGCGCTTCAAAGTGGCCGACCTCATCAAGTTCGGCCGCGCACACGGGATCGTCCGCATCAGCATCGTCGACAGCAGCAGCAGCACCCGCGAGTTGGAAGTCCGACTCATCGAAACATACAGACTCGAACAGGCGAGGGTCTCCGGGCCGACACCGTCAACGGATCTGGAGGCCGTAGGGATGGTCGCAGCAGGTGCCCTGCTTGACACGCTGCGCGACGGCAACGTGCTTGGAATCGGCTGGGGCACGAGTGTGTACCACACCATCCGCTCACTGCAGGAGCGGCGGCGAGTGCCACGGGTTGATGTCGTGCAGCTGGCGGGGGGCGTGGACGGCGTCGAACTTCCACTCAACGCGATCGGCCTAGCCACTGCGGCAAGCGATGTCTTTGGCGGTCGCCTCTACTCGCTGTACGCACCCGCGGTTGTCGCCAACGCGCAGGTCGCGGACACACTGCGGCAGGAGGAATCGCTGCGGCGCACCTTCCACCAGTTCGCGGTGACGGACTGCGCTCTCGTCGGAGTGGGCGGCTGGCAGGGCGGCTCGTCGGCTCTCCGCCAGTCATCCGCACTGCCGGAGTGGGCAGCGAAGCAGCTGCGTCAAGCAGATGTCAGCGCGGACGTGCTGATGCACTTTGTTGACACACACGCCGCCGTGATCAAGGATGGCCCGACAATCGTGGGACCAACACTGGACGAGTTCCTCGCCATCCGGCTCCGGCTCGCGGTGGCGGCGGGACCGGAGAAGGTGAACGCGATCCAGTCGGCCCTGCGGAGCGGCCTAGTGAACGGGCTCGCGACGGACACCGCAACCGCGATCAGGCTGCTCGGCCGCTGAACAGCTCCGTGCTCGCGCGGCCCGGTGCTTTGCGACGTCGAGCAAAATCACTCTCTCACATTTGAGATTGATTGTCACATATGAGAAATTGTCGTACAGTCGAACCACCGTGCAACACTCAGCCCGATGCTGCGGTCCTTGCGGTACCTGACAAAGGAGTCATCACATGTTCCGATCACAGCACAAAACGAGGCGCGTGCAGACCGCGCCCGCGGGTCTCGGCCTGTTCATCGGCCAGCACACCACCGACAGCGCCGGCCTTGCTGCCGCCGCGATCATCATGACCGTGCCCGCCCTTGTGGTGTACGTGCTGCTCCAGCGACACTTTATCCGGGGCGTGACCTCCGGAAGCGTCAAAGGTTGATGGGCCCGGGGCGGTGGTGGGGTGCACCTCAAACGTGAACGCGGGCTAACCCTTTACCACCTTCCGTGTTGCCGCCGTGTCGGTGGTTGTCTTCGCGAATTCACGCTCGAGCACCTCGGTTGGAATCTGTACCGGGATGGCAGTCCCACCGGATGAGGCGACAAGCCCAGCCTGCACCGCCGGGTCGGTCTGGAAGATACGCACAAGGTTCAGATACAGCGGGTTCACCCGGTCGGCGACTCGCGTGGCAAACACCCCG
>Ga0081606_1000295_pt1 | contig 23324 bp, 27 predicted proteins | sample EareggfetidaYelm_FD_71127 | JGI IMG/M metagenome (GOLD analysis project Ga0081606, IMG submission 71127) | Earthworm egg capsule microbial community from the University of Washington, USA - E. fetida Yelm (SPADES assembly) (version 2) | ecosystem: Host-associated > Annelida > Reproductive system... | reverse complement strand
GGTCTGCGCTGGCCATCGAAGCGCATCGCGGCGTTGCATCGCTTGCCAATACGCTCGGTATGGGCTGCGCGATGCGCCTTGCGCTGCGCTCCGATGGCTGCGCGCAGCCTACGACATCTGATCGGTGACGCGACACTAGAAGCCGCCGATGACACGGACTCCGATCCATGTCCCCATTGACGCAGAAAGCCCCCATGCCCGTTGATCTTCTTGCCCCCGCCAGTGCCGGCCTGTATCCGATTGCCGGCCTGCGCATCGGTGTTGCCGAGGCCGCAATCCGCAAAGCCGATCGCAAGGACCTGACCCTGTTCCTGCTCGACGAAGGCACCAGCGTGGCCGGCGTCTTCACCCAGAACCGCTTTTGCGCCGCGCCGGTGCAAATCAGCCGCGCCCACCTGGCCAGCGGCCGGCCCATCCGCGCGCTGCTGATCAACACCGGCAATGCCAACGCCGGCACCGGAGCCGATGGCCTGGCGCGGGCCAAGGCCAGTTGCAGCGCGCTGGCAGACATGCTGGCGCTGGCGCCCGAGCAGATCCTGCCGTTTTCCACCGGCGTGATCATGGAGCCCCTGCCCCTGGAGCGCATCGTCGCCGGCCTGCCCGCCGCCCTGGCCAACGCGCAGTCGGACCACGGCGACACGCAGCCGGGGCACTGGGCGCGCGCCGCCGAAGCCATCATGACCACCGACACCCGGCCCAAAGCCTGCTCGGCGCAGTTGCAGATCGCCGGGGCCACGGTGCGCATCACCGGCATCAGCAAGGGCGCGGGCATGATCCGCCCGAATATGGCCACCATGCTCGGCTTCATCGCCACCGACGCCTGCCTGCACCCTGCGCTGCTGCAGCCACTGCTGCACGAGCTGGCCGAGGCCTCATTCAACCGCATCAGCATCGATGGCGACACCTCGACCAACGACTCCTTGGTGCTGCTGGCCACGCACCGGGCCGCGCACGCGCCCATCACCGCCCTGGACAGCGCCGCAGGCCAGGCGCTCAAGGCCGCCATGCTGGCCGTTGCGCAGCAGTTGGCGCAGGCCATAGTGCGCGACGGCGAAGGGGCCACCAAATTCATCACCGTGCGGGTCGAGGGCGGCAAGACCGGCGCCGAATGCCGCCAGGTGGCCTATGCGATTGCCCATTCGCCGCTGGTCAAGACAGCGTTCTACGCCAGCGACCCGAACCTGGGTCGCATCCTGGCGGCCGTGGGGTATGCGGGCATCCAAGACCTGGACCCGGCCGGTATCGAGCTCTACCTGGACGATGTGCATGTGGCCACGCAAGGAGGGCGCCACCCGGCCTACCGCGAGGAGGACGGCCAGCGCGTGATGCAGCAAAGCGCTATCACGGTGCGCGTGCTGCTCGGCCGTGGCGCTGCGCTCGACCAAGTCTGGACCTGCGACCTCGGCCATGAGTATGTCCGCATCAATGCCGATTACCGGTCCTGAACATCCCCGGAAAACCGCAAGCCATGCTTTTGATAGCTGTCGATGAAGACGGAACCTGCACCTTCTGCACCAATGAACGAGAAATTTGAACATCTGATCGCGCGCGCCGAGCAACTCATCGCCCGCATCGAATCCATCTTGCCGCAGCCCCTGGACGCGCCGGACTGGTCCACCGGCATGGCCTGGCGTTACCGCAAGCGCAGCAGCGGCCATGGCACCTTGGAGCCGGTGCGCCATGTCGCGGCGCTGCAACTGTCTGCGCTCAAGGAAATCGACGCGCAAAAGCAAAAAATCGAGCGCAACACCGCGCAGTTCGTCGCCGGCCGGCCGGCCAACAATGTGCTGCTGACCGGTGCGCGCGGCACCGGCAAATCCTCGCTGATCAAAGCCTGCCTGAACGCCTACGCGCCCCGGGGCCTGCGCCTGATCGAGGTCGACAAGGCCGACCTGATGGACCTGCCCGACATCGTTGAGGTGGTGGCTGAACGGCCGGAGAAATTCATCATCTTTTGTGACGACCTGAGTTTTGACGACGGCGAGCCGGGCTACAAGGCGCTCAAGTCGATGCTGGACGGCTCGGTGGCGGCGGCCACGCCCAATGTGCTGATCTATGCCACCAGCAACCGGCGCCATCTGCTGCCCGAGTACATGGCAGAAAACCTGGCCCACACCCATGGCGCCGACGGCGAGGTGCACCCCGGCGAAGCGGTGGAGGAGAAGATCTCGCTCTCGGAACGCTTTGGCCTGTGGGTGAGCTTCTACCCCTTCAGCCAGGACGAGTATCTGAGCATCGTCGCCCAGTGGCTGTCGGCGCTGGGCCTGTCGGCGCCGGCCATTGCTGCCGCCCGCCAAGAGGCGTTGCAGTGGGCGCTCGAGCGCGGCTCACGCAGCGGCCGTGTGGCCCATCAGTTTGCGCGCGACCATGCCGGACGCCATGGCGGCTGAAACCCCTGCTGGCCCATCCGGGCGCCGGCGCACCGAAGTGGCCGTGGGCATCTTGCTGCGCGCCGACGGTGCGATGCTCCTGTCCACCCGTCCTCCGGGCAAGCCCTATGCGGGTTATTGGGAGTTTCCCGGCGGCAAGCTGGAGGCGGGCGAGACGGTAGCGCAAGCGCTGCGCCGTGAACTGATCGAAGAGCTCGGCGTGACCATAGGCCCGGTCAGCGTCTGCAAGGTCACCGAGCACGACTACCCGCACGCGCTGGTGCGCCTGCACTGGTGCAAGGTGCTGGCCTGGACAGGGACGTTCGAGATGCGCGAGGGCCAGACCATGGCCTGGCAGCAACTGCCGCTGACCGTGGGCCCGGTGCTGCCCGGCGCCTATCCGGTGCTGCAATGGCTGGCCGGGGAGCGCGGGCAACGGCTCGTTGCCGATGCAGCGCCAAAATGATGGCGGGTGATCGCCGCCGGCACTGGTTCTGATTCAGTGCGCCCGCCGAGGGTCTGCATCATCCGGCGGGTCGTCCGGGGGATCTTGGGCCGGCATACGGAACTGCTCGCTGGCCCAGGCCCCCAGGTCTGCCAGTTTGCAGCGTTGGCTGCAAAAGGGCCGGTAAGCGTTGCCGGGGCCGTACACGCTGTCACCGCGGCAGCCGGGACAGCGGACGATGCGCTCTCGGGCATCGGTGCTGCGGGAGTGGGTCATCGATCGTCGTCCTGCACAAGTCAGGCACACAGGGTGAGCTCAAAAGCCGCATCCTCGGCGCAGGCATGCAGGCGCCCATCGTCGTGCAAGCGCATCAGCCGCACCGAGACGATCAAGCGGTTGCCGCTGATTTCCGGGATCAGCTCCAAGGCCGGATCGATGCGCAGACGCAGCAGTTGGAACATGCGGCCCTGCGGCAGGTTTTGCTGGAACTGGCCCCGCTCGGCGGCGACCTTCTGCGGCACGCCGGAATCGCGCAGCAGCTTGAGCAGCAAATCGATCGACTCGGCCAGCGGCGCCAGCGTGCCGGCCCATTGCTCCAGCGCTTGCTGGCGTTGCGCGGCCGGCTGGTGCTGCCATGCATGGTAGGCCGGCAGATCGAAGCTGCAGGTGCCGCCCGGGATACCGATACGGCTGCGAATGCCCATCAGCCAGTCGTTCTCGGTGAGCGCATGGCCTGATTTGCCGGTCTGGGCCTTGAGCGCGGCAAAGCACTGGTCGAGCTGGGCCAGCACGGCATCGAGCGCAGCCTCCGAGACCGCAGGGTTGCCACGGTAGTTGTCGAGCTGCTGCCGGTGCTTTTCGATATCCTTGAAAAGGTCCGACTTCAGGTCCGCCCGGGCAGCCACATCCATGATCTCGAAGATCGTCAGCAGCGCGAAATGGTGGTCGAGCGCATGGGCGCGGAAAACCAGTTCCCCCAAGCGGCGAAACAACTGCTCGAGCCGCAAATAAGTTCTCAGACGCTCGTTGAAAGGATATTCGTAAAGGATCACGCTGCTGGGGAAGTTGAAAGTACCAACCGGCTACGGGGCCGCATCATAGCCCGAACCAACGAGCCATCTGCCGGACCTCGGCCTGTAGCTGTTGCAGCGTGCCATCGGCCTCATTGGCAAGCACCACATCGGCCAGCGCCCTGCGCGCGCTGCGGCTGGCCTGTGACGCAATGATGCCCTGCACCTGCTCGCGTGCCAGGCCGCTGCGGCGTATCACGCGCTCGATCTGGGTCTCGGCCAGGCAGTCGACCACCACCACGGCATCGAGGCGGCGTGCCCATGGCCCGGATGGTCCGGACTCGGCCAGCAAAGGAATGTCATGCACGATCAACCCGGCCCCCGCTGCCAGCGCCTGCTGCGCCCGCGAATCGCCATGGGCAGCGACCAGGGGATGAATGATGCCCTCCAGGCGCGCGCGCGCCTGCGGCTGACTGAACACCAACTGCCGCATGCGTGCACGGTCGAGCGCACCGCAGGCGTCGACATACTCGGCGCCGAAAGTGCTGCGTATGGCCGCCATCGCGGCGCCCTGCGGCCCCGTCACTTCACGGGAGATTTGGTCCGCGTCGATCAGGCAGGCCCCCAGGGCCGCCAGCATCTGCCCCACCGTGCTCTTGCCGCTGCCAATGCCGCCGGTCAGGCCCACACGCAAGGGACGCGATGGACTGCGGCGCATGGATCAAAGGCCCAGCAGCCCGAGCGCCAGGCCCAGCATGGTGCCGGGGCCGAACACCAGCGCCGTCAGACCGGCGCCGACCAGAAAAGGCCCGAAGGGGAGATAACCCCCCTCACGCAAGCGGCTGGAAATCTTCATCGCGATACCGACGCCAGCGCCGATCACCGAAGACAGCAAAATGATGGGCACCAACGCTTGCCAGCCAAACCAGGCCCCCAAAGCGGCGAACAGCTTGAAGTCGCCATAGCCCATGCCCTCCTTGCCGGTGGCCAGCTTGAAACCCCAGTAGACCAGCCAAAGCGACAAATACCCTGCAACCGCCCCCAGCACCGAGTCGTACAGCGGCAGATCGATCCACTGCAGCGCAGCCGACAGCAATCCGGCCCACAGCAAGGGCAAAGTGATGTCATCCGGCAACAGGGTGGTATCCCAGTCGATGCATGCCAAGGCCATCGAGGCGGCAGAAAAGCCGCACCACGCAATGCCAGCCGCTGTCAGGCCCCAGCGCTCGATGCAAAAAAAGAACAACCCACCCGTCACGATCTCCACCAGCGGGTAGCGCGCACTGATGCGCGCCCGGCAAGCCGAGCAGCGCCCCCGCAGCGCAAGGTAGCTCAGCACCGGGACATTTTCGTACCACGGCAGCATATGCCCACAGGCCGGGCAGCGCGAGCGGGGAATCAGCAGATTGAAAGGCTCGGGCGCAGCCTCGGCGGGCACGGCAGGCGCCTGCGCTGCCGGATGCGGGGCGTCCCGGTGGGCAAACTCAGCCGCCCACTGCCGCTCCATCATCTTCGGCAGGCGGTAAATGACCACATTCAAAAAGCTGCCGAAAAGCAGACCGATCACGCCGCCCAATGCCGCGTCCAGCCACAGGCCCGCAAGCATTACACGACCTGTCCCAATTTGAAGATCGGCAGATACATCGAGATGACGATGCCGCCGATCAGGCAGCCAAGAAAAACGATGATGATCGGCTCCATCAGGCTGGATATGCCCGCCACCATGGTATCGACTTCTGCCTCGTAAAAATCGGCGGCCTTGCCCAGCATGTGATCGATGGAACCGGTCTCTTCACCAATGGCACACATTTGCAGCACCATCGTCGGAAAGATATTGGCGTTGCCCATGGCCACCGTGAGACTGGTGCCGGTGGAGACTTCCTGCTGAATCTTGTCCGTTACCGACGCGTAGACCGAGTTGCCTGCGGCCCCCCCCACCGAGTCCAGCGCCTCCACGAGCGGAACCCCGGCGGCAAACATCGTCGACAGCGTTCGGGTCCAGCGCGCAACGCATGCTTTTTCGAACAGTACCCCGAAAATCGGCAAGCGCAATAGCAGGCGATCCATGAACTTCTGCACTTTCTCATTGCGCCGCCAGGACTGCATGAAGAAGAAAATGCCACCACCGACACCCCCGAAAATCAACCACCACCAGTGGACGAAAGTCTCACTGATGGCCATGACGAGCAAGGTGGGCGGCGGAAGATCGGCGCCGAAGGAGGTGAAAACCTCTTTGAAGGCCGGGATCACGAAAACCATGATCAGCGACACCACCACAAAGGCCACGCACAGCACTGCGCTGGGGTACATCAAGGCCGATTTGATCCGTGACTTGATCGCCTCGGTTTTTTCCATGTAAGTGGCAAGCCGATCCAGCAGGGATTCCAAAATACCGGCGGTTTCGCCGGCCTCCACCAGATTGCAGTAGAGCTCGTTGAAGTATTTTGGATAATGTCTGAAGGCACCGCTCAGGGAAGTGCCGGTCTCGATATCGGAGCGGATGTCATTGAGCAATTTGGTGACACTGGGGTTGGTAGAGCCACGCCCCACGATGTCGAAGGACTGCAGCAGCGGAACACCGGCCTTCATCATGGTCGCCAATTGCCGGGTAAAAAGTGCAATATCCTTGGGTTTGACCTTCTTGCCGGAGCGCATGCGGCGCTCCTTGATTTTCGTCGAGAGCACCCCTTGACGGCGCAGGCTCGCCTGCACCTGGTTTTCACCAACCGCCCGGATTTCGCCGCGGACGATTTTTCCATTGCGGTCCTTGCCTTCCCATTCGAAGACTTTTTCCTTGATCTCTCTTTTTGCTGCCGTGATGGTTGCCATGCTGCCCTCCGGTAAATGCCATGTGTTATTCGTTGGTGACGGCCAGGACTTCTTCGAGGGAAGTCAGGCCCAACTTGGCCTTGTACAGGCCCGCGTCGCGCAATGAGCGCACACCCTCCATGCGGGCTTGCTCGGCAATCTCCAGGGCGCTGCCATCGCGCAGGATGATGCGCTGGATTTCCTCTGTGATCGGCATCACCTGGTAAATGCCGACCCGGCCCTTGTAGCCATTGTTGCAAGCGTTGCAGCCGACCGGACCATAAGTAACCCAGGAGCCGTCGATCTCCTCCTCTTGGTATCCCGCATCGACCAGGGTCTCCTGGGGTATGTCCGTCGGGGTTTTGCAGATCGGGCACAGCCTGCGCGCCAGGCGCTGCGCGGTGATCAGAATCACGCTGGACGCAATATTGAATGGCGCAATACCCATGTTGCGCATCCGTGTCAAGGTCGTCGGCGCGTCATTCGTGTGCAGGGTGGACAGCACCAGGTGCCCGGTTTGTGCCGCCTTGATCGAGATGTCGGCAGTTTCCAGATCCCGTATTTCCCCGACCATGATGATGTCGGGATCCTGGCGCAGGAAGGAGCGCAGCGCCGCAGCAAATGTCAGGCCGGCCTTCTCGTTGACGTTTACCTGATTCACGCCCGGCAGGTTGATTTCGCAAGGGTCTTCTGCCGTCGCGATATTGACGTCCGGTTTGTTCAGAAGATTCAGACAGGTATACAGTGACACGGTCTTGCCCGAACCGGTAGGGCCTGTGACCAAAATCATGCCGTAGGGGCGACCGATGGCCTGGAGTAGCCGCTCTTTCTCCACCGGTTCATAGCCCAGCGCATCGATACCCAGTTTGGCGCTGCTCGGATCCAGAATACGGATGACGACTTTCTCGCCAAACAAGGTGGGCAAGGTGCTGACCCGGAAGTCGATCACCCGGTTCTGGCCGACTTTCAGCTTCATGCGGCCATCTTGTGGGATGCGTTTTTCCGAGATATCCAGGCGCGAAATGACCTTGATGCGGGAAGCCAGCTTTTCCTTGATCGCAATCGGCGGCGAAGCTATTTCCCGCAACTCGCCATCGATGCGGAAGCGGACGCGGTACTGGTGCTCGTAGGGTTCGAAATGCAGGTCGGACGCGCGCATGTTGAAGGCGTCCAGCAGCATTTTGTGCAGAAACTTGACGATCGGAGCATCTTCGACATCCGTGGCTGCCACAGCCGCATCTTCGGTGGCAGTTTCGACAGCCATATCGTCGAACTCGAAGTCACCGCCACTGACCAGCGTATCCATTGCTTCGTTGGCGGATTTGGTGATCGCTTCGACCAGAAGGCTGAGTTTGTCATATTCCGCGATGACCCAGTCCACGCCCATCTGGGTGGCAAACTTGATTTTTTCAGCCGCTTCCTGGTCGGTAGGGTCTGCCGTTGCGACGATCAGGCGATTACTGCGTTTGCTCAGTACGACGACGCGACAGGTCTTGCATATCTTGTTATCCAGCAAATCCTTTGGCAAACGCGACGGATCGATGGCATCGAGATCGAGAAGGGGCGCGCCAAAGACGGTCGACACCGTATGCGCCAAGTCAGCGGCGGAGACAGCCCCGGAGCCGGTCAATTCGGCAATGAAGCTGGTGCGGTTGGCCTGGGACTTCTTGTAAATGTCCTCGGCTGATTTCTGACTCAGCTTGCCCGCGGACATCAGCGCCCTGCCCAGTCCGGGAAGTGCAACGGCAGAGGCTTCTTTGGAGGGAGTATCGACAGCGGCCATGACACCGTTCGGCGTAGGGGGGAAAAAGGCATCTTACCATCCCCGGTTACGCATCGGGCGTGCGGCGCCGGATGTTGGCCACTGCGCCACGGCAATGGGTGGAAAATACCACTGGCCACGGCTGACCATGGATCGATGGTCGGGGTGAGAGGATTCGAACCTCCGGCCTCTACGTCCCGAACGCTTAGCCCTTGCGGCTATTTTACTGGTGCTTTAAGGTGCTTCCTGATTTGTTGGGACAAATTTGGGACACGGGACATGGGAACGATCACGAAGCGGGGCGAATTGCAGTGGCAGGCGAAGGTGAGACGGATGGGCTTCCCCACGCAGTCTCGCACCTTCTCGTACAAGGAGGACGCCGAGAAGTGGGTTCGGGCCGTCGAGCGGGAGCTGGAAACTTCGGGCTTCGTAGACCGCCGTGAGGCCGACAAGAACACACTCGGCGAGGTGCTCAGACGGTATCAGAGGGAGGTCACGCCCGCCAAAAAGTCGGCCGACATCGAGTCGATCAAGATTGATGTCATCTTGAAGGATGCTTCGCTTCCCAAGCTCAAGATGTCCGCCATCACCAGCACTGCCGTCGCGAGTTGGCGAGATCGCCGCTTGAAGGAGGTCAGTGGGGCAACGGTCAATCGCGAGATCGACGTGCTTTCCACGGTGCTCAACCATGCTCGCCGGGAATGGGGCATCCATCTCGAAAACCCGATCCCGTATGTGAAGCGACCCGACAAAGCCCGGGCGCGGGATCGCCGGTTCTCTGCGGAGGAGGAGGCCTACTTGCTGGCGGCCCTGACGGGTGGTCAGCGCCAGGCTGATGGCACCTACAGCAAGGGTGCGCGCAATCCGTGGTTGCTGCCGCTGGTCCAGCTTGCAATCGAGACGGCCATGCGTCGCGGCGAACTGCTGGCCTTGGAGTGGGAGCACGTCGATTTGAAGCGCCAGACGGCACACCTTCCCGACACGAAGAACGGCGATGCCAGGACGGTGCCGCTTTCGACCAGGGCAGTTGCGATCCTTGCCGCGCTTCCCCAGCCGGACGCGGACGAAGACGAGGAGGTCGAGGCTGACGCAAGGCGAACGGGCCGCGTCTTCGCGACCACCGCCTTGGCCTTGCGCAAAGGCTTCACGCGCTCCATCGAGCGTGCGCAGGAGCAATACGTCGCGGACTGCAAGGCGGCCAAGCGCAAGCCCCTTGCTGGCTTCTTGGTCGATGTCCACTTCCATGACACGCGCCATGAGGCCGCCTCTCGCTTGGCCGAGAAGTTATCCAACGTCTTGGAGCTGTCTGCGGTGACGGGCCACCGCGATTTGCGGATGCTGAAGCGCTACTACCACCCGCGAGCCGAAGACCTCGCAAAGAAGTTGGGCTAGCTCCGATAAATCGCCCCCCCTGCTTAGCGGCGCAGGATTGGGGGCAAGTCTGTGGATGCGCCAAGTTGTCCACGTTAAATCTATCCCCCACGCCGCCGATAAAGTCACCCCCTTCGTGGGCTGTCTCCCCGATAAAGTCGCCCCCCTCGCTCCGTTAAATCTACCCCTCCCTAAACCTGTAAGGTTGCCTGTAGCTCTTTGCCTTTAACTTCACTGGTAGCAAGAGCGGCGAAAACTGTGGGCAAGTCGCACCAAGCGGCCTTCGGCCGTGGCACCCCCTTCGGGGGTTCCCCCGAGCAAGTCGGCTCCCCCTCCCCGTGATCGTGGCCCCTGCGGGGCGATGTTGATGGAAGGGCGGCCAAGCCGCCCGGTGGTGCTCGACGACCTGCGCGCCGGGGCATGTGTTCGGCGGGCTACGCTAAAAATCGGCTCTGGCCGATTTTCTTCACGCTACCGCCTCACCCGACAGTCCCCCGGACTGTCGGGCTGCGCACGCGATGCCCCGGAGGACCGCTGGTGGTGCGGGGAGGCCCATTTGGCTTTAGAAAAGGGTGGCTTGCCACCGCCTCCACTCCGAACGGGCATGTGCGGACGCACAGAGGCCCACCAAGAAGCTCTTGAGAGCAGGCATGGTCGAGATCACGAAGCAGCGCCTGCAAGGCGCTTTCACGTCGTCTCAGCGGCGCGGTGTTCGACGCCGCAAGGTGCGGCGTCGCATGGGAAGCCCTCGGCGTTGCACCGAGGGCGCAGAGCTCACTTACTTCTTGAGCAACAGGACGATGTGGTGAGTGATGCCTGTTGCGAGCAGCACTGCGTTCTCGTTGTTGCAGAACGGGTAGCCGTTGTGTTTGATGACGATGATTTCCATTGTTTTCACCTCCTTTCCGGGTGGTTGCCTCACTTTTATTTATGCGGCTGTGCTGAAAGTTGGTGAAAAAAGCGACTCGTGGGGGCGACCGCCTGCTGCGCCTGAAAAAGCGCTGCTGGCGTGTCGTCGCGCCGCACCTCACTTGACACTATTACGGTAATTACGATAATACGGTTACGGTAATTATCGTAATTAAAAGGAGTGACGATGGCCAAGCAGGTTGCAACACAGGAGGTGGTGTTCGCGGTGGCGGATGCGCTTGTGGCGGAAGGTGTGGTGCCCAGTCTGACGGTCGTACAGGGGCGCACGGGCGGCTCGTATACGACCGTGAAGCGCTACCTCGAAGCGTGGGAGGTCAAGCGAAAAGGCGAGGTTGCAGCCGTCGATCTGCCCACCGACATTGAGGCCCGTGGCCGCGACTTCGTGCAGGCTCTGTACGCCCATGCGCTGCATGACGCGAAGGCGTCCGTCGCTGAACCGCTCGCGCTGGCCGAGGCCGCCCGCGACAGGGCCGAGAGCGAGCGTGCCGGTGCGGAAGCAGAGGTTGCCCGGCTGGAAAGCGTTGAACAGGAGCAGGCGAACCGCATCGACTCGCTGATCCAGCGAGTGCGCGAGCTTGAAATGAGCACGGCGGCCCAGCAGGCGACCATTCAGGAGAAGGCTGCTGCTGTAACTCGGCTCGAAGCCCAACTTGGTGAAGCGCAGAGCGCCCTTGCAGCACGCGAACAGGAGTTGGCCGGGCTCAGGGCCTCGGCGAAGGCCGTCGAGGGCTTGCAGGGGCAGTTGGAGGCCTTGCAGCGCACCGTCCAAGGGCTGACCGCTACTGCGGTCACTGAGGCGTCGTCCGCCAAGGGAGGAAAGAAATGACCACGCCCAGCCGCATTGAGGCGCTGATCGCCGACCTGCGGCTGACGGCCACGAGCTTGCAGCAGGTGATCGACGGATGCCTGATCGCAGGGCCAGGAGCCGAGCTGATCCAGCACTACCCCAAGATGTTGTGCGACCTGGCAGCGCGTTGGGAGAGCGAAGCCGAGCGGGTCGAGTGGCCCGAAGACTTGCCGCGCGAAGAGGTTTTCACGCCTGCCGAGGTCGCTGCCATCGACGCCACCGAGGCCTTGCTGGGCAAGCTGCGCGGCGACGGTTCGACAGGCGCGCGGCGGTAGGTCGAGAGGCTGCGGGCCAGACGGCGGGCCGTGTCCCCGCTGAACGGCTCACCGATGACCACCACCCGCTTGTCGCCGAACTGTTCGCGGGCACTGTCGCCCCATGCCGGGGGCACCAGACACACGACAGCCTCGCACTGGGCCAGCGTGCCGTTGTGCCGCAGTGCTGCAAAGACGCATCCAGCCTCGTAGCTGATCCAGAACCGCAGATCGCGGTCGCGCGGCGTGTCCGGCGTCAGCATCAGGCGCTTGCGCAGCTCGGGCGGGTAGGCATCGCAGACTTCGGCGGCCGACAATTTGGCCGAATGGAACACCGCCACATTGATGTTCGGACGGTGAGCCACGAAGGCGGCCAAGCTCTGGCGTGCTTCGGGTGTGGAAAGAATCGAATCGTGCTCGATCAAGATCAGCATGGCAGGGCCTCCCCCAGTGAGTGACGGATTGGGCAGCGAACACCGCTGACCAGCTCTTCATTGAAAACAACACGCGCCAAGGCGGCTTGCAGCCGCTGCGCCGCTTCCTCGTCGAAACCACTGGGGCACAGGATCAGCGGCGCACCCGAACGGCTCGCCTGCTCGATGTAGCCCTGTGCATCCCACGTCGGCACCACGGCCGCCCAGTAGAGCTGCCGCGTCCTGCGCAGCGTGCCGGTGATCTCGCGTTCCGGCTGTTCATCCGAGCGAACCGGCCGGTGCGCCACGTCGTTGATGCGGTCGCCCAGCTCGGGCACGAGGCCGCGCACGTCATCGACTGATCGCATCGAACCGATCCGCCACCGCGTCAGCACGAGATCCACCTGCGGGTAGGGCGTCAGCACCTTAGCGAGCCGGGCCGCAGGCCCGATGTCACCAATGGTCTGCCCGTACAGCAGGCGCTCGAAGTCGAAAAACAGGATCATGGTCTTGACCCTCAAGCCGCTTGCAGCAGATCGTGCTTGCGCAGGGTGGCATGGGCCAGTCGGTCGAACTGCTCACGGGCTTCGGGCGCGAAGCCTTCCAGCGCCTCACCGATGCGCCCAACAGCCGCCACGGGGTCGGTGGCGATGTCGGCCGACTGGATGCCGTGACTGTGCAGGTAGTCCATGCCCACCGGGCCGAGCACCTGACGAGTGTGCATTTCGAGGATGGTGTGGACGGGTTCAGGTGGCAGCATCTGGGCCGCCAGACGCGGGCGGATGTAGGTCAGAGACACCACGATGCCGATAGCCACGGAAACAGCGTAGAGGGCCATGAAGCCGCTGTAGCCCAATGCCGGGGCCACTGCCTTGCCGACGCCGACGAAGGCGGCAAACACCCACGTCGTCGCGCTGATGGCACCCAGCACGGCAGGGAGCAGGGCGGCACGGTGCGGATCGTCCTGCGGCTGGCTGAAAAGAGGGAAAACCCAGCGGTGCAGGGCGATGCCGTTGATCGTCAGCAGGCCTGCGATGGTGAGCTTGGCAAGCAGCTTGGGCTTGCCCCACAGCAGGGCCAGGTCAAGCCTTGTGTCCAGCAGGATCACGGCGAAGCCGGTGATCCACAGAGCAATCAGTGCCAAGGTCACACCGTTCGCGGCCTTGGTCAGCAGCTCGATGTTCACGCGGCGGCGGTAGAAGATGGCGAAGTCGCCGAAGGCCACGGCCGCGAAAGCCGCAGCGAAGGCCAGCAGATGAGCGAGGATCAGGCCCATGCGGGCGACGGCGGTCAGGTCGAGGTTTTCCATGTCGTTCTCCCTTGGGTGTTACTGGATCGAGCGCTGCACGTCGGCGCGCTGTGCCCGGTCGCGGGCGGCTTCCACTTGCTGCCGCTTCAAGGCGAGCTTCTGGGCCGTGTAGACGGCCATCAGAGCTCCCATGCGTTCTTGCTTCTGTCGGATTGCCGCGTTCAGATAGATGGAGACGCCTGCCGCACGCGTGTAGTCCACCCACAAGGCGCGGCTGCTCACCTGCGTGATCGACTTGTTCCACTCGGAATCGGCAAAGCGACGACGTGCTTCGGTGGAGAGCATTTCTTGAGGCGACATGGTTTCGTAGTCGCCAATCGGCGGCGACGGCAAGGCACCATAGCCATCGGCGTCGTTGAGCATGCTTGGCAGCGAGGTTGCCCCCTTCGCCGCAGCTTGAAGGGCGTCACCATTGGCTGCGGCCACCTGCACCGGGTCGAACTGGGTGGTCGGTGGCACGCCCATCGCTGGGGTCGCACCGAACAGCTTGTTGTACTGGGCCATCGTGTCGCTGCCCAGCACCGGATACAGGCCGTCGTTCTGGATCGGAAAGGTCTTGCAAAAGTAGGGCGACGGGTCGGTGGCGTAGTTGAATGCCGAGTTCTGCTTGGCGATGGCGTTGGGGAGCTGTGCCGGGTTGAATGTCGGGTTCTTGTTCGCATCCGACGCGAACGTCTTGGCGCGGGCATCATCTGAGTTCGGCACGCCATAAATGAAGTGCAGGTGAACTGCGCCGCCCGGCTGCATCCCGGTGGCACCAGCGCGGCCGATCTCCTGCCCGGCCTGCACCTTGTCGCCCTCCTTCACGGCGATATAGCTCAGGTGGTAGTAAACGGCCGACTGCCCGTTCTCACGCTTGATGACGACCGTGTTGCCTGCGCTGCCGCGCAGCTTGGCCCACGTCACCGTGCCCGCCGAGGTGGCGTAGAGAGGTGCGGTCTGCCCGCTGGTCGAGAAGTCGAGGCCATCGTGCATGTGCGGCTTGGCATTGCCCGATCCGAAGTTGGCGGCACCACCTTCACGGAACTTGCCGAAGCGGCCAGACACTTGCTCCTTCGAGGTGGGCGACACCATGCAGGTGTCAGCGAATGCGCTGCCGCTGATCGCCAGCGCGAGGGTCAAAACGAGCGGCTTGCGCATCTCTCTTCCTCAGTTGAAAAGACCAGCCGCCCAGCTCGTGAAGCTCTGCGGTTCAGTCGGTTGTTGGCTGGCCTGCGGCTGTACCGAGGTCGCGGGCGCGGTCTGCGCACCCTGCTGGGTGCTGGCCCCGGCGCTGAACACGGTCTGGTTTGAGCCGAAGGCGTTGGCGTTCACGCTGTAGCCGGTTGCGGCCGAGGCGGGCTTGTATGCGCTACCGAGCTGCGGATCGAGTGTGCTCAGTGAACCACCCACAGCGCTATTCGCCATGCCGTTGATGTCGGTGAACTGCTGGCCCAATGTGTTCCATTGGCCGATAGCCTGATTGATGGGCGACGTGACCATGCCGGACACCTTGCCCACGGTCGAGCACACCTTCTTCTGCGCGTACTTGAGCACGGCGTCTTGGGCCGAGGACAGGATCGAGCCGAGGGAGGGAATCGAGAACGACAGGTCGATGATCTGGCTGACGCTGGCAAAGCAGGAGTCATTCACATCGAACAGGCTTTCGACGTTCGGTGTGGCCGAGGCCATCTGGCTGTGCGCGCCGATGGCGGTCTTGATGCTTGCGCCGATGCCCACGTCGTCGCAGTTCTTCAAGTCGTCTTGCATCTTCTGGGTCATGGCCGCGTCCACGGCGGCCATCTGCGACGAGACGCCAGAGCTGGCACCGCTGGTCTGGGACGCGCCCGCGCTGGCTGCCAGCGCAAGCGATGCGCCCACCAGCACGCCGATGGCGGGCTTGGTGAGGGCTTTCTTATTCATGGCCGCCACCCCTGATGCAAGCGAGCTGGACGGTGCCGGGCTGCGGCTCGCTGGCTTCGAGCAGGCCACCCTTGACCTTGCGAACGTAGCGCGGGCCGTCTTTCTTGAGGCCTGCGGCTTTCACGACTTCGGCCATCTTTGCCCCCACCGGCTGGACGGTGTAGCTGATGCCTTCGTCCTCGTCGCCGTGGAAGATCGAGATGGCCGACACCTTGAGCGAGCCGAACACGGTCAGCGACTGGGGAAGATCGTGGTCGCCATCGAGCTGACGGTTTGTCAGGCCGAAGGTGCCCAGCACCGACGCCACAGGGGGCAGCGCCTCACGGCATTCGATGGCGGCGCGCAGGACTGCCGAGGCCTTGGCCCAGTCACCGGCTGCGGGTGCGTTTGCATCACGCAGGGCGGCGGGCATCTGAGCGCTGGCAAGCGTAGCGGCCAGCAGTAGGGCGGAAGCGATCAGGGTGCGGGTGGCTTTCATGGTGAGCGGGGCCTTTCAAGCTGCTTGGTAGGACACGGGCAAGCGATTGCGGCCTAGAACGATGGACGCGAATTCGCGCAGGCTCGGCAGGTCGCCGAACGTGCTGGCAAGACCGCCCGGAGAGGTGAGAACCCAGCGGTCGGTACTGCCTTGCAGGGTGGCGTGCAGCTCGAAGCCGTCATCGGTAGCCACGATGCGGGCCGTGCGGACAGCGGAGGGGGTGACGCAGTGCACGCGGCGGTTGCGCTTGGTGGCTGGCAGGAAGGGGATCGAGGGACGGCGCATGTTGGAACTCCTTAAGGGGTAGGGGTGGATTCGGTGGCTTGCAGGCAGGCCCGGCGCGATTCATCGACGAGACGCATGACAACGGACAGGCCAGCAAGCTCAGGGTTGTTGTGGGGCGCGCTATGGATCAGCCCCTTTGCCAAGGCCTTTTCAAGCCGGTCGGCGTACTTCACTGCGAATGAAATCTTTGCCGCGTCATCGGCTTGCAGCAGGGCGTCAGCGGCAGCAGCAAGAATCTGAGCCATGCCCTGTACCAGCTCATTGGCAGAGCTGAGTTGCGCATTGGATTGGGCGATTTGTGCGTTCGCTGAGTTGAGTTGAGGTTGAATCTCTGCCCACACCTCCCTACGGCCACGTTCAACGCCTTTCCTGTAGCCTTCTTGATGACCCGCTTGAGCGCCGTTCTGGTAGCCAATGCTTTCCAGCTCGCGAGCAGCAGCAGGGGTACTCCAGTAGTCGTGATTCATGCTTCCTCCTTGGGGGTAATGGCGCTGCCCGTGTTGATCGGGCCATTCGGTTGTGCCGCGTCGCCGCTGTTGGCGCGACGTGCATCAATCGCGGCAGCCACGCGAGAATCCGCACCTTCGTTGAAGGCGGCGGCAGCTTCCTTGCCGATAGTTGGTGTCGAGCGTTTGAGGGCTGCTGCTGCACCAGTGACAGCAGCGACACCACCATTCACGAGCGCTTCTGCTGGCCCCTTTGCATCACGCATCGCTTGAGCGCCACGCCCTGCGCCTTCGCTCACCGTGGAGGCCGCAGCCATCACGGCATGCCCCATTCCGACGCCAACGGCATCGGAGACGCGATTGGTCATGGTGCGGCGAGGTTCGCTACCGCCCGATTCGATGGGAGGGGTGCTGCCAGCAGACAAGGGGCGTGATGACTCGGCATTGGAACCTCGGGCCGCAGCCGTGTCCGGCGCACTACTGCGCGCGGATGCTCCTGCACTGTCAGTTGCCGCATCCAGTGGCGGTGCTACACCTTGACCCCCAACATTGATCGGGGAATTGCCTGCGCCACCACCACCACCGTTGCGCGGCGAGCCACCACCCGATGGGATTCCACCAGTTGGGCTTCCGCCACTTGAGCCACCATCTTTTTCCTTCGGGAAACCTTGAACCAAGGGAGAGCGGGCTTGAGACGACAGGTTGGATCGCATTTCGCTGGATGCACTCGTTGCACCGAGGTCATGAACGCCCACGTTCAGCCAAGCCAGCACGCGATCAGGCAGCACTTGAGGCAGGCCGTAGATCATGAACAGCACAGGCAGCAGCAGGCCGCCGAAGGCGATAAACCACCAGAAGAACTGCGTGAACTGTGCGAGGACACCGACCCATCCGGTCGAAGCTGCAACGTCGCCGCGCATGGCGAAGAAGGCCTTGGCGATGTAGTCCACGAGAGGGTCTGCAACCAATGTCGCGGAGAACAGGCCAATGACGGCCAGTGCTGGGCGCACGAAGAGCGCCATCAACAGCAGGTAGCCTTGAGCTTCCGAGCCGACGAAGGTCTGACTCGGGCGCATGTGCATGATCGCCCAGAGGGGGGCGGCTATGACCGTTTGGAGCACACCGAGCATCCAACCGACAACCGTCACCATGAAAATGGTGTACGGCAGGCTAGGGAGAAACACGCCAAAGTAAAAGGCGAGCACGCCGATGTAACTCTCCAGCTTGGCGAAAAGCTTAAGCGGCACTTCAAGCAGCCAATCCCAGATGGGGTCTGTCACGCCACGGAAATCAGCCTTGGTGCCTAGGATTTCGACGCCGCCCACAGCGCCAACCACGACGCGGGTCGCAGTCATCGTGGTTTTGATGGTGAACTCGGCCGCCCACAGCATGGTTTGGTAAGAGGCCAGCAGGTCGCCGGTCAGCTTCATCCGAGTGATCGCATCCGTGCCTGAGCCGCTCCCGATGGCAAGGTCAGTCGCCTTCTTCATCATGTCGTTCATCAAGAGCGTGGTCTTGGTGGACATATCTGCATCCAGCGAGCCGACATTCACGTCACTGTTTTTGTCCCGAGGCAGCAAGCTCGCCATGTCCTCGGGCTTGACGGCAGTAGAACCGGCGTAACCATTGCCTGCTTGTTCGGCCTTCTTGACGATGGTCTCCGCAATGGTCGTCACGCTTGCTTTGAGCAGGCTTGATCGAGCGTCATCTGGGAGGCCGGACAGCGAAGGTGTGGTGACACCGCCCACTGACTCACTGGTGATCGTTCCCACTTTGGTGCGCAGCAGACCAATGCGCTGATACCAACCTCCTGCCATTGCCCACCCCTCCTTCGTCATGTCGTTGACGAAGGCGGTGATGCCGTTGTTGATCGAGGTTTCACCAGAGTTCATCTGGTTCGCGATGGCGGCCACGATCTGATCCTCCCGGTTCTTCACGATGGCGTTGAACTGGGACGACTGCACCGCGTCCCAGCCGGGCTGGTTGATGTCGCTGGGCATCGTGTTCACCCAGTTGTCGATGTCCTGCATCAACCCCATCGCGGCGGCGGCCTTTTGGCTCATCAGGCCTGCGCGCACGTTGTCGAGTGCCGCTTGCGTGCCCGAGGCGTCGCTGTAGTTTCCAGAGGGGGCGTAGGTGGTCAGCGTGACCGTGCCGCAGATCGGCTCGCCGCCACCGAGGTTGGTGACTGCGTTGCGATCCTTTATGTAGAACGTGTAATCGGTGCGCGTGCCGGTGACAACTTGCTTGTCGGCGGCGGCGTTGTTCGCCATGACGGAGGGGTTGCCCGCTGCGTCGGCATAAATCGTGTTGGCTGCGCGAGCGCAATAGGCTGCTGCGAGGTACTGCTTTCCGAAGTCCCGCAAGCCGAAGTAGGTGCCCGTCTGGTACGAGGTGGCGACGATGCCATCGGGTTTGAGCAGACCCATGCTCATACCCATGTTGTAGATGCTGTTCGCGAAGCCGATGCTCCACAGAGAGATCATCAGCACGAGCATCTGAATGAAGCTGTAGCCGCTGGTGGACGGCAGGAGGACTGCCCCGCCTGCAACGATTCGCACGGGCGTCCAGACGGTGCTCCACGCCTTGCCCATCGCCTCGCCGTCGTTGGCCGTGTTGACCGCGCCCATGGTCGCCACGTAGGAAACGATGACCGAGCCGACGACGAGGACGCCGCTGTTGAATACGCTGAACAACATCCCCAGCAAGCTGCTTGCGGACGACACCGTATTGGGGTCGAGGCCCTTCACCAGCACATCAATGATCGGGCCAAAGATGTGACCAAGGATGCCGACAGTCACGTCATCCTGCGAAGGTGAAAAAGGCATCTGGGCCATGCACGACTCCAATTCAGTTCTTTTGCTCTTGACTGAATCTTAGTGCATACTGCGTATGCTTGTAAGCATCCGCACAAAGAATATAGACCCTATGTTATTTGCACTACACACACTGTTTCACACAGTGTTTATTACCTTTTTTGACACAGTGGAGTGTCTGCGGTGCTTGTGCGTAAAAATCGATTTTTTAGAAGGAGTGAAATATGCAGATGCAGTCAGTTTTTCGAGCTGCGCCGCTGCCTGACCTCAAGGCGGCTCTCGCGGGCGTGCAAGCGTGCGTGAGGGCTGTCGGTGAGGCCGTGGCTCGGCCTGTCAAGGCGCTTGGATCGCGCGTAAGTGCGGTCATGGCCAAGCCGTGGTTCTTTCCCGCGCAGGTGGCGGCTTTCTTGGGCGTGCTGTGGTTGCAGCAGCACGGCTACCTGCAAGTCCCCATCACTGTGTGCGACTGGGCCAGCGTCGGCAAGTAGCTTGTCGTCGTGAGGGCGCTGCTCCCGCAGTGCTCTCACGGCATCATCCATCCGTGCAAGCTGCCGTCCGAATCCGGGTAGGGCAGGCAGGCCCCGTTCTTTACCTTCCACCCCGGTGCTGTGCAGCGCGCCACCTGTTCCAAGCTGCCCACCAATGCGAGGCGGTAGGCCACTTGGCCCTGCGGTGTGTTGGCCCAGCTTGCCGCCGCAGCTTCATGCCGAGCGGCTTTGAAGCCTGCTCCAAAGCCTGCTTCCTTCCCTTGCGAAAACGCGAGCCAACCCGTCACCAGAATCGTGATCGCGGCTGCTCCGATCCCGATGGCCAGCGCTTTCCATTGCTGCTTCCGCGCGCTGTCTGTTGCCACCTTGTTGACTGCCTCGCCTAGCTGCTCCACCAGATCGCCGTGTGCGAGCTGGGCCGCAGTGTTGGCTACTCGCTGGGCTGTCTCCTTCGCTTCACCTACGACTGTACGGGCTGCTTCCTCAATGCGTGCAGGCATGGCGCTATACAGCCCTTGGTAGTGCTCTAAGGCGACCATCAAAATCAAGATGGCGTCGTTGTCCTTGACTCCCAAGACGGTTTGGACGCGGTGCAGCCGGTCTGCTTCTTCGGGCGTGGCCCTGCGCTGCCAAGCCGCCTCGAAGGCTTCAATGATTCCTAGGCGGCCGGGCGTGTTCATTGCATGACCTGCGCCAGTGTCTTGGTGGCTTCATTCCGCCACCGGATCAGCTCTGCCTTGTGTCCCAGCGGCATGGCTTCGAGTGCTCCCTGAATGGTCAACCGATCCGTCGCTAGTTGATCCGCGACGCGATCCGCCAAATCGGGGAAGTCCAGCGTCTTGCCACCGTTCTCTTCAATCCGCTTTTTGATGTCGCTGCCGTTGTAGAGCTGGAACTTTTCAGCAGCCCCGAAATACAGGTTTCGCAGCACATGGGCTTGGTGGTCTGTACCCACCGGCATTACATCCAAGTAGTCCGCCAACAGCTCTAGGGAGTCCCGCTGCCGATTGATGATCCAGAGCGTCACCAGCTTGCGGCCGAGTTCCCCCAGCGTGCTTTTGAGCGTTGCGCCGTACCGTGCCACGCCACTGCCACTTCGCGCGGCGGTGTTCACGATGACGGGAACCCCGCGAGCTTGGTCAACCGTGTTGATGAGCTGAATCCAGCCGTCTGCTTCGTCGAGGCTCAACGCGGCGCACTGGATGCGCTCACCGTAGCTCTTGAAAACGTCGGGGTTCGCCGTGTCCGTTTCGACCAGCAGCGGCTCGATGCCTCGTTGCAGGAATGCGTCGATGAGGGTTGCTGCCACCATGCTCTTGCCGGTTCCGCCCTTGTCCCCGGCACACAGGTACATCGTATTCATGTCGTTCATGTCTTTGCTCCCTCTTAGATGCGTGGGCGATCAGGCCGGGTGATCGCGGCGACTGCGCTTGTGTTGTTGCCCGATGTTTGCGGCAGGGCGGCGGCTGCACGTTCCCCGATGGTCTGTGCGGGTGGCTGGCTTTGGCTCGCAGGCTGTGCCTGCGGGCCGTCACCGGGAGGTGTTCCAGCGACTACGGCTTTGCGCTTCCCGGATGGCCTCTTGCTGCTGGGCTTGGTGCTTCGCTGCAAGTAGCTTTTCAGCGTGGGGGCACCGATCTCCAACTGGTCGGCGGTGAGCAGTTCCGCGATCTGTTCCAGCGTGTAGCCACGCTCACGCAGCCCGGCGATCTCGCTGGTCAGCATCTTGATGCTTTCCTGCTTCGACACCACCCTCTTCTTGTTTTCGATTGGTGGAAGTGCCCGCAGTTTCTCTGCGATGCGCTCCACCTGCTCAACAGTTACTGCCATGTGCGCTCCTGCCTCTATTAAATCTCTTTTAGTATCGCGTTTTTTTTTGATGCCTCGCAATGCCTAAAGTATTGTCGATGCTTGTGTTTTCCCATAATTCCTATTATGGGAAGCGCTTTGGCTGTTGATTTTGCGTGTGTGTTATTGCATACTCAGCACATCGCCACAAGTAGCTCTTTTTGCTTCCGGCTGGAAACCGGGCTGCTCCCATCGAGATTCGTACCGTGTCCAAACGGCGTAAACAGGATGGCCGATGTCGAACACATAGCGCTCCGCGCCATGTGCCCGCCATCGGACGCCGTGTCCTCGACGCTCCGCGTCTCGATCCGTGGCTCATCCCTCCTGCCCTGCCGGGGGCCGGTGACAACGATGTAGACAAACAGACACACGCCGCCCACGGGGCCAATAGAAGGAGCCAGTGCCATGCCGTTTGAGATCAAAGGAGGAGAAGCGCTCACCGAGCGGATCGGTGTGCGCGTCACCGCTGGCGAAAAGGTGCAGCTCAAGGAAGATGCCGACGACGCTGGTCTGAGCGTGAGCGAGCTGGTGCGTAGGCGCTACTTCGGCCGCAAGATCGTGGCCCGTGCCGACGAGAAGATGATCCGGCACCTGAACCGCATCGGCGGCCTGCTCAAGCACATCCACAACGAATCGGGTGGCACCTACAGCGCCGAGACGGCGCGGGCACTTCGGCAGGTGTATTCGTACATCGACCAGTTGGCCAACCAAGGGGCCGACCGATGATCATCAAGAAAATTCCTGTCGATCAGGAAAAGGCCGGGCGTAAGTCAAAAACGACCAACATCAGTGACCTGATCGAATACATCGCTGGGCCGGATGACGTGGCCCGCCTCACCCGGCTCGGGTATCACATCGACGACGACGGCGTGATCCACGGCGGTGACGGTGAGCAGCCGGAGAAGGTGTTGTACCTGACGACACGCGGCTTCAATACCGGTACCTTCAAGGGGCAGCAGGCGGAGATGATTGCTCTCGCGATGGAGTGCAAGAAGTCGAAGTACCCGATTCAGCACTGGGTTGTGAGCTTGCATGAGGACGAGCAGCCCACACCCGAGCAGGTGGAGGAACTGCTGGGCGTGCTACTTGAGCAGTTTGGGCTTGAGAAGCACCAAGTCATCGCAGCACTGCATCAAGACACCGACAACATTCATCTGCACATCGCAATCAACAAGGTCAGCCCCGAAACCTATCACGTGGTCAAGCCAGCGGAGGGCCGGGACAAAGAGGCAGCGCATCGCGCGATAGCAATCATCGAGCATCGTCAAGGGTGGCAGCGCGAGCGAAGAGGGCGCTACACCGTGCTGGAAGATGGAACCGTAGCCCGTGTCGGGAAGCTGGACAGCGCGCCTAGTCCACTGCACCATTGAAACAACACCCCATTTGTGGTTAAATGCAACGCATGGGAAAAATGAATCTGACCGACGCCGAGCGAGACAAATTGCTGACTGCCACGCGTAGCCGCACGGCGCGCGTGGCGGACGTGCGCAGGGCCAAGCTGATCCTCATGCTCGAAGAGGGTCAGTCGCGCGACACCATCATG
>Ga0081606_1000294_pt1 | contig 23344 bp, 32 predicted proteins | sample EareggfetidaYelm_FD_71127 | JGI IMG/M metagenome (GOLD analysis project Ga0081606, IMG submission 71127) | Earthworm egg capsule microbial community from the University of Washington, USA - E. fetida Yelm (SPADES assembly) (version 2) | ecosystem: Host-associated > Annelida > Reproductive system... | reverse complement strand
GCGGCGAAAAAGCGACACGGTGCAAACAGGTTAATTTACGGTCAATTATTTGAAGCGGATGCGGAAGGAAGCGAGCACCAAGTACAGGTTGCGGATGGAGGACATGGAGATATTGAAGCACGGGTATTTCTCCGCATTGTCGGAGTGGCAGATGATGCGCTCCGAGTTTTCTTCGCAGGGGTATAAGCGTTTGATAAGCGGACCCTGGTTGGTGTCCAAAATATAGACCTTACCCCATTGGAAGAAGGCTAAATCATTGATTTTTTGTACGCCTATCATGTCCCCGTCTTGGTATTCGGGAGACATGGATTCCCCTTTTACTTTTACCAGAAAATCAATGTAGGAAGACCTAAACTCGGGGATGTCATAGTATCCCTCGGCCTCGTTTTCTTTTACAGAAATATCGCCGCCCGGGGAGCCGGCTATGGCCTTTATGGGGTAAAGCGGAACACCCCTATTTGCCTCGCTTTTTTCAATTGGGTTTACAATTGGGTTTACAGTTGGGTTTACAACTCTGTTGATTTTTTCATTTTTAATTAGGTTTACATTGCGCCCCACCAATTCATCAAGCAAAATGTGGAATTTATCTGCTATTTTGATTAAACTAGCCAGTGGAGGCACGGACTTACCCCTCTCGTAATCAGAAATAGTTGCCCTTGTAACTTGCAATAAGTCGGCTAAATCTTCTTGATTGAGGTCGTTTTTACGCCTCATTTCGTACAAAATATCAGAAAATGACTTATCCATAAAAAATGTAAGATATTATTTGCTATTGTCAAATTTAATCCGCTATATTTGCGCTGTACTATTAAATAGTACTAAAAACAAGCACTAAATTAACGCTTAAACGGGCATAAACAAGGGTTTATTGCGCGGAGCGGCAAAAATCAGGGGGAAATTGACTAAAAGAAAAATCAATAAACAACTAATATGAGCAAGATTAAACAGCAAAAAAGAAGCTACCGAAAACGCAGCGAATTGACTGCGGTGGGCGCCAGGGTGCATGGCTTGAGCAAGTGGACGGTGGGCGCGGTGAGAGCCGGACACCGCAAGAACGATCAGGTATTGGGGACCCTGCTTGACTATAACAAGTGGAAGGAGGATGCCATCCTCATCCTTCAACAGAAGCAGGAACTCTATAAGCTGTTGCGCGAACGTCGGAAGGCGGGCATTAATGCGGAGGAGGAGGTGGTGCTGAAGCTCGAAGACGAGATCGACGACTTGCAAAGCTATTTCCGATTCAAGGTTGAAACCATGATTGAAGTCGCCAAAGCAACTATACTCGGCCATGAATGAAATAGTGCGACTCACTAAAACGGGGATTAGCGTAGAAATGAGCCATTGGGCTCGCGGCATGGTTTATCGGCTGATCTGGCAACACCTCGCGGAAGCGCAGAGGAGGCGGAATGAGATTAAGGTCAACGGGTTTAACGTCTTGTTTCCAAGACTTTTGTCGCAAGCGCTGAAAAAGGACTGGCATCCGACGGAGAAAGGAAAAATAAGGATGCGCATGAGCGAAGCCGAGGGATTGGCTGTCATGTGGCTTATCGCAGACAGTTCCGACGTGGAAATTATGCTTCTAAAAGACAAACTCTGCCAAAAATTGTTGCAATGAAATACCTAAACGGACTATTATATATAGAGTGGGACGAGGCGTTGGAAGCCGGCATCAAGTCATGCACTCTAAAATTGGCTAATCACAGAAAAAGCCGCTCCTGGGAGTTCAAAGACGACCCCATCGATAACCGCCGCGTTTTGATAGGATGGGATAAGCTCAAGTCGGAGTATAAGGCGCTGATAAGAGCGCGGTGGGGCGAGCCCGAGCAGTGGAGCGTACTGGCGCCTATCAGGCAACGGGTGCAATACAACGTGGAGGCCGAGCGGTTTTATCTCGACTACGGGGACAAGACTTTGAGCAAAGAACTGGCGACAAAGTACGCCAAAGGGGCGAGCTTCCTCGACATGATGCGTCGGGAGGCGGAGGATAAGCGGGCGTTGAAAGAAATCCACCGATGCAACATGGAGGAATTTTACGCCCGTTGCGCCGCGGTGATTAAGCAGGACAAAATAGACGCCTTGCCGAGCAGCTATCGGAGGCTGGCCGTGGCCAAAGACAGCGCCTTGAAACGCTACATCCGCGAAGGCTACCCCAGTTTGATCGATTGGAGAATCGGAAACAAGAACGGCGCCAAGGTGAAAGACGAAGTAAGCGAGGCGGCTTTGAAAGAACTTATAAGCCATCCCAATCAGCACGATTGGGTATTCGTGGCCAACCAATACAACTATTGGGCAACCAAGAACGGGCGGAAGTCCATCACGCCCCAGACCGTGTGCTTGTGGGCTAAGAAATGCAAGGCGGAAATACTCATGGAGCGCAAGGGCAACGAGGCGATGAGCCGCGAACTTTTGCCCCAGGTGAAGGGCATGAGACCGACTGCTCCTCTGCTATTAATGGAGTGCGACGACAACCATTTGGACTTGCAATTCATAGACTTCGAAGCCAAGAGCCACGAAGGGCGCTACATCAAGCGCTACAAGATGGTGGCGGTGATAGACAGCTTCAACGACTTGATACTCGGCGCCGCCATTGCGGAGCCCGGCGAGGAGATCACCATCGAACTGGTGATGGCCGCGTGGGTGGACGCCATGTACTACCTGCGCAGTTTGACGGGCGAGTGGGTACTCCCGCACCAAATCATTGCCGACAATTTTGGCATCGGCACCTTGGAACCATTTTACAAAAGCATTGCCCAATTTGAGCGGACGCCCGTGGGGAGCAAAGAACGCGGATACATCGAGCGTTTTTTTGGCACCCGCTTTTGGAAAAACTGCCTTAGCGCGGGCGCGAACAATTACACCGGCCACAACTTGACGGCCAAGAACCGCGGCGTAAACATGGATTTTTTAAAACAGGAAATAAAGAACCGTCCCGCCGTGGGCGAAGAGGCGAAGAAGCAACTCTGCACATTTATATACAGACTCCGCCATGCGCCCCAAAGCAAGGACGTCGGCTTAACCATCAGCAAGCAGGACGAGTGGCTGAAAGCATGGAATGAAATGCCCGCGGAACGCAAGCGCATTATAAGCGACGAGCAATGGCTAGAGATATTTGGCATACGGCACAAGAAGACCCTGCGCATTACCAACCGCGGCGCAGAGCCGCAGATAAACAACAGGCAGTACAGCTTCGACCTTGCCCCCGACGACCTGGTGAAACACATCGGCAAAGAGGTGACCATTTTCTACGACCCCTTGGACATGAGCCGGGTCCTTTTGGCCGACGGCGACAAGGTTCGCATTCGGGCAAAAGAGGCTCGCTTGACGCCGCGCGCCGCCGCCGACCATACCGGGGAGAGCGTAGCGCGGATGTGGAAGCGCCTGCACGCCAAGGAGGACATTGTGGAGAAGGCCGACCGCGCAAAGACCGCGCGAAAATCCGTGCTTGAAAAATACGCGGTGGACGCCGAAGCCCTGCTCACAAGCGGGGACTATTACCCGAAAGAAGTGCGGCAGAGGAGCGAGCAGATCGCGCTGACCGAACTGACGGACTCCGTCGGACAAGAATTTAATATTCTAAGCCAAATATGAGTTTCAATTAGTAATCAATTAAAATTTTATGAACCATCAAGCAAAAAAGGAAATCGCCGAAATGCTCGCAGGATACGCGAGCAAATTCCCGAGTCAGAAAAAAGCGGCCTCTTCGCTCCGCAATGTAAGCGAGAGCACCGTAATCCAAATTCGCAAGGGCAACTGGGAAGGAATCAGCGACGACATGTGGAGAGTCGTGGGCAAGCAAGTCGGCTACTCCAACAAGGGGCAATGGAAGTTTGTCCCCGCGGTAACCAACTGCGCCGCCGTGGCCAGACTCTGCGAGGATGCCAAAAGATTCGGAAACGTGTACTGCATCACCGCGCCCCCGGGAAGCGGCAAGACCGCCGCCGCCAAATGGTACGAGGGACAAAACGACAATGTGGCGCATGTCGAATGTGCCGAGTTCATGAAGAAGCGCGACTTCTTGCAGCTTATTCTTCAAAAATTCGGAAAAGAAAACGCCGGCGGAAGCGTCCCCGAGATGATGTCGGAATTGATCGACATGCTTTTGAAAATGGAGGAGCCTCTCATCATTATGGACGAAGTCGACAAACTCACCGACTCGCTGCTCTTCTTCTTCATCACCATCTACAATCAGCTTCACGGCAAATGCGGAATCGTCATGCTCAGCACCGACTACATGGCCAAGCGCATCGAAAAAGGGCGACGGATGAATAAACGGGGATACGCCGAAATATTCAGCCGACTCGGAAGGAGATTCATTGAATTGCCGGGCCTCAAGAAGAGCGAGGTGGAACAGGTTTGCCGCCACAACGGCGTCGAAGACGAGGCGAAACTCAACTATATATATAATGAGTGCGAATGCGACATGCGCCGCGTGGAGCGATTGGTGCACAAAATTAAAGTGACGGACTACGGCACAGCCCCGACAAACCGCTTAAAAACCGCTTAAAAACGCTTATATGGAAATCACGAATCTATTGGCGGACGCCACGCCCAAAGAACGCGAGAAGCGCATAGAAGCCCTCGTGTGCCGACTCACGGGAATCGACCCCGACGCTTACGCCGTACAAAAATTCGAAAAAGGAATCGAATTTTTAGAACGCTGCCTGCCCCATCAGGAAACAAGCGGCCTCATTGCCAAGCAAGCCCTGTTTTGGTCATGGTGGAGAAACCGATGGACGATGCGCGAAGAGGAGGTGCTGAAAAACTGCGACGAAGAATACCTCCGACGGTTTGGCGCCTCCGTCCTTGAACAGGTGCATCGCCGCTCGATGGCAAAAATGAAAATCGTGGGGGTAATCACAATCAAGCAATGAGAACCGCTGCCGACACGAGACTCCGCGAGGCCATGGACTTGCTCATTCAGGCGGCCGACATGTTGCGAAGCCTGACCGAAAAAAACGACCGGAGAACAGAGGCGGACATTATCTGCGAACGGGTGGCCGAAGAATACGATTGTCTGCCCGCCGACATCACGGGGGAAGCCTGTCGGACAAGAGGCAACAATAAAATGGTAGCCGCCCGATCCATGTTCGGATACATTTTGTATAAGAAAAAATACAGCTTCGGCGACATCGGCAAACGGGTGAACAGGGAACGCACCTGGGCATACGACGCCGTGAAACGGGTCGAAGATTTTATCTCCATCAAAGACCGACTCTATTACCCGCAGTGGGAAAATTTGAAAACATTGACTTCTAATAACTAAACTAAAACCAATTTTTTTATGAGTACGAGAACTAAGAAAAACGTAACCACTATCATCAATCGGGAAGAACTCCCCGAATGCATGCGAAGGTTCAGCGACGCCACTTCCAAGATCAAAGGCATCGAAGCCGAGATTGAATTGGCTGTCCAGGAAATCCGTCGGAAATATCAGCACAAACTAGACGCGCTCATGACGGTGCGGGAAGACAATTTCGACAAACTGCAGGTCTTTGCCGAGGCCAATAAGCGCGAACTTTTTGTCTCCAAAAAAAGCATGGAACTCACCCACGGCACCATGGGATTCCGACTCGGGACGCCGGCGGTGGAGAAAAGCAAGAAGGTCACTTGGGAAGGCGTGTTGGAAGAATTGCGCCTGATTGATCCAAACTTCGTGCGCACCAAAGAGGAGGCGAACAAGGAGCTGATCATCGCCGGCCGCCAAGACGCCGAGACGATGCACAAACTCCGCGCCATCGGGCTTGACGTGGTACAAAAAGAAACCTTTTTTGTCGAAGCAAAAGCCGAGGACTTGGTGAATGCATGACCGAATAAGCGCCCCGACCCGCCTCGGGGCGCTGTTTTAAAAACCTAAAAAAACGCACAAAAACATGGAGAATAACCCCATTTTGGCACGCCAAAACGCCTCTTCGGAGGCAAATTCGGCGCTCAAAAACAAGATAAAAGTCTTAAAACCAGACAATTACACAAAAACAGCGGGAGCAAAAATCTCAAAATTTCGCCGCATTCAGACAAAAGAGTATCAGGTTATCAATGACTTATCGCCAAAACTGGCAGAGTCTTTCGGCGCCATGAACGACCATTTTGTCATGCTCGCGTGGGGACAAAGCAGCAGCGGCAAGAGCCATTTCGCGATGCAACTTATGAGCCATCTTGCCTCGCACGGACGAATATTGCATTTGTCGCTTGAGGAAGGAATCGGAATAACCCTGCAAAACAAACTCCGAAAAAATTTAAGTCACCTCCCCCGCTCCTTGAGCAACAATATATTATTTTCCGACCATCGAATGAATTTTGACCGCCTGAAAGAAGTCCTTAAAAAGAGGCAATCGCCCCAATTTATAGTAGTCGATTCGTTGCAATATTTTGGCATCAGCTACCCTCAGTATAAAGAACTGAAAGCCGCCTTTCCCAAAAAGTCATTCCTCTTCATCAGCCATGCCTGCGGCAAATTGCCCGACGGAAAGACCGCCGACAAAATCCGCTACGACGCCGACATTAAGGTGCGCGTAGAGGGCGGACTGGCTTTCGTCAAGAGCCGATTCGGGGGAGGAAAGCCCTGGATCATTTGGGAAGACGGCGCCAAACAATATTGGGGCAAACACTTTAAAAAAATGACCTCATGAGCATGCCCGTGACGCCCAAACAAATACGCCTCCTCGCCGCGCTGCTTCGCAAAGCCGACCTGCACGACTGCAAAGCCTCCGTGGTCAAGAGGCATACCCGCAACCGCGCCGAGAGTCTCAAAAAACTCACCCGCGCCGAAGCCGACCAACTCATTCGCGACCTCCTCGAACTTTTTCCGCAACCCGAATTTGAGAAAGCCGCCCGCATGCGAAAGAAAATACTCGCCCAGTGCCGCGAGATGCGATGGGAGAAAAACGGACAACCCGACTATGAGCGCCTAAACCAATGGTGCCTCAAATACGGATTCCTCCGCAAACCCATGAACGACTATTCCGAAAAAGAACTCCCCAAACTCGTCAGCCAATTTGAGGAAGTTTACAAATCTTACTTGAAAAAATTATTTAACTAAACTATTAAATTTTATGACCACTCAAAAACAGGTAACCCTGACCGCCGAGGAACTTGACCGTGCCATCGACTCCTTTTCCAACGAAGACGTCGCAGTATTCCGCTTCGACAAACTGCCCCAAGAATTTCGCCGCCACACGGTCGAATTTTTTAAAGCCGAACTGGAAAAACGCAAACTGGAAAAACGCAAAGCAAAAAACAAGCGCCGCAAAATAAACCCCGACGCCTGCTACGGCCGACAAGCGGGCAACGTCTGCGAAGTCTGCCCCGACGAATGCCCCCATAACCCCAACCGAACAATTGGCAACTAAACTAAACTAAACTTTTATGACACAAGAACAAAAACAGGAACTCGCCAAAACCCTCGCCGGATTCATCCGCCACACGGCCATGAGCGACAAAGTCACGGTGGACTTCCCTTCGCTTGGAGAGCTTGGCGACCGCTTGCGGCGAGCCATGATTGCCCACTTCGCCTACGAAATCGACAATCTGAATCCCAATCCTGCGGAAGCGCCGCCGCCCCCCGCGGAAGCCCCTGCGGAAACGACGGAAGTCGCCGCGCCCGACCATGACCGCCCCCATAACCCCGAACGGACATGAAACCGAGCGCCTGCGAGAAAGAACGAGAAAGAACCTTTTCGGTGTCTTTCTGCGAATCCGAATGGGAAACCATTCAGGGCATCCTGCTGGCCGAGGTCAGGCGATGCGAACGCTTGGCCAAAATGACCGCCCATAGCGGATACGGAAAAGCCTCCACGCAACACAAAGCGCAGGAATGGCTCCGCAGAGCAGAGACCCTCGACTCCTTTTTAAACGCCATTCAAGAAAAACAATTCTGAAACACCGCCTCAAACCAATGCCGTCTTTGAGAAAGGATGACTAAAAGCCTCGAAAATTCGGGGCTTTTTTTTTTAATGAATATTTTACCTACTTTTAATAAACGATTCATTTAACTAACTATTTTTATAATGAAAAAAGTATGTGTTTTACTCGGAATCAGTCTGGTAATCGGCGCTTCAATTTTTGCTTATACAAGTACAGACGAAGCCCGTGCAAGGTGTTTGGGCGCAAAGTCATGTCGCGCATGCAAAAACTGTAAATATTGAGCTCATTGCGCTCAAAAAGGCGGTACTTGCGGGGTATGTAAGTAATGGGAGCGTCAAATGAGACGTATGCAAATTATTCCCACGTAAAAAACGGATACTTTTTTTTCAATGCTTCCGTCGAGGGGCGACTTTCGAGCAGGCGGCGGATGAGCGCCACATGGTCTTCAATCAGGCAAGGAATGGTGGCGGGCGAAAGAAAAAACTCATGACTTAGGGTGTGTATGATGAGGTCGTAGCGCTTGCCTTGCAAGTGGAGGTAATAATAGTACCGATGCATCAGACATTCGTTTCGGGCCGCGCCAAGCGGACGGAAACCATTCGTCGGCTTTCCGCTGATGTGTTCCGAAGACAACATATTTGCAAACAGTGACTTTTGTCCCTTCATGGCGGCAAATATACAAATGATTAACCATTAACTATCGCCGCTCCCACGCGCTTTTTGACATAAACGGGCGACATCGACAGGTCTTGGAAGGCGGCGGCAAAGGTCAGGCAACGCACGCGCATGCCGGTTTCATTATATCGCTCCAAGGTAGTGGCGCTTGTGCGGGTCAGGGGCGTACAATAGTCGGGGTGCCAGCCGTGCAGGGCTTCCGCGACTTGTTGCTCTGCGGCATAGCAGGCCAGAGCTTTGTCCTTCACCTCCTCCGGGGCATTGCCGGAGGAGGCGCTGAAAACGGCAAAGCACAATTTGAGCATAATAGTCACTTCCCCTTCCTGCCGATTGCCTCCCAAATTGGAGTACGTGGTCATGGGAAAATCAATGAGGCAGGCGGGGTAGGCCAAACCCGGACGCAGGTCATAGTCCAACTGCCCCAAATCCGTTTCAATAAAACGGATGTCGGTTGCCTTTTCTTTAAGGCGCTTGACGAGGTCTTTGTAGAGAGTGCCGAAAAAATCGTTCATAAGAGTGAATGGTTAATGGTTTGGAGTTCCTTCAAAATCTCGGCTTCTATGGCGCTTATTAAGCGCTTGGCAAGCAGGGGATGAGCGCCCATAAATTGTCGTTTGGGGAGGCGCTGTCGGACAGTGCGCGTATGTGCCCTCACGGTTGAAACTTTGGAGACGCCGTTTCGGGTATGCCCCTTCACGCTTTGAACCACATCGCCGGAGAAGCCTTCGTTGTGGGCTTTGGCGTAGGGCAAGGAGGAGCCAATCCAAACGGCGTCGGCGTCGAGGCGGGTGATGCGGACAGAGCGGCGCAAAGCCCCTGTGTCCACGAGCAAGGCTCTGCCGGGACGGCGTACTTTTCCCCATCGGGTCGGGTTCTTTCTTTTAGGCCAAGCCTCCCCTGCCCAAGATTGGTTTCTGAAATTGTCCAAAGCAAAATTCACCGCCTCATTCCCGACTGCAGACGGAAGGCGAAGCAATGCCGAGCGAACCGCTTTGGAAAGAGCGGCGTTAAATTTATTTGCGTCCATGGCGGATAAGGGTTAATAGTTTTTTCTATTGAAAAATTTTTTTATATTTGCAGTGCCGATTGAGAAACGGGGCCGTGCTTTCTTGGCACAATGCCGGTATTTCAATCGGTTTTTATTTTAGGCACAATATCATACGCTATTTTTAGTTTTGAATTAATATCTGTTCGGATCACTAAAAACTCATTTATTCCTTTTATTTTCAAATAGTCGTAGGTAAAGCTTCGACCTTTGCCGTCGGGAACATTTAACAGTTTTTCGCTTATCCGCTCTGCGTTTTTAACCACTGTATCTAAAACCCAAACTAAGGGGTTATGAATGTGAACTAATTTTTTTATTCCGTTTTTTGCAATTAAAATTTCACCTGCCGGGGTATTAAATTTTTTGCCGCCTAACCGCTCTTGTACTTCATGAAGAGTCCATTTGGAGTACGCCGCTCCCCCCTCCTTTATAACCCACTCCGGTGCCTCCTTAAAATAGGGATGCTCGGCGGGAAACGCCAATCCCCGTTCCCCCATGTTTATGCGAAACATGGGCTTGACGTCTATGTGTTTTAAATCGCCTTCAGGCGTGACGCGGACGGAGTCCGTTCCGCCGCGGAGCTGACGCACCGTGGAGCGGCAGTTCCAATGGTTGGGCGGATAGTAGGTTTTCCAAAAGGGATGGTCGAAGGGCAAAATAGTGCCGTGGAGCGGGGCGCAGATTTCGGTGGTTTGAGCATCGACTACGGCGTCAAATTCAAGCAAGGATTGGTTTCTTTCAATATCCGTCCACTTGGCGCTCATGGTCGCGGCATTGTGAGCCATGTCGTATTCTGTTTTCAAATAGCGCGAGGCATAGTTGGCGTTGACCTGCTCCGCCGCCGTTTTAAAGTCTCTCCACGTGCGAGGTTTGCCGTTTCCGTCGATGAGCAAATGGGTGAGTTCCCGGGTTTGGGCATAATTTTTGGCGGCGGAAAACTGCCACGCATGGCTCATGAGCTTGGACAGTTGCAGGAAGTCGGGCGTGTCATAGTCGATTGCTCTAAAGGCTTCGATGCCTTTCTTGCCGCAGAAACCGAGTCCTGCGGCTTCGGTGATTTTTTGGGCGTACAGGGAAAGGACGTCGCGGGAAATTTTGCCCTCCAATTTCAGGTCATAAATATCGCGGGTCATTTGGTCGAGCGTCTTTTGCAGGTCGGGGGGAATATCCTCCGACGCGGCCAACGGGCAACCGCAAGGGTCATTGTAAAGAATGAGGTCGTCAAAGGGCGTCAGCCCCGCCAAGAGCCGGGCTATCTTGACGGGGCGCGGGCGAAAAAATCGGCCAGCGCATTGCGAACTTTATCCGCGAAAGAGAGCTTTACCTTTTTTTGCGAGTCTTGACTCCGCGAGTCTTGACTGCCATCGTCATTCGGTTTTTCTTCGTTGTGATTTGGGGCGCTTGGCGGCGCGGCGGTTTGCTCTTCTTTTTGTTTTTTAAGTTGGTCATAATTGGCGGGTTTGGGAATGTCGTACATGTCATAAAAATAGTCGTCGTCCATCGGCACCAGCGCGGCCAGTTTAGTGTCCACTTCGATGCGCGAGGCGAGGTATTGAATATCCTTCTCGTCTTCGAACTTGAAGGAGACGCCCTCCGTGGGATAGCCGTAACTCTTCAGAATTTGGAGAAAGGGTTTGCTGTTGAGCAGGGAGGTCACGAAGGCAATGTCGCTTTTGCTGATTTCGGCTTGCTCCTCGCTTTGCGTTTTGCTTTGCGCATAGCCGCTTGACTTCGAGGAAGTAGTGGTTTCGGTGTTGCCCAACACCACTACGCTCATTTCGTCGTTGCATGCCTTGCGGAACTTGTCTTGCAGTTCGCCGTTGGCGTTGGAGGTTTTGCCGTCCATGATTTCAAGTTCCGCTTGCTTGGGAATCATGATGGACATAGAAGCGCCCGACTCCTCCAAAGCCTTTCGCAATTCCGCTTTGGTCTGCTTGTCGTAGCCGTCGTATCGCGCCACGCGCTGCGGCTGACCAAATATTTCTATGAATTGCGCCCAGTCGCCCAAATTGCCCCGCTTCCAAAGCGCATACGGCGCACACTGCAACAATATCCCGAAGTCATTCTCCTTGCCTATCACCCACACATTGGGCATACAGGAGTAGTCGATGCCGCTTTCCTCGTCCGCGGACATTTGCGTCTTGGAAATTCTTTTCTTCTCCGACTTAATATGTTTGCGCGGAATGAGCGCGAAAGAAAAATCCTCGCCGGGAATAAATTCCAAGCCGCTCAATCCCCAAAACCGAACTTCAAGCAAGGTTTTGATCAACTCGCGCCACTCGTTTTTTCCAAAAAGATCAAAATAGACTTCGACGTCCTTCCCGGTCTTGTCGAGGGCGTGGATTTTTTTGTTCAACACATAGTCCATGCGCTTGCTCACCACGCCGCATAAGTGTCCGTCGAGCAGCACGGCGGAGTACAGGTCGTAGAGCTGCGTGCGATTGGGGCAATAGACGGACTCTGCCGCCCGGAGCGCATTGCGAAAATCCTGCAAGTCTTTCTGCGCCCGATTGGGCGCTACAATGACCAGCTCATTAATGATAATAGATTCTTTTTTCATGGCTTAAAAAAATGGACGTCGCTTTCTGTTGCTGTTCCACTGCACCGATTGACTGCCGTCTGCCGCAGTCTCGTTGCCGGTCTCGCGGGTCGCCGCCGGATAAGGCCAGCCTTGCGGATCCGTTTGACCGGATTGTATGCTCTTGAGCCACTTGATGCCGTCTTCGTAATTGGTGCGGAATAATTTCAACTCAATATTCGGATTGGCGAGCTTCACCAAATGCCACGAGGCAATGTCTTTGATAATGGTTTTTAGATGTCCGGTCACCGAGTCAGGCAATGTGCCGCCAAAGAGAGTCGCCAAATCGTACTTGCTTAAATAGGACTTCGCTTCCGCCTCCGCGCTTTGAATGCAACCCTCGGCAATGGCAAGATCATGGCGAGTGATCTCGTCTAAAATTTCAGGATAGAAATTTGATTTCAATTCGGCTGCGGTAATCATTTAATTAATGGTTAATGGTTAATGCCTCTTCGCGAACTTTGCCGCGCTTACATCGGATATTGCTGTGATTCATTGTTTTATCGGTTTACTGTTTTTACTATACTATACTGTTTTATGGCTCATCTCCGCGAAGAGGCATTAACATTGCCCATTATGGGTACACCTGCAAATCCACCTCGATGGCGTCGTAGTCCACGCCGTGGAATTTCTCCGCGGCCTCGCCTGCGCTGGCCGGATGTCTTCGTTGCAACAAGGCTGTCGTTCTCTCCTTATCCCATGTTTCCGCAGGCACAACCAACTCACTTCCTGCTTCCAAGTCGTCCGTTATCCCCATCCCGTTAAGTTGGGCTAATTCAAACCACCGCTCCTGATCTCCCGTGCTCTGCAAGACAATGTCAATCAAGGTCTGTCCGCTTTCTGTTTTCATGGTTAGGATTTTAGGATTGCTTTCATTAACCATTATGGGTCAGCCGTTAATCATTAACTTCCCGTCTTTACTCTTCACTTCCTTGACCGGCATTCCGTCGGCGGCAAACTGCAAGCGTATGTCTCTCATAAGGGCTTCCGCGTTGTCATCCTCCAAGTAAGAGGCCGCGCCCACGCCGGCGTCGGGAAACTCTTTGAAAGCGCCCGGCTCGCACAGCAACATCAGAAATTTATTTTGCGCGGCACATTCCCCGACATTCAAGTCGCCGTTCGTAAACAGCGCAGGGGTTTCGCTTTCCATATCAATTACCGTCAAATCTTTCATTTCAATGCTTCACTTTTGTGTCCTCTTTTCCTTCAAAATTGGGCGGCAGCAAACTGCTTATCGCGCTGTTGAGCGCCGCTTGAAAAGCACTTGGGGAACCATTGCCTGGCTCCGGCACGGGCGTGTGGCATGCCAGCTTCACGGCATTCATAAATTCTTTGAGTTTATTCAACTCCGTTTTGCAGTCCGGCCAGTTTACCAATCCTCCGTGGCTCCCCTCGTTAAAAATAATTTTATCCGAGTTTATTTTTATCTCCTCAATTTCTTGGGCATGGATCAGCATCCAGTCCTCGGTGTCCTCCACCCTCACCGCCAATGCCCATGTGTTCAACTTAGGAATAATGCGATAGCCGTATGTGTTTTGGTCGACGGGGTTGAGCCGCACGTCGGCGCTCGTCGTTTGGCTGTCTTCATCCCAAATGTCGCACGTGGCCTTGGCCTTGTCCACGCTCGTCACCGTGCCCAACAAGGTAGTCGCCGGCCCCTCTCTCTTGGCTATCTCGCGCAATGCCTGCCTTATTTTTTCGCCTGCCTCCATTAATTATATTATGTGCTTAGTTTATGTCCCAGTTTCACTTTAATCCTTCCGCCGCCTGTGCTCACGCTTCCCTCCACTCCGTTTACAAAATAGCGGCCTGTTCGGGCGGGATACTTTTTGTCGCTGATAAAACACGTCATGCCGGGAAATACGAAGGGTTTTAAAAATCCGGTTACCGAACCTTCATAGCCGGCGGTTGCCAAGCGGTCATGTTCGCGTTGAGCGATGGCTTTTTGAATAGTTTGGTCGCGGACGGACGTGGTCAATTTCTTTTCGCCCGCAGCCTTTATTCGCGGCACGGCACTTTGTTTTTTGTGAGCCCCCGAATAGTCTTTGTGGCCGGCTACCGTAATTTTCACGTCGTAAGCCTGCCGCTGCCCGAAGCGCAAGTCGTCGTCTTTGGCGGTATTCCAACCGAGGCAATATTTTACCGCCGAGGAAGGGGCAAGCATAAGCCCGCCGCAGTAGAGGACGTCGCGCTGAAAATAAACGGCGAGCAGGCATTTATTTTTAAGCCATTCCAACACGTCCATGCCGTTTGCGTTTTTAAACACGACCTTGTCGAGCGGAATGTTCGGAATGTCTTTGTGGAGTTTTATCGGCGTGCCGCTTACAAGGTCTTGCAGTATTTTTTTTGCCGTCGTGTTTTTGTAGTTTTTATTAATGCCGATTTTCTTTCTTAGCAAATAAGAATAGCCCTCGCACTCCAGTTCGGCGGGCGTCGAGAAATTCACGCGCTTTATAAAACCGCTGAAATGCAAGTCGTTTTGATTGTCGTAGCCGGCGTAGATTTCGATCTTTAAGCCCTCTTTAAGCACGTTGCCTGTCTGTTGCAAAGAGAGGCCTTTATCATTCTGCACAATGGCTAAGGCCGGGAGTTTCACTTTGGCCGAATCGCAAATATTGTCCACGGCAATATTCCACTCCAACGCGCTTGGCGGCACGGCTTTAAAGCCTTCTATTTTCACGGCGGCGGTAAGGGCAAACATTGGATTAGGATTTTAGGATTATTTTCATGGTTCATGGGCTTTCTTGAACGAGGTCAAATACGCTGTCGCTCTCGCACTTCATAGAAAAAGGTCTTATCCAAACCGACTCTCCCGAGGTCTGCGGAAAATCAAGGCTGACCACGGCGGCGCGGCAGGAGGTATTGGTTTTTGAAAACACGCTTTCGTCGGTTAAAAAAATATTGGTCAGCGCATTGTCCAGCCCGATGCTTTGTCGGGACTCAAAAATATGCTTCAAAATAGTAATCTCCTCTTCGGGAAAATTCCTTTCTTTATTGATGACAAACCCTTTAATGTCTATTTCATAATCCTCTACGCTGTAGAGTTCTTTCACGGTGCCGCGGCGTTGCGAGAGAGGCGTGCGCACAATGGTTTTCTTTCCGGTTATGGCAATCGTGCAATAAGGGAGCAAGAGCCGCTCGAAGCCGAAAGTCCTTGTCCCGTTTTCTTGCTTCAGGGCGTCTAAGTCGCAAAGCGTCACGGGGAGCCAAACGGGTTTGCCCTCAAACTCGGTTTTCACCGAAGAGCCTTTGGCCGTGCTGATAGTTTTTTCCAAGCGGGCATCCATTGACACGCGATACCCATCGCCCTCGCCCGCCGCCGGAGGCGTGTTTTTAATAAGGTACGGCTTTCCGAAGTACTTATTGTAAAGTCGCTGAAGGTCTATGGCAATGTGGCTCATGGGTTAATTATTTTAAAATCGTTTGCTGCTCTTTTTTCGCGCCACGGTCTCAATTTCGCCGCAGGCCAATTGGTCGGATTTGACATTGACGTAATAGACTGCTCCTTCCACGGCGTCGGGCGCATCGTCGTGGGTGCGGCTCTTGGGCGCAAAGGCTTTGAATTGGTCAATGGCATTCTTCATGTCGGGAAAATCGGCCTCGGCTTCGTTGAAATAAAGCTGACCGTTTCTGTCCAGGGGTTCTAAATTCGACTCGATGCGGGCAAACTTGTCGGGCTTGGCGCGGCCGTCGAAACTCACGGGCAATACTTTGTTTCCGTGCGCCTTGGAAGCGAGGTATAAGTGCCTTCTGATGTCCTCCTCGTTCAAGTTTTTTTCGATGAAATAATAAACCGGCGCGTGGCCGTTGACCAGGGCGTCTATTTGATAGAGCCACTCCACCATGTCGGCGGTCGAGGTTTGTTGGCAAAACATTTTGACGAGGTGCCGCTCGCCTTGCCAGGGCGCGACCAAGGCCGTGGCCTTGTAATCGCTCCTCTGGCTTTGGCGGAAGGAGGGATCGGTATAACACACCAAAAAAGGGTATTCCGAAAGTCGCGGCATTTTTTTGAAGGACAGGTTTTTGAATACGCTGCCCTCTGTGATGGGATTGTTAAAATATTCGCCCTGTGCTGAAGCGTAGGATATTTTAGACAGTACGCGGTCGATATTTTCTTCCGTATTTTTGTCCCAAGAAGATTTTCCGTGCTTGTCGCGGATGTTCACCACGTCGGCATAGTCGGCTTTTTCAATCGCGCGGACTATGCAGCAATCGGGGGCTATTATGTTTCCGCAAAATAATATAGTAGTCGGCTTGGAGGAGGAGCGCGTGCCGATGGCTGACTTCTCGATCCAATTCCATTTATTTTTGATAATCTCCGGGTTGCGACACTCTTCGTCTGTGTCTATGTCGTCGAATATAATAATGTCGGGGCGGACTTCTTCTTTTCGTGTGCCGCGAGGAGACTGCCCTGCGCCCACGGCAATGAACGAAGCGCCCGACTTGGCCGTGAACTCCCCCGCTTCCCACTTGGCGGCGTATTGCTGAATGCCGTAATCGTGAATGATTCGTTGATTTGCCTCAAGATTGAGTTTGTAAGGCAACAGCAGCCGCTCCGCCGATTCGCGATTGTGGCTCACAAACAGCGCCACTTTTTTCTTTTTGGTCAACACCAGATAAAGCGCTTCGAACATAGTGCGGGTAGTCTTGGCGAGGTCGCGAGCCCAAGCCCGGACTTCATAATGCTCCATGTGGGCCAAGAGGCGCTTGGTGGCCTTCTTGTGAAAGGTTGCCGGTTCGGCAAAAGCATAACTCGGAAAGTAATGCTTGAACCACGCTTCCGGATCGGCTTCGAGTGTCGCCATGCGCTTGCGTTGCTGTTCGGCCGTTTCGTTCAAGTCTGCGGGCGTGGATTTGAGGATTTGCTCTTTGAACAAATCCCAATCCTTTAAGCTCTGCTTCTCCTCTGTGCGCATCCTGCTCATCCCCGTAATCTTTCCTTAATAAAAGAGTCAAAATATTCCGTCAGCTTTTGGGCGTCGGCCCAATTTTCTTTTTGCACGAATTGAATAAACTTGCGTCCCACGTCGGCAATTTCTCCGGTAGAAGTTTCGGTCTCCAAATTACGGATGGAGGCAGTTATTTTGTGCATGGCGTCGGCTTCCTTGGAATTGGCCAACCGGTTGTCCTTCTCAATGGCGGTATTCAAACGGTCAAGATGATCGTAAAGCCGGCGAAGGATAGCGGGTTTGGTGGCGAGCAACGACTTGCGCAGTTTGTCCCAATCGGATTCATTTACCCATTTGGAAATGGTTTTTTCCGAGACGTTTACTTTCACGGCAATGTCTTTTTGCGACATGTCGCCTTGGAGATACAGAGTCTGCGCCCAATCTTTCTTTTGCCTAATTGTTATGTCGCCCATTAGTTTGTGACGCAAAGATGCAACGCGGGACGGCGGTTTTTTGAAGTAAAAAATAACTTGCCCGCGCCCGCAAAGCAACTTGCCCCGCTCACAGGCGCAACCTTATATCTTCGTTTGCAAACGCCTTAAAAACCCGCCTCTTTTGCGTCCTGATGGCGAACATGGCAAAGAAGATTGACAAAGAATTTGTGTTGAGCGACAGCAGCGTAAACTGCTACGGCTTCCGCCTGATGACCTCCGGTTGCCTGATAGAGGAGTTCAAAAAAAATCCGATCGGCTATATTATGCACGATCGCGAGAAGGGGGTGGCCGTGCGGTGGGAAGACTTGCGCATCGACGGCGACCGACTGATCGGCAAGCCGGTCATCAACTTGGCTTACCCCAATGCCCAACAGGTAATCGATTCAATCGAAAACGGATTTTTAAACGCCGCTTCCGTGGGACACATCGTGGCGCTTGAGGTCAGCAACGATCCGGCGTGGAAACTCCCCGGACAAGACGGCCCCACTATTACCAAATGGCATAACCGAGAATGTTCTCTGGTGGACATCCCCGGCAATTTCAATGCCCTGAAACTTTTTGACCAATACGAAAATGAAATCGCGCTCAAGCAACTCGCTTCGCTGTGCGCGAACAGCCATAAACCAAACAGCAAACCAAACGAACCTTTAATGAAAGAACTAAAACTGTCTCCGGCGCACGCGGCCGCCCTGAGCCTTCGCGCCGACGCCGACGAGTCCGCCGTGGCTCAAGCCCTCGACGCCTTATTGGCCAAAGCCGACAAAGCCGCGCAATTTGAAACCGAGCGGAACGCCGCCAAAACCGAATTGAGCGCCTTGAAAACCGCTCACGCCAACGCCGAAACAGAGCGCATTTTAGCCGATGCCTTGAAGGCTAAAAAATGTACCAAAGAAATGGCCGAAAAGCTCCGCGCAAAATTTGACGGAGACCCCGACGGACTGAAAGACCTGACGGATTCCTTTCACGCTTATGTGCCGCTCGCCGAGCGCGACGGAAATGACGATAAGGAGTATGCCGCCCTGGCCGCCAAGTCGTTTGACCAATTGATGGAATCGGGCGAAATGGCACAGGTGAAAACCAAGTATCCCGAACTCTACGCCGAAAAATTAAAGTCTATCAAGACGCCCTCCTGAAATCTTATAATCCTACTCAAAAAATGAAAACCATAGTCACCCTTCTCCTCATGCTTGCGCCGCTCATGGCGAGCCAAGCAAACTGCGCCGATAAAAAATGGGAGTTAATCTCCCAAGCCCCATTTGAAAACGGGGACTGCTCATTCTGCGACGTCAAACCAGAACTGCCCAAACGAAACGGATGCACGACTGCGAATGGGCAACGCCGCGAATGTACGCCAAAGGATATTCAGAGGAATTTGAAGAACTTGTTTGATATTCCATTCACGCCGCGAACGGAAACCAATTGGCAACATCGAAAATGTACGCCGGAGGACATTCAGGGAAATTTGAAGAGCCTGTTTGATATTCCATTCACGCCGCGAGCGGAAACCAATTGGCAACATCGAAAATGTACGCCGGAGGACATTCGGGGAAATTTGAAGAACCTGTTCGATATTCCATTCACGCCGCGAACAGTTGCGAATAGGCAGCGCCGCGAATCATCAATCATTAATCATTAATCATTATTAATAATGGCAGTACAAGTAGAAATTTGGGAGCGATACTTAGTCGATCGCCTTTGGAAGCAAAATGCTTTTTTAAAGAACAGCGCCGTCTCTGAATCGGGCGACGTCATTCAGGGCAAAATTGTTCACATTCCGCAACCCGGCGCAAAGCCCGTGGTGGTGAAGGGACGCAATACCTTTCCGGCTATTGCCGTGCAGCGCATGGATCCCGAAGTGACTTATTCCTTGGACGCCTATACCACCGACCCGACTCATATTTTTGAGGCGGACAAGCGCGAGATAAGCTACGACAAAATGGACTCGGTGATGGGCGACCATGCCGGCCAACTGGCGGAAACCATCGCCGACGATTTGCTCATTAAATGGGCAACCGGTCTCTCCGGAAGCGGCATTTATCAGGTGGCCGGAGCGCCTGCGGCGGCCGTCGTGCAGGGACAAACAGGAACCCGCAAGACGATGACCGTGAACGACCTCAAGAAGTTGATGACCTTGATGAATCGCGCCAACGTGCCTAAAAACGACCGCTATGTATTGCTCGAAGCCAACCACTACGACCAATTGATCGGCGATTTGAGCGCCACCCAATATCGCGACTTTTCAGAATACTTTGACGCCGCCAATGGGGTCGTGGGAAAACTCTTCGGGTTCAGCATCATGGTGCGCTCGAATGTGTGCATGGTTTCGGGGGCATCCGGAGAGGGTATGCTTGTCGCGAACGGGTTCGGAGTGAACGCGCTCGGACAAGCCGTGTCGCCTTCCGACCATGTGATGTCTTTGGCGTGGCAGAAATCGTGCGTGGCTCAAGCGATTGGCGAAGTGAAAATGTTCCAAAATACCGAAGACGCGCTGTACTACGGCGATGTGTATTCGGCGTTGGTTCGCATGGGAGGACGCCGCCGCCGAAACGACGACTTGGGAGTCATCGGCATTGTGTCCGCCCCCTAAATTAATGAGCAATGAGTAATCACGGGCAATGAGAAGGCTAAAAGACGACAAGGATCAAATACAAGACTTGGCAATTGCCGAAATCAAAGGCGAGCTGAAGAGCTTCAAAGAAATGGTCGAAGTCAAACTCGATCAGCTCATGGAAGTGCAACTCGCCACCAAAGAGCAGACGGTCAAAACCAACGGGCGCGTGACGAAACTGGAGCTTTGGCAGATGCTTTTGAAGGGCGCTTGGATGGCGCTTGTAATGGGCATCGGGGCAATCGCGTGGCTTATGACTAATATCTTGCTCAAATGAGAACGGGAAAAGAAGGCCTTGCGCTCATCAAAAAGTTTGAGACCTGCGTACTCAAGCCCTATCGGTGTCCTGCCGGAGCGCCCACCATCGGGTGGGGCAATACCTATTACGAAAACGGCGCGAAGGTGACCTTGAAGGATCCGCCCATTGCCCAAGAGAGAGCCGACCAACTGTTGCTTTTTGTGTTGGGGCTGATAGCCGCAGACATCGCCTCCTTGCTGAAGAAACCGCTGAGGCAAAATCAATTCGACGCCCTTTCCAGTTTCGCTTATAACGTAGGGAGCGACATCGACGCCGACCATATTCCCGAAGGGCTCGGCGACAGTCATTTGTTGAAACTGATAAACGCCGACCCCGAAGATCCGGCCATTCGACAAGAGTTTCTCAAGTGGGACAAATGCAAAGGCAGGCGACTGCCCGGATTGACGCGAAGAAGAATGGAAGAAGCCGATTTATATTTTAAAAAACCATAAGCCATGAAAGATACTTTGTATGACCGCGTATTTGGAAGTTGGAAGTCCACCTTAGTGGGCGTGGGACTGATAGCTGTCGCAACCTCGCTCGTGTACTTTGAAAAAGCCACGCTCACCGAAGCCGGACTATTCATTGCCGGAGGCATCGCCTTATTTTTTAAGAAAGACGGAAAGAAAGATTGAAGACATATCGCGAGATGGAGCAGCGGTCAGCTCGTTGGGTTCATTCCCCAAAGGTCGCAGGTTCGAACCCTGCTCTCGCTACAAAAGAAAAATGAAAATGAAAACAGGAATGTTTTTGGCAGGGGTCATGATGCTCGCGTACGCCGGCTGTGCGCCGCGCATCATTACGCAGACGCACACGCGCGTCAAAGACTCGGTCATTGTCCGGGAGGTGACTAAAACCGTTTCCGTGACCGCAGAGAAGGACAGCGTCGTGCTTATTATAAGAAAGGATCAGCGCGGCACTTTTGAAAAGAAAAGCCGCCGCGCGAGGGTGCGGGTAACCGCGGACTCCCAAGGAAATATCCAGGCCGCCGCCAACTGCGACAGCGTGACCCAATTGCTAAATCTAAAACTCCATGAAACGGAAAGACTGCGCACCGAGCATACTCGGGAAACGACCGAAAAAACAGTGTATAAAACGCGGGACATAGATAAATTTTGTCGCTGGGCAACCGCCGCCATGGCCGCCGGGGCAGTCCTGTATTTTGCAATTAAAAAAATAAATTATTTAACCTAAATAAACGAAAAGTCATGAACGAAGCAATCGAAAATTTTTTCAAGTCATTCCCGTTGCGGCACCAAGTGCATCAGACGGCGGACGGAGTCTTATTCCTCGAAAATCACCATGCGCAAGCCTACGCCGACGAGCGGCTTGAGGACAAGAAGGTGACCGTCGTAGAGCGTCCCAAAATGGCAAGCGAAGAAGCCAAAGCGACAAGCGAAGAAGTCAAAGCGAAATCCAAAAAAGACAAACCATGAGCTTGCCGCGCGTAACCATCACATTCGCCCACGGGGCGTTGCTGGCCGACGTAGGCAGCATGGACGGCATGGCGGGCATCGTAGGCACCGGCTCCACGACTGCCCTGCTCTGCGTCCCCACGCCGGTGTACAACCTTGACGATGCTATTGCCAAAAAATTCACCGAAGCGGCGGAGCCTTCCATGTACCGGCACTTAAAAGAGTATTATGCGGAAGTCGCCGGCAACAAGCGCCTTGTCGTCATGATTGTGCCCGAGACGGTTTCGATGAAGCAAATGCTCGACAATACCCACAGCGTTTCCGCCAAACTTTTGACGAAGCAATTTCCCGACGTCCGCCTCTTGGGCATCACGCGCGCTCCTTCCTCGGGATATGCCGGCGGCGCAGGTTTTATCGACTCCGATGTGTCGGAGGCGATATCGGTCGCGAAGACCTTTGGAGAAGCGCGACTGGCGGAAAATTCGCCTGTCCGAATCCTCCTTGAAGGACGGGTGCAAAACGCGGACGCCGCCAATACGCTTACCCCCAATACGAGCAGCAACGGCTATGTCGGCGCAGTGCTCGGAGGCACTCTCCCCGACGGCTCGGCCAGCGTGGGATTGGCGCTTGGAAGGGCTTGCAAATATGAGGCGCATGTCAAAATCGGCAAGGTAGCCAACGGCCCCCTCAGCGTCGATAAAATTTATATCGGAGACGTCGAGGCAAGCAAATCCTTGGCGCAGGAATCATACAACGACGCCGGATTTATCACTTTTATGACCTACCCTCACAAGGCGGGTTATTATTTCGCCGCCGACCGCATGTGCACCAAGGACGATTATCGCTTATTGGCTTTAGGAAGAGTCGTCGATAAAGCCGCGGTCATTGCCTCTGCATTCTTCACCGAGGAAATCGAGAACGAAGTCGACGTCGATGAAGAAGGCAAAATTGCTTCCCATGCCGCCTTCCATTTGGAGGAACGCATCAAGCAGCAGTTAAGCGTGGCCATGGGGCATCAAATGAGCGGCGAAGCCCAGTGCAAAATCACGAGCAAGAAAATCGTGAGCACAGGAGAACTATCGGTGAGCCTGCGAGTCCGCCCCAAAGGATATACCACCTACATCAACGTCAATCTCGGATTTTTAAAGACATAAAAACAAATGGCAGACTTCAGCACAAAAAATTACAACTGGAACAGCACCACGGTCACCCTGCTTGGCAGGAAGGTGACGGGCATCCGCGGCTTTGAGTTCAATAAGGAAATTGAAAAAGAGGCCGTCTATGCGCAGGGCAGCGAGCCGATCGCCATCAGCTCAGGGAATAAAAAATACGAGGGCCACATCGAAATACTCAAGCATGAGTTAGACCTGTTGACCGACGCCGCGAAGGCGGCCGGCTTTGAGGACATCGCCGAGGTGCCTCACGAATCCATCGCCATCACGTGCGACTTCAAAATCCTTCCCGCGGATAAAACCCGTCAGG
>Ga0081606_1000292_pt1 | contig 23508 bp, 18 predicted proteins | sample EareggfetidaYelm_FD_71127 | JGI IMG/M metagenome (GOLD analysis project Ga0081606, IMG submission 71127) | Earthworm egg capsule microbial community from the University of Washington, USA - E. fetida Yelm (SPADES assembly) (version 2) | ecosystem: Host-associated > Annelida > Reproductive system... | reverse complement strand
AAAATCGTGATCGGGAAAATTGGCGATACCAATTCCGGATTCATCGCCAAATCCTTAGATAAAATCGGCGTTGAGATTTCGGAAATGATTTCAATTTCCGACAACAAACAACACATTTTAGAGACGCTTGCCAAACTGCAAAACCAAGTCGATCTTGTCATTATTACCGGCGGTCTTGGCCCAACCAAAGACGACATTACCAAAAAAACCTTCTGCGATTATTTTGAAGACGAGCTTGTGGTCAACGAAGCAGTATTGGCACACGTCACCCAACTCATCGAAGGTTTTTACAAACGCCCGATCACGCAGCTCAATAAAGACCAGGCGCTCGTTCCGTCAACGGCAACGATTCTCAAAAACACAAACGGCACCGCACCCGGCATGTGGATGAAAAAAGGAAACACCGTTTTTATTTCATTGCCCGGCGTTCCATATGAAATGAAAGGCATCGTCGAAGACGAGATCATCCCGAAAATCATAAAGGAATACGAGAGACCGTATATTATCCATAAAACGATTTTAACGTACGGTATGGGTGAAAGCATGGTTGCAGAGAAAATCGAAGACTGGGAAAACAACCTTCCGGAGTTCATCAAATTGGCCTATTTGCCAAATCCAGGACGCGTACGGTTGCGACTTTCGGCACGCGGAACCGATAAAGAATTGCTGGAAAAAGCCATCGAAGCAAACGTATTTTCATTAACCCAAATCATTGGCGACATTATCGTGGGCTTTGATGACAGCGAAACCTTAGAAGTGGTTTTAGGGAAATTATTGGCACAAAATAAAAAAACAATCGCGACTGCAGAAAGTTGCACCGGAGGAAAATTGGCACAAATCATCACAGCGATTCCGGGTTCGTCCCAATATTTCAAAGGCAGCATCGTGAGTTATGCCAAAGAAATCAAAACGCAGGTTTTAGGCGTTTCCGAAGCAACCATAAACGAACATTCCGTCGTTAGTGAAGCAGTAGCAACCGAAATGGCCACGCAAATCTGCAAAATAATGAACACCGATTACGGCATCGGCATCACCGGAAACGCCGGCCCAACCACCGACGATACCGATGAAGAAGTAGGCATCGTTTTCATCACATTGGCAACGCCTGAAGGTATTGTTTCTGAGAAATTTAACTTTGGCCAGCCACGCGAAAAAGTCATCGACCGCGCCGTAAATAAAAGCATGGAAATGTTGCAGGCAGCAATTTTGAAAAATAACGCCAAATGAAAAATGTCGAATGATAAATAAGAGCAATTATCCGTGACGCTTCGTAGGACGTTCAACGTTTGTCATTCGACATCAGCAGCCTCTTTTTCGGCCTTTAGAAATTAAAAAATAAAAAATAAAAAAATGTACTTTAATTATTTTGCAGAAACGTTTATTTTTCTTTTCTTTGCACCCTGATTTTGAATAACGATAAAAGATAAGCATAATGTCAAGAGTTTGTGACCTTACAGGTAAAAGAGCGATGGTAGGAAATAATGTTTCCCACGCGATGAATAAAACTAAGAGAAAATTCTCTGTGAACTTAGTGAAAAAGCGTTTCTATCTTCCTGAAGAAGACAGATGGATCACGCTTAGAGTAGCTGCTTCTACAATTAAAACAATCAATAAAAACGGAATCGCTGCAGTTTTGAAAAAAGCGCAGACTGAAGGTTTTATTAAATAATATCCCGTTCCCGGGCTAAAAATTATACAGCAAGATGGCAAAGAAAGGCAATAGAATCCAGGTAATTTTAGAATGTACAGAGCACAAAACAAGTGGTCAGCCAGGTACATCAAGATACATCACGACTAAGAACAAAAAAAATACTCCGGACCGTTTGGAAATTAAAAAATTCAACCCGATCTTGAAAAGAGTAACCGTTCACAAAGAAATTAAATAATAACAGGGATTTAATAAGGTCTCAAAAGATCATTATTTAAATTTCAAATCACATTGAATCATGGCAAAGAAAACCGTAGCATCGTTACAAACATCTTCAAAGAGATTATCAAAAGCCATCAAAATGGTAAAATCTCCTAAAACCGGCGCGTATACTTTCGTAGAAAGCATTATGGCTCCTGAACTCGTTGACGAATTCTTGAAAAAGAAATAATTGACCAAACATATATAGAAAAGCTACTTTCATTCGGAAGTAGCTTTTTTATTTTATACATTTACGCTAGATTTATTAGAAGCATTTTCCTGCTTTCCGCTGCAATCTTTTTGCAACTCCGCTGCGCTTTGTTGAAGATTTCTCTTCGCTGCGCTACGAGCAATCCAAAAAGGATTTCCGCTGCAATCAGGGCTAGGCTTTTTCAAAATTACAACAGTCTGGTTTTGATGAAAGTTTTAAAGTACCTGACAGCCACTGGCTGTCCTCCTTTTAATTTCAAATTATCCGGGCTAGGACTTCGGTTTCCGGTTCAAGATCCGGATTTAAATCTACAATGGATATCTAAAATAATATCAAAAAATGAGCTTCTTCAAACGAATATTCTCTTCCGAAAAGAAAGAAACCCTAGACAAAGGACTGGAACAATCCAAAACCAGCTTCTTTTCCAAACTCACAAAAGCCGTAGCCGGTAAATCCAAAGTCGACGATGAGGTTTTAGACAACCTCGAAGAAATTCTCGTCGCTTCAGACGTTGGCGTCAATACCACGCTTAAAATCATCAAGCGCATTGAAAAACGCGTTGCCGATGACAAATATTTGGGGACAGACGAACTCAACAAAATATTACGCGAGGAAATTGCCGCATTATTGTCGGAAACCAATTCAGGCGAAGCAACAGAATTTGTGATCCCAACGGGCAAAAAACCATACGTGATTATGGTGGTCGGTGTCAACGGTGTCGGAAAAACCACTACGATCGGAAAACTCGCACACCAATTCAAAAGCGCCGGTTATTCCGTCGTTTTAGGCGCTGCCGATACCTTTCGTGCTGCTGCTATCGATCAGCTTCAAATCTGGGCAGATAGGGTAGGCGTTCCAATTGTCAAACAACAAATGGGAAGTGATCCGGCTTCTGTCGCTTTTGATACGCTGCAATCTGCAGTTTCACAAAACGCCGATGTCGTGATCATCGATACTGCTGGTCGTTTGCATAATAAAGTTGGCTTGATGAACGAGCTCACCAAAGTAAAACGCGTGATGCAAAAAGTCGTAGAAGATGCGCCACATGATGTACTATTAGTACTTGACGGTTCCACAGGGCAAAACGCTTTCGAACAAGCCAAACAATTTACCGCAGCCACCGAAGTGACTTCATTAGCCGTAACCAAACTCGACGGAACTGCCAAAGGCGGCGTTGTCATAGGGATTTCCGACCAGTTCCAAATTCCTGTTAAATACATCGGAGTAGGCGAAGGTATCAACGATTTGCAGGTGTTTAATAAATATGAATTTGTGGATTCGTTTTTTAAGTAAAGCAGACCGCTTCGCTGCAAGAAGAAAAAAGAAAAAGAACCAGATCAATATACTGAATCTGGCTTTTTTTTGTCAAAAGTCTATTTCTCTGGACGCAACAATCTTGCAGCGCAGCGGTCTTGCTTCTTTCAGTGCAGCGGTCTATTTTCTACTCATACAACGCATTGATCTTCCCCCACAATTCATCGTCAAAATCTGATAAAGCCGGATTGGTATTGTCTGCAGCTTCGCCCATTCTGATCACGACCATTTTTTTACTTGGTACGACATAGATTTTCTGGTCATTTTTTCCGAGTGCCATAAACATATCTTCTGGCGCATTCGGAATGATACTGCCTGGAAATTCAAATTGGGTTTGCGGCAAATGAAAGTTCGATTTGCCATTCAGCCACCATAAATAACCATACGATAAGTTGATGTTTTGTGAAGTGGTCGTAGCGGTTTCGAAGAAATTTTCGTTTAAAATCTGATTCGAATCCCAATTGCCTTTGTTTAGCATTAACAATCCAAAGCGCGCCATGCTTCTGGTGTTGCTGTAATAAACGACGTTGTTGTCAACGTTGAGCCACGTTCCGGTCATGCCGATTTTATCGCGGAGCTTGGTATTAAAATAGGCATTCCATGTTTGATTTGAAGCTGCAGCAACAACATCCTGCAATTTGACATACACATTATGATACGCCCAGCGTGTTCCGGCGTCGGCTTTGTATTGCAGTTCAGCCGGGGAAACGCCATCCCCGAGCGCATCGTCGAGTCCGGAAGTCATTGAAAGCAGATTTTTGCAAGTGATCAGATTTTCTTTAGCCAATGGTGCAGATGTCCAGCCGGTTCCAATGTAATCAGAAACTTTTTTATTGGTGTTGATCAGGCCTTCCTGTTCTGCGATTCCGGTAACTGTTGATGTTAGTGTTTTACCGGCACTTGCCCAATACCATGGCGTTGTGGCTGTATGTTCGTTGAAGTACTTTTCGATTACGATTTTTCCGTCGATTAAGATCATAAAACTTTTGGAATGTTTGTTTTCGAGATAATCGAGTAGTGGCTGGAGTGCGTCAGGATTCCATTGCAGGTCGGTGATCGATTTGGTTTCCCAGATTGTTCCGGTTAATGGAGGGAAATACAAGGTTGGCTTTTCTGTTGCAGCAGCATCATCCGTATTGCTACAGCTTAAAAAAGTTACGGCTGCGACTAAAAATAAAATTAATTTTTTCATGATTGGTTTTTAACTGCGTTTGGACTTTAAATATAGGCAATAGTTTAAAGCTTGAATGGATTGTATCGTGAAGTATAGCCGTGATGGTAGCGGCATCCTTTTTATCGCATAGACAAAAGTGGATTTTCGGAAAGTGCCGGAGCGATAAAAAGATATAGCGAACAGCAGGAAATGGCTCCTAATAAAAAAATAGGAGCGAACAGCTTCTGAAAATATGCATTGAATGGTAAGTTGAACAGATTGCTTCGTCCCTCGCAATGACAGTGAAAACTTTGCAACTTTGCCACTTAAAAACCCTATTTTTGTTTTATGAAAAATGTATTTCAGATTTTATTCGTGTCAGTATTGTGCTGGAGTTGCCAGGAAAAAGTCGGCCCGGCCGATATAGCGAAAATCAATGGATATTGGGAAATCCAAAAAGTGGAACTTTCAGACGGTAAGGTCAAAGATTACACCGTCAATGAAACGTATGATTTTTTTGAAATAAAAGGAAATAAAGGCTTTCGCCAGAAAGTAATGCCACAACTCGACGGAACGTTTGAAACCAATGAAATCCCTGAAAAAGTACAAGTGATTTTTGAAGGCGATAAAACGTATTTGAAATACGAAACGGCTTTTTCCAAATGGCGGGAAGAACTGCAGTCGGTTTCTGATACGGAAATGGTTTTGTTAAATTCTGAAAATAAAGCCTATCATTATAAAAAAACAGCCCCAATAAATCTTACAGACCATGGCAAAAAGATTGAGTAACGAAGCGCCGATTGGCGATGTATTGAAACAAATCATCCAGGTGAATAAATTGCAGCCGGGCATGGATCAGATTTCGGTAAAAGAAGCTTGGGAAAACCTAATGGGTAACGGTGTGAATACGTATACGCGCAATGTGGTCTTAAAAGGCAATACGTTGTATGTAGAACTGGCTTCGGCGGTTTTGCGAGAAGAACTCAGTTATGGCAAGGCAAAAATCATTAAGATGATTAATGAAGAATTGCGCCGTGAGGTTGTTAAAGAGGTGGTATTGCGGTAGGTTAGTATTGAGATTTTACTATTAAGGATAATAAAAAAAGCCCGTTTCAAACTGAAACGGGCTTTTTATATCAATTAAGATCTATACTCAATTCTAAATATCAATACCCAATTTAAAACTGCTCTCTTCCTGCGAAGTGGAACGCACCTTCAATGGCAGCATTTTCGTCACTGTCTGAGCCGTGAACCGCATTTTCGCCTATAGATGTAGCGTATTTTTTACGGATGGTTCCTTCAGCAGCGTCAGCCGGGTTAGTCGCCCCGATTAAAGTACGGAATTCTTCAATAGCATTTTCTTTTTCAAGGATAGCAGCTACGATTGGGCCTCTTGACATAAATTCTACAAGTTCGCCATAGAATGGACGTGCAGCATGAACCGCGTAAAAAGCCTGGGCATCTGCTACGGTTAATTGCGTTAATTTTAGAGAAACGATTTTGAAACCCGCTTCTGTAATCATATTTAAAATTCCTCCGATGTGCCCGTTTTCGACTGCATCAGGTTTGATCATTGTAAATGTTCTGTTCGTTGCCATTTTTAATTTTGTTTAATTGGCTGCAAAAGTAAGGTTTATAAATCGATTATGAAAAACCAATTTTTATTTTTTTGCATAAAAAAAATCCCTTACTGCAATGAAGCAATAAGGGATTTTTAAATTAAAACGTGTATTTAGTTTTTAACCACTTTTACAGTTTTTGTTGCTGTAGCCGTAGCGATTCTTGCGAAGTAAACGCCAGTGTTTAAAGCAGAAGCATCTACTGAAACAGTTGTTGCTTTTGGCGTAACATTGATTACCGTTTTTCCTAATACATCAACGATTTGGATAGATTCGATGGTTTGCTTGGCAGCATCGAAGTTCCAGCTATTGTGTGTAGGGTTTGGATAAGCTGTGAAAGCTGTAGTGTTGAAGTTATTTGTAGCCAATGGCGCTCCGAAATTGAAAGCACCGGTAACTCTGTTTAAAGTAACCCCATAAGTACCTGCCAACACTTGGATATTTGAACCAGGTGAAGTAACAGTACCAGAAGGGAATGATGTGCTTCCGTAAGTTACGTTTGGCGCATCCCAGCTGTGGTTGCTTCTGAATTTTGCTTCCTGATCGATAGCAGCAGTAATGCTTGCGATAGAATAGTTAGCACCATCAGTTGTAGTCAGGTCGTGGTCAATAGTCCAGCCGCCAAAAGCTTCACCGATAAGGCTGATCTGTGGGAAATAGAAAGTATAAGCACCTGTTGATCTGGTAAATGTTACATCGTATGTACCAGCAGTGGTTACGACGATATTACCATTTTGTCCTTCGGTTGGTCCCGTTGGGAATGCAACGCCACCCCAGTTTGGATCATTCCAGTTGTGGTTTGAACGAAATTTTATATTTCCTGAATCTGGATCTACGCCATCATTTGCAATAAGCGTTACAGTACCTCTGTACGTTTCTCCATCAGTTGTAGTAAGGTCAACATCGGTACCCCATCCGCTAGCGCCACTACCTATAATGCTCACTAAAGGATAAACCGGAGCAGCTGTAAATACGTAAGCACCATCGTCAAGGTTGTAGGTGATAGTAGAATAAGTTCCTGCAACTACAGGGATCATTACGCCTTCTTCAATAGCTTCACCTTCTGGGAAAGTTGTGTCTCCGAAATTAATGCTTACATCTTCAATTGCAACATTAAATTGGGCATCTCCTGAAAGCAAAGTTACATTAGAAGCAGTGTAATTTACTGCATCTGTAGTTGTAAATAATACACCTTCTGCAGCCGGAACAGCAGCACCTACAAGTTTAACTACCGGTACCGGTGGCCCTTCAAAATGGAATTCCCCAGTTTCGCTGTTGAATGTTACGCTGTAGATACCTGGAACACCCATGATATTTGGACCATTATAGACTGCAGTACCAGTTGGAAAAGCATTACTTCCCCAGTTGTAACCTGTTGGCTCGCTCCATGCATTGTTTGCACGGAATTTAATACCAGCTTCTTGACCAGCAGCCGGAACTGCAGTAATTTCTACGTTGTTCAATGTCCAGTGGATATTGTCTGTTGTTTCCATTCTTTGCGGATCTGGCACGCCGTCAACACTCCATCCGCCAACACTACCACCGGTAATGGCAACACTTGTTATCACAGGCCGTTGTGCGTATCCTACTGACATTGCAAATAACAGCAATAAGGATAGTAATTTTGTTTTCATAATATATGATTTAAGTTTAAATTTCAATAAAAATAATCAAATTTTGATAGCAAAATGATTTGTCCAAATTTTTAAAGTTACGAAAACGTTATCGTGTTGATAACATTATTTTTTTAACGCTTGGTTTGTGTAATTCGTGGTAGAAACCACCTAAAATTATCATAGGCATAATTTTGAAATGAAAAACTCCGGTTTTTGAGCCGGAGTTTAAATTTTTTTATTTTTTACTGATTGTCTTCAGGTCAACCGATTGATCTTCGAAGAAGACTTGAACATGGTACAATCCGGTCGCTTCTTTTGAGATGTCGATCGGTACAGTCAATTGTTTGAAGCTGCCTTCAAAAACTTTCTGCCCCGTAGCGATCCGCAATATCATGATGCGGGTGATTTGCTGCGTTGTTTTGCTTTCAACGGTAAAAATTCCGGTGTTTGGATTTGGATAAATGACAAAATTCTCTTTTTGCAGGGTTTTTGCCTCTTTTTCCGGAGTAGCACCATGGCTTGTCAGCGAAGTTTTACCACTGGTTGTTTCGCGGTAAATTACATCCGGGCAAGAATCTTCAATGTATGCGTGCAGTTTGCTTCCGGCGATAAAAACCGTAGAAGGTTTCAATACGATTGTTTTCCCAGCTTTTGCAGTAATAACGGCATTGACACCCGTTCCATATCCGGGACCGAAAGTGAGATTATTCCGGGCGGCATAAATATTAGTATTAAGATTTGTACCTGTTTTCACTAAATCATACGGAACGTCAGGGCATCCGAAATCTATCACATAAACTGAAAAATCTTTCTGTCTTGTTCTTGAAAATAAAGGTGTAGAAAAATAGCCTGTTGGATCTTCGGGTGTCGTATTGGTGTAATTTAGTGTTACGGAGGTACCGTTAAAAGTCTGGTAACTTGCAGGCGTAGCGTAATTCTGCGCATCTTTGATCCTGACGCTTTTCGTGGCTGGGATTCCGTAGGCACTGAAGTCAACATTTACACTTGAAACAGCATTTCCCCTGCTATTGAAAACCGTTACGTAAAATACATTCGGATTGTATTCGTTTTGCCTGATAAATGTTTTATTTGTAAAAGTACCGCCGGTCAACAAACCATTGTTTCCATAGATTAATGTCATTGTAGAACTGGTTTCCGCAGGAGGATAGGTGGTTTTGAATGTGTTAAAATCTATTTTACTTTCTGCAGCAGATGTAGGGTAATTAAGCTGCACATGGTACATATAACCTGCTCTATAATTCCATTCGTAATATTCATTATGGTCAACGTGCCAATTTTGTGAAAGATACGAAGAAGGTGAGATGCTAAATTGCATGAACTTGCCCCAATAGAAATTATTGGTATACGTAAGGTCTTCGTTGCGTCCGTCAAATGACATGCCTTTGGTGCCTTTAAAAGTGTAATTGTTTGTAATGTTTACATTTTTACCGCGATCGGCGCGAATCCCTGCGACAAAGTTTAAGGTGTTGAGGTAAAAGATATTGTCGTGCACTTCGATATTTGTCGGATGGTTAAAACTGTTTCCTGAATCTGAATCAATCACCACATTCGGCTTAGAGTCGACATAACCTCCAAAAAAATCACTGTATATCGCGCGTGCAGGATTGCCATTGTTCACAAAAACATTTTCTGTGATATCGTAATTTTTAACATAATCAAAGCCGGGAGCGGTACTCGCAGACCAGACAAACAACCCACTGTCATAATTATTCAGGACAAGATTGTTTTTGATTTTTCGGGATAGGTCGCTTCTGTTCTGGGTGTAAATACCCGGTCCTTTCCCAAAAATGCGGTACCTTCCATTGGTTACGACGCTGCTGCGTGACCATACGTAACCATTATTGTAGATGATACAGCCATAGATTTCAGAGTCGGCGGCTTCTTTCCATGATCCGATACCAACGCCAGGAAGGTTTCGAACCACCAGGTTGACCAGTTTTACTGTTGGTTTCAATGTATTGGCGGGTAAATGCGCAATTCCTGTAGTGCCGCGAAAGCCATTGCCGGGGATTGCATCATTTTTGTAACGGCTATAATTTCCCAGATAAGTAACCTCAAAGTTTTCATATTGTACAAACCCGCCAAATATTTGAAGCACCGGCGTCAGTTCTTCGTCATCGTCGGAATAACCTTCCATTTTATTGGAAGCCACTTCGTCATATTCGACTTCTTCATCAGCCATTATTCCGGCGCCGGGTCCGGAAGTTGGTACGGCAGGATCTGGAGTGGTAGGTGCAGCATAAATGTTTCCATCAATTACTGCCCATTCCCCAGGATAGGAAGCCACCTTAATGAAGTTGGTGCTACTTCCTGAAATACTGCTCGTAAAGTGGCCTTTGTATGTCGTAATGCTACCGTTATTGCCGTGCAGCCAAATGATATCGCCCGGCATTACCAAAGTGCTGTTGAGTGCGGTTTGAAGGTTCCAGGCTGTAGCATACGACAAGCCATTGCCTACTCCGGCTGTGGTATTGTTAGGATAGGCAAATGGTTTCACGTGCCATTCCTTTTGCTGTGCAAACGTTGCATTTGCAGCAAGCAAAATGATGATAAAAAATAACTTTTTCATGGTCCTATTTTTTATCGGTTAGCGCTTTGATTTGTCCTTTCATCGCCTCGATCTCTTTGTGCTGCTGGATCAGGTAAAGCGTTAGTTCTTCAATTTTTTCCTGTTGGATCCTCGCCATGTCGCCCAGTTCAATACCTTCTTCTTTTACTTTTTGTGCCGATGGTACGTTTGGCAAATGTCCGTTTGTAGTAATGAACTGTTCTACTTCTTGTAATGGTTTTAAAATGTAATCTTTCGTGAATACATAATCCGCCCAGTCAGAACCTAGTGTTATTCTTACTTCTTCTGTTAAAATTCCTCCTTTTACGAATAAGTTATAAGCAGAAATATTTACACCTGATGCTAAAGTAGGAAAGGCAGCTGTTCCTAAGCCGATACCGGTTTTGCCGTTTAATTTGAGTTGGTCTGTGGCAAAATCGCCCCAGATGAGTGGGGTTGTAGTACTAGAGTTATCAATAAAAAGTTTATTATTCAGTCCCATACCGGATCCCGCAGAATTACCAATTAAAATATTTCCGCTACCAGTGTAAGGACCACTTCCATAATTGCTATATCCAGCCCTGTTACCTATCATGACATTATCGCTTCCATTTGCAAAGATTCCAGCATTATATCCTACGAAAGTATTATTGTTTCCTTGAACGGCTTGTCCGGCACCAACGCCTAATGCGGCTGAGAAACTTGATGCGCTACCGGAACTTGGAATTGACAATGCGTTTTGACCTACTCCGGCATTACTATTTCCGTTATTGTATGAACCGCTGGAAATTCCTATAAAAGTATTAGTATTACTCGTGGTAGTATTTATTCCTGCACCATATCCAATAAATGTATTGTAACCGCCAGAAGTAATATTTTTTCCCGCTTGATGACCGATAAATGTATTATTCATTGCTGGTGTTGCTGGATTAACAGTTTTTCCAGCTTGATAACCGTAATATGAACTTCCTGATGTTACAGTTGAAGTCCCAGCTTCGAGCCCATAAGTAGTAATATTTGCAGTTTGTGCATCAACGCTCAGCCCTGTAATCAATCCAATCCCTAAAAATAACAATCTTAAATTTCTCATGACTTTAATGTTTTATGGTTAAATAATACGCTAAAGCTATATGAAATAAATTATAATAAACAGACTACAAAAAAAATGTTATTAACATCGCGATAAAATTTAATATCGCGTCCTAAGTTACACGATACAAGATGTTTGAAAAAAAACCAGCAACCGCGATGAAACTATAAGATTAAAGCGATAAAATATTAAAATTTTGCGCTAAAGGTTTTAATTCTGCAAACAATTTGGTTAATAAAAATTCACCGTTCTCCAGATAAAATTCCGAAAAGTTAACCTGTCTTTCCTGCAAGCTTTTGTTAGGGAACAATTCATTTTGCAGGTTTGTGATCCTTTCCGTCACTTCGCTGTATTTTCGTTTTTGTGCTTTAAGCAAACGTTTTTCCAGATTGTCCAGGCCTTTGAGTTGTTTTGCTTCCTGTGCTTTTACGGCGCCGGTGAAGGATTTGTCTGTTTGTTCGGCAATTTCATTGAGTTGTTTGAATTGCCTGATCAATGTTTCCCGTTGCGGCGTGAGATCAATTGGAAATTCAGAAAGCTGCTTCGTTTTCACATTGACCAATTCCGATTGCTTTAAAAATAATTCAGGCCAGGTCAAACCCAGCTGACCTGCTTTTTTCGCTTGCTTTTCAGTAGCCAGAAGCACAGAATTCCGAAGGAGCAATATTGGGAAAGTCACATCAACAGCATCAAAATAACTTTTGAGCTCCAGCCAATAGGCAAGTTCGCCGCCGCCGCCGATGTAACAAAGGTTGGGCAAAATCACTTCCTGATACAACGGCCGCATGATTACATTCGGGCTGAATTTTTCCGGGTGGTTTTCGAGTTCCGCCAGGATGTCACTTTCAGAGAATACAATTGTTGTATTGTTGATCCGGTAGGTGCCGTTTTCAAAAATAATCCGCTCACGCAAATGGTCCTCAATATAAAACAGATTGATTTCGCGCGGATTCACCTGAATGTTATAGGCTTTTAAAAATTCGGTGGTTTCGAGGACTTTTTTCGAAGAAGTCTGCTGCAATAATTCTTCCTTTATATAAGGTATGAATTCCGTTTTTAAATTTTTATCATCGGCGTCAAGGATTACCAGGCCGCTGTCGCCGAATAGTTCGTTAGCCAGCCAGCGTGTCGCATCTGCCAGATTCTGCTGTTTGAGATAGGCGTCACTGAATAGTTTTTTTATAGTTTCGGCATTGGTTCCCGGGCCCAGATCCAAAGCGAACAATTTGAACACTTCTTCAAGTCCGTCAGTAGTCAATCGCCCTACCGGCCCGGAACTTTCTTTGTTCCATCGGAACTTCCGGCCTTTATATGTAAAATAATTGATTTCTTCAAAATCGTGGTCTTCGGTCGCCATCCAGTACACAGGAACAAAATCACCTTCCGGATAAGCCGCTTTGAGTTCGCGCGTCAGGTTAATCGTACTGATGATTTTATACAAAAAATACAACGGCCCGGTAAATAAATTGAGTTGGTGGCCGGTCGTAACCGTAAAAGTACCGGAACGTTGCAACGCAGAAATATTTTGTTGCGTCAACGCAGATGAAGCGATTCCTGCATATTGTTTTTCTAAAACTTCAACCAGTGTTTTGCGGTGTTCGGGATTAAAATTTTTCTTTTTTTCCTCCATTTGCAACCCAAAATTCTCAACCGAGGGAAACCGGTTATATAATGGCTGTAAAGCTGTTTTTTGTTCCAAATAATCATTCATCAACGGCGTGAAATATCCGGAACTCTGGTAGCTGATACAGTCGGTTGGCATATTTTAGAGGGTCTTAAAATTCGGGTAAATTTACAAAATATTAATGACTACGGACTATTTATACCCATTAGAAAATACAGCATATCGAATCGGGATTTTGTGGCACTTTTTTCAAGATAAAAAAAATGCCACAAAAAGTGTGGCAACTTTTTTGAAATGAAAAAAGTGCCACAACATTATTGAGAGGTGAGTATTTAATTATTAAGATGGGAAGATTAAGTATTAAGACAATAAAGACAATCTCAATACTTAATACTAAAAGAACTAAATTTGCAGTTTTACATCCAATGGAAACCAAACTTTTTTTAATCACGCCGCCATTTACACAGCTCAACACGCCTTATCCGGCGACGGCTTATATTAAAGGTTTCCTGAATACCAAAGGAATTCAGAGCGTCCAGGCCGATTTAGGCATCGAAGTCATACTCGAATTGTTCTCTAAAAAAGGGCTTGAAAATTTATTCCGGCACATCGAAAGCAAACACGTTGAATTGTCGCCCAATTGCCAAAGAATTGTTGCGCTTCAGGACGAATACCTCAAAACCATCGACGCCGTTATTTTATTTCTCCAGGGAAAAAACCCAACGCTGTCGCTGCAAATCTGCCAGGAAGATTTTTTGCCTGAAGCCTCGCGTTTTGCAACCCTTGAAGAACTCGATTGGGCATTTGGAACGATGGGAACTCAGGACAAGGCCAAGCACCTGGCGACGCTATACCTCGAAGATATTTCCGATCTGATTGTCGAAGCAGTCGATGAAAATTTTGGCTTTAGCCGATATGCCGAACGGCTGGGCAGAAGCGCAAATTCGTTTGACGAACTCTACGCAGCTTTACAACAGGAACTGACCTATACCGATAAGATACTGATTGACATCCTCAAAGAAAAAATTGAAACGATCCAACCGACATTATTCCTGATTTCGGTGCCGTTTCCCGGAAATTTATATGCCGCTTTCCGCTCGGCGCAATGGGTCAAAAAAAATTATCCGCACATCAAAATCAGCATGGGCGGCGGTTTCCCGAACACAGAATTGCGCTCTTTATCCGACAGTCGCGTGTTTGAATTCTTTGATTTTATTACGCTTGACGATGGCGAAAAACCGATTGAAAATTTAATCGAATATCTCGAAGACAAACGCGATTTGCAGGATTTGAAACGCACGTTTACAATGGTTGACGGCAAAGTAACTTACATCAACAATCCAACTTGTCGCGATTACAAGCAAAACGAAGTGGGCACGCCCGATTATTCCGATTTGAAACTCGATCACTATATTTCTGTGATCGAAATCGTCAATCCGATGCACCGCATGTGGAGCGACGGACGCTGGAATAAATTAACGATGGCGCACGGCTGTTATTGGGGCAAGTGTACGTTTTGCGACATTTCGCTTGATTACATCAAAATTTACGAACCCGTAGCAGCTAATTTGCTCTGCGACCGCATCGAGGAACTGATCGCACAAACCGGGCAAAATGGATTTCATTTCGTAGATGAAGCGGCGCCTCCTGCATTGATGCGCGCGTTGGCACTGGAAATCATCAAAAGGAAACTGGCGGTGACCTGGTGGACAAACATCCGGTTTGAAAAAAGTTTCAGCAAAGATTTGTGCGTGTTGCTGAAAGCTTCGGGTTGCATTGCCGTTTCAGGCGGGCTCGAAGTAGCATCGGATAGGTTATTGCAGCTTATTGACAAAGGCGTAACGGTAGAACAGGTGGCCAAAGTGACGCGCAATTTTACCGAAGCCGGCATTATGGTGCACGCGTATCTGATGTACGGTTACCCCACGCAAACGGTTCAGGAAACGGTTGACAGCCTCGAAATGGTACGCCAGTTGTTTGAAGCCGGCGTATTGCAATCGGGCTTCTGGCACCAGTTTGCCATGACTGCGCACAGTCCGGTAGGTTTGTATCCCGAGAAATTCGGCGTGGTTAAAGAAACTGAAATCCTGGGTTCCTTTGCAAATAACGACATCAATTATACTGATAAAACCGGTATCAACCACGACCGGTTTAGCTTCGGGCTCAAGAAATCGCTGTTCAATTTCATGCATGGGATTTGTTTTGATTATCCGTTGCAGGATTGGTTTGATTTTAAGATTCCACGCACCAAAATCCCCGAAGATTTTATTTTTAATGCATTAAATGAAGATCCGGAGCTGGCTTTGAAAAACGCCTCAAAAATCGTTTGGCTTGGCGGAAAACCTACTGCCGAACGATTCACTAAATCAAAAAAGGGGCAAAGCTGGGACATGGTTTCACTGACTTTTCACGATAAAAAAGAAAGTTTTTCCATTGTGGCCAATGCCGGTGAAGCCGACTGGCTGTTGCAGGTTTTGCCACAACTCAGCGCATCTGCGGTAAAAATAAAAACACTGGGCGAAGTTAAAACCGATTTTGAGAGTGCCGGCCTTGAAAATTTTGAACTGTTCTGGCATTCCAAACCCATACAGGTACTACGGGATTTTGGCTTATTGGTTTTATAAAAAAACGCAACCTTTTTACGGATTGCGCTTTTTCCTTAACATAACTAACAATTTATTATCCTTTGATGATTTTTTCGATTTTACTGCCTTTTTCAGTAGTGATTTTGAGGAAATAAATGCCTTTGGATTGTTTGGATAGATCGAGCGTCGTTTCCTTTTTACTTTCGGGTGAAGTTTGCAGGATCCTGCCCTGAACATCAAACAATTCAATGGATTTGATGGTGTTTTTGGATTGGATTTTTAAAAGATCTTTCACCGGATTCGGATATACCGAAATGGTGTCGTCGCTTTTAAATCCTGCTGTCGATAACGTCTGGAAGGTCGTTTTGGCTTCATTGGTAACAATTGGCGCATTGTAATCAAAATAGATGCTTGCCGTATTTTCAACAACATCCCCGGCTGTCAGGTAGTCTTTGGTCCTGATTTTAAACAAGACATTTCCGTGGCCGCCAATGTGATGCGTGATCGATGGCGGCAGGTTGATGTTTTCAAAAATAAATGCCACCACGTTACCTTTTATGTCAATTTTTACAGGATGTGAGCTGTTTAGCATTTCAAGACTTTTGATGTCAAATTGTTCGGGATTGATCGTATCGCGAATGACTATATTTATAGCGTCGGCGTTTCCTGTATTCTCAAAATTGATGTTGTAATGCAGGTATTTTCCAATGTTTTCAGGAGTTACCGATTCACCTTCGAGGCCAATTTTATTGTTCGGATCATAAGAACCAGTTACCAGATGGCCAAAAGCAAACACATTGTCATCAGGTGTTTCATCTGCCGCAACCGGATGGATGGTTGCAGAAAATGGCAGGATGTCGTCAATATGAACGCCGGGTATTTCTGTTGGTGCGTGTATGCGCAGTCGAATAGTGATACCACGGCTTTCAAACGGCATCAAATTGGAATAATTAAAAACCAGATTGCCGGTGGATTGTGTTGCTGCTTGCGATGCCGATATAAAATCGATTCGCGCATCATCAAATGTAAAAGTTACATTTCCGTTGAGGATCTGGTTCCCTTTGTTTTTGAATGCGATTTTGTATGGAATTTCAAATCCGGGATTGGCTGCCTGTAGCGGCGTTATTACGACTTCTGCATCGGGATGATTGCCATTGGCAGTGATACAGAAATCCTGTTGGTGTACCAAATTATCGGCAGTAGGAAAATTAATCGTACTGTTTTGCGGATTGCTATTAAAATAGGAAGGATTTTCAAATACCGGCGCAATGGTATGCGTTCCTGTTCCGGTATAAAAGGTATAATTTCCAGAAGGTTTTGTAAATGTATAACGTTCATCACTGTCAGTTAATAGTTTCATTTTAATTAATGGAAAGGAACCATCAGCAGCATCACAACCGTTGGCATTGGCATCAAATGTTACTTTTCCTGTGATGGTGTTATAATTTCCGCCGGGCGTAAAACTACAGTCTGATCCTATCATGGGATCTATGGCATATAGATCTGCCTGCGACCTTACATATTCTAAGTCGTGTTCATTGACACAGATATAATTTATAGCGTCCATATTGTCAAAGGACACTTCGCGAAGGTTGGTAGTGCCATTCTTCATATTCAGGAAATTAATTGGACTGTCTCCTAACCACAGGTATTTCATATTGGGAAGCATCGAGGTATCTAAATAGGAAACATTGGTGTTATGCAAAGCCAATGTTTCTAAACGGGGTAACTGTGTAACATCGATCGTATTTAAAGGAGAATCAAAGATAGCTAATTCAATTAATGTCTGACAGTTGATGAGATTTATACTTGTTAGTGCAGTGTTATTAATTGTGATCCATGTTATGTTTTGTGGCGTATTGTGAATCTCTAAATAATTTAAGTTTGGCGCAAGCATATCTATACGTGGGTCTAAGTTATTCGAAGCATTAAACTTTAATGAAACAACTGTAGGGTAAACATACGATGGAGAACGCGACATGATTGTTCCGGTCGCATCAAAATATTTCACGGGGCCATCAATAGTTACCGAGGATAGATTACTGAGGCCGGCAAAGTTACAATCAATCAGTTGTAGGGTTTCCATTGTAGTTACACTTACTAAATTAGACATATGCCTCAAATCTAAAGTTGTAATCATTGCATTGTAAATACCCAGTCCTTCAAGATTAACACCCGAAAAAACCAGCGTCTGCAATTGCGGCATCGTAATTTTTAAGTTTTTCAGGCTGCCCATGTCGGCAATGTCAAGAACCGTTGCCGGGCAGGTTAAAATGGTTAGTTTTTTCAGATTTGAAAATGATTTGATCCCTGTAAAATCTGCAATATTATTGCCGCCAACAGACAATGAGTATACTGCCAGCGCCTCGGAGTTCTCTATTTCACCATTGTTGTTGCTGTCAATCTTGATATTGTTATCATTGGCATCTTTTGCAATATCGTTAGTCACAGCAGCTTGTAGCAGCTGGGCTTTAAAAGTAGTGTCGGTAAAATTCACGGTCTGCGCCTGGGCAGCAGCGGTAAATAAAACATATAAAAGAATTAATTTTTTCATCGGGATTGCTGTTACAGATTATGATTTAATGACTTTTTCGATTTTACTTCCTTTATCCGTAGTGATTATAAGGAAGTAAATGCCGGTAGATTGTTTCGAAAGATCGAGTAGTGTTTCCTTTTTACTTTCGATGATGGTTTGCAGGATCCGTCCCTGAACATCAAACAATTCAACCGATTTAAGTGTGTTTTTGGATTGGATCCTTACAAAATCTACCACCGGGTTCGGGAACACCTTTACAGATCTATCCTCTTCGAATACTTGCCGGCTCAGGGTTTCAAACGTCGTTTTTGCATCATTGGTCGCCACGGGCGCATTGTAGTCAAAATAAATATCGGCCATGGTTTCTACAAATGAACCTTCCTGCAGTTCCGGTTTGGATTTGATCTTGAACAGCACATTGCCGTGCCCGCCAATCGGATGGTATATCGATGGCGGCAGGTTAATGCCCTCAAATATAAATTCGATCACATTGCCTTTTACTTTCACATCCATCGGGTGCGAACTGTTTAAAATTTGCAGCGAACGGATGTCGAATTGTGCGGCATTGATTGAATCTTTGACCACAATATTTTCAGCATCGGCAGTGCCAGTATTTTCAAAATTGACGTTGTAATGCAGGTATTTTCCGATGTGGTCCGGAGCCACCTGTTCGCCTTGGAGGCAGGTAATGTCATTTGGGTCATAAGAGCCAATGACTACCTGGTTCAGCACAAAAGTATTGTCTTCCGGCGTATCATCTGAAGGAATCGCAGCAGCAGCAGTAAAGACCAGCACATCGTTTATATTCACCGGGTCGGTTTCTACAGGTGTATTGATGTCCATTCTGATTAAAATTTCCCGGCTTTCAAACGGCAACAGGTTGGCGTAGTTGTAAGTCAGCAAACCCGGAACTTGTGTGAAAGGAATCGACGAAGAATCAATAAAGTCCATGTGGGTTTCATCGAAAGCCAGTAAAAGGTTTCCACTTAAGGTTTGATTGCCTTTGTTTTTATAAACGATTTTATAGGTGGCGTCAAATCCGGGCCTTGCGGCAAGAATCGGAACCAGTACAATTTCAAGATCCGGATGGCTGCCGTTTGCGGTGATGCAAAAGTCCTGGGTGCTGAGGTTGTTATTGTTGTCGGGAAAATTTATTGTTGCCGTTTGTGGTGTGAATATAAAATAATCAGGATTTTCAACACCTGGCGATACTGTGAAATTGCCTTCTTGTGTATAAAAATGATAATCACCGGCAGCATTTGTAAAACTCTGTGAAAGATTTGTTCCATCGGTAATGTTAGCTTTCAATAGCGGCATTGCAATATCTTGTTCATTACAGCCATTATTATCCGAATCATAAATTAATTTACCGGATATCGTGTTGTAGTCTCCACCAGGAAAGAAAGAACAATACGTAGTTAAAATAGAATTATTTGGGATTGAATTTGTAGCTGCTTCACGAATGGTAAACTCTTCTTCCGGGTCAACGCAAATATATCTCAAGGTTTGTAATGTGCTTGGAAGGGTTACAGTTTCAGAACTGCCATTTTTCAGATTCAGGTATTCTAAATTATCACAATTGCATTGCAAATCTTGAAGCTGGTGCAGATTGGAAACATCCAAAGTGCTTCGTTGAAAGTTGTAAAGAGATAATAATCTTAAGTTAGGCGTCTCAGTGATAACAAATGTTCCCGATATATTTGCGACTGATAAAGTAACTAAAAGCGGACAATTTGAAATGGTTAAATGGTTTGCGTAGGCGTAAATAGTGGTAAGCTGTAAACAATCTGATGCAATTAAAATGTTATTTCCATCCGGACCCTGATACTCTTCAATGGGGGTTCCGGAAATGTTGATTTGTGCGATACTATTACCGTGCTGCAGATTAATACTACCTAATGCAGTAGCGCCTGAAACATCTAGGGACGTTAGGGTAGTTTCTTCTATAGTTACATTTCCTAGATTTGTTAATCCGGCACAATTTAAGTCTGAAAGCGACTCACAGTTATTGATATATATAGATCTTAAATTTGTAAGGCTTCTAAAATCTAAAGGCGTTACAAGAGCATTGCATCCATCAATATGAATTGTCCTGAGACTTGTTAATCCCTCAATATTCAGACTGTGTATTTGAAGATCCATAAGAATTAACCACTCAAGATTTATTAAGCCACTAAGATTGAGGTCAACAATCGGCGTCATCGCACCTATAGTAAGACGTTTGAGATTGACAAATTCTCTAATGGAAATGTTAGTAATACTTGTATTAGCAATATTTAAATAATTTATTACAACTGCTTCAGAAACTTGTATTTCATTATCATCATTGGTGTCAATTCTAACAGAATTGTTATTACTGTCGTAAGCAATACCATTGGTCTCAGTTGCTGAAAGCAAATATGCTTTAAAATTAGGATCCGGAAAATTAATGACCTGTGCTTGTGCAATTGATGTAAAAATCAAAAAAAGCAAATATATTTTTTTCATAAAAATGTTTTTATAATGACTTAATCAATTCCTGCAAACGTTCTTTTTTTCGCTGCGAAATCGGCAAATTCGTATTGTCGGCCATGATCACATAACCGCCGTCGTTTTTGATGTAAGATTTTAAATATGCCAGATTGATCAGGTGCGACTGGTGGATGCGTTCAAAACCGTGTTCAGACAAAAGCTCTTCATATTCCTTGAGTGTTTTCGAAATCAACAGCGGCTTGTGGTTTTTTATATAAAACTTAGTGTAATTGTCCTGCGATTCGCAACGGATGATGTCACTGATTTCAAACAAATGGATGCCATCTGACGTAGAAAGGGCAATGCGTTTGAAATTATCAACTTTTTTTCGGATGTTTTCAAGCAACAAATCGATGTGGTCAAACGAATTGTTCTTTTCAAGCGCCTGCTTGATTTTAACAATCGACTTCTGCAATTCTTCCGGGTCAACAGGTTTTAGCAAAAAATCGAGCGCACTAAATTTGAACGCTTTTAATGCATATTGTTCGTGAGCGGTAATAAAAACGATGTGCGAAGCCATTTGGCCATTGGCCTTTGCAAATTCTTCAAGGATATCAAAACCGGTTCCGTCAGACAAGTGAATGTCGAGAAAAACCACCTGGGGTTTGTATTTTTCCAGGGCAATGATTCCCGTTTTTACGCTTTCGGCTTCGCCAATAATGATAATCTCAGAAGCATAACGCTCCAACAGGCTTTTCATGCCTTTGCGCAAATGTTTGTCGTCATCGATGAGTAATGCTGTAATCATATCCTGATTTTTGTATCTGATGTATATTGTATCGGTAAGGAAAGGACGACTTTTGTCCCGGTCGATTTTCCGCTTTTCGTTATTTCTTCAATCGAAACTTTGGCAGATTGGGCCGTTTCTGCCTGCATCATTTCGAGCCGTTTTTTTGTGATTTCGAGCGCCATCGACTGGTGTGCTTTGACCGAATTTTCTTTTAAGATTTTCGACTGGTTAAACCCGATACCATCATCGGTGATCGTGCAGATGAGTTTATCGTGTTTAAGGTCAAAGTGTACCGAAATATTTCCGTCACCATCTTTTGGAACCATGCCGTGCAAAATGGCATTTTCTACAAACGGCTGTATCAAAAGCGGTGGCAATGCCATGTCGTCTTCAATATCCGGACTCGAAGTAATCGAAAAATTGAATTTTTTGTTAAACCGAAGTTGTTCCAATTCGAGGTAATTCTGCAACCCTTCAATTTCTTTATCGATCGGAATCAGCGAACCTTTCGAATATTCAAGCGTGAGGCGCATCAGTTTGGAGAATTTAGACAAATACTTAATTGCCGAATCGGTTCCGTTCTGTACAATAAAACTCGAAATCGACCCCAAACAATTGAATACAAAATGCGGATTCATTTGCAGGTGTAAGGCTTTTTGTTCATATTCGGCCACTTCTTTTTGCAATGTCAGCCGGCGTTTGATTTGCAAACGGTTGTAACTCACAAAGATTAAAAGCAGCAATAACAAGCCGCCAAATATCAGGAATAATGAAAATTGCTGTTGGCGTTTGTTTTTTTCATGCAGCAGCGCTTCTTTTTTATCGTATTCAAAATCCATTTCTGCACGAACGAATTTTTGGGTATTTTCATCGTTTTCCAGGCTGTCTTTAATGGCGATGTATTTTTTGTAATGTGCAAAAGCTTTACTTTCATTATCCAGGTAGCCGTAAATATCGCTGAGCATTTTTTCCGATTCTTTGATTTGGTCGAGTGTTCCGATTTCCCGTGCCAATGCCAGTGATTGTAAAACCGATTGCTCTGCCTCATTATATTTTTTCTGTGCGATATACAACTCGCCCATATTGTATAAAACCAATGCAGCGCCAAATTTATTTCCGAGTTCGTCATACAACAACCTGGAGTTGTTATAATAAGAAATGGCTTCGGGGTAATTTTTTTGTTTTTTGTAATAATCTCCAAAATAATTGAGCAGCAAAGCAAATCCACGGTTGTTATCGATGGTTTTAAAATGCTTTTTTGCTTTGGTATAATACGCCATTGCTTTTCCGTCATTGCCTTGTTCAAAATAAACGGCACCGATATTTGTTAAGGTTACAGCTACCGATTGTTCGCCATTTTGCTGCTGTATTACAAGCGCTTTTTGAAAATATTCCAGTGCTTTTGGCAGTTTTTTTTGTGACTTGTACACGATACCGATATTGTTATAAGCTTTGGAAATATTTTGTTTTTGCCCGGTTTCCTGATAAATTTTTAAAGCTTTAAAATAATTCGCAAGGGCTTTCGGATAATTATTTTCTTCAGAATAAACAACACCTGCACTGGCATAGGCACGCGCCAGGCTGTTTTTGAGTTGCCTGTTGGGAATTTCGGAGGAAACTTTGAGCAGCGTTTCCAGTTGTTGTTGTGCTTTCTCGAAATATTGCAGTGCGCCGGGGTAATTGCTCAGGATAATTTGGGCATTTCCTAAGTTAATCTGTGCTGTTGCTGCTCCAAAATCATAGGTTGCTTTTTTTGAAAGCACTGCCGCTTTGTTTGCATAAAAAATGACAGAATCGGGGCTGCTTTCCCTGAATATATTAGCAATCGCGTTATAATTATTGATTCTTGCGGTATCGGTTTTTGATACTGCAATGACTCTTTTTAAACTGTCAATCACCGCATTTTGGGAAGATGCCAAGGTGCTCACACAAAGAAAAAAGAAAAAAGATAAAATTCGGATACTGCTTTTCAAAACGCAGTTGTTTAGGATAACTGCACAAATATATAGGAACTTTCAGGATTAGTGCAGGCCAATGAGAA
>Ga0081606_1000290_pt1 | contig 23598 bp, 20 predicted proteins | sample EareggfetidaYelm_FD_71127 | JGI IMG/M metagenome (GOLD analysis project Ga0081606, IMG submission 71127) | Earthworm egg capsule microbial community from the University of Washington, USA - E. fetida Yelm (SPADES assembly) (version 2) | ecosystem: Host-associated > Annelida > Reproductive system... | reverse complement strand
CTGCGCCGCCGGGTGCCCCTCGCCATGCACCATCTGGCTGGCATGTTTGCCGCAGGAGCAAATGTTGCCTGCGTACCCGGCGTCGTCAGTGTGGAAGAGGGGGTTGTCGATTTCTTTTGGCATGAATTCCCTCGTGCGATGAAGTTGAAGTAAAACTGCCTGGTCACCCCACTACATGCAAAGGTCTTGCCACCATGTTTTTGTGTCATCGAAAGACGATTCTTTGTCGCTGTGCCGCCCAATGGTCCGATCAACCCAAGGAATGCTTCGACGATATGCTTGCAGCACCATCGTAGCGATACGGCAACGACATCACGCCAGATCAGGCCGGCAACAGTCGATGCTGCACGGCATACACGGCAATGCCGACGCCATGGCTGGCGCCGATCTTTTCCAGAATACGACTGCGGTGCATGCTGACGGTGTCAAGACTTTGGCGCCAGTCGATCGGCGATCTTTCTTGACGCTGCACCCGGCGGCGATCAGTTGGAACAACTGTTGCCCCATTTTCTCTCGATACCTCTCGACTATCGTTTCACAGCAGCAAGAGCAGACACCCCTGCGTGCCGTGCCCTGCCACACGAGTGCCATTTTCAGGTGCAGACAAGGCCGCAAATGCACCATTTTCGATGTGCGCTGCGCCGGCGAGGTGCGGCGCCCGTTCGCACATACACCATGACGCCGCAGGATTTTGGATGCACCAGCGTCGGCACGCCAATGCCGTCGTCCTTCATCAGCCATTTGGCCGGCATCAGACGCTCAAAGGATATTCACCCGCGTTACTGGCAAATGCCGTGCCACGATACTCAGCATCTCCTGAAACGATGCGAAACGCCGCCGGCGCCAGTGTTCCTTGTCGTAGATACGCCTGCGGTGAAATACCGAAATCGACATTGCAAGGCAACCCGGCGGCCCTGGAAAACTCCTGCCCCCTCACGCACCGAATGCGCATGTGCCGACGGTTCGCGCACCAGCATCAACGCAGCCGACGATTCACGGCTTGCGCTCGGCCAACATGCGCTCGATGGGCCTTTGATGCCCCGCCGTGCCTACATCCGTGAACACAACGAGGATGCCCCGCCCATCAAGTGGAAGTACGGCGATCCATCGCGGTGAATTCGACAGATGCCAATTCATGGACGCAGTGGACTAGTGGTTTTTACGGATAGTCGCCAATGAACAAGAACATGTCGCCAACGGACGCTCTGCGCCGAATAGGCCCCACTACATTCAGCGTTTTTGGCTTGCGGGCGGGCATTGTGCCGAACGGTCGCTTCGTCGGGAATCAGGAGCATTCATGGCGTTGAAAAAATTTGCTGCATTCGGGTGTGCGGCCTTGCTTGTTGCGTGGTCGAGCCCATCATTTGCCGAGCCGGAGCCGGCGAGTTGCCGCAATCTGCGTTTTGCCGACAACGGCTGGACCGACATCACGTCGGTGACCGCGCTGGCTTCGGTGGTCTTCGAGGCGCTCGGCTACAAGCCAAGCACGACGATGGCGTCGGTGCCCATCTCGTTTGCCGGCCTGAAGAACAAGCAGCTCGATGTATCGCTGGGCTACTGGTGGCCGCTGCAGCAGTTGCAGGTTCAGCCGCTCCTCGACAGCAAGTCGATCAACATGATCGAACCGCCCAACCTGTCCGGCGCCAAGGCGACGCTTGCGGTGCCAGGCTACGCTTGGGCCGCCGGCCTGAAGTCGTTCGACGATATCGCCCGGTACCGCAAGGAGCTCGACGGCAAGATCTACGGGATCGAGTCGGGCAGCAGTGCCAACGCGAAGATACAAAAGATGATCGACCAGAACCTGCACGGGCTTGGCGGCTTCAAGTTGGTCGAATCCAGCGAGGCCGGGATGCTGGTCACGCTCGAGCGTGCGATCCGCAACCAGAAGTGGCTCGTGTTCTGGGGTTGGGAGCCGCATCCGATGAATATCCAGTTCAGCATCAATTACCTGTCGGGCGGCGATGCGACGTTCGGCCCCAACTACGGCGAGGCGCGCGTCTATACGCTGACCGCGACCGATTTTCTTGAGCGCTGCCCGAACGCCGGCAAACTGGTCACGCAGTTGCGCTTCTCGACGCAGTTGGAGAACCAGCTGATGCAGGCGGTGATGAACAAAACCAGGCCGGCTGAGGCTGCGCGTGCGTATCTGAAGCAAAATCCCCAGGTGCTCGATCCGTGGCTTGCGGACGTGAAGACCTTCGATGGCAAGGATGGGCTGGCGGCCGCGAAAGCGCAGCTCGGTCCGTGACGACCGCAGGTCAATGACCGGACAACCATGCAAGCAGAGCAAGGCCATCAGCATGAACCATGAAGTCATCGTCACCTGTGCCGTCACCGGCGCAGGTGATACGGTGGGCAAACACCCGGCGATTCCCGTCACTCCCAAGGAGATTGCGGCGGCGGCGATCGAGGCGGCAAAGGCCGGTGCGACGGTGGCGCATTGCCATGTGCGCGACCCGCAGACGGGGCGTGGCAGCCGCGACCCGAATCTGTACCGCGAAGTGGTTGACCGCATTCGCTGCGCCGACACCGATGTCATCATCAACCTGACGGCCGGCATGGGGGGCGATCTGGAGATCGGCGCCGGTGAGGAGCCGATGCGTTTCGGCCAGGGCACCGATCTGGTCGGCGGGTTGACCCGGCTGGTGCATGTCGAGGAACTGCTGCCGGAAATCTGCACGCTCGATTGCGGCACGCTCAACTTCGGTGACGGCGACTACATCTACGTGTCTACGCCCGCGCAGTTGCGCGCCGGCGCCAAACGCATACAGGCGCTCGGCGTCAAGCCCGAGTTGGAGATATTCGACACCGGGCATCTGTGGTTCGCCAAGCAATTGCTCAAGGAAGGTCTGCTCGACGATCCGCCACTGTTTCAACTGTGCCTCGGTATTCCCTGGGGTGCCCCGGCAGACACTGGCACGATGAAGGCCATGGTTGACAACCTGCCGCCGGGCGCGCACTGGGCCGGCTTCGGCATCGGGCGCATGCAGATGCCTATGCTCGCGCAGGCGATGCTGCTCGGCGGGCATGTGCGCGTTGGCCTGGAGGACAATCTGTGGCTCGATCGCAGCGTGCATGCGAGCAACGGTACGTTGGTCGAGCGTGCGCGCGAAATCGTCGAGCGTCTCGGTGCCCGGGTGCTGACGCCCGCCGAGGGCCGCCGCAAGCTGGGGTTGCCGGCGCGCGGCGCGCGTGCGCTGGAACGCCGCCCGATGGCGGATTTCGCCGCGCTCGGCTGATGCACGAGGCCATCGTGGCGCCGTCGGCCGGCGCCGGTTTCCCCCCCCCCCCCACCCCATCGGACAGTGCAAACAGTGCAAGCAGTGCATTTGGTATGACCGTCATTACCCAACTCGAAACCTTCGCTGCCATTGGCACCGGCGTCATCGGCAGCGGCTGGGTTGCCCGTGCGCTCGCCCATGGCCTGGACGTAGTGGCCTGGGACCCGGCGCCCGACGCCGAGCAGCAACTGCGCGCGAACGTCGCGAACGCCTGGCCTGCGCTGGAGCGCAGCGGATTGACGCCGGGCGCCGATCCGTCGCGCCTGCGCTTCGTCGCGACGATACAGGCCTGCGTTGCCGATGCCGATTTCATCCAGGAAAGCGCGCCCGAGCGTGCTGCGCTCAAGCTCCAATTGCACGAGCAGATCAGCCGCGCGGCCCGGCCGGAAGCGATCATCGCCTCGTCGACCTCGGGCTTGCTGCCGTCGGATTTCTACGCCCGCGCAACGCATCCGCAGCGCTGCGTGGTCGGCCATCCGTTCAACCCGGTGTACCTGCTGCCACTCGTGGAGGTGCTCGGCGGCACGCGCAGCGCCGCCGAGACGCTCGACGCGGCGATGCAGGTCTACGCCGGCCTGGGCATGCGGCCGCTGAGGGTGCGCAAGGAAGTGCCCGGTTTCATCGCCGACCGGCTGCTCGAAGCGCTGTGGCGCGAGGCGCTGCATCTGGTCAACGAAGGTGTTGCAACGACCGGCGAGATCGACGATGCGATCCGCTTTGGCGCTGGCATCCGCTGGTCGTTCATGGGCACGTTCCTGACGTACACGCTCGCCGGTGGCGATGCCGGCATGAGGCACTTCATGCAGCAATTCGGTCCGGCGCTGGAACTGCCGTGGACCAAACTGGTGGCGCCACCGCTGACCGAGGCGCTGATCGAGCGCGTCGTCGAGGGCACGACCGAGCAGCTTGGCCGGCGCAGCATCAAGGAACTTGAGCGCTATCGCGACGAGTGCATTACCGAAGTGCTCGGCGCGATCGCTGCCGTCAAAGCGCGCCATGGCATGCGCGCCGAAGATTAGGGCCATGACCGACGCGACCCCATTGACCATCTATCGCTGCGCCGTGCGCCCCGAATGGGTCGACTACAACGGGCATATGCGCGATGCGTTTTATCTGCTGATCTTCAGCTTCGCGACCGATGCATTGCTCGATCGCATCGGCCTCGGCGATTCGGTGCGCACTGCGCGGAAACGCTCGGTCTATACGCTGGAGGCGCACATCAACTACCTGCGCGAGGTCAAGCAGGGCATGCGCGTGCGTGTCGATGTGCGCCTGCTGGCAAGCGACGCGAAGCGGCTGCATCTGTATCTGGAGATGCATGCCGACGATGCCGACGGCGTTGATGCGCCGGTGTCCGTCAGCGAGCAGATGCTGCTGCATGTCGATACGCGCGGCGGCGCCAAGTCGGTGCCGTTCGATGCCGATGTCGCCGGGCAGGTGGCCGCGCTGCACGCGACGCAGCGCGATGGCCCGCCGCCGGCGTATGCGGGGCGGGTGATCGGCCTGCCTGTGCGTCGTTGACGTCATGGGGGTCATTGGCGTGACGGGCAGCATCATCAGAGCCACCGGGAGTACCCGCCATGCTGGAACCTGAAATCGCAGCCTTCGTCGCAGCGGTCGGCGCCTGGTACCCGGCCAATGCGCTAGCGCGTTCGCCGGCCGAGCAGCGCCGCGTCTATGAGCGTTTTGCTGCGGCGTGGACGCCTGCCTCGCTGCCCGAAGGGCTGGTGCAGGAAGACGCCGCCTGCCATGCGCCGGACGGGCGCGCGATTTTGCTGCGCTGCCATCGGCCTGCGCACCGCACGCCGTGCGGTACCGTGCTGTTCTTTCATGGCGGCGGCTTCGTCGTCGGTTCGCTGGACAGCCACGCGCTGATCACGGCGCGTCTGGCGGCGGATTTCGGGCTGGCGGTGATCGCCACGGATTACCGGCTCGCGCCTGAGCATCCGGCGCCGGCGGCGCTCGAAGATGCGTTGCTCGTCACGCAGGCAGCGCTGGATGGGCGCTTGCCGTTCGGGCCGCTCGCGCGCCCGCTGACGCTCGCCGGCGACAGTGCCGGCGGCATGTTGGCGGCGGCCGTCGCGACGGCCTTGCGTGATGCGGCCTGTGGCGGCATCGATGGCATTGCGCTGGTGTATCCGATGCTGGGTGTGGCGCCGCAGCCTCCGGCGTGCGTGACCGAGGCGCATGCGCCGATGCTGACGCTGGCCGACATCGACCGCTATCGCGCGCTGTACTGGGGCGATCGACCACCGCCGCCGGCAACGGTGCCGCTGGATGCGGCGCGCTTCGATGGCTTGCCGCCGGTGCTGGCGCTCGGCGCCGAGCATGATCCGCTGCGCGACGATGCCCGGGTCTATGTCGAGCGGATTCGCGCGGCCGGCGGCGCTGCGCGGTTCTGGTTCGGCCAAGGGCTGGTGCATGGCTGTTGGCGCGCGCAAGGCAGCAGCCCGCAAGCGGCACGGATGCATGAAGTGATCGGAAACTTCCTGCGCGCGCCATGCGCGTAGCGGGCGGGTGTTGCAAGCCATGGAGGGCATCGCGATGAGGAAATTCATTCTTGTGGCCGCAGTCGTGGGCGTGGCGCTGCTCACGGCCTCGTGCGGTGGCGTCGTCAACCGGGCTGGCGACCCGCGCATGCCAGTCCGGGGAATCACCGTTTTCGGCGACAGCAGCAGCGATGTCGGCACCTATGCCGATGCGACGGGCGACCCGCGCAACCCGGGGAAATTCACCGTCAATCCGGGCAAACTCTGGGTGGAAAACATCGCCGAGCACTATGGTCTGGCGCTGACGCCCTACCGGGCGCTGAGCCTGGACAAGGACGCCAGTTCCGGCGCCGGCACGGAACCTGGCCGCGCCCGCATACTCGGCGGCAACGGCTATGCCGAAGGCGGTGCCCGCGTGCTTCAGCGTCCCATGCAAAGCGGTGTCGGCAACAACGCCATCGTGCTCTCCGTGACCGAGCAGTTGGATGCCCATCTGTCGAAGAACGGCAAATTTGCGCCGAATCACCTGGTCATCATTACCGGCGGCGGCAATGACTCCTATGCGCAGTTTGCTGCGCTGTGCTGGCAACTCGACAACAACGGCGATGGCGGCAAGACCACCATGGCGGGAGCTGTCGCCGCCATGGACAAGGCAGCCTCTGATCAATTGGCCAATATCCGCAGGATCAAGGATGCTGGCGCCGGTGTGATCCTGGTCAGTCTGGCCAGCGATTGGAGCGTCAATCCGTTCGCCAAAAAATATCTGTCCGCTGCTTACACCGGGTGCAAGCAGGCCGTCTCTGCGGCGCAAATTGCCGCGTGGACCGAGCAGTTCAACCAGCGCATCAGGGACGGCCTGCGTGGCGTTGCGGGGGTGATCTTTTTCACCACCCATGAGGTATACCGCGCCGCCAGCGCCAATCCGCAAGGCCATGGGCTGGTGAATGTCACGGATGCTGCCTGCAACAACACCAGGCCGACCAACAGCGCAGCCTTTTGCACCCGCGCCACGCTGGTGGCGCCCGATGCCGACCAGACCTATATGTGGTCGGATTCATTTCACGGCACACCGGGGATGCACAAACTGCTGTCAGACAAAGCGCTTGCCATGCTCGATGTCGTCGCGCAGCGCGCACAGTGACCGTCTTGCTCGGCGAGCCATCACCAGGTGGTGATCGATAAACGCGGCCAGGGGAGCAAAAGACACGCCCCGAGCAGCGTGACGGCCCCCACCAGCGCGCAGAACAGCGTCACCGGAAAGTGCGGCACCACCGCGCCCAGCAGGAACGACACCGAGAAAATGCCGAGATTGAGCAGACTGGCATGGTATGAATTGATGGTGCCCCGGTAGCGCTCCGACAGCGCGCTGAGTCTCGCGTGGTGCAACGGACCCGCGCAGCCGTAGCCGAATGCCCACGGCAACCCGAGCAGGAGCAACTGCGCCATGGACTCGACCGGCAGCATGAAGCCGAGCAGGCCCAGGGCCGCGACGATGGCCATCACCGGCAGCGCGGCTTGTCCGAGCGCCCGGTGCAGGCGGGCGCCGGCAAGATTCCCGGCGATCACGGCCAGGCCGAAAAAGCCCGCGATCAGGCCGGTATCCGTCGGCGACAACGGGAGCTTGCGGGCCGCAACTTCCGCCACCACGGCGCCGAACCCGGCCAGCCAGCCGAGCCAGAGATAGCTGACCGACAGCCGACGGCGAACATCGATCGTGCGCCACGCCTGCCGGTGCATGGTCAGGAAGTCCGTTCTGGCCCCGGCGCCCGGCGGGCGGCGGGCAAAGGCCCGTGTCACGGCCAGCCAGGCCAGCACGGACAGCAGCGCCAGCGCGTAGTAGGCCGAGCGCCAACCCAGGGTGTCCGCCAACCGCCCTGCGAGAACGGGGGTGAGCACGAAGGCCAGCATCAGGCCGATGAACACCTGGCCGAGGCGGCGGCCGACCTGCTCGGGCGGTGATTCGTCGGCTACCAGGGACAGCGCGTTGGGCTGAATGATCGCCGCGCACAGGCCGGCCAATGCGGACAGGACGATCGCCGCCGGCAAATGCGCAGCGCCGGGGATGGATGCGTTGAGCAGGGCGAAGCCAAGCAGTCCCGCTTGCAGCGGCAGCTTGCGCCCCCACCGGTCCGACAGCGGCCCCGCAATCAACGCGACCGCGCCATAGCTCAGGCCATAAGCGGCTGGCAGATAGGCGATGGCGCTGGAGCGAACGCCGAAATCGACGCTCATCGCGCTCATCATCGGCCCGGCGACGACCTCCGCCGAGCCGATGAGAAAAAGGCAAGCGAAGAGCGCGGCAATCTGTGGTGTTTGCATGATTCCCACGGCCTTTCAGATGGTGCGGATGCGCCGGGATGGCCGTGGTTCTTGCGCATGACGCACGCCAAACGCGTCAGAAAAAGTGAATCTCGAGCCCGATATCCGCAATGTACTGCCAGTCGATCGCGTGAACATCGAAGATTTCCATTCGGCCTGCGAATCCTGCGAATTGGCGCCGTGCCGCTGGCGCACGGCTGTTGGCGCGCGCAAGGCAGCAGCAGCCCGCGAGCGGCACGGATGCATGTCAAGCATGCTGGCGCTGGCGTGATTTTGGCGTCGCGCGCAATGACGACAAGAAAGTGAGCGGCCACGCATGGGCGACAAGGCAATATTGCATTATCGTTCGACCGCACTTTGACGACAGTGAGGACGCCATGAACACGTTGACCGTCAGCGCACGGGGGCAAGTGACCTTCAGAAAAGAGCTGCTGCAGCATCTGGGCATCGGGCCGGGGGAAAAGATCGAGATCGATTGGCTGCCCGGCGGTCAGGCCCTGCTCCAGGCAGTCCGGCCAACGGCCAGCATTGCCCGCTTCGTCGGATTGCTCGCGGACCGGACCGGCAAGCGCGCCAGCATCGAGGAAATCGATGCGGCGGCCGCCCAAGGCTGGGCGGGCAAAAAATGAGGATTGCCGTCGATACCAATGCGCTGGTTCGTGCCGTCGTGGCAGACGATCCCGCGCCAGCGCGCAGCGCCGCCAAGGTCTTGGCCGGTGCGCAATCGATGGCGCTCGCGCTGGCGTGCCTGTGCGAATTTGTCCGGGTTTTGCGCATGGCGCATGGTCTACAGGCTCCAACCCTCGGACGCTGCGGCCGCGATCCGCGCCTTGCGGGCCTGCGCCAATGTGCAGGTGAACCGGCCGGCGGTGCAGGCAGGTCTGTCGGTGCTCGAAGCGGTTGGGGATTTTGCCGATGGCGTGATCGCCCATGAAGGACATTGGCTCGGCGCGGAGGGCTTTGTTTCGTCCGACAAAAAGGCGGTGGCGCTGCTGACGGCGCAAGGTCGATCAGCGCGCCTTTGGTGACTTTTTTTATGATTTTTGCGACGTTGCCTGACTTTATCGGCCGTCAGGCAACGTCGGACACCGCATCGGCCACAGGGATGCAACTGCATGACAGGTTGCGGTCGCCCCAGACGTTGTCCACCCGGCCTACGGGCGGCCAGTATTTGTTGCTGCGCAGGCTCGCCACCGGGTAGGCGGCGACTGCGCGCGTGTAGGGGCGATCCCATGCGCTGGCGAGCAGGCTTTCGGCCGTGTGCGGGGCGTTCTTGAGCGGGTTGTCGTCCCGGGGCCAGAGGCCGATTTCGATCTGCCGGATTTCCTGGCGGATGGCGATCATCGCGGCGATGAAGCGGTCGAGCTCGAACAGGGTTTCGCTCTCGGTCGGCTCGACCATCAGCGTGTTGGGCACCGGAAAGCTCAGCGTGGGGGCGTGAAAGCCGTAGTCGATCAGGCGCTTGGCCACGTCTTCGGCCAGCACGCCGCTGCTGTCCTTGAGGCTGCGCAAGTCCAAAATGCACTCGTGCGCCACATGGCCGTTGGCGCTGGCATACAGCGTGGGGTAGTGCTCCTTCAGGCGCGCGCTGATGTAGTTGGCCGAGACGATGGCGGTCTCGGTGGCAGCCTGCAAGCCTTCGGCGCCCATCATGCGGCAGTACATCCAACTGATGGGCAGCACCGCCGCGTTGCCCAGGGGCGCCGCAGATACCGCGCCCACGCCGCCTGCCGTGCCGGTCGTGGCATGCCCGGGCAGATAGGGCACCAGGTCTTGCACCACGCACACCGGGCCTACGCCGGGACCACCGCCGCCATGCGGGATGCAAAAGGTCTTGTGCAGGTTCAGGTGGCTGACGTCGCCACCGAATTCGCCGGGCGCGGCCACGCCCACCAGCGCGTTCATGTTGGCGCCGTCGACGTACACCAGGCCGCCATGGCGGTGCACCAGGGCGCACAGTTCCTTGACGCCGGTTTCAAACACGCCATGCGTGCTGGGGTAGGTGATCATCACGGCCGCCAGTTCGGCGCTGTGCCGTTCGCACCGGGCTTGGAGGTCGGCCAGATCGACATTGCCGTTGGCGTCACAGGCGCTGACCACGACCTGCAGGCCCGCCATCCGGGCGCTGGCCGGGTTGGTGCCATGCGCGCTGCTCGGGATCAGGCAGATGTTGCGCTGTCCCTGGCCCCGGGCCTGGTGGTAGGCCCGTATGGCCAGCAGGCCCGCGTACTCGCCCTGCGAGCCTGCGTTCGGTTGCAGGCTGATGCCGGCGTAGCCGGTGGCCTGGCAGAGCCAGGCGCACAGTTGTGCGTCGAGCGCGCGGTAGCCCTGCAATTGGTCGGCGGGCGCAAACGGGTGCAGGTCGGCAAAGCCGGGCCAGGTGATGGGGATCATCTCGCTGGTGGCGTTGAGCTTCATCGTGCAACTGCCCAGCGGGATCATGCTGCGGTCGAGCGCCAGGTCCTTGTCGGACAGTTGGCGGATGTAGCGCAGCATGCCGGTTTCGCTGTGGTGCGTGTTGAACACCGGGTGCGTCAGGTAGCGGCTGCGGCGCTGCAACCCGGCAGGGATCAGCGGCGCAACGCCGTTTTCAAAGGTCTCGACGCAGGGCTGGGCTTGGTCGTCGCTGGAGAAGACTTTCCACAGCAGTTCGATATCGCCACGGGTGGTGGTTTCGTCGAGCGCGATGCACAGCGATTTTTCATCGTAGAGCCGCAGGTTGGCGCCCATTTTCACGGCCTTGGCGGCGATGAATCGGGTCACATCGCCGGTGGCGATCAGCAGCGTGTCGAAGCAGGCTTGCGGGCGCACCGGCACGCCAAGCTGCGCCAGCCCCCGGGCCAGGATGGCCGTGTAGCAGGCCACGCGCCGCGCGATGCGCTCGAGGCCCGCCGGGCCGTGGTACACGGCGTACATGCTGGCAATCACGGCGGGCAGCACCTGCGCGGTGCAGATGTTGGAGGTGGCTTTTTCGCGGCGGATATGCTGCTCGCGCGTTTGCAGCGCCAGCCGGTAAGCGGGCCGGCCATGCGCATCGCGGCTCACGCCCACCAGGCGGCCGGGCAGCGAGCGTTTGAATTCGTCGCGGCAAGCCATGTAGGCCGCGTGCGGGCCGCCGGCGCCCATGGGCATGCCAAAGCGCTGGCTGCTGCCGACCACGATGTCGGCGCCCCATTCGCCAGGGGCCGTGATCAGGGTCAGGGCCAGCAGGTCGGCGGCGACAATGAAGGCCGCCTGCCGGGCCTGCACTTGCTGCACGTCGGCGCGCAGGTCGTCGATGCGGCCGCTGCTGGCCGGGTATTGGGCCAGCACGGCAAAGTAGTCGCCGGCCAATGCCGCCTGCCACTGGGCGGCGCCCTCGGTGCGCACCACCTCGATGCCCAGCGGGCCTGCGCGTGTCTGTATGACTTCGATGGTCTGCGGGTGGGTGTCCCCGGCGACGATGAAGCGCTGGCTGCCCGATGGCACCGAGCGCTTGGCCAGCATCATGGCTTCGGCGGCGGCGGTGGCTTCGTCGAGCATCGAGGCGTTGGCGATCGGCATGCCGGTCAGATCGCACACCATGGTCTGGAAGTTGACCAGGGCCTCCATGCGGCCTTGCGAGATTTCCGCCTGGTAGGGCGTGTAGGCCGTGTACCAGGCCGGGTTCTCCAGGATGTTGCGCAGTATCACCCCGGGCGTGTGCGTGCCGTAGTAGCCCTGGCCGATGAAGCTCCTGAGAACCTGGTTCCTGGCTGCCAGCGCCCGCAGTTCAGCCAGCGCCGCCGCTTCGCTGACCGGCAGCGGCAACTCCATCGCCTGGCGGCGCGCGATGGAGCGCGGCACGATGCTGTCGATCAGCGCGCGGCGCGAGGTCTCCCCGATCACCGACAGCATCCGGGCCTGGTCGTCGGCATCGATGCCGATATGGCGGGGCAGGAATTCGGTGGCGTTTTCCAGTGCACCGAGCGGTACAGGATGCTGCGCAGCAGATGGCATCGGCATGGGGCGGTCTCGAAGAAGGGGTCACAGGCTCAGGCGGTTTTGGCGTAGTCGGCGTAGCTGGCTGCGTCGAGCAGCGCATCGAGCTGGCTGGCATCGCTGAGCCTGATCTTGAAGAACCAGCCGGCGCCGAGCGGGTCGGAGTTGGCCAGCGACGGGTCGGCGCGCAGGCTCTCGTTGACGGCGGTGATCGCGCCCGAGACCGGCATGTACACGTCGGCTGCCGCCTTCACGGATTCGACCACGCCGGCGACTTCGCCCTGCGCAAAATGCCTGCCGACTTCGGGCAGGTCGACGAACACCACGTCGCCGAGCGCATCCTGGGCGTGCACGGTGATGCCGACCACGGCGGCAGTGGCGTCGGCGGCATCGATCCATTCATGGTCTTTGGAAAATTTGACGGTCATCGGAGGCTTTCGGGGAGGAAAAGAAAAAAATCGACCATCAGCGGCAGTAGTTCGCCGGCACGAAGGGCATGGCACGCACCTGCATCGGCACGGCCTTGCCGCGCACGATGGCCTGCACGCGCGTGCCTGGCGCGGCAAAGGCGGGGCTGACATAGCCCATGGCCACGGGCTGGTTCAGCGTGGGGCCGGGCAGGCCGCTGGTGACGGTGCCAATCTTGCGGCCGTCGCTGCTTTGCAGTTCGGTGTGTTCGCGCACCGGCACACCTTCCAGCGCGACCAGGCCCACGCGCTTGCGCGGCAGGCTGGCCGGGTTGTCGATCTGGGCCAGCACCTTGTCGGCGCCGGGAAAGCCGCCGGCGCGCGCGCCCCCGCTGCGGCGCACCTTCTGTATCGCCCAGTCCAGCGCCGCTTCGGACGGGGTGGTGCTGCTGTCGATGTCGTTGCCGTACAGGCACAGGCCGGCTTCCAGCCGCAGCGAGTTGCGCGCGCCCAAGCCTATGGGCCTGACCTCGGGCTGCGCCAGCAAGGCCCGCGCCAGGCGCTCGGCCTGCGCTGCCGGCAGCGAAAGCTCGAAGCCGTCCTCGCCGGTGTAGCCGCTGCGGGTCACCAGGCAGTCGCAGCCGGCGACGGCGTAGTTGCCACCGGTCATGAAGCGCAGTTTTTCCACGCCCGGCGCCAGGCGCGCCAGCGCCGTGACGGCCAGCGGGCCTTGCAGCGCGAGCAGGGCCTGCTCCGGCAGCGCGACCACCGCGCAGCGCTGGGCGATGCGCGCCTGGATATGGGCCAGGTCGCCGGCCTTGCAGGCGCCGTTGACGATGACGAAGATCGCGTCATGGCCCTGGTTGAAGAACATCAGGTCATCGATGATGGTGCCTTCATCGCTGAGCAGCAGGCCATAGCGCTGCTTGCCCACCGGCAGGCCGATCACATCCACCGGCATCAGGGTCTCGAATGCGGCTGCGCCGGCAGGGCCGAGCAGGCGCAGTTGGCCCATGTGGGAGACATCGAACAGTCCGGCGGCCCGGCGCGTGTGCAGGTGCTCCGCGATCAGGCCGGTGGGGTATTGCACCGGCATCGAGTAACCGGCAAACGGCACCATGCGGGCGCCTAGCTCGATGTGCAGCGCGTTCAGGGGCGTGGTGCGCAGCGGGGCGGCTGCAGCGGCAATGGCGGTCAAGACGAGGCTCCGGGGCAAATGGGGTTGCGCGACCGGGCAGGCCGCGACGGAATTTGCCCTGCTGTCCACTTTACCTGAGAGATTCACCGCAGCGCCCTGGCTGACCCTGCGGTTTGCTCCTTCGGTGGATGGCGGCGCATGGCGCGGGCCATCTCTCTCCAGCAAGGGAGCGTCCGCATCACTGCGGGCGCTTGCCAGTCCTTTTGCCTGAGCGTTCGGCCGCTGCCTGCGCCTTCGGCGGTGCGCTGGCCCCGGGGGCCTGGCACTCTCTCCTGACCCGGGGATTGTAGCTACTTTGCATAGACCAGATCGCGCACTGACAGCGAGATCGATGGCACATAGGTGATGACCATCAGGCACAGCAAAATCACGCCGACGAAGGGCAGCAGATGCCGGACGATGTGCTCGAGCGGCAGTCTTGCCACCGTGCAGGCAGCAAACAGGTTGACGCCAAACGGCGGTGTGATCATGCCCAGCGCCAGGTTCACCACCATGACCAGGCCGAAATGCACCGGGTCGATGCCAAAGTGCATTGCCACCGGCGCCAGGATCGGCGCCAGCACGATGATGGCGGCGCTGGTCTCGATGAACATGCCGATCACGAACAGCGCTGCATTCACGCCCAGCAGGAACAGCGCCGGCGATTGCAGCACGGCCTGCAGCCAGTGCCCGATCGCATCGGGCACGCCGGCGCGCGTGATCAGAAAGGCAAACAAGCCGGCATTGGCGATGATGAACATGATCACCGCCGCCGACAGCGCGGATTTGCGCAGGATGGCAAACAGGTCCGCGATCTCGATCTCGCGGTAGATCACCACGCCCACCATCAGCGCATAGAACACGGCCACGGCCGAAGCCTCGGTGGGGGTGAATACGCCGCCGTAGATGCCGCCCAGGATGATCACCGGCATCAGCAGCGCCCAGCCGGCTTGCAGCGTGGCCCGGCCCACGGGCATGCGGCCGTCGCCGTCGTTCTTGCCCCAGCCCTTGTATTTGCAGTAGGCCCAGACGAACAGCATCAGCGCAGCGCTGATCAGCAGGCCGGGACCAAAACCGGCGCTGAACAGTTCGCCGATCGAGACCTCGGCGCTGACGCCGTACAGGATCATCGGAATCGACGGCGGAATGATCACGCCCAGTTCGGCGCTGGTGGCCTGCAACGCCGCTGCGTAGCTGCCGGGATAGCCATGCCGGATGAGCGCCGGAATCAGGATCGCGCCAATGGCAAAGGTGGTGGCCACCGACGAGCCCGAGACCGCCGCAAAGATCATGCAGGTGAGCACGCAGGTCATCGGCAGGCCGCCTTGCACGCCGCCGACGATGCTCTTGGCAAACTCCACCAGCCGGCGCGAGATGCCGCCGGTTTCCATCAGGTTGCCGGCCAGGATGAAGAAGGGGATGGCGGCCAGCGGAAACTTGTTGATCGCGCTGAACATCTCCTTGGTGGCGATCAGCATGTTCACGTTCGACAACTGAATGCCGAGGATCGAGGCCAGGCCGATGGACACGGCCACCGAGATGGTGAGCGCAAAGCACAGCACCATGGTGGCAATCATCGCCAGGCTCATGTGGCGCTCTCCAGTTCCATGCGCCGGGGGTCGATGAAGTGGCCGATGATGCCGACGACGGCAAACAGGCCGCCCACCGGCAGCGCCAGATAGGCCCAGAACATCGACACCGACTCCAGCCCGGCCATGCTTTGCATGCTGCCGCGCAGCGCATAGTCCCAGCCCCACCAGATGATGGTGCCGATCAGCGCCAGCGTGGCCAGCGCCACCACCGCGTCGAGCAGCCGCTGCACCTTCGGCGGGCTCCAGCGGTGCAGCAGATCCACGCGCACCATCGCGCCCTGGCGCAAGGCGGCGGGGATGGCCAGGAACACCATCCAGATCAGACTGAAGCGGATCAGCACCTCAGTCCATTCGGCGGGCTGTTCGAGCACGAAGCGCATGACGATCTGGAACATGCCCAGCGCGGCGGCCAAGGCCAGCATCGCGCAGGCGCCCAGCATCGCGCTGAAGGTGCTCCAGCGCTCGAAGGCAAGGAAAGCGTTTTTCATCGGACGGTCGGTGGGCTGCGGGGCCAAAGGCAGCGACGGCATGGAGATGCCCGTCCGCCCGCCCGCCTGCGCGGCGGGTGTTTGCTGCTCCTGGGCAACGGTCAAGTCATTGGGCGCTGCGGATCTGCTCGAGCGCGGCCTTGCCGAACTGCTTTTCGAATTGCGCGTTCACCGGCGCCAGGGCGGCGACGAAGCGGGCTTTGTCGATGTTCTCGATCACGGTCATGCCCTTGGCGCGCAGGTCGGCCACGCCCTTGGCATCGTCTTCGTCGACGCGCGCACGGTTGAGCTTGGCGCCTTGCCGGGCGGCGTCGATGAACGCCTGCTGGTCTGCCGCCGGGAGCTTGTCGAACAGGGCCTTGTTCATCAGGAACAGGGCCGGCGAGTAGACATGGCCGGTGAGCGTGAGGTGCTTTTGCACTTGGTCGAATTTGGCGGAGATGATCACCGACAACGGGTTTTCCTGACCATCGACCGTGCCTTGCTGCAGCGCAGTGAACACCTCGGAGAACGCCATCGGCGTGGTGACGATGCCAAAGCCCTTGTACGCGGCGATATGCACGGGGTTTTCCATCGTGCGCATCTTCAGGCCCTTGAGGTCGCCGGGTTCCTTGACCGCGCGCTTGCTGTTGCTCATGTGGCGAAAGCCGTTCTCGGCCCAGGCCAGGGCCTTGAACCCTTTGCCGTCGAACCGGGTCAGCAACTCCTGGCCGATGGGGCCGTCGAGCACGGCGCGCGCATGGGCCTTGTCGCGAAACAGGAAGGGGACATCCAGGATCTTGGTCTCGGGCACGAAATTGGGTATCGGGCCGGAGGAACTGAACGTCAGTTCATGCGTGCCCAGTTGCACCGCTTCGACCGATTCGCGTTCGGCGCCCAGCGCCGCGTTGTAGAAGGTCTGCACCTTGTAGCGGCCGCCGGTGCGCTTTTCCACTTCCTTGGCAAAGGTGTCGATGGCCACGCCCTGGTGGGAGTTCTGGGCCGTCGAGATGTTGATGCGCATCGTGGTCTGCGCGGCCGCTGTGGCGCCCAGGCCGAACGCAAGGCCCAGGCCGAGGGCCAAGCGGCGCAATGATCTGGTCGAGGGTCGGGGCAATGGTCGAGTCGATGGCATGGCGGTTCCTGTGAATTTCGGGCGGGATGAATCGGGCCCCATTGCCTGGGCCATGCAAACACGATGGCGCAAACCCCGGCCGGGCCGAGATTATGGCGGTGCAGCATGGCCCCGGCATCCGGGTTTGTGCCGGGAGCCAGGCAATCCGCTCGAAATCGGTTCATCCGGCGTTGGAATGTCGCTGGTGCTTGTCATTCATCGACCTGCTGCTCTCGAACGGGTGGTTCTTGCCGCGCGGCGCCGGGCCGGCCCGATCGGGGCCGTGGCGATGCCAGAGCCGAAACCAACGGCATCCTCGAGCGCAGGCTTGGCTGCCGCTCGTCTGGCAGATGCCGTTCTCGCCCCGGGCTAGTGTCGCGTCACCGGTCAGATGTCGTAGGCTGCGCGCAGCCATCGGAGCGTAGCGCAAGGCGCATCGCTTGCCCATACCGAGCGTATTGGCAAGCGATGCAACGCCGCGATGCGCTTCGATGGCCAGCGCAGACCGACAGATGATCGGTGACGCGACACCAGGGCCTCGATTCCCTTGCTGTCGGAATGTAGCCCGCAGTTCCTGGCCGACCGGGCTGTCGGGCATGGCGCATGCACGGCTCTCGTCGCCAAGCAAGGGCACGCCGGCAGGCGCTTGCGGGCAGTGCCCGTTGCACGCGGCACTGCGCCATCAGCCGCCCAGGTAGGCAGCAAGCACCTGCGGGTTGCGCTGCACCTGCTGCGCGTTGCCTTCGGCGATCACGCAGCCGAAGTCCAGCACCGTGATGTGGTCGGCCAACTGCATCACGAACTCCATGTCATGCTCGACCACCACCAGCCCCAGGCCCTCGGCGCGCAATTGGCGCAGCAACTGCGCCAGGACCTGCTTTTCCAGATGGCGCAGGCCGGCGGCAGGCTCGTCGAGCAGCAGCAGCGCCGGCTGGCCGGCCAGGGCGCGGGCGATTTCCACGATGCGCTGCTGGCCCAGCGCCAGCGATGCGACCGGCGCATCGGCATGGGCCGCCAGGCCGCAGCGCTCGATCTGGCGCTGCGCCTCGGCCAGCAGGGCCGCTTCCTGCGCCCGGTCGAGCCGCAGCATGGCCATCAGCCAGCCACCCCGGGCGCGCAGGTGCGCACCCAGCGCCACGTTCTCGAGCACGCTGCGCTGGCCCAGCAGGCGCACATGCTGGAAGCTGCGCGCCAGGCCCAGGCGGGCAAACGCGCGCGCCGGCTGGCGCCGCATGGCCTGCCCCATCAACTGCAAATCGCCCGCGCTGGCCTCGTCCAGGCCCGAGATGATGTTGAAAAAGCTGCTCTTGCCCGCGCCATTCGGGCCGATCAGCGCATGCACCTGGCCGGCCCGGACATCCATCGACACGGCGTCGTTGGCCAGCAGGCCGCCAAAGCGCTTGGTGATGTTGCGCGCCTGCAGCAGCACCGTGCCGGGGGGCGGCAGCGTGCGCTGCGTCAGCGCCGCCGGATTCGCGGCCGGGCGCATGGCGCGCGGCGCAGCGCGGCGCAGGCAGCGCTGGCCCAGGCGTTCGAGCATCGGCCATAGTCCGTCGGCAAAGCGTTGCAGCACCAGCACCATCAGCAGCCCGAACACGATGAGCTCGAAGTTGCCGCTGCTGCCCAGCAGTGCCGGCAGCCAATCCTGCAACTTTTCCTTGAGCAGGGTGATCAGCGTGGCGCCCAGCACCGCGCCCCCCAGGTGGCCCGCGCCGCCGACCACGGCCATGAATAGGTATTCGATGCCGATATGCAGATTGAATGGCGTCGGGCTGACGAAGCGCTGCAGGTGCGCATACAGCCAGCCCGAAAGCGCTGCCAGCAATGCCGCCAGCACGAACAGCCGGATGCGGTAGCGCGCCGTGTCCACCCCCATCGACTCGGCCATCACCCGGGCGCCCTTGAGCGCGCGGATGGCGCGGCCGGCGCGCGAGTCCAGCAGGTTGTGCAGCAGCCACAGGGCAAGCAACAGCAGCGCCCAGATCAGCAGGCCGATGGCGCGCGGCGCGGCCAGCGACCAGCCGCCCAGCACCAGCGGCGGCACACCGGTGATGCCGGTCTGCCCGCCCAGGAAGGACATGTTGCCGAACAGGTAGTACAGGCTCAGCCCCCAGGCGATGGTGCACAGCGGCAGGTAGTGGCCCGACAGCCTGAGCGTGACCGCGCCCAGGCCCCAGGCCAGCACCGTGGTGAGCGCCAGCCCCAGCGCCAGCCCGACCCAGGGCAGGCCGGCCATGCCCACGGCGCCGGCGAGCCACTGCACCGGCGCCGGCGCCGTGCAGACCCAGGCCGTGGCATAGGCCCCGATGCCCACGAAAGCCGCCTGGCCAAAGGAGGTCATGCCGCCGATGCCGGTGAGCAGCACCAGCCCGAGCGCCACCAGCGCATACAGCGCGATATGGCAGAGCAGGACCACGCTGAAATCCGGCAGCCAGCCCCAGCACAGCACCAGCAAGGCCAAGGCCACCAGCGTGAGCCGCGCGCGCGTGAGCCGGTGCATGAACCGGCTGCGCGCAGCGCCGGTCTCGGCCGGGGGCGTCACTCCTCATCCTCCACCAGGCGGCTGCCGAGCGAGCGCCACCACAGCACCGGAACGATCAGCGTGAACACCAGAACCTCCTTGTAGGCGCTGGCCCAGAACGAGGCAAAGGCCTCCAGTTGGCCCACCAGCAGGGCGCCGGCCAGCGCCAGCGGGTAGCTGGCCAATGCGCCCACGATGGCCGCCACGAAGCCTTTCAGACCGATCAGGAAACCGGTGTCGTAGTACACGGTGGTCAGCGGCGCGATCAGCAGGCCCGAGACCGCGCCGATCAGCGCCGCCAGCGCAAAGCTCAGCTCTGCCGAGCGCTCGGTGGGAATGCCCATCAGCCGCGCGCCCACCCGGTTGATGGCCGTGGCGCGCAGCGCCTTGCCGACCATGGAGCGGCCCAGGATCAGCAGCAGCCCCAGCAGCGCCAGCGTGACGCCCAGCACCACCAGCGACTGGCCCGAAATGGCCATGCCGCCGAACGCCCAGCGGGCCTCGACAAACGCTGGCGTGCGCGCACCCTCGGCGCCGAAGAACAGCAGGCCCAGCCCCACCAGCACGCCGTGCAGCGCCACCGCGACGATGAGCAGCATCAGCACCGAGGCATCGGCCAGCGGCCGAAAAGCCAGGCGGTACAGCAGCGGGCCCAGCGGGGCGATCAGCACCAGCGTGGTCAGCGCGTGCAGGTACAACGACACCGGGCGCAGGCCCGGTTCCAACGCTGCCGGGCGCAGGCCCGACTCCAGCGCCGGGCGCAGGCCCGGCAGCCACACCAGCGCGCAAGCCAGCAGCGGCAACGCCACGCACCACAGCAGGGTGCTCGGCCAGTGGACGGCGTGGCCGCCGATGCGGCGCAGCAGTTCCCCCGCCAGCACCACGGCGGCCAGCGCCAGCAGCAGCCACAGCGTGGGCGGAATGCGCCCGCCTTGCAGCATGACCATGGTCAGCGCGCCAAAGGCCACGAACTCGCCCTGGGGGATGAAGATCACCCGGGTCACGGAAAAAACCAGCACCAGGGCCAGCGCCATCAGTCCGTAGATGGCGCCATTGACGAGGCCGTCTTGCACCAACAGCAGGGCAATCTGCAAATCCATGGCCGGATGGCTCAGGGCTGGTATTTCCAGGCGCCGTTTTCGATCTTGACCATCACCCGGGCACGCTGGTCCAGGCCCAGGTGGTCGGTCTCGGACATGCTGAAGATGCCATGCGCGCCGGGCACTTCGCGCAGTTGCTCCAGCGCATCGCGCAGGGCCATGCGAAATTCCACGCTGCCGGGCCGGGCCTTGCCGAGCGCCGCCGGCACGGCGGCAGCCAGCAGCACGCCGGCATCCCAACTGTGCGCGCCGAAGGTGGAGACGCTGCCCGCGCCATGGACGGCCTCATAGGCGGCCACGTAAGCCGAGGCAGACTTCTTTACCGGGTGCGAGGCCGGCAACTGCGCGGCCACCAGCACCGGGCCGGCGGGCAGAAAGCTGCCTTCCACGTCCTTGCCGCCGACGCGCAGGAAGTCGGCATTGGCCACGCCGTGGGTCTGGTAGATCCGGCCGGTGTAGCCGCGCTCGCGCAGGGCCTTCTGGGGCAGCGCCGCCGGCGTGCCCGAGCCGGCGATCAGCACCGCATCCGGCTTGGCCAGGATGATCTTCAGGGTCTGGCCCGTGACCGAGGTGTCGGTGCGCACATAGCGCTCGTTGGCCACGATGTGCAGATTTTTGATCGCGGCGACCTTGCCGAACTCCTGGTACCAGCCTTCGCCATAGGCGTCGGCAAAGCCGATGAAGGCCACCGTCTTGATGCCCGCGTCGGCCATGTGGTCGGCGATGGCCAGCGACATCATGATGTCGTTTTGCGGCGTCTTGAAGACCCATTTGCGTTTCGGGTCCATGGGCTCGACGATGCGCGCCGACGCGGCCATCGAGATCATCGGCGTGCGCGCCTCGGCCACCACGTCGATCATGGCCAGCGAGTTCGGCGTGATGCTCGACCCCAGGATGATGTCCACCTTGCTCTCGCTGATCAGCTTGCGGGTATTGTTCACGGCGGTCGTGGTGTCCGACGCATCGTCGAGCACGATGTAGTGCACCTTCTCGCCGGCGATGCTGCGCGGCATCAGCGCCACCGTGTTTTTCTCGGGAATGCCCAGCGAGGCCGCAGGGCCGGTGGCCGACAGCGTGACGCCGACATGGATGTCGGCCAGGGTTTGGCCGCAGCCCAGGGCGGCCGCCAGGGCCAAGGCAATGCAGGGGAAAAAGCGCTGTGGTTTCATGGGTTTGTCTCCTTGGATGAAATGGCTGCGGATGAAGGCGGCAGTTGCACGGCCACTACGCCGCCGAAAAACAGGTCGGCCACGATCGGGGCCATGGTTTCGTGCTTGAGTTCACCATCGGGCCTGAGCCAGGTGAACATCCAGTTGATCATTCCGAACAGCAGCATCGTCAGCGCCTTGGTCAGGCCCGCAGCCTCGGTCTCGGGGCGCATCTGCGCCAGCGCATTGGCAAAGGCCGCCACCACGGCGCGCTCCTTGTTCAGCACCAGCGCGCTGTCTTCGGGCTGGAGAAACTTCACGTCCTCGGTCAGCACGCGGTGGGCATCGCGGGCCTGCGCGTATTCCTGCACGAAGCGCTCGATCAACGCGCGCAGCCGTGGCTCGGGCGGCAACTGGCGCTGCCCGATGTCGTCGACCAGCGCTTGCAGGCGCGACACATGGTCGTCGGCGATATGCAGCAGCAGGTGGTACTTGTCCCTGAAGTAGTGGTACAGCGTGGGCTTGGACAGGCCGCAGGCCTGGGCCACCTCATTCATCGAGGTCGCAGGGTAGCCGCGCTGCGCAAACAGCGCGGCCGCATGGCGCGCGATCATGTCGCGCTGCTCGTCGTATCCGGGAGATCGCCCTCGGGCCACAGGCAGTTTTCCTTTGCATTCCAAGTATCGGGGGCGCCATCTTGCCGCATCGCGGGGCGCGGCCGGCATGCCGGCCGTGCGCCTTGGCGCGGAGAAACGGCCGGGCGCCACGCTGGCGGCCATCATCAGCGCTCGTCGAACGACAGCACGACGCTGTCCGTCAGCGGCCGGCATTGGCAACTGAGCACGAAGCCGGCGTCCAGATCGGCCTGGTCGAGCGCGAAATTGCGCTCCATGCGCACCCGGCCTTGCAGGCATCGGGCGCGACAGGTTCCGCACACGCCCGAGGTGCAGGCAAACGGCAATTCCAGCCCGGCCGCCGAGGCCGCATCCAGAATGCTGGCCTGCTCCCGGGTGAAGCGGAACTCGCGCCGCAGGCCGTCGCGCACGATGGTGATGCGCGCGCTGTGCGCGTCGCCCGCCAGCGCCTGGTGCATGACGGCATCGGCCTGAGCGCCGGCGGGCAGCGCCAGACCAAAGCGCTCGACATGGATGCGCTCGGCCGGCAGGCCGGCGGCCAGCAGCGCGGCCTGCACCTGGTCGTTCATCTGGAAGGGGCCGCAGATGAAGGCCACATCGATGCGGCGCACGGGCAGCAGCGCATCCAGGAAGGCCGTGATCTTCCCGTGGTCGATCCGGCCCATGTTCAGCGGCAGATCGGTCTGTTCGGCCGAGAACACATGGTGCAGCGCCAGGCGCGCCAGGTAGCGGTTCTTCAGGTCCTGCAGTTCTTCCCTGAACATGGTGGACTGCAGGCTGCGGTTGCCGTAGATCAGCGTAAAGCGGCTGCGCGGCTCGCGCGCCAGCGCCGTCTTCATGAGCGACAGGATGGGCGTGATGCCGCTGCCCCCCGCAATGCCCAGGTAGTGGCGCTGCGCGGCGGGCTGCAGCGGCACGAAGAAGCGGCCCTGCGGCGCCATCACCTGCAAGGTATCACCGACCCGCAGCCGGGTATGGAGCCAGTGGGAGAACCGGCCACCGGCGACCTTGCGCACGCCCACGCGCAGTTGGCCGTCGTCGATGCCGGCGCAGATGGAGTAGGCGCGGCGCAGGTCCTGGCCGTCGATGTCGGCGCGCAGCGTCAGGTGCTGGCCCTGGGTGAACCCGAACACCTGGTGCAGATTCGGCGGCACATCGAAGGCGACGATGACGGCTTCGGCCGTGTCAGGCTCGATGGAGCGCACGCGCAGGGGGTGGAAGATGGGGCTCATGTCGGTGACGAAAAAAGGGCGCTTTACAAGGGCTTGAAATGCTCGAAGGGCTCGCGGCAGTCCAGGCACCGGTACAGCGCCTTGCAGGCCGTGGCGCCGAAGGCGGACAGGCACTGCGTTTGCCGGCTGCCGCAGCGCGGACAGGCTAGTGTCGCG